>JAABUP010003925.1_pt1 | contig 25416 bp, 28 predicted proteins | sample 5559201 | NCBI WGS metagenome assembly JAABUP01 (sample SAMN10711887, study PRJNA513373) | rock metagenome | isolation source: Antarctica rocks | place: Antarctica
ATTAGTCTTTGAAAGATGACAGGGGCGTTCTTGAGCTCAAACAGCATAACAGTGTATTTGTAGTGTCTGTATCTTGTTCAGAACGCCGTTTTTTATTCTTTGCCTTTCTTCATTTATACTCAATAGTAGGCTTCTTTCAAGTCTAGACTTGTGAATCACTTGACTTTGTCTAATCAGTCTTGCAACTCTCTGATCAACGGTAAGAAATAACTGTCTTGTTTAGTTATCTTGTTGAGTTGTCTGTAGTTGACACATAGTTGCTTTGTGTCATTCTTCTTTGATACAAACAGGATTGAGTATTTTGCTGATGACTTTGATGATCTGATGAATCCTCTTTTGAGATTCTTGTCAAGATAAGTTCTAACTTTCTTGAGTTGATTCTCGCTCATTGAGTATAGTGACATTCACTTTGACTGCTTGTCATTCAATAGCGGTATTTCATGATCTCATGACTTATGCTCTGATAAGCTCATTTCTGATTGTTCAGGGATCTCATACACATTTACTGTGATGTATAACTCTTTGCTGATTCAATCAATTCTTGAGTTCTTTTTGCGTAATCAGAGCATCTTTAATATGACATCATACTTGATTAAATTGAGAACATCAAACGTCAACTCTTGTGAATCTTCTAGTATTGTGGCTTCAATGTGAACCTGGTCTGTTATTCATTCAAATTCTTCGTTGATCATATACATCTGCATAGGCTTTGGTGCTCACTGTGGTGTTAATTCTAGCACTCTTATTGCTTGCTGCAAAATATAGTTGTTGGTTGCTTCTGAGTCTATCATTGCTTGAAGAATTCTATCCCGTTCAACCTGAATGTCAACTCATATCTTATGGTCTTTGCTGTTCTTCTGAGACATTAAAAGCTTCTTGTTCTCTAGTCTCTTTGAGAAAGCTTGCAGTTTTTTGACTGTACTGTGTTGCTTGCTCTTCTTCAGAGATTCTGAAATCATTCAGACTTTATTTCTCATATGATCAGTTGTATGTACTTCTTGCTGTCTTTCTCTATATATTGTTCTGAGTGTAGATGTGGTTCATACTGATCATATTCTCACTGAATCTGATTCTGAAGTGCTTTCACTTTGTTCAGAAACTCAGATGACATGTAGTCTTCTGCAAAGGTTCAATGATCATCATCTGATGTCAGATACTCTGTGAGTAAATGAATCTTGATTTTGTGGCTTTTAGTTTTTCACACAAGTTGTTTTGATACTGGGTCAGTTGCTGTTCATACATCTTTTATCAACTTGTTGAGTTTTAAGCATGCTTCTGCTTCTTTCATTTCTTTCTGTTGCTTTTTAAGATCATCAACTTTCTTTTTGAGCTCTTTCTGCTGTCTTTTTAGCAGTTGTTGACGCATCTCTCAGCGCTGATTCTTAGAGTGCTCATATCTTGTTTTGAGTCTCATGTCAACTTCTCAGTTGTTGACATCTTTTAAATCTGCATTCAAATTCAGAGCTATTCAGATGCTATCACTGTAGTCTTCTTCTATCTGAGTTCTGTGAGTATTGATTTCTTTGATCTCAGCTTTTTTTAAAATAGTTAATCTCTTTGATCAATCTGTCATGTTGTAACTGTTTTGTTTCTTTTTGAGTTTCTGTGAGTATCATTCAACTTTGTCTTTGCTGCTCATATGTGTTCAACACATGTTGTCATAGCAGGCTGTTCAGCTCAGAGCATTATGCACTATGTGTGTATTCATTGCTGCAACTTCTTTTCTCTCTTGTTGAGGTTTCTTGCAGATTCTTGCAAAGTGTTTGAGCTTTTCACAGTTATAACATTCATGAGTCTCTGCTCATCAAGATTGAGGCTTATAGAGCTTGCTCATGCATCATTCTTGCTTTACTTGTGGCTGCTGCTCACAATGCTTCTTGATTGTGTCAAGATTTATAGGGTCATCTCTTCTAAGAATATAATGTCTTTCTCACATCTTTGATGTGTAGTGCTCTGTATGCTTCATTCGTCATTTTCATTGACAACTGTCAATGTTGATGAAGATATTAATCATATTCTGAAGCTCTTCAGGTTGATTCATTTTGACTATTTCATCTTTGATAGTCTCATTGAGTTTTCAATAGTATTGCAATACTAAAGTGTCATCATCTCAATTCATTAGGGTCACAATTCACTGAAACTCTGCTGCATACTTGACTGTCAACTTATTCATCTTTAAAATATGAAGTTGTCTTTCTGCTGCTCATTTCTTGTCAACTACTCTGAAGGCTCTTTGAAGCTCATTCTTGAACTTCTTATAGTTGTCAAATATGAATTTCTTATCATTCATTTGTTTCTTTGATGTCTTGTCAAAGAACTTATGCAGTTTGAGGTTAACTCAATCAAATGCTGCATTCTTGAGATATAATACAGTAAACAGACCTTTGTTCATCTCAGACCTGAACTTTGCCTGATTGAATTCAATGTATAACTTGAGCTTGATCAAGAAGGCTCACAGCTTTTCTCTCTCATCTGTGAATGCATTGAGTGTTGATACCTTGAGTACATTGATCATTTGCTGAAGGTCTTGAAGGTTGACTTGACTTGTCAAAGCTGACTTTTACACACTGATTGCCATTCTTATATTGTAAGAATGTTCAAAGTGTTACATCCTGATCTGAGATGCCTCAGATATTAAGGCTAAAGATTTGTGCTTGTTGATGTAAGAGTCTCAGTGTGCAATGTAGAGTAAACCAGTAGTTGGTAACTTGTATTGAGTTGAACACAACCCATTTTCATAGGGGAAATGGTCCTACTATATATCATAGGATTGTCATGCTCACCTTGCTTGCTATAGAGCAATAGAGCTGATAGATCTACAAAAGGTCTATTATCTTGCTGAGCTTGTCACAAGCATATAAAGCTGTGTGAGCTCATGTTTAGGTATACGCTTTTCTTGCATATTCTTTAAAACACACTAGCTGATTATGGTCTGATTGTAACATCAATTGACACCTTTAGCTGTGTGATGATTGACATAATGATGCAACAGCAAGAGTGACAGCAAGAATGAGAACAACAGCAAGAATGAGAATGACAGCAAGGGTGAGAATAACAACAAGAATGAGAACAACAGCAACAACAAGAATGAGAATGAGAACAACAGCAACAGCAACAGCAAGGTGTTAATGTTTGGAAAACAGGGTCAGCAGTAGTCACAATATATGTATAGAACATAGTATTCTTTATTAGACTTCACAGGGTATAATATTCTTTAATTAAAGTTTGCAGGGTATTCTGTTCTTTTACCCTTAAATTAAACACCAAGCCAATGACAACAGTGACCTTATGCACATACATAATTCTAGACTACAGTATTTAATTTGACTTTAATTACTAGGTTGGGGGCAGAATAGAAACACCCACGTCATACGAGGTTTCCTGCAACCTCGTTTGCCATCTAACTCCCCATAAATCGTGGTCTTTTTCGGCAACATCAACAACTTGACCTCAGGGCGCGTCAGACCGGAAGCGGTTTGAAAGTGTATATGACCGAGTGTTTCATTTGCTCTTTAGGTTCTTTCCAAGATGTCCTCCTCCACGATGCCAATCAGGCGCAACGGCGCGTTCGCGTCCAACAGCAACGACAAATCATCACAGTACGACGGTTCTACTTCACAACGCCCAGTCCTCCAAAAGACCTCACTCCGTACCCCCTTCCTACCAACATCTCTCGAAGCTCTCCTCCTAGCAATCTACCCATCCACACTCCTCCTCGGCTCTCTCTTCTCCCTCCTCGACCCGTCCGCCCGCGCCGCACCTTACAGCGCAGTGTCGCAGTCGCATCCCGCAGATTTAGCACCCTCCTATTTCGCGCGGAAAAAGAACTTCTTCAACGTCTTCTTCGTCAAGATCGGCTGGTTCTGGACTACCCTCGCCTTCTTCATCTTCCTCTTTATGCATCCGTCCACGGGCCCATCGAAGAGTCTCGTCCTAACGCCGAGGAGGGTACAAGCCGCGCTGAGATGGGGGATATCGACGTTGTGGTGGATGGTCATTACGCAGTGGTTCTTTGGCCCGCCGTTGATCGATCGAGGGTTCAGGTTGACGGGCGGACAATGTGAGCTTTTGAGCAGTCCCGAGGCAAGGGCGGAGATGGGCGATGCGAGGAAATTGGTGACCCACGCGGCGTGTAAGGCTGTTGGTGGGAAATGGTTTGGAGGACATGATATCAGTGGACATGTGTTCTTGCTGGTGCTAGGCAGTGCCTTTTTGTGGATGGAGATATTACCGGTGATACTGAGGCATGCAGGTCTGAGAGAGGAGAGACTTGTTGCTGGGAGAAAGGCTGGCGTGACAAGTGCAGCCGTTGAGACACAGAGTATTGGTGACGTTGATGGAGCCGAGGAAGAAAAGGAAGGGAGTGGAGGTGTCAGTGCGGCTTTGGTAGTAGCCGTACTGTCATGGTGGATGTTACTAATGACCGCAGCATACTTCCATACCTGGTTCGAGAAGGTAAGCGCTGCGATGTCACCAATGTCTCGGGCTATAGATGCTGATCCGTTGGTAGTTCACCGGCCTTTTGGTCGCCTTCATGGGCATCTTCATCGTCTACTTCCTGCCCCGAGCAATACCGGCGATGAGATCAGTTATCGGTATGCCTGGCGTGTAGACAGTCCTCGAACTGGAGAGAAACGCGTTCCCGTTACAGGCTTCGGGCAGCTCATTCTAGATCAGCCCACGCATTTAGTCAATGTTTGCTGATGACCTACAGCGATGTTCACATATGATGGGTGGAGGCTTGACGTACGGCAGGAAGGACTATGGCTTAAAGAACATATCGAAAAGTCCATCGCAATCGCTCTGTTGCAAGAGCTATAAGTAGTGTGAATGGACTTCGCGGGGAGCCATCCCCAATGGCCTCCAAATTAAATTGCATTTAAGATATGCTTAGAGGATCGCGGTATGCCTTTGTAGGATACACTCTTCCAACTTGTCGTCTTGGTGTCCCTTGTGATGTTGATACCTGTAGCAAGAAAACTGGCATGAGGTTGAATTGTATACACGAAAATAAGAAAATCATCTCGATATTGTCGACCTTCCAGGACAAGTAATTGAAGCTTCTCAAAATCAACAAGCACACCCTTCCTTTGCTCCAGCATCACCTCTCGGCCCTGTCAAATTGACCCTTGACTGATCCGTCTCCCCACGGCCTGCACCCAACGCCGTCTGCCCGCCTGCTCCAGGTCCTCTTGCTCCCTTTAACGATGTCTCGGGGATGGCATTCGCAATGGCCGTGAAGACCTCCGACACGTTGAACCCCGTCTTGGCACTTGTCTCGAAGAACAGCAATCCCTCTTCCTCCGCATACTCTTTGGCTTCCCTCGTGCTCACTTTCCTGGCATCCCCCTCTCCCTCATCATTACCACCCAACTCCTCTCCTTCACCTTCACTGGCGCCATTCTCGCTCGCACTCCCGTTGCTTTCGTTCGTCAAATCCAGCTTGTTACCTACAAGTGCGATCACGATCCCAGGACTTGCTTGCCGTTGTAGTTCTGCGACCCAGTGTTTGGCTTTTGTGAGAGTGGTCGGCTTGGTGAGATCGTAGACTACGAGGGCTGATTGTGCGTTGCGGTAGTACATGGGTGCTAGGGAGGCGAAGCGCTCTTGCCCGGCTGTGTCCCAGATCTCGAACTTGATGGTTCGTGAGGGCAAGTTGCATTTTTGGGTCAGAAAGGCAGCTGTTAGACGGGAGTCAGCTGGTCGTCTTGGAGAGTTGGGACAGTGGAAGGCGGCCGAATGAGGCCGATACGGCAACGAGAGGACGAGTATGTACCTCCTATTGTTGGTTCCTTGTTCTCTTGAAAGTCATTGTTGACAAATCGTAGAACTAGTGATGACTGTACAGTCCGCCTTAGCACTGCAGCTTACGAGGACGAGATGTTCCTCGACCTTGGGTCCGTACCTTTCCGACAGCAGCCTCACCGAGTAGCACAAGCTTGACACTGCTACTGGGTTTTGGCGCTGCGGCTGTTGAGTCTGCCATGGATCTATCCCCAATACTTGGGTTACGTGCGCTTAGTCGAGGGGCTGCGTGCAGGCAGACCAGCAGCTCGTAATGCTCTGTGATGCGAACTTCGAGTCGTTCCTGCAAGATCAAAAGTACCTTGAGGTGTAAATCGTCGTGATCGGTATGGCGTGGATCTGTACTATCTGATGTTCATCGAGAGTTCAAGATTTGCCAAGACACCCGCTGCCGATGACGACGGATGGCTGCTTTGGGACTAACTTCATATATTCTGTTCTTGCGCTCTGACATTGAAATGTGGATTGCGGGCTGACATAATCACTCTTAGTTAAGTGCATCATGTACCGATGTTGCATTGGGCTGGAATACTGATCTGGGAGTCATGGATCGCAGACAGTGGAAGGAAATCTGGCCGCTCAGGTAGTAACACAGCTGCATCGCCGCCAAGACCCACATTCTAAGCCGCAGCATTGCTCATATTCAAAGCGATAGGCGCGGGATCACCGACTTAATGCCAATGAGGGAAATGATGATATTAATAGCTGCCTGACCAAGACTCAACAGTCCATTGTAACACAAGCTTCGGATCAAGATAATAGCCCCACTCTGTTTTCAGCTCCGTCCAGAGCCAATCGCTAGAATCCATAGATGCCAGTGTAGATCCGAACAGAGCTCATGGTCGCGAAGCCGTAACCATCAGAAGCAGGACTGTGGCCCCTGCAGCTATCGTACAGATCCAAGCCGTAAACGCAGAAGAGACTGTGAAGTCAAGATCTATATGTGGTATCCCCCGGTTGCCCGTCCGCCCAAGTCTATGTGTGAACGCCGAAAGTGCTTTTGGTGCCGATGCCGATGTAAGGAGAATCGTCGCTAGTGAAGGAGGTCTCGACACGGTAAACAGGGATGTCGCTCAAAGTACGGTCGCAAAGTATCGCTCGATGGGAAGGTAATGATGGTACAGTCGATTCAAACGCGGGTGGTATTACAATCTATGGGATGATGGGAACATGGTCGCAGAAGCCAGAAGGCAGGGCGAGTGGTGCGGGAATGATGAGCAGACTAATGCAACGTTAGCCAGGGGGCAAGGTCTCTAATTGCCGAACTCACTTACTCTGCGAGGATCTGCTCATCACTGTTGACAGAAGGAGTGCCATTACGACGGTTGACCACGAAGTGTGCACTGCTCTATCGGAAGGTGGAGAAGTCGAGAACCGGACGGCTGCCTCAAGGTAGTATGATTCTTGCGTCGTGGTTACCGTGGCTTCGGGGGCGGCGGTTTAGGCTTGGGTACTCCAGTTGTATCGTATGCGCCTCGGCCCATGTTTGGTGCAGTGATCTCTCTGAGTATCATGAAAGCTTCTGTGAAGGTTGAGAAGTGTGAGCAGCAAGTACAGATGGAAGTCAGGATCAGGAGAGAATTGTCTGGTAATATATAATGGCCCAAAGACGAGCTGACTCACATGCTTAGGGCTGTGCTTATGCCTAGAATAGCCTTGCGTGTCGGAGCTGTGATTCACGAACAGTCAGGCTGATGTGTCGGAGCTGACGCTTCTGACGTGTGCGAGGTCGAAAGTCTCTGATCCCTGAGGAATGCGGCGAGCGTAATATGGAGCTGAGGGAAATTTGATTCCAGGTAGATCGTTGTTCCAGACAAGTCTCACGACAGGTCGCTTTGAGAGATATCGTATATTGGACAGGAATAGGAATGCCTCCTACTATAACTGCAAGCCGAGGTAGGAACGAACCAAAGAGATGTATCGCAAGCAAGGAAAAACGATGAACAAGAGAAAAGTGACTTGGATCTCAAAGAAAAAGTGAGTTGGGATCCGTCGGAAGGATATAAGCATGCCGGCACCCCTAAAGTGCTTGCATTCGATAAGTGATTATCATTATTATTGACTGGACAGCCGAGAGACAAAACGAGATTATCCCTTCGTTAACGATGAAGCTCCTTTCCCGTTGGTGTGGGAAAGGCATAGATTATGACGCAGGATCCTTACGGAACGCGAGCAAGTCAAGCAAGCATTTTAGCAAGGGACAAGGGAGAGAAGGGAAGGGAAAGGAAGAGCTTGGGAGCTAGCTGTGAATGAGGCTTATGGTGACGGGACGTTTCAAGGGAGTCTATTCCCTAAGTTCCTTTAGTCAGAGCACTAGAAACGAGTCTGGCGTCTCTTTTGGTTCCAACAGCGGTGCCTGTCCGCTGCTGATGGGGCCGGCGCCGGGGCGCAAAACGAACTTTCGGGATTGATGGAACCCTGTCGCACCCTGGTTGGTACCTGCAGCGGCTTGGAGGCAACCTCAAAGCGCGTATTATTATTATCGTACTGGTACACGTAATACCTTAGGCACTTCGTATCGTAACGAGTCATCCAACAGCTGCCATACGATTGCCTGCCGTGGTGATGAGTGACTCTACTGGAGCGCCGTCGGCGAATAATGCAATTGTCGCCTCAGCATTGTTGCCCTACTGGCGTTGCGTCTGGCATTCATACATACATGTGGCCTTGGGTTTGTGGACATTGGCATCGTCATGTCATGAAACGATCCATCTTCCGCAAGATTACCATTATTCACTAAGGTGTTACAGGCTAGAAGCACCCTAGAAGCAAGGCTCATGTCGGGCAGCCATCCCCGGCGAGCTAATGTTACCGGCAGCGGGTTTTCACCTTTTCACCCCATTCCGTGGTTCGTTCCTGACGATCGGTACATACACGTATGAGGTAATGAGTCCTGCGAGCTGAGTTGGACGATCCTAACTCCTTGAACTACCGCCACGAAGGTATTCATCATTGTCATTATTACCTGTGACTCCGTTCTCTTCCCCAGATGAGACGATCCTTGTTCTATTACGAAGAATTCTGCCGAAAAAAGAAAAAAGAAAAATGATAAATGATCTCGTCTGTACAGATCCTCTTGCAAGGAATATGCGCACAAGTGCCACTTTCATTCAAGCGCCGCACAGTGCATAATCACATTCCTCTAGGTAGCCGCGTACCAGTTGAAGCGCAAGGCTCTGATTGCTCGGTGGCTTGGAGAATCTGTGACACATCCCTACTTGACTCTTGTGAGCTATGTCCAAAAAGGAATTCGGCCTCTTGCTGTGGCTTGTGTACTTGTAGGCTCTAACATTCCGTACAGACACCGCCAGTACATGAAAGACGTAGAAAAAGCATGCCAAACACGGCAAATGGCAAGATCAACGCCTCGTCTACGGGACGGCAATTGCAAACCTGGCAAAGGATCCCGTCTGACGGCAATGCAACGGATTGTGGCTGCAAACCTACGATTGGCAGTTGAATTCGCATCAGCACTCCACCGCGTGGAGTCTCAGCACACACGGACTTATCGCTTCGATTGTGTTTTGTGACTGCCCCTTGACCGCCCCAAACTGATTGCCGACTTCTCGCGGAAGCAAGCCGGAGCAGGGATGATCGTCCGAACACCTGTCTTGGCACTCGATTCAACGATGCCACAACCCGCGGAGCCGGTACTGGGTGAGATCCTTACGGATCGACTTGAGTTTTGTTTTTCCTTCAAATTGCCGCCAAAAGATGGTATCCGAAACAAACGCCCTAGAGACCTGCTCCCGAAGACATTGTCAACCCAGGCAAAGATCTGTTCTCTGTACTTTGTACAATATGCAGTAAAACTGCAGTAGTCGCTTGGAAGGTGTCTTCTCAATTCCGCTCTCAATGCACTAGGGAAACTAGTATTGGCGATATCTGGGGAAGCAGACGAACGGCTTGACAGGTCAAGTTCTTGGCTTGCAGCCGGCCAGCTGCATGCAGACGCAGACGCAGATGCAGACTTTTCCCAGCCGAGCGGAAACCAAAGCGCTCTAATGCGAGCAGGGTTCCAATGAAAAGACTGTTTCGAACCCTGCCACTTTTCCACGTGGCGGAGATCTACTTCATCTACTTTGTCTTTACGCGATCATAAAGGGAGTACGCTGCTCGGAATTATGTGGCGTATCACCGATCTATGCGACGTCGCTATCAATCCTCATCTGTACCTTACGATCTCTGTTCCTCGTTCAGTGGAGATCACTGTTGACGTATACTCTTTGTTCTTCCATTTCAGACTGTGCCACTTACCTGAAGGACGCGATTTATTTTGAGACTGCCTCCAGCCCGAATGTGAGACATGGGCACTGAATCTGCTTCGTTGCACGAAGTATTACCGGGTGAAGTAATATCTGACCAGATCAAACTTTTTTCAAAGCAGACTCTACTCTTCAAAAAGAGAAAATATATCTATCTCTGTGTGGTCAATGCCTGCAGAAGCCTCGCATGGTGCATACTTTTCGTGACTACCCGGACAATCGTCAAGAGGTCACCAGCCCTGTACAGGCCCTGTCACTTCAATACTCGCGGGAACTTTATGACGAACACCTCGAGGCCAGTCTTTATTCAGTTCATGCGCCAAATGCCGATATTAACAGAAGATTTTTCATCGTCCGGTCATCTCCGTAATACGACCTTACATGTATCATCCAGACCGTCTTTCGCCTGCTCTAAAGTACGATATGTGCAGGATGCATATTATTGACGTGATGGACAAGACAAACAAGGCAAGCCCCTCGCATATACGAGTACTCACTCGACAGCGAGCTTGATCCTCGATATCGAAAGGCTCATTCTCTTCCATAGCTGCCTCGGCTGCGCATTGTTTTCCGGACCATGGTTCGCCAACAGGAACACTTGGTGCTTCTCGGAGTAGAAGATGGCAATGCTGCAATAGGGAGGCTTGTAGAGACGGAAGCTGTTAATGATGAAGTAAGCACTCAAGTATGTGACGCAGCCGTCATTTGTCCGAGTCCATGAGGCAGCTTCTGGCATCTCCAAATGGTCAGTGAATGCTGTTAGAGTTCTTCGATCTGGTGTGTGGTCGTCGCTCCTATGACAGAAAAAGAAATGCCAGAACTGGAGGTCGAATCCAAGCCAGTGAAAAATCTACGAGATTGTCTAGGTATACGAAGTCGCAGACTATTGATCGAGATGCTCTTCTGTTCTCTCACCTTTAGGCCTATAGTCTGGCTGGTGAGATTCTAATCCGTAGCCATGCCTGGTCGTGCGGTTCCAACAAAAGGTATCCATTCTCTTATATGACTCTGGATGACTTGCTTTTACTTTGGTTCCATTGTAGAAGATATACACTTTCGAGTCACATCAAAGCCAACGATAAATGCCGTAGTGTCGATATTTTGGAATCAATATCAAGGTTGGTGAGAGGCAGTTCTACGCGGCTCCGTCTACAAGTACGCATCCACTTCGTAACATCAGCCCCGAGCATACCCCCACTACTCGCAGGCAAGCAATAGCAAAGCATAGAACATAATATTCTGCCATCCCATCAACCAGACACTCCCTGCCTCTAGCCGCAAGATGGCCCCCGAAATAAATTGGCGCACCATAAACATCGATCTCCTCGAACCCGAATCCTCCGCCAACTTTGACATATCAACCCTCGCCCCAGCCGTCGCCCCTGTATCGGCAGCAGATGTCCAAAGTCTTGCGGGGCAAATACGTCAACTATTGAGGGGAGGGGATGCGGAGGGCGCATTGAAAGGGGCTCTGGAGAATGCGCCATATGGGGGCGACGAGAGGACCAAGGTAGGAACTCGATATACTCGTGCTGGGAAAGGCAGGCAGCTGCGTCGAGTGCAGGCTGTGAGCTCAGTTGATTCGAGTCGGTGGAAACGATTGGACTCTTAAATTGTGGCTGACATCGTTCTTATGTAGGAAGTTCACTTGGCAACCGTCGTTGAGATACTACAATCGATCAAGCAGTCCGAGATGTCACCGATGCTCAGCCGGATATATAAATCAGAAGGGGGCACGGAGACTCTAGATGTGTTGATGAAGTACTTGTACGTGTTCAGGCCGCGATCTTACCTCGTCTGCCGTTTAGTCACGTTCAAAGCATCAGATTCCTGTAACGTTGGAGGATGATGCTGGAGCTCAATAATTACGGCATAGATCTTCTTCCTGAAGCTGCTGTTGACTTTAATCATAGATACAAAGGCATGTCCCATACGTCACAACCCTCTAGCACCTCAACGAAATCTCTATCACCACAGACAACCGGCTTCTCACAAATACATTCAAGAGGCGGCGGAGAAGGAGGCGGGCAAGCAATGAGCGTACTGTTGAGCTGGCACGAAAAGATTGTGGAGATTGCAGGTCCAGGTAGTATCGTGAGGGTCATGACGGATAGGAGGACTGTATGATGTTAAGATGGAATGGGGCGAATTCAGCTTTAGCTGCTATGCCGGACGCGGGATGGATTAGGTCATGCGTCGCAGTAGAATCTAGACCATGCGAAACTAGAATCTGCGGAAGATGCGACGCGGCATCAAAAAAGAGCTCTCAAAGCTCAATAGCCATTCAGCTAGCTAGAGTCTCTTGCTAGGAGCAAGTTCGCTCTAAGGAGTTTAGAATGGACAGTCATAGCCTGACAATAGAGTACTAGTCCGTTTTTATTCCACCTCCTTCAAGGATGTCCTTCATGTTGATCTGCCCGCTTCCTCTTGGTAGTGGTTTCTGCTGTCCTTCTCCTTCCTTCCATCCAATCATGTATATCATTCGGAACGTCGCTGGTATTGTGCCATCCTTGTTTCCATGCAGTTCTCTATATATTGCTTCGTTCGCAAGAAGCACATCCCTTTGTATGCCGCCCATTTCCCGACCTAAGACTGCGTTTGACTCCCCCATTGCTTGCAGGTCTGTCATCAAGGCAAAGGTAGACGGGTAATCGACGATGATGTCGTCCACGTCTACTGTTAACATCTTGAATCCTGCTTTTCCGAGCAGACCGCCAATGTCTCGTACATTTGCTAAAGGCGAGACATGTGGCGACACTCCTCCTCTCCTCTCAAGGTCCGCTAATTGCAACGAGGTGCGAAGCTCAAAAAGCGTGTCTCCGCCAAACATAGCTCCCATGAATGGCGCATCGGGTTTTAGGATATTGTTAATTTGCGAGAGCACGGATGGGAGGTTGTTGATCCAGTGAAGAGAAAGGGAAGAAAGCACTGCATCGAAGGTATTTGCCGGGTATGGAATGAACTCTTCGTCCTGGAGAACTTCGCGGGTGAGGTTGATATCTTTGTTGAAAGGAAGATCGGCGTCTCGATAGAGGAGACTTGAAGAGGAGTCGACTGCCGTGAGATGGGAAACGCGGGTTGCTAGGGGTGGTGATCCGGGTTTATCAGGATCAGGATCAGGGTCTGGGAGAGTCAGGGCTCGTGCTACGTTGCAAGCATTTGCGCCGAGGTCGAGGACATGTGGGAAATGGCGTTTGATGTCCTGGAATGCAGGCCATAAGCAATTGACTTCTACAGCCCATCCAAACCATTCCCGTGATTATTCAAGAAAGCATTCGTACAAGTAGACGTTCGCACAATCGTAATGCCACTTCGTCTCTTAAATAATCTACTTTCCTACTCGTCTGAACATCTGATGCCTCACGCTCTTTTTGTAGGCACTTCGTATTGCGATTGAAGACCTGCAGTGTTGGAGTTCCAGGAGCTTGTATCGCATAGCTCCGAGTTGCGCATAATCGCCGCCGAATTGCGGGGCGGGAAAGGAAAGGCCGAAGGGATATCGGCTTCATTAGGTGAATAGAAGCTGTAGAACATACAATAGATGTTCTAAGAGACTGATGCTCACACTGAGCCAATCTTGTCGCAATTAGGGTACGAAGTCAAGATGGAACTAGGCCTTATCACATTATGTATACAATGACGATGACCGTGCGGAAACTTCCGCCTGCTGAGAGAACCACCAATTCTGGCCAGCTATAGCCCAAGACAGCCCGAAGAACTACACCATTAAACATGTCAAACAAGTTCCCTTACAGCTATATTTCTTGTCCTTGTACCGATGCTACCATACCGGTGGGCAGCTCGAAGCGTTCCTCGCGGGAGCTAGGGATTGGCAAGCAAGCGAACAAGCTCAACTCATTGGAAGAGACAGGGGAAGAGGAGGACGAGGAGAAGACCTTCGATCCCCGGTCACCACGCGCCAACTACTCTCTATATCCTCTTGAGCATCTGCTCTATTGTGAAGATTGTCATCAGATCCGCTGCCCGAGATGTACAATAGAGGAGGTAGTCTGTTGGTACTGTCCCAGCTGTCTTTTCGAAGTCCCTAGCAGCATGGTTAAGAGCGAAGGTAATAGGTAGGTAAGGAACGCCAAACTCTCTCTTAAATTAACGCAGCCTTAATTCGTTATAGATGCCAACGCAATTGTTTCAATTGTCCGATCTGCGCAGCGCCACTTTCAGTCAATACTGTCGGACCAGAGAATGGAGGGATGCAGCACGGTTCTTGGGTACTTGCCTGTGCATATTGCAATTGGAGCTCCTTGGAAATTGGGATCCAGTTCGACAAGCCGAACAATATCACTGGACAGCTAGGTAAGCTTAAGAATGGTCATGCACCATTAACCTCGCAGAGAGGAGGGAGGGAGCTCGCAGCAGCCAGCGAAGATACTGGGCAAAAAATGCAGAGATCGGAGGAGCAAGAAAATATGGGCCCCGAAGAGCAATTCGCAAACCTGAAGTCCTTCTACACATCTCAACTAAACGACCCTTCTGCAAACCCGCTCATGACCCCATCAGGCGACTATGGCTATAGCTCTCCGAACGCTCTCGCTCGCATCATGAGTATGTACACTGGGCTTGGTAGCTACGGCAAGAAAACCAAGGTTAAATCGACCGTTATGCGAGAAGCATATGGTACCGAAGAAGGCGTGAAGATCTTGAATCCAGCAGAGGACGCGGATGCAATATTGAAAATGAAGGAGCTGGGCTGGGATGGCATGACGAGTGTGGCCCAAAGGTCCGCTCAAACGCACCCGGCGAGACTTTTAGACGGCATGAGACCGGTAGCCACTCTGTTACAAACGAAGAGGAGCAAAAGATGTAGGACGTGTCGACACATTCTAGTGAAGCCGGAGTCAAAGATCCAGAGTACAAGGTTCCGGATACGGCTTGTAGCGCTCAACTACGTCCCTTCGATCACACTCAAACCACTTCAGCCAGCGTCCTCGAATTTGGAAGCTCTTTCTCCTTTGAAGACCATGCAACTCCTTCTCACACTCTCGAATCCGCTTTTCGACCCAGTCAGGATTACTTTGGCTACGCCATCTTACACCCCTGGAAGATTCCAGACTAAAGTCACGATCTTGTGTCCGCAATTTGATATTGGTGCGAATACGGACGTTTGGGACGAAGCGCTGAGTGGTGGGTCCAGAAACGATAGATCGGGGAGAACAAACAACGACTTGAGTGGAGGTGAGAAGCAAGCAGAGGCAGGCAAGGTCTGGGACAAAGGGAGAAATTGGACGACTGTAGTGTTAGAGATCGCTACGCCGAGTTTTCACTCATCATCCAAGGGAGTTGGCACGACTGGTGCGATTGAGACCCCTGAGGAAATCGAAGAGGACGAGGATGTCTTGGAAATTCCGATGTTCGTACGAATCGAGTATGAAGCTGAGCCTACAGGTGATGACGGAGGAAACGCGGATAAGGGAAAGAAGGAAAAGAGAGAATTGGCTTATTGGTGTGTGATAGGCGTCGGGCGAATAGTTTGACCTTGTGTGATACCCGATATAGCACTCGCTACAAATGCAGCCCTTAATTCGATTGGGTTGAAGCTCCATGAGCTACAAATCTGCATCTGTGCAAAACATAGCTAGTTGTCTGCCACAAGCAGCTCTGTTGGAACGCAGCCACAGGTACAGACAACTTCGATCCCGAGCACACTCTCCATGTCCACCACTCATAATTCCCCTAGTACTCTGCTGCTCCACCCTGCGGGAATTCGAATCCAACACCTCTCCCTGTCAATTTCCTGTAGACCTCCGAGTAAGTATCCAGTCGGTAATCCACGCCACCCCTCTCCTTCTCATCCAGCACCACCTTCAACATCTTTGACCCATCTTCCCGCGTTCTAGTACGCTTGCCAACAATCTCGACCGGGTACACCAAGTCGGTGAGAATCGCGTCGTGTACAGCGGTCAGTGTACGAGAGCGAGGACGCTTCTGGGTTTGAGAGGTCCGAGAGCGGTTGGAACGTTTCGGACGGGGGAGGATTCGGCGCGAAGCAAGGATGAGAACGTGACGGTCAGAGAACTTCTTCTCGAGCTCGCGTGTGAGACTGGAGACTTGTCAGGAATGGCGCTGCGTAGAGATTGAATTAGAGGAATCTACCGTTGTTGCACCTTGTGGAAGCCTTGGAGAAGGGGAACGGGGACGAAGATGACGATGGCTTTCTTGCCGTGGCCGACCTCGATCTGATGAAGCAACAGTATCAGCACTGCTCATATATGTAGACTGTAACTTCGGTATGGGGTATTCATCCACTCTCTGGCTAGCCTTGACCGGGAAAGACAGATATCACTCATAATGATAACCGCAGACATTAGAAATCTCACCTCGCGAGAAGATACGAATTGCAACGGTCTCAGCGCACTCCTCATGTCTGGAATGTTGGTCTCGAGGTCGTAGAGAGCGTTCGCGATGCTGGTTTCAAGCTCAGACGGGTGCTGCCTCGAAGGGCTAGTTGGCGCAATCTTATTGAGAGCAGCCATGTTTGCGGCTATCGACTGCTGCTCGTCAATGGTGTATGGCAGAAGGTCGACGGCGGTTAAGGTTGAAAGGGATTACGAGGTTGAGGCTCTTGGGATAATTTCGCTAGTGGAAGAACCCGAGAGTGCGAAAGCTAGAGTTAAGCGAGGGTTCCGCTTCTATCTAACCCTCCTTTCCATCAGACTTCGTACAAGACAACACTGACCTCACTTGCACGTTCACTGCCAACAGACACTCCACTAATGGGCCCGAAGTCCCATGGCTGGGTTTTGGTTACTGGGGCATAGATGATGAAAAGAGGAAGCTGGGAGGTGGCTGGCAGGCCAAATGTACATATCTACCTGTCCTAGCAACTTCTCAAGACTACACAGCTCTAGCGTGTACTCTGTAGTTTCTCCTCAAGCTTCCTACTAGTGTCATCTATTTGGCCAATTTAAGCCTGTAGGCATCATTTCTCCATCATGCTCTCGATATAAGTAGCTAGATCAGGTCCCAGACCATGGCAATATTCCATGGAATGAATTGCAAAATCTTGTTGCCTTCGCCACGTACCTGGTGCTACCTCCTTAACCATGAACATCGCCATTATCGACTCTGGACTGGCTGACCACATCCTTGGCATTTCATGATCCAAGCAAAAGTACCATAGCACGCGTCTCGACCTACATTGCGTTTGCAAGATACCACGCGGGACACACAGACTGAAATTGGGCTACATTTGGAAGATCATTCTCTCGGACTAAGGTCATAAATCGCTGCTGTTCACGAGAGATGCGCCTATCATAGACATGATCGAGGTTTCGCATTTGATACATTACAGTGTTCTGGTAGATACACTGATCAGATTTGGTATCTCATCTTCATGATACATGCAGGCGTAGCCAAGTCCTCCCTGAGACCAGCAGACAAACATCTTGGAGCCATAGCGCCCTTCCATATCGCCGAAACGCTCATCAGTGTGTGATAATAACCTGTCCATTGTCCCTGGACTTCAACGCCTGCGCTATGGTGAAGAAAAGCAGTAATTAAGACAGCATGAGAAGTCCGCTGAAATTAGTCCATCGTAGTCAAAGTAATTGGGGGCAGGTTCGACGGGGCTGTCCTCGGTACTATCTTCGACGTCTTCTCACCAGCTTCCTCATCATCCTTCCTAGCTGCAACATCCTCCTTCTTCTTCCACCACATCAACCTCGAAAGGTTGCGGTGCCAGAATCTCTTCATCGGGGCCAACACGGTAGCCGAGACAGCAGCCCACGCCTTAGCCACTGGCCGGAAAACCACCGCCAAGACCTTCAACACCGGCAGTAAAACAGCCATGAAGATCTTGCCGACAAAGTCAAAGACCACTTTTGCATACTTGTCAGGTATGCAGCGTAAGACGACAGCCCAAGGTAAGCAGAAGAGAGCACATAGGATGCAGATAGCCCACTGCGTCCCATCAATCCTCGTTATCTGGAATGCCTTACCACCTACGAACACGATCATAATCTGGCCTCCGATCATCACAGCGTTGATGCCAATGAAGAACCAGTTCCGGTGGATGCCCTCGAAAATGTTAAATTTGTTGTCTAAGCGGCGGTTGTTGAACTCATTGAAGATTTGCATCCAGACAAACGTGTTGAATACCATGGTGTTGAGCTCGGATTGGAGTTCCGGGCGGGCAACGATGTCGTATCCGAGGATCGAGGGGCCGGCAAAATAGAGTACCAGAGTCACTACCAGCTGATATATAGCTTGACCCACGATCATCTTCCACATGTTTGTCGTGATTAGTGGGGCGCGTTTTGGTGTGGGTTTGCGGTCCAGTATCTTCTCCGTTGGTGCATCCGTGGCGAGAGCCAAAGCGGCAAACGTGTCCATAATGAGGTTGACCCATAGCAGTTGTACCGCCGTTAAAACGGAGTGCATATCTGGCGAAGAGACGGCGGAAATAAATGCCAGCAGCACGGCTGTTATGTTGACGGTGATCTGGAACTGGAGGAATTTGGAGACGGCGTCGTTGACAGCTCGACCCCATTTGATTGCCGTGACGATACTGGAAAAGTTGTCATCCATCAGAATGATAGCGCTAGCTTCCTTGGCTACTTCCGTGCCGGCGATGCCCATAGAGAAGCCAACATCAGCCGTCTTCAAGGCTGGACCGTCGTTAGTACCGTCTCCGGTCACAGCAGCAGTCTCGCCGAGGTGCTTCAGTCTTTGGACTAAGATCCGCTTGTCCTCCGGAGATGATCGAGCAAGTACTTGCAGGCGTGGCAGAACCTCGTCCATTTCTGCATCCGACAGCTGTCTGAATTTAAGTCCTTCCATGACGATACCCTCTTCAGTTTTGATACCACATTCTATAGCGATAGCGCTAGCCGTGATTGCATTATCACCAGTAACCATCCTGACCGTAACTCCAGCGTCTTGACAACGTTTGACAGCATCTGAAACACCCGGACGAAGTGGATCTTGTATGCCGACAACCCCAAGCAGCGTCATGTCATGGAAGATGTCTTCAAAATTTGCCATCTTTGGATCTTCATTAAGAGTGCGAACACCGGCAGGAGGCCATTGTTCAAAGTCCTTGTAGAGCATGCCTATAGTCCGGAGTGATTTCTCGGCATAAACATTGATCGTTGCAGAGGCCGTCGCTTTGGCAGAGTCAGAAAGGTCTTGCTCCTCTAGTGTCTTGGAGGACACATCCGCAAGCTCCTTGGTCGCCTTTGCGAGAAGAATTTCGGCGGCACCTTTGACGAGAAATCGATAGGAGCCCGAAGGTAGGCGAATGACGGCACCCATACACTTGCGAGAAGAATCGAATGGGATCAGCTGAACAACATCAACTGCAGATCGTTCTTCGGCAACCGGCCCCATTCCGAGGTATTCCTTTGCAAGTAGTAGCAACGCTGTCTCTGTCTTCGAGCCGATGAAGGTCGTCACACCGTCTTCTTCGCCGTCGAATGCAGTGGAGTTTATGGCAATGGACTGGAGGAGGATACTTTTGACCACAGGAGAGAGTCTCTCGAAGGCAGTAGAAAAGCTTAGAACTTCTTCATTCCCTTGAACCCCGACAGATTGGCATTGTGCAAAGCTCGCTCTGGTACCCAAGCTTCCAGCAACAACCGTCATTTTGTTCTGCGTAAGCGTCCCAGTCTTGTCTGAGCAAATTGTCGTTGCGTTGCCCATGGTTTCACAAGCTCGTAGGTGTCGGACAAGGTTTTGTTCCTTGAGCAGGCGAAACGTAGCAAAGGCTAGAGCTAGGGTGACCGCTAGGGGAAGACCCTCGGGAACAGCAACAACAATGATTGTGATCGCGACGATGAGAATATCTAGAAACGCCGAGCCTTTCACGGCAGCGGATGCAGTATTGCCGGATAGCGATGCAACAAACCGGAATAGCAGGATGAAGAACAAAAGGCCCGCTGCCCCAGTTCCCAAGTAACCAATCCAGTCAGCCAAGCCTGCCAGCTTGACTTGCAATGGGGTATCCTCGAGATCGGTTTGCAACGACATCATTGTCTTCCCAAAGCTGCTGTTGACGCCCACACTGGTGACGACGTAGGTTCCTACCCCTTCGAGAACCTTACTTCCCGATATGAGGAAAGGGTCCAACTTGGAAGTCGCTGTACCCTCCACCAAATGCTTCCAGACCTCGTCGCCCGGGGTCTTCCTCATCTGATCCGATTCACCGGTGGCGGAGGATTCATCGCACTTCACACTGTGGCCACTGATAAAGATACCGTCGACAGGAACGGCATCGCCTGGTTCGAGGTGAAGTACATCGCCAGCCGTAATATCGAATACTGAGATCATGACCGACCTGCCGGAGCGAATTGCTTTCACTTCGCGATCATCCTTCTTTTTGTTTAGCTTAACAAATTGCTTTTCTTTTTGATAATCGTTGATCGCGGTAACGACGACCACAATGAAGATAGCAACACAGATGGCGACCCCTTCGACCCAATCAAGCGGCAGGGTTTCTCCTGGAGCTCGTGGCTGGCCAAACGTTTCATACAATCCAAGCGCCAAAGAGATCACCGCGGCAGCCGTAAGCAGTATAAGGATCTTGTCGTTGTAGGCTTTCCATAGTAGCTTCCATATGCTGGTTGGTTTCTTTGCCGGCAATCGATTATCTTTAAATATTCGTATTCGATCATTATATCGGTCTCTTAATTGGTGATTTGATGCGACGGCCCCAGGGATTGGTATTGGCTCATGCTCGACACGCGGATTTGACATTGACGAAGTTACCGCCTCCTCGAAGGTGACCTTGCCGTGCAGTGAGGTTTCATCAACGCCAAGGCCAGCTACCAAATCTGTTCGTAGCCCTCGCTCCAAGCCTCTTATGCCTCCTAAGGCCTTATATGCAGGGAGTGACTTTGGGTTCAAAAGTTTGTTCAGTTGACCTGGTGAAAATGCGAACGGATTGTTCTCGACAACGAAGTCTTTCTCTGTACCGTTGTCTGGTCGTAAAGCCTCCTCTTCCGTGACTTCCTCGCCCTCATACTTCGAGTTTACTGTACCGACATCTGAGTTTGCTCGTGATCTTGCCGTTTCAGCACTTGAAAGGAATGAATTAGATCTTGACCGTAATGTCTCCCCATCTAATGAGGTTGCTGCTGGTGACGATGGTACTTTAACCGAGAGCAAGGAGCTATCAGTCGTCGCTAAAGGGCTCGGCGTGATCACCTCGGCATCAGGGTTTGCAAAGTCCTGGTGAGAGAACTAGAGCATGTCAACCAGGATTGCAGTACTAGGAGTGTAATGGTACGTACTGTTGTATTGAGAGTTATAGGCGGTGCAAGCAGTCGATTATTCACCATGTCAACAACGACTGAATGGGAAGCTCTCCTTATCCCTATACGCTGTAAATGTGTCGCAAGATTTCAGTCGTAAGGCGTGTAGCGTGGTATGGTAAATCAAAAGTTCACAATCAGATAAGGTGCTCTTGTAGATGTTGAGCTCTCATAAAGAGCAAGGCGGTGAGACTTTCAACTGCATATCGAATGGCAATATAATTTGCACTGCCCCAATCTGATTGACGAAGCGCTGCCCAATGTTCCAGACATTCTAGTTGAACAACAAATGCCAATGCTGCTGCGGCACAATACAAAGGATGCTAAGGAATGTGCTCAAAGTTTCAACGGATATTGTGTTGCACTAAACGCTGGGATTCTCTTTCTTGTCGTTTTCTGAAGAAACTCGAAGGGAGCGAGACACCCCTGGTTAGGGATCTGCAGCCGCCGACGACACAACCCTTGTCTCTCAGGGATCCGAAGGCGTCTATTTCATGCACGATCTCCACAAGATCTACCGGTAGGTACTGTACTACACCGTGAGGCTGCAATGGCTCTTCAGCCTCTTCTTCTTCTCCCTTACATATAAGGTCGCCTTAAGGTTGACATGACCGGTGACTTTGGTTGCATTCTGCTCAATCCATGACACCGTTCCTCCGATCATGCCGGAGCAGTAACGACAGTCTTCTCTTTGTGATGTCACCACCGTAGTGCCAACCATAGCCAATGCATTCTGGAGAAACCTTCTCTATCTGCCCAGCATTGGCAGCGTCTATCTGGACGGTCCACTGCTCGATGCGCAATCAAAGAACTCATGATTTGTAATGCCAAGTTCCGTTGACAAAGCGAAAGACTTGGTAGCTAATCTCTGAGGAGGCACTGCCATGCTCAGCTGGTACGACCAATGAACGCCCAAGGTTCAGCTCGCTCAAGCCACTGCGCCACAGTTTCCGCCACAGAACGCTGACGACAAGTATATCGATTTCATATTCTATCCGTAACGGCTGGTCTTGGATGTGGGTTCATTATACTCGTCATCACAGCAGCTGATCTCTTCCAAATCATCATCGCTTGCGCTCCTTGCGGTTCTTCCGGACTTGCGCGGGTTGACGTGGTCCCGGTGTCTGCTCCGCCATCGTTGGCCCGCAGAAAGGCTGCAAACTCCTCCTCCGACATGTAGAGAATGAACTTGCAGCCAGACTGATAGTAATCAGCAACATATGGACTTAGGCTGTGCGGCTGGTATTTGCTTTTCAAGTTTGCTTCGGCTTCGTACTACGATGACGGTGGTATCACCGCCTTTTGCTTCGCCCAATGAATGACGAGGCTCAATACCGCCTTGTTCAGACGTCTATCCTTTTCGTGCTTTTCCTGAGGAATCAAGAATACGAAATCACGGCCAGGTACATCTGCCTATGTGTACACTACAGTTGGTCCTCCTGAGAGGAACTTTTCAATGCAATGACCACGACCCATTACTTTCTTCTATAGCAACAGTTCGTTTCTCATCCAGCGAGATCCTACCAGCTTCCAATATAGCCGTTGTGGCAACGGTATTCCTTAGTGTTGGCAATCCTCGTGTATCCAAATCATCCAAGCTCACTCTATTCTCCTTCAAAGCCGTAACGGCATCGACAAACTTCTCGAAGCTGATGTAGCCGTAACCTGTCTGGCCGTTGAAATTGCCTTCCTCGTCAGGCGAGTACTTCATGTAGAATCTAGGACCTAGATTAGAGAAGCACCAGTCCTCCCGGCTATGCATGACTTACGGGTTGTACCACATTAATTGTCCTTGGCTGTCTTCTGCCACATCGTATCCTCTTTTCGCCTGGTCTATTCGAATTTCTCCTTTTGCGGCGAGGTCTGCATACTAATCAGTGTATACATATTAAAATTCGTTCCTTCGCGTACAATGAAAATACTGATTCGAGTGCACGCCAGCTTTTTGCGGTGCAGTCCAGCTGGCCGTGTAAACAGCCGTAGCGATCTTGCTTGGATCACCCTTTTTCTGCCACTGCACAAGTAGTGATATGGTATCTTCTGTCTCCGCCACACACCCCAGTTCCGCTGCCATACCTTTTGATCCGGAGGCAGTCACTCTAATCGGCATATAATCCGGGACCATTGTCTTATTTATATCGACGTGGTGCGAATTCAGGTAATAGGAAATATCACTGTCCTTCCCCGCCCATGCTTTGAACGTTTCCAGCTGCGACTTCGGCTGGCTCATGTAGCTGTAAAAGTAGTTGAAGTCTCCAAGGTTCTTCGCCTTTGCCCTGGCGTCCGAGTACGCCGGATCGAAGCGTTTGTGATGTTCGACAAACACGAAAACGCCGTGTTTCCTGGACTCTTCCAAGAGCTTCTGATGTTGGCCAAGGTGCTTGACTGCGGGCTTGGTGATTAGAACATGGATCTTACGCTCGATGGCGTAGAGAGCGATTGGATAATGAGTGGTATCAGGAGTGAATATTGTGACCGCATCTCCGGGTGACAGAGCATCGATGGCAGTTTTGTACGCATCGGCATCGACTTTATTGTCTGCAGGAAATGAGTCGAAAGAAACGTCCAAACCATTGTAGGGTTGAGAAATGTTCTTATTCAAGTGCTGCCCTATATCCATCACTATCAGCCAAATGGGCAGAAAGTGGCATCACCGTTCATGGTATACTGATTGGAGGAAATTTTTCCCCTGAAGTTCCAACCATGCTCAAGTTTCCCACCTTGCCTCTTCTCCGTAAATCAAATAACGTGAGGCCGACTACCCCGACTTTCTTGTCTGATCCAGACATGCCACCGCCGACGAAGCCTGTGGTGTACTCACCGGTACCCACCTATCTCGGGTTAGCCGATTCTCATACTTCAGACGTGTAGGTCCGTACCATCAAAACGTTCAAAGGAGCCATATTGCGAGCGGGCTGCTATGAGGCCCTCGCGAGTAATAACTACCAAAAATAGATTGGATGGCGTTCAAGGCGTGGTTCATTATCACGATGAGGATGGTCGCAGAGGATTTTTAGCCAGAAACTTGAGGGGCGATCCAGACAATGGCTCTTTTCTTTCGACCTTGCTATCCGAATCGTGGTGTTTCTTTCAACTTGGCATATTCGTCATTCGGGTTCGTCCAGAGATCTTCCGAATTATGCCCCGCAGTTCAACACTCCCTCGGCAAATCTATCTTGCTTCCACAATTGGTGATGGAACAGTCCGCCCTAGATCTCATCAACTTTATCGTGGCAATTGCGCGCTTGATGCTGTCTGACAACCTTATGATCGTGGGTTGTAGAATGGATCGACCCGCAATTGGAAGGGTAGTTACGCGATCATCTGGATCCGATGAAAAGTATAACACCAGTATCTAGATCTCATCGAACGGGTTCCCTAGTCTTCTTGCGTTGAAAAGTAGCTGAGGTGGGAATGCCAAGGCCTAGTAGGAATGCAATCCTCATTGTAGCACCCAGATACACAAAGGCCACATTCCCCCAGTCCATCGCGGTCCAGCTTGGCACTTTCCAGTACACCTCCGGTCCAAGAGCATTCACGCTGTAGAGATGTCCGAGATCTGCGACAAGCAGACCCGATAGTAGAGTCCTCCAGACACGCAAGTCCTGGGTTGATCGAAGAACGAATGCTTCGTTTATGGCAAAGAGAAAATAGAGGTTGGAGAGTTGAGCAAGCACAACCTGAGTTGCTAAAGGAATTCCAGTTGACGGAGAAGATTGTGCGTGGGTGAGCATGAGGTAAGTATCAGGCTTGAAGAATGCGTAGTATGAACCGACAAGGGCGGAGACGGGCTCGATATACAGGAAGAACAGTTTGTATGCTATCGGCAGCTTCAAAGCAGACATTTTCACTGCTTCTGTAGCTGCTACAATTTTTAGTTCTAAAGAGTGGTACAGATCCTCAGGGGGAAGTGTTGGTCTGTGCGGTGTATATGTATGGAGACGGCGCTCCTCAGCAACATCGGAAAACCTCGACCCGGTGTCGAACACAACATTCCTTTTCCTCTGACAGACTTTTCATTTAAGTGACGCTGCGCATTGGCTTGCAATCGCCTTGTCATTCACTGTCTTTAACGCATT
>JAABUP010003928.1_pt1 | contig 25393 bp, 30 predicted proteins | sample 5559201 | NCBI WGS metagenome assembly JAABUP01 (sample SAMN10711887, study PRJNA513373) | rock metagenome | isolation source: Antarctica rocks | place: Antarctica
TCTTTGGGACTCATCAGGGGAGTCAATAGACAATAACTGGGAAAACAGTATACACTAAGCACTAAGTGTTCAAGGCGTTCGACAATAGAGCACCAAAGAAATTGCTGGTGTGATGCTGTAATGAAGGAGGGCGCTAGTACCGCGACGCCACACGCTCTACACTAATCTAGTTTTACAAAGTTCAGAAGCCAAGCTAAAAGTGGACTGGCCAAAACAGTTTGTCTTTGAGCAAAACAAGTCTTGAGATAACTGCCTACCACATTGGGTTGGTCAGTAGCCAGGAAAGTTGCTACTGAAGGTGAAGCCTGATGGAAAAGGTGGCTATACTGCTGACGTATGTGAATGTATGCGGGGCAGTCAAAGAGAAAATGGTGTTCGTCCTCTACTGAGCCAGACATGCACACAAGACAGACCCTGTCCTCTCTGCTGCAATGTTCGCTATGTTTGCCAAAGCGGCCTGTGTCAACATGTAGGCCATGGCAACCACACCTGAACCTACTGATCAATCTCCTGTGGGGATAGCATCTGACAGTAGACAGATAGTCAGAATACTGGTAAACTGGATGATCGGCTTTGTAGACAGTCCTATAGAGTTGCAAGCTGCTATGCTCTGTGTCACAAAGAAAGTCCTCGACCCAGCGCGCTTTTTCTCGCTCAACAATGTTGGAAATGTCTAACTCGTCATACACAATCACAAAGTGCATAAAGGCAGATTTAGTTCATTGACCACGTGAGCCCGCAAGATGAGTCATCGGCATACCGACCTCTAGACCTCGACGTCAGCGACGTGAGAGACAACATATGCGTATCGTGTCTTGATATACCTGTAGGTCTCGATACAGATACCAGAGCACTCGCTTGCGAGTGAGCAGCTTTCCCGTTGCTGATTTTGGAGACACTGTGTACATACCACGTGGAGGCCAAGGGTGACCAGTGGGCCGCGAGGCTGTGTGACCTCATTCCACAGCCCAAAGGTTTTCCTACAAGTATAGATCAGCTAGAACAGCCACAGCACGCCTGTGGGTGGCACTCAACACCGCGAAGGTTGTTGCCGACGTGACCGGCTGAATATCAAACGATATGCCAAGCGTGGAACGGATGTTGGCGTGGACAGGCGTCTAACGGGTCTTATCTTGGCCGGTATGTGCCATTGTATGTACGTGTTATGGACAACGCGGAATGTTTGTGGGCATGATAAGTGCAGCTTTGGCCTAGACTGAGTGGCTCACAGAGTGGTTAACAGATTCATGCTTGTACCAAAGCTGCATTTGGCAGCCTGTTGCCCATGGATTTTAAGCAGTCACCTTGTCCACACATACTGAACAGGAGTTTGCTGCCTGCATTGCAGGGCTTCTTGGACACTACACGTTTGGCTCTTGAGGTCATGACTGTTGCACAGGCAGCATATTTTATTGCCATCTTTGCATGCTTATATGCAGCGCAAGCTGCAACTTTGAGACAGAATGTCATTAGCATCAATGGCACTTATCAGCAGTCAGCAGCTCTGCCAGCGGTATGTGTGTTGGTTGGGTCATCATCATGTTGGGGCATTCATGATGGTCAGCCTGTTTAGTGTTGCCTGCGCAGCCAGTTACGTTTGCGCCAGCTTCTTTGTGTTCAAACAAGACCTGCTGTAAGCTGACACTTGATGTCTTGCGTGCCATGATCTGCTGCATTCACGTTCAGGGCTGCTCAGGGCAAGGCTCAAGCAGTTTGAGAGCTGTTCTTGCCTACCTTTCACATGTTGCGCCATCAGCATTGATGCTACGCAATGCTACGCATGTGCAACACTTGTGTGCAATGATTGCTTGTTGCAATGCACAGACACGCAGCATGCTGTACCTACAGGCCACAGCCCAAACGTACCGGATCATCACGCCAAATCCATCTGGAGTTTACTACAATGTCAGAATACAGGTGAACCAGACTGCAGGCCATGTAGGGTTCTACTGCAACCCCAGCTGGGGTGGTCAGCCTCAGACAGGCAGTAACATTGCTCAGTCAGGCAATGCCGTCTGGCAAACAGGTATACTCACAGTCTCAGAGTGCTCAAGCTAAGCATCTGCTCCTAGACATGTGCGTACCATGATACAGATGTACAGGTGTGGCTGCCTGGCTGCAAGATACAAGACGCATGCACGTGTCTCCTCCAAATGCTGCTGTCTGATGCTTGTATACGTATAATCCAGTCATAGCAAGCAAGCTGCAGCGGCTGTTGCCTTGTCAAATCTACATGCCATGGCAGCAAATTTCATGCAAAGCCAAACAAGTATGTGCAACAAGCGTGGACTAATTGAGTCTGGTACTGTCTTTCATTGAACACAAATACAGTGTGTTCTCCTGCAGACGATGCGTGGTTTGACAGCTTAACCATATCAGCAAATGACGCCTCATATTTGCCTACCAACAGCAGTACAACTTCTGCCATTCTGACTGGCCTCAGCACCTCCACATCTACCTATCAGCCTGCATTCAACTGCTCGGTACGTGCCTGCACGCAATCCCTGCCAGCCACCTTGCTTCAACGCTGCCTGAAACATGTTGTTACCTGCTGCTGTGCTGCCTATAATAGCAAGTCACATTTGAAATCTGGGAGATAAAGTTGGTATTACTGTGCTTCTTAAACATGGTCGGACTGCAGCATGTGTACTGCAGGCTGCCTTGTGTATAGCTGACTGTTCAAAGAGTTTCTCCTGCTGACGCCTTGAATTGTGTAGGCAATCAATCCGAGCGCTGTCAATGCCGCAATGTTCACTCTGACTGTCACCTTTGATGCCAACAACAATACGCTGTTACCTTCAGAAGTTGAGGGCCTGACCACCATATATGAAAGGTAGGCTGCCAATTTGGCATCGTTCCAGAACAACTGTGTACAATGGCTCAAAGTAGTGCATTGCAACCTTCACAGCTGCATTCTAGTTTGCCCTGAGGTTCATACATTATTTACTTACAGCATTCTGGTTTATGGAGCACAGCTTGGCATTGAGATGATGACCTGCTCACCAACTGGTTACGCTGCATGCTACTTGCGCATGACTCAGCGTGTCCTTGTGCATATATGGTATGTATGTTTACCAAGCATGTTAGGCAACTATGAAGCCATAAGCTGGGTGATGCAGCTGTTGCTCTGGCGCAACTTCTTGTTCAGCATGGAAAGCCAAGACGACGCAGCTTGGGGAGGCCTTGTACACCAACTTCTGCCAATTTGAGGGGCAGTACTGCACTGCATCAGGTGCCTTCTTACCTTGTATGCAGATACCAGTGGATGCTCTCTGATGTGCGCATTTGCACCAGATGAACGCATGTGTGCTGCGCCACCTGGCCTACACAAGTGTTACGTTGCTCTATCAAAGTTGTGCTTGGACCTTTTTCTCTTGTGCAGAAGTGACACTTAAATTGTGTTGTACAGCCAGTCTGATGAGCCATCTGTCTCTTCTCGCCATGTGTGTCATGGTGCAGAGAACCCCTTCATTGCAAGAAGCACTTGCATCCCATTCCTGCACAAACAGTACTTACCTGTGCTGGAAAAAACATAAAAGTTGAGCTGGTACATCTGATGAATCCTGAACTCATCGAACATGCATGTGTTGTGTTGCAGGCCATCTTCAGCAGCTAGACTTGACGTCATACAACATGCAGTGCGCCTTTCCCATATCATCACTGGATCTATTCTCCTCCATGCAGACCCTCATCCTGTCCAGCAACCCTAATGTCACTGTAAGCGGCACTTGTCTGTCATAGCGCATCAGATATTGTTGGTTCTGCTCTTCTGAAAGCTGGCAGCTGGCATGTCAACTCAGTTATCCGTACTCTTGGAAGTTCCAATGCCCGCTGGCTCACACGCCTCATTTGGCCTCCGTGATATTGACTGCTCTTTTGCTCAATCCCACAACTTCAATATCAGAAAAAGATGTGACACTTCAGCCACAGCATCTGGGCGGCAGTTGTACATCATGCGAGGCACAAGCCGGTGTCAGCAATCCGGACTGTCCCTGGTGTAACAGCGCCAGTTGTGAGCTTGTGCTATGCTTGTGACATGCAGAAGGTTGAACAGTGAGGTGTCTTGAGCGACCTGCCATGGTCAAGCATCTAATTTCCCCCCCACATTGTGCTGCAGACAAACCTGGGTTCAATGATGTCAGTGATGGCTAATATGCAAGGCCTGCAGCATTTGGAGCTGAATGGCAACATTGGCATCTCTGGCCCTCTAGCAGACTCCGGCCCTTCCACCTCTTCAGGCCTGTGCTCAGTCATTCAGGTATGCAATACATTCTTGCAATCAATCCATTGATGCATGATAAGCAGGTGACAAGATTCCACAAAATACCATGGTACTGCCCAGTTGGCTTGACTGGCAGCATATACGAAGTTTTCAAAACTTAGTTTTGTGCATACCCTCTGTGCTGCACAAAAACACTGCAGCTGGCGCTCTGCTGTCTGTGCACAGGCTTGACATGATGACTTCTGAACTGCAGAATGGGCTGCAGTATTTGGACTTCAGCAACATGGACCTGACAGGCAGCCTGCCCAGCTGCCTGCTGAGTGCCCCTGGTACGTTGTCCCAGATTGGCTTTTCCAGCAACAACCTAACTGGCACCATCCCTGATGTCATCCCCACCAACACCTCCTTATACTCCCTGGTGCTGAACAACAATAACCTGACAGGAAGCATTCCAGCCACACTGGTGAATGCCGGCCTCCTCACCAGCCTGGACCTGTACTCAAACAAGCTTGCAGGCAGCATTCCGGATGACTTTGGTGGCGGGATGTATATGCTGCAAGCAGTAGATCTTTCTGACAACAATCTCACTGGTGAGCAAGGCACTTCTGTTCACCTGCCTCCATGCTTTGCTTGGCTGACAACATATCTTGGCCAGCTGACTAAGCTTTGAGGCATGATCATGCTCCTGTGTTCTGACATGTCTTTACAAGGTTAAGGTGCGAGTTGCATTTCAGCAAACTGTGCTGTGCTGCAACATGAATGGACTTATGTGGCTTTTTTTGCCACTTTGAATTGACATATCAACGGATGTAGGGGTTTGCGTGGGTCAGCAGCGTGTCATTGTCAATACTCAAATTGCAAACGAGCATGAGTGGCACAGCTGGCTGACTGCATGCAGGTACATTGCCCAGCCCACTGGCTACCTCCATTAGCGCCACCTACCTGGATGTGAGTGACAATCAGCTGACAGCCCTGCCAGCTGAGTGGACTGCTGGTTTCGCCAATGCGACTCAGTCTAGCTTTGTCAATATCTTTCTTCAACAAAATCAGATTCAGGTCTGCTTTCTGATATCCACCTTATTGACTTATATTCAGCTTATGTCATCTGCAAGTAATATGTTGCAGTTTTGTCATTTAGCTGCAATTTTTTTAAGTAACAAAGACAAGGTGGTTGTGAAATGGCAGCGTCAATGCACTGCTGTCTTGGCGAGGGCCATGAGCTGTGTACAATGTCTCTTTTTGCCAGGCATAGCAGCATGGCAAGGGGAATATCGTGTCTTCATTGTTTGCTGTGCTCTATTCCTGTATGATAATATCACAGGATGTTTGCTGAATGCAATGAGTCCTGCTGGTCATGTTGATGATGCATTGCCATACATCAGCAAGGCACAATGATGTCCGATGCACAGTTGTGCCAGGCACAGATCCTGCCTGAAGTCATTGCAAGAGCAAGGCACAAATTTTGCTGTCTGCAACACATTCTGTTCATGCCTGCAGAGTCCATTCCCTACCGCTGTGGCAGCCTTCCCAGACTTGTTAATCTTTAATGCCAACAACAATAATTTAAGGTATGCTCTGAGCTTGATGTGCTAAAGTGTAAGACACCCTTTTCACTCATCTAAGACCTTTTTGCTTTACTTCAAGCCCACGCGCTGATGACACTTGAGATAGTTTCCATGTTCACATGATAGAGTCTCCCCACAGCCTGCCTTCTGTGTGTGGTTAGCTTGGCATTTGAGTGACAGCAGTGTTTGGAGCAAATTGCCTTGGTGGCTGCTATATTGTGTGTGACACTAACTGAACCTTTGATGTGCAGTGGCTCCTTGCCAAATGCCAGCCGTGTCTTCCCTCAGACTCGGGTGCTCAATCTAGCCTACAACAACCTCACTGGCTCTATCCCAGCTACGTTCAATACTGCTGGCCTCTTCAACACGTCTCTGGTGAGCCCTGAGTGTATGCTGTAAAGGCATAGTACCCAAGTGTGATGTGAAAACAAGATTGTGCATTACAAAAAGTGTTGTGTTGACTGATGGATGTTGTGCTGCTGCACTTTCAGGTATCAGATTATGACCTGCCAACAATGCCTGTCATGCATGTCCTGCTTGGTGCAGAATGTGGCCCAGCTGACTGGCTTGCAGAGCAAGAACGCCTACACGCTGTTATTGACACAACTTTCAAGAATTGCCAAGCTGCATTTGCTGCAGGGTGCTGTGTTGGTGTCACCCACCACAGCGCTGAGTCAGGTCTTCAATGTTTCTCATAACAATCTGACTGGCTCAGTGCCATCCTTCCTGGCCAGCTCCAAGGTCCCGTCTTACACCAAGCAAGGCATTTCTCTGGTGGTAACGCTCACTGCCTCTCTGCAATTGGCTACTTTGCCTTTCATGTGGCGTACTGGCTGTAGCAGAGCTGACCATTAGGCCCCTTGCTTTACCGCAGTGCCAGTAGGAGCTTCAGTGTTTCTTGGTCACTTCAGGGACTACAAAATTACCCTTCAAGCATTTGGCAAGTTGCATGGCACAATTTAATGTTTACATTCTCAGATCACAACCTGAAGAATGTCTGATATGCACGTAATACATGCAATTTTGAAGGACTGAGCCAAGTCCGATATCTTTGGTGCTGTTGCAGGGTAACGGCATAACAGCAAATTGTGGGAACAGCTCCTTCAGCTACCTGGACGTGTGTGACAGCCTCCTGAACACTACTGATGTGTTGCCCAGCCCATCACCTACTCCTACCCCCACAGCAACTCCTGCAGCCACCCCCACGGCAACTGTTGCTCCCACTGTTGCAGCTACGCCTGCTGCGACTGTTGCCCTCTCACCAGCCGTCACTCAGCCAGCCACGACTGTGAACGGGGTTGCCACAGACAGGTAAGGGGCCACACCAGTAGCCACCTCCTTTTGTCACTCTGCGCAATGTATGATGCTGCCTGAGCCTCAATATGAGACTGAACACTCAAGGTAGTAGGTTGCTGCGTCAACATTGCAAGAGTTGTGCAGCCAGTGCACAGAGCTGCGTACATGTGCTTCCTTAGCAGCTGCTGTTGCGTCTTGCCACCGTTGCATTTGTGTGTCATTAATTGTGGGCACTTTCTGCTCCTTTGCAAATGCCCTGATCATGGAAAGCAAGTCTTGTGCTGCTTCAGTGGCAACAGTTCATCCGCTTCAACCAGCAAGAGTGGTGTTGGTTCTGGAGCCATTGCTGGAATCGTTCTTGGAGTCCTGGCTGCTCTTGTCCTAAGCACAGTTGCTACAGCCCTGTACATCAAGCAAAAGCGCACACACTCCAGGACCCTGCTACGCATGCAGTCTAGTGGTGGCTTCTCCAGATTTGAAGATTTTTAGTAGGCCAAAGGTCTTTGGTTGAACAGCAAAGTTTGTGTCGTTTGCTGGGCCAAGCAGAGCTTCAACTAGTCGCGTTCCTGAAACTAGCAGCTTGTCATCTTGTGTCTGTCCAATTCTAAGCTTGCCAGCTTGTGATTTTGCATATAAATCAAAGTTTCTGTGCTGGCTTAGCTAGACCTGGCTCATAGCTCTGCAAAGTGGCAGGCTCAGCAGCCAAGAGTATGAAGGCACAAGGCAAGTATACTCATGTGACGTCACATGGTCCAAGCCAAACTTACGTTGCAAATCCCTTACGTTATTTGGGAGACCATGGCTATGGTGAACAGAGTATGGGAGCGGATGAAGTTGATGTGAGGCTGCCTGCCAAAGAGATTCAGCTTATGGCATAGGACTGACAAGCCCAATTTTTTGGGGTGTACTTGTGTGCAGATGCCTGTGCATTGTTGCTGATCAGCAAATTTGTTTGTTCATCTGCGTCACATCATTCTGTGCCTATCACTTTACAGTGATGTAGGGTTGTGTGAATGACACAATACGCTGTGTGGCTACTTGCCTTGCTATCAACAGATGTAGTTGAACCTTTGCCTGGACATTCCTAGTTCAAAATTGATGCATGATTCGTATGTGTTCCCACAGCTTAGAGCGCCTGCCTGGCTGCTGTATTGCGTGTGACACAACGAAAGAACTTTCGGCGTGCAGTGGCTCCTTGCGGATATCTTTCCTCAGACTCGGGCGCTCAATGTAGCCGACAGCATGTTCACTGGCTCGACTCCAGCAACATTCAGTACGCTTGGCTTCTTCAATATGTCTCTGGTGAGCCACGAATTAACCGTCATACCCGATTTATTTTAGGGCTTCGCGCAATTTAGCGCAGGCCCTAATGAATATATGGGTTTTCAAGCAGCATCGAGATCAATAAAAATAGCATCGCGCAGACTGATCGCGCAGGCTGATCGCGCAGGGCTTATGCGTTTTAGAAGTCATAATCACCATGACTGCTACGCTTGAACGGTTGAACAGAACACACGTTCCGCCGACAAATTGACTGGAGGCTGGCGAATTAATCGCGGAAGGAACGCGTGGCGTTGTGACTGGCTTTCCGCGGTGGGTGCGCGATGGTTGCGGAACGGCATGCGGTATTTGTGCGCGGTGAGGTTGCGGTCTGCAGCACCCATAGCTTGCTTACAATCATCTGTTGTTGACTACAAAGACTGTGGTGTTGACAGACGGATGTTGTGTCTGATCAGTCGACGCGCTGCCGACAAAGCTCGTCATGCAAATCCTGCTTCAGGCGCATTGACGCGCAGGCCTTTGCCCAGCTGACTAGCACGCAGAGCAAGCATGCAAACGTGCTTGACGTAAATGTCAGCACTGGCCAAGTTGCGCTTGCAATTGCGCTTGCAATTGCTGCCGGGTACCCTGCAGGGTACCACCGGTGTTATGTTGGTGTCACCTAACACAGCGCTGAGTTAGGTCTTGATTGTTCCCATTGAAACCTGACTGGGTCTGTGCCATCCTTTCTGGCCAGCCCTAATATCCCGACTTACACTGAGCAAGACATTCTTCGGTGGTAGTGTTTGCTGACAGTCCATGTGGCTTGCTGGCAGTAGCAGATCTGACCATCAGCAGCCCCTTGCCTTAGCCCAATACCAGTATTGGCTCCAGTGTTTTCTCGTCAGTCTGTGGACTCCAACAACACCCTTCAAGCATCAGGTGTTGCATGGCTAAGAACAGGGTCTACATGTTCCGAATTTCATGCAACTTTGAAGGACTGAGCCAAGTTTGATAGGTCTGGTGCAGCTGTCACTCAGCGACTCTGCGACTGTTTCCCTTACACCAGCTATCACTCAGCCAGCCACCACTATGAACGGAGTTGCCACAGACAGGTAAAGTGCCACGCCAGTAGTCACCTCCTCTTGTCTCCATGCAGTGCATTGTGCAGCCTATGTTCCTGTGACCTTTTGTTCATGTGAGACTGAATGTTCAGGATTGTAGCCCGATCTGCTCTTGTAGACAATGCTGCATCATGAAACTTGAATTTGAAAGCAAGAGCTGTGCAGCTGATCTGCGGAGCTGCATGCACGAGCTTCCTGCGCAGCTGCTGTTGCTTTCTGCTCTGAAGAGCGGCAGTGCTTCTGCTCCAATTTTCACGGTTTTATCATTGAAAACAAGGCTTGTGTGGCTTTGGTGGCAACAGTCCAACTGCTACCACCAGCAAGAGTTGCATTGGGTCGGGAGCCATTGCCAAAGTTGTTGTCAGAATCCTTGCTGCCCTTGTCCTTGGCTCAGTGGCCAAAGCCACCTACGTCAAGCAAAAACACACACCCCAGCACCCTGCACAGCATGCTACGTATGCAGTCTACCAGTGCTTTTTGCAGATTTGCAGATTGCTAGACGCCACAGGTCTCTGTTTTCACAAGAACATTTATATTGGCAAATACTTGTCCAGAGGACCATCGAGATCATAGAGATCAAATCACTAGCGTCAGCAGAGCCTCACTGCGCATCAACTTGATGTTGGCCAGCTTTTGAATTCATGGTGATCTATATTATTCACTTGAGAGTGCAGCCATGCAGCTATTTCTCAGGGACAGCATGCTCATGCGCAATGCACGCAGCCGTGTGAATCTTAAATGTACGGCAACGTCTGCATAGTGGCATTGTCGGTGTATGCAATAAAAACTGTAGCAGAGCTGAGGTTAAAGGTGCATTGCTAGCGTGTCAGGAGGCTAATTTCCTGCACTTTTACATTCTCCCCCCGTTAAGGCCGAGGCCGCTGTGACTCGGGGTCAGGTGTAGCGACTGAGACCCTCAACCGGGCACTACCCTCAAGGTACAGAAGTAACTTTGTTTACTACGACCTCTGTGCATGCGGAAGCTTGAATCGAAGTTGCGACCATGAAGTGCAAGCTTCACAGCCCAATGCTCTTGCTAGTTCCGGGCTCCGAAACCATATGTAGCAGAGCTGAGGTAAAAGGTGCATTGCTGGCGTGTCAGGAGGCTAATTTCCTGCACTGTTACAGATACGTGCATGCACCATTTTGCTGCCAGTTCACTTGCACTTGTTACCCACAGCATGTTTGCTTTCAGTTTTGGTCACGAGAAAGGTATAAAGAAATATATGTGTGAGGGGGATGTACATGTAATAGAGAGAGCTAAGCTAGCAACGTAGTTACAAAGATATTGGCTTGATGCTTGGAAGGCACCAATCAGAGCGCAACGATAATTTATCCTCTCTGGTCAGTCGCAATGCAATTACAAATGTGCAAGGACTTATTGGGAGATGGGGAGATGGGGAAGCCATTGCGCCTATTAAGTCGCACGTGTTTCACGTGGACAGCCCACGCTTCGCGCGGCCAGGCTCGCTTCTGGGGTTCTGACCAGCGTGATTCAGGATAGCCTCGCTACCTGCGCGTCGACGCTTGTTTTTGCTTCTGTGGCCACCGTTCGGGCTGAGCCGGTGGTGAACCTGGACGCCGTTGTCCCTGACTAGCGCATCTTGCACACAAAAGACCTGGATACATGATGTGAATTTTAGCCGTGACTGTCTAGAATACGAAAGCGTGTCTGAGTGCGCAACTATCAGGCGCTTGTGCCACCCGACACCGAAGCGGTGCGAGATTTCAATGCAATCGTGAATCTAAGGAGCATGTTACTCCTGCGGAATGTGCTTAATCAAACTGTTCGTTTTTCAGGTAGGGGGGAGCCGCAAGTACGACCTCGAAAGCACAAGCTGGACGGACAGTAGTTTAGCAAGCTCAGTTCCGCTTGGCTTGGATGAGCCCTCCTCTGCTGCTCAAGGTCGCAAGTCAGAGTTGTGTTAGGTGACAAGTTGTTCTCTGGCGCTGACAAAATTTGCTAATTGCAGATTCCCCTGAAGCCCTATTGTCCTCCTTAGGCAGGTCCATGGACAGCTTGCCTCCAGAAATGTCCCACAGTGTGAAGCAGGGTATCATGTCCACAGAGCTATTGCAACAATGGCTGCACTGGGAGCAAAGATACCTGCTTCGGCAGTTACTACGCTTTCCTGGTACCCCTGTCCTGGCCTCTGGCTGTGTCACAATCTGGTCTCATGTGAACGTATGCAGACAGCGTGCTTAAAAAGTGACAATTTGACTTTGTTAGTTGTCCTGGCAATAACGCTTACTTCCAGCTTTGAATGCATGTTTGAATGCATGGTCCTCACTAGGATGACGATTTGCCAACATGGCGCTCCATGCATTGCAAGTTGTGGCAGGATCGCATACAGGTTGTCAACCTTCTTTTGGAATCCTTCAAAGAGAAAATTCAGTGGTTTTTGGCATGTGATCAATGTTATTGGCTGGCTAAGGCAATCTGTCTCTCATTTATCCAGGCATGAGGGAGAGGGTTCTCGGAGATGCAACATTTCTACTGAAACTGGGTGTTGAGGCTGGCATGGGGGTCATTACAAAGTTACTTGCTGAGCTGCACAAGCGTCCTGTCAAATTTTGGGGCGAGCTGGACCTTGTCTTTGCAAATGTTGTCATGTCTCTGTTAGCTGATGTGGCACTCATCTGGATTCCAGCACCCCAAGTCAGCTTAACACCAAAGGCAACTAGTCGCCATCAAGAGGCTGTCAACAAAGGTTCAGTCAGGTGCTGGCTTGCAGGATGCCCCGATAACGCCTTCCAGGTAATCATGTCATATGCTGCACCTGATAACAACTGACATCAGATGGCCTTACGTGTTTGCTGTCTGAGTACATGGACAAGTTTATATGTTGTTCTGAACTGCAGCATGTTGTTGTGCAGCTGCTTGCAAAGTCTCACAAGCAATGTGGTAGGTACAACACAATTGACACACGCAAGTTCTGATCTTTCAGGTCGTTCAGAAAGGCAGCCAACAGTACAGCACAGCGCAACGGTGGGCGTCTATCATCATAAATGGTATTTTGCTGTTCGTGGTTGGCTTTGTGTCTTCTATGTTTGGGGTAGGCGTCATCAATGTCCTTGTAGCTGTGCGAAGCTTTTTTGACAGTCATGTAGAAGGCATTGAATTGTCACAAGAGGTGCTGGGTATCTCTGTGGCACATGGGGTATACATGGCGACCAGTGGTAACATCCGATATCAGGTCTTGGCTGGCATTGTTGAAGAGCGTGGTGTCAACGTACTGTTTGCGCACAATGTGAGATTATTGAGAATAGTAACGTCCATCATACGTACCATCAACACATACTATGGGTCAGAGCATTGGATTGTGTTCATTAGATATTTTGGCTTACAGGATGCATAACATCAGCTGCTGTGTCACTGTATTGTATCATTTGGTACGATATGAACCCCCAATAGTGGTATAAGCGCCCCTGGACCGACTCAGGCCTAAATGAGTTCCAAAAGCCTCAAGACTCCTGCATTGATCGAATGCTATACGACCCATTTTTACGATCTTGTATATGCTTCAGACTGTGAACTGAGCTGCTGACAAGCACAGAGCTGAGCTGACGATGTACTAAGTCAAGTGTGCCACCCATGTATCAATTCCCTTTTGCACAGTGCAACCCATAAACAATGCACAACACGTGCAGCAAAGCACTCTCGTGCAAGAACGGTATAACTTCCCACATCATGACACGCTTTAGACATCCATAAAAGTATCAGTAATGAGATATATTTCCAAATTGTATAGTTCAACAGACTTTTCCTGTGGCAGAGCCAAACTCCTCTTGCAGGAGCGGGGAGGTTGTGCACAAGCTCTGAGCGTTTTGTGTGAATTCAAACGGACTGGCTCAGGCCAGGCAAGGTTATGGGCCCCCCAGGGTACATGATGCCTTATTTACCTGAATAAGGCACAAAGCTGGAGTAAAGATGCTGCCCTTGCCCCTTTTCAGGCAGCTTTTCACTGTTTGTAGTTGACAAAACATTTTTTGGTGTTGTCAGTGACCATATATGTACCAGGGTGCTAGCTACAGCGTCATTCCTGATTAGGACCTTGGCGAAATAGACATGCTTGTAGGCACACAGGACACTTTTAGTCAATGACTGTTGTTATGGTCTTGCATGCGTATGCCCTTCAGCACCAAGCTAATAGCTTATAAGACATCGCACTGTTATAACACTTGTAATTACACATGGTTTTGGAGCTGAAATCAAGTGTTTGGTTCTGTCATGCCACAAGTGACCAGCATAAGGGGTATCATGATGTAATGACATGCACCTCATGCACAAGTCACCATCATCAGGCACTATGATCAGCTCTGAGTCTGCTCTCCTTCAGTACTCATCAACAAAGGTAATCTTGAGCGTTGGCTGTCACCAGATACATATTGCGGATGAGGATGTTCCTAAGCTTAGGCTGTTCTTAAGACTGCTTGCAGGATGCTGCAAGGTCTGTACAAGCTCAGAGTACTGAGCTTTGGCCTGACTAATGCACCTGCTGCGTTTCAGCGTGAGATGACCAACATATTTTCCCAGCTGGCCTTGGTGTTGGTATACTTGGATGATATTTTAGATTAGAGCAAGGCTCCTGAGCAGCATGCTGAGCATCTCCAAGTATTGCAGCTGCTTAGAGCTGAGCAACTATATGCTAAGATGTCAAAGTGAAGTCTTTTTCAACCGTCTGTTCAGATTCTTGGTCATGTCATCTCTGCTGAGGGGGTTCATGTTGACCCGCAAAGAAATCTGCAATTGCTGATTGGCCTCGTCTGAAAGATAATAGTCATGACCAATTGATCGATCAACTACAGTCTTTGCCTGGCAACTACTCAAGTAGTGAAGCTTCAAGAGGTGATGTGCAGCTGCAGGGCGTTGCAAAGTTGACAGCTCCCCGTGTACGCCTGACTAGCAAGAGGGTTCAGTTTGTGTGGGGGGAGAAACAGGACAAGGCATTTGGCAAACTGCAGTGGTTCCTGACCAATGCTCCTATGTTAGCACTACCTGACCCTGATGCACCATACAATGTGGTGTGTGATGCATGTGGATACGTATACGGCTTAGGTGCTGTTTTGCTGCAGAATCAGAAGCCTATAGCTTACCATAGCGACAACCTTCAAGATGCTGAGCTGTGCTACCCTGTGGGTGAACAAGAGCTCATTGCTGTCATCTTTGCTTTGAAGCAATGGCGGGGCTACCTGGGGGTGCCAAGGGTGGAGTCACTGTGGTGACTCATCACAAGCTAACACCTACCTGGACAGTAACCCTGCTGTACTGCTATCAAGTAGGCAAGTGTGTTGGCAGGAGTTTCTGTCTTGTTTTCATTTTGAATGGGAATACAATAAAGGTGTGCATCATGTAGCTGTCAGCAGAAGTCCTGCTTTGCATGCTATGCAAGCCAAGGATGCTGATGGTAACGCTGAAGCTGAAATGGGCATTTATGACAGTCTCAATGTGTCCTCTCAGTTTCTCCAGAGCGTCCGAAAGGGCTATTCAACAGATCCTTGCAAGGCACCAATTGCACCAATTGGTTTGCTGATGATGCCAACAATTAAGATCTTACCTTTGTTGGTGAGTACTGGAGTTACTGGAGGACAGGTGAGCTGATCATAGTGCCTGATCACAGTGACTTATGTATGTTGTGCATGTCGTTTCATCATGATACCCTGTATGCTGGTCATTCAATGATTTGGGGCGTGACAGAACCAAACGCATGATCATGTAGACTTTTTGGTGGCCCATATCAGCCAGCGATGTTGTCGTCAGGCAGTTTGTGTCAACCTGTTACTTCTGTCAAAGGAACAACCTGTGACTTCTGTCAAAGGAACAAGTCCACTAATTTCCCAGCTTGCAACTGCTCCTGAATCCTGACAGTCCCAAACACACAGGCTACAGCAAGCAGGTCAACACGCTTTTGCCATGCTGGGTATCTGTGCTCTCAAAAGGCTGACTGCATGTGTTCAGCTGACAGGAGATTTGCACCTGATTGAAGCTGCTGCAGCAGTTTGCGAGGCCACCTCACTTCTTTTTCCATATTCAGACGCGTGAGAGCCAGAGACCCCAAAAAAAACGATGGGCATATCTGCACATCTAGGAGCCGGAGTAGCACAATGTAACAACTATTGAGGGACAGATGCTGCATCTGTGCCTTCTTCTAGTGTGTGCAGCACTGCGTGTTACATCTACAGTGGCCTGCATCTGGTCTGTCTAGACAGATGTTGCATCTGTATTTGGCTACAATGGTTGTTGGACACTTCTGATTTGTCATTGCAGTTCAGATGCAGCATCTAGTCTTGTGCATCTTCTTCTCACCGCTCCATCTTAATACTTCAGTCACTGCCTAACATTATTGATTTTGCTGTTGACACGTATGCAAATGCATACGTGTCCGCATCCACTGTGATGTCCACAGTGTCACTGCCCAGAAGGAGAGCTTCTGGATCAGCAGCATGACGTCATTCAGCAGCTTGAGCAACAGCAGCAATCTCTGCAGGTGATGTCACTTCCAATGCAGTCTGTTGGCCTCAGGTGTGCAACCTCATAGAATCAATGACTAGCAACAGGCTGTCAAGCTTGCCTATCCATCATGTCAGCAAGGCTGCTTGTCAGAGGCAATACAGTTGTTCAACAGACTCCATGCTGCCTTTGCATGCAGGCTAAAGTAGCCGAGTTCCCGTAGTTTTCTCTTTGAATTGCAAGATCAGTTGAGCCAGCTCTCTAAGAAGCTGAACTCTGCACAAGGCAAGGCTGCAAGCTTTGCCAGATTGCACGCATAGGCGGATGAGCAGCTGCGGCAGCAAGCCACCCTTCTGGATCAGGTAGGATGCTCTATATATATATGCAGATGTACTGTATGATCAACTGATCGCTAGGCTGAGGGTGCAACAGCCATGGGGCTTGCCTGTGCTCATTGTCAGCTCAGCAGTTAAAGGTCATAGGTCAACAAAATTGCAGCATGCACAGCAACGCTACAACACTGCATCGCATGTGTTCCACAAGCATGCTGTTTGTGTGTGGCTATACAACAGCAATCTTAGGAATATAGCTAAACCAAATTTTACCTTCAGAGATACAGGGCATGAAGCAAGGACTCAAAAGGCTCTGCTCCATTACGCATAAAGGCATAAGCTGCTTCAAGCTCTGCTGTCAATGTAGATGCAGCACTAGCTAGTCTATAGACGCCCCCTGCATGATGGCTGCCCTGCATCATGCAGAGACAGCACTGCGGCAGGCCACAACAGCAGACTGCGCTGGTCCATTATGATGCATCAAAGGTGAGGGTTGCAACAATCACCAGGCAGGCAGGAGGTCAGCTTGTCAAGAAGCTGTCAGGCTGGAGGGAATTTGACATCAGCGTCAAGCTGGAAGACAGCAACATCTTTTGTCACAAATAGCCAGCCGTACTGAACATTGACTGCAGCGGGGGCAGATCTGCCAGCACTGACTGCAGCTCATTGCCGAGAAGCTGCTGTCTGTATGTCAAAGAATGATGTGCTTCGACAATCGGATAGTCGCACATGTGCTGCCTCATTGAGGACATGGTTTGAGGTTCAGTTGGATGCAATTGCGCAATCCATTGTGGTGATACTTTAGGAAGTTGACGCACATCAACACATATTTATTCATGGGATATATATCTGCCCCAATGGTCAGATGTCAACAGTACCTTCCTGTAAGCAGTCCTACGCCACAGTCAGCGAGTACCAAGCAAAACTGACTTTATACGTGGCAAATCAGACTGCACAGTACAAGTTTGCGGATCAGACTGCACAGTACAAGCTCACATCAGCCAAGGTGCTGGACCCAAACGTGCCGCTCACTGACTAGAAGGGAAATCAGCTAAGCAGACTTGGTACTAGTTTATTCAAAACTGGTGTTGAGTTTGGAATGCAGAGCAATATGCAATGTGAGCAGTTAGCCCAAGACAGATTGCCAGGGAGTACAAAACCTGACATAACTTGCGCTGCACCAACTCTGATGGCCAATAGTAAGTATATCAAGCTTGTGATGGGGTTTCCCCCGTTGATCGACGCCGTATCCTGGCTGATGACGGGGGGTACCCCATCAACAAGTTGTAATGAAATGAAGCAAATACATTCCAAAACTTCCTTGTTTGACCCCAACAGTGACTAAGGGTTAAACCAGAGTAACAGCGAAGCAACAAATCCTGTGAAGCCACAGCCACAGCCTACAGCGCTAGCGACAGCTCTTCCCAGGCACTCAGAGCATCTAAGCCTCCTGGCTGATTGGCGCTTTTTCGACAGGCACATAGGAGCCATAGCAGCATGCTGCAGTAATGTCACTAAGTACTAAGCATTAGAGTTCATGACTAATGTGCACAGCCCTAAACCAATAGTCTGAAGCCCTACAAGCTTGCAGCAGGATGATCGTTGCTGACTTTAGATCAGACTTCAGGTAGTTTTTGTTTCGGGGTGACAAACAACACAAGCCGTCATACGGAGCACCAGATTTTTTAGGTGAACTTGTTGATGTACACCATCTGGAGAGGCATGTTGTGAAGGGATTGTTTTGGACACCTCTTGCCCCGGCACCATGTAAAAACGCGATTCACCGAATATTGGATCAACGATATCCGCGATGAGCTGGCTTGCATTCTCCCTTGCATCATCAAGATGATTATGGTACGCTTGTCTCCAAAACAGTTTGGCGTCGGGAAACAAGTCAGAAAGCATGCTCTGCAGGCGCAATGCACGCTCTTTCAGCTCGGTCAGAAAGACTTGTTGTGCAACATGTTGAGATTGGAACTTCTCCAGCCAGTCGAAAGCGTCATGAAGTCCTTTGTGTACAAAAACAGCCGCTGGTCGAATCAAACGAGATTTGCTCTGTAGCATACTGATGTCGTCTAACGAAAACATTTCTGGCTTCCAGGAGAAATGCAGGGAGACATTGTGTAGTTGGACCGTCTTATCTTCCCAATCTTCTGCATGTCCAATGGCGTCTGCGCCAGAATTCAACATGTAAGCATCTGAGTCAGAAATTGACGAGCGTCGACGCGTCGTACGAGCTCGTACGAGCAGACGTCGTGGACGTCGGGCAGAAAGAAAGTTTGCAGTGTCGGAAGCAACGTACTGTTGTAATGTGACGAGTGAAAGCCCCGCGCGCAGTCATAACAGCCAAAACCTTGTGCCAAATCGCAGCGTTGGTCCACGACCTTTTCGCTGATGCCTAGATTGTTGACCACTTGCTCAAACAGCTCTCTTGTGGTGGAACCGCCGAAAAAAAGTACACCTTGCCTAGCCAAGCACTCCGAAGCAGAAGTGATGTCTGGTAATGATGCTTCAGAGTGCCAATTCCCTTGGTTATCCCAGTGGCCATCGAAACAGTCTTCTGCCCGTACTGCAAGAGTGAGTATGCACATTGCGGCTGGCGCAATATAGCTAGCGTGCATGACTTTCAGTGACAGCAAGGGTGCACGCCTTAAGATTAAAAGCCGACAGCGGGCGCACAGCACCACGGTCAGCCTGACAAGATTCGCCCGTTCGGGGCTGAAGGAAACGGCGCAAGCCCGTTACTAAGACATTTGGATTTAGCCCCTGGAATTAGTACACTATCTCGTCATGATTAACGTTGTAAGAGCAGGGTATCTTGAGGGCGTAGTGTAACGTTTGTTACGGTCTTACACCATGTGACTGTTTCAGTCAGCAGCTAGCTGCCATTGCTATTGTAGCTGAAATCAACATAATTCGCCATGCGAGCCAGCACTCCTGAATTACATTAATAGAATGGGTGGTCTGCTCCACTTAGACTTGACGCTACTCAGATCTTAGTCAGATCTTAGTCACATTATCACCACATTAGTTAGCTATAGTGAACTCCGGAGTTTCTCTGACTGAGATCTGAGCAGCGTAAAGTCTAATACCTGCCCCTTAGTGGAGCAGACTATTCTTACTATCCACTCTATTAATGATGTAATCCAGCAGTGCTGTCTCGCAGTGCGGCTGCAGCTGTCGAATTATGCTGGTTTCAGCTACAAAAGGAATGGCAGCTGGAGGATAACACCGAAGTGACACGTGTACTCAAACGCAATCCGAAGACAGACGGACTGCGAAGAGCCACGCAAAAAGACAGTCACATGGTAGAGAATGCAGATTGCTGTGTAAGACCGTAACAAACGTTACACTACGCCCTATTTCGTCATGAACATCGTCATGCTCTGTGCTAATTACCACGGGCTAAATCCAAATGCAGTCAGTAGCGGGCTTGCGCCGTTTTTTAGGCCCGAAGGCTGGTCAGGCTACTGTGCGCCCGCTGTTGGCGTTTAATCTTAAGGCTTGCACCCTTGCTGTCGCTGAAAATCATGCACACTAGCTATATTGCGCCAGCCACGATTTGCATACTCACTCTTGCAGTACGGGCAGAAGACTGTTTCAATGGCCGCTGGGATACCCAAGGAGAGTGAACATTATCACTACATGACTTAGTGAAACTCCGGAGCTTCTCTGACTAACATCTGAGTAGCGTAAAGTCTCACACCTGCCCGTTGCTCTCAGCTGAGTGGAACAGACTATCCTTACTACCGTAGTGGTCCGAATGTTCCTCGTTTAAATATTTAATTGCTTTCTGAGACGAGGCGACTTAATCCAATAAATAAATTAATCTCCTCCTCCGAGGTTCATTAAAAATATTCCAATATTCTTCCAAAAGACGAGTTGGTGCGAAAAATTGCTTGTGATCAAGCTCACGAGACCTTGCAACGGCGGCCATGCGCTTTCAAACTTGATCGAAACGGCCATTAGAACTTAGTCATAACTGTGCGTTACATTGGACTGTGCAATGAGTGCCAAGATCTTGTAGAAGCAAGCCGGTCTAGCTAGGTTTGGTTTCGGGCCCCTAAGCACGGTCGGGAACCTGCTCGTGCATCCTTTGCCTGTTTGAGACTGCTCCAATGGTGTAGCAGCCGTCTGATGGTGGTTGTTGTTTTGGACATGTAAGAGTGCCCGAGGATCATTTAAGTCAATAAAAGTATTGCTGCGTCGTCCGAGGACCATTAAAATAATTAAATAATGAAACGAGGGTCTATTCGATTGAATTTTATTCCAGCCGAGGCCGAGGAACATTAAAACCCAGGAACATTCGGACCACTACGATATCCACTTTATTAACAAGATAATCCAAAATCGTTGCACCTATATTCTACCCACTCACCAACAGCCCTATCTCAGTGCTCCCGAAACTATGGCGTGGTTGCTGGTGCGGGTGAACGCGGATCACGTGCAAGGAACGCTAGTGCTCCCGATCTAATACGTTACAAATGGTCTCGGAGCTCAAAACCTCCAGTTCTATCCTTGCAAATACGCTTCCGCGCACACTCGCAACCATAGAACAGCTTTCGCAGACTTTGCATCGTGAATGGTCTGGCGCCATTGGCTCGGCCAACGTTCCACTTTCTACTGTTGTTACGCCAATTGCCTCAGTTGCCGGGACGTCCGACTCCGACGCTTACACCGCGATCGCCTTCCCTAAACACATGCAGAAAGATCTGGAGAACAAGATGTCGTTTGTGGATGAAGATCGTGGTAAGACTGGTCGCAAGCTTGCTGAGATTCTCACCAGCGTAGCACTTGACTCTTGCCACGCTGCATGGGCTCCCTGAGATCACTGACAGCAAGTTGCCCTCCCGTCACAAGGGACTGACTCATCTCGTGGAGCACAGTGACGACCTCATTGCTGAGTTCTGCAGCTTTATCGACGAGAAGTTGCCAGCAAACGCGGCCTCCGCACTGCAGCTGTAGCAGCCTCACCATTCCGCCCCATCCCATTAATCCCTGGGACGTCTTGGCATGCCAGAGCTTTTTTGGCTGCAAGCCTATAAAGAACAGTGCGTCTTAGTCATTTGTGCGTCCGTCTGACCCCACTTTAGATTCCTTTAACAACAACAACAATGAAGGAGCGAAGGCAGCACTGTTGTGCGGGGCCGAGCGGAGCTCGGCGCCACGCAATGGTGATGGGTTCGGCGGCAATGTAGTAGCTGTGACGATGAAGAAGCGCTTAACTTTGCTGCTGCTGACCGCTTTACTGTTATCATCGTTAACAATGCCGGGACGCAACAAGCGTCGTTGGCACGAAAGCTTGCCTCCAGAAGAGGCTGAAGATCCAGTCTAGTTCAGGAGGAGACAAGATGGAAGTTCGACTGAAGCTGCTGGCTGCGCCGGACGTCTGTCGCCAAAAGTCACATTGTCTACGGCGTCATCGACTCTGTTACACTCGCCCTAGCAGCAGCGGGCTTGCAGCCGTTTTCCTAGCCCCGAAGGGGCTTTGCTTGTCATTGGCTGCAAGAAAACCTGCGATTCGCATGCGCAGCCCAATCAGCAGGACTCCAATTGTCCCAACCAGCCAGGAGGGCAACAGAAAGCGCACCGCCTTTGCACTGCGAACCGGCGTTGGTGCACTGAAGGTTCTAGAGACCTTTGGATTGGAGGCTCTCCTTGCCAATTCCTATCTGCTCACTGAGGAGGAGACTGTCTGCGACGAGCTCAACGGTCGCATTCAGGAGATATCTGCATCAGGTGACAAATCTCTTCCTGCTAATCCTCCACTCACTCTGGGCCCTGTCCATAGCTCACCCAGATTTGACTCACAGCCTCTGTCTGAACTCAACCTCTCAGTTGATGCCTCACCTGTTGTTAGTCATCCCGCTGCTGGTGCCCTGGACACCCCAACTTCAAGGTAAATCTGCCTCAGCCTCTTAGGTTTGGCACCATCAGTGTTGACACCCCCAGAGGTTTGGCTGCTATGTGTCAGGATGTGGCGCAGCAGGTCACAGGTTCAAGCCTCAGTGGTAACATGCTGATTTTTCAGGCTTCCGTGTCGGGTGGGCAGAGGTTTCCTGCCTCGGAAATGCGTCTATGGCACTCCCCCTGTCAGTGCACACCCCTTGGGTGCAGTTAGTATCTCATGTTAGTGCATGTTGGCTCACAGGACTAGGCTTTAGGCACACCTAGTAGGTACCTGGCAAGAATGATTAGCTGGAATGCCTGTAAACTATTATCTTTACAATTAGTGTTGACTCTGATATTAGTTCATGGTTGTACATAGTAGGCAAAGTTTGCCGCTTGTCTGGCTATCCTAAATCTGACTGGTCAACCCTTGCTAGCACATTGCTGGAAAACACACCTCAAACACTGTTTGATACTGCTGACACTAAAGCCCGCAAAACCAGTCCACAGGCTCTCTGGAAACGTTCCTTGACTGGGACAGCTTTACCAAGTGGTGTGAACTGAATCTGAATCTTGCTAACCATTCTTCTCAGGCCAAGATTGCAATATTTAACCTGAAGCAAGTCAGCACAGTCTCTGTGTATAGAGCTGCCTTTGATTTACTTGCTGCTCGCGCAGGCATTGAAGACATGCACATCTTCTGGTGGTACCAGGGTGTCAAGCCTGTCATTGTCACTGCCACTGCACTTGACCCTCGTACTAATGCTGAATGTACTGACCTTGCTGGCGCTCAAAATGCTGCTGTTGCAGTGGAAAACATTTCCATGCCTGGACCAGCTGCCACTTCCAACTTGGACAGCAACTGCACTTTTCAGCAGCATAAGAAGGGCAAGTTTGTCCATCAGGCTCAGCCAGCAGACTACGTCAAACCACAGCAGACCCGGCCTGCGGCTGCCAACAAATGGACCAAGGGCACTGCCCCCTCCACCCAGTGTTCCACCGGGTACAAGGCCTCGCCCTTCAGACCCCCTACCTTGGTTGACCAGACCCCAGCACTGCTGGCGTGTATGCAATGCCTAAAGTAAGCAATGTGACAGGAGGGCAATTTCACGGACACTATTGTGAGCAAGCATTCTTCTTCTTCTGCACCTGCATCACGTAAGCGGTCTGCCTCTGCTGCACCTCCGCCACCTGCTCAGCGTCGATAGCAACTACAGACGCCTAGTTTAGCTGCAAGAGGTTGTGCTATCACTGCTGAAGTGCTCAGAAAGCCTCATCCTGTTTTGCTGTTCTCTGGATATTCTAAACTAGCTTCTGCAGATCCTGTACAATGTCGCTTCATTTGCAAGATCGTTGCTTGTTGCAGCCTTTGTTTTCAGAGTTGCAATTCCTGTCTGGCAAATCATTCACTTTGGATGCTGCTGCAAATAATTGTGGTGACAATGCACACTGCTCTTCATTTCGCAGTCCGTCTAGGTCATTCATAAATGAGCTGCATTCAGGTCACATTTGGGTAATGTCCCATTCACATTGCTTCCTGAGGTTGTGCAGCATTACTTGCAATGCAAGCAAGCAGCACCAGGCACCACTGCATGCATTGTTGTGCCTGGCTTCTTGCTGCCTGGCATGCCTCCTTTCGTAAAGGGCATGCATATCTTACTAACTTACCGTAAAGGATCTACATTAGTTGATGCACCTACTGCATCTGGCAATTGTCGTGCAATGGCTGGGACTCACTGGTTTGTACACGTGTTCACTGACGCTGTCATGCCTACACACATACCACCTGTTGCTGGTCAACAGTGCTGCTGTTGACACAAGGCAATTGTGCAACAGCCCTCAGCTGTGCCTTTTGTTTCTGCTGCTGTCTCTAAACAGCCTTCAACCGTGCTGTTTGAAAGGATCTTAGAGCAGCAGGATGCCCTCACGCTTCTGGACTCCGGAACATCTGCCAACTTCATTTCGAAGAAGGCATTGGACATTGGCAAGCTGACACTCAACCCTACTGAGGCCAATCTTGAATTAGCTGATGGCAGTTCGAGCCCTATTCTTGGTAAAGCTGAAGTCACTCTGCGCATCGGTGCCTTTCGCACGCATGTGTCTTGATCTGTCACTGAGCTGTCTATTGACTTTGACATTGTTTTAGGAAACACTTTTTTGACTGAATGTAAGGCTGTGCTGAATTATCACCATGATACTTGCACACTTGTGCAGCATAAGTAAACTTATACTTTGCGTCCTCTGTCGTACAGCGGAGCAGATTTTGACTCACCACACTGCACTCACATTGATAGGCTCCCTTCAGCACCTGTTGCAGCTCTGCTAGACTCCCTGTTGAGAAGCTATTGCTTGAAGCTGCTGCAGAAGCAACTTATTGAGCCATCTGTAAGTCCATATGGAGCCCCACTACCCTTTGTACTAAAAAAGGCCAGTGAGCGGCGCATGGTGATTCATTATTGTGCATTAAACAAACTTACAATAAAACAACGTTTCTCTTTACCTGGAATTGATGATTTGTTTGACAAACTGCAGGGATCACAGTACTTCACTAGCCTTGATGCTGCCTCTGGCTTTCATCAGATCCTGTCGCAGGAGTCAGACAGACCAAAGACAGCTTTCAGAACTCCATTTGACTACCAGTTCAGAGTACTGCCCTTTGGCCTCACCAATGCGCCAGCCACATTCCAAGCTGTCATGAACAGGGTGTTTGAGCATCCCAAGTTCTTGGCTGATGGCAAGGTAAACCCATTGGCAGCAATTTTAGACTTTGTTCTTGTCTTTTATTGGTGACATACTGATATTCAGTAAAACTGCTGAAGAGCATGTTGAGCATGTCAAAATTGTCATGGACGTACTGCGCCAGAACTCTATACTCATCAAAACATCTAAATGCTCATGGGGCCAGACTGAACTGCCTTATCTGGGCCACATTGTGAGCAAAGATGACATCAAAGTTGATCCTAAAAAGATTGAAGCAGTTGCTTGCTAGGCCTGAGCCTACTTAAGCTTTGAAAAGAAGTGCAGGTCCAATGAGCCGTAGACATAGCACATATTGGCTGTGATCCAATGTGCTGTAGATACAGGCTTTCTGTGATAGATTGGATCTCAGACACACGTTAAAAAAAAAAGAAAAAAACCAAAAAATCTTACGCCGTTAGGCGTGATAACGGGAACGCGCACACGGCTTGAACGTAACCCGAGGCCGTTAAGCCCGTAAGATTTCGAGCATTATGTGCCCTACCTACTTGACCACC
>JAABUP010003930.1_pt1 | contig 25381 bp, 31 predicted proteins | sample 5559201 | NCBI WGS metagenome assembly JAABUP01 (sample SAMN10711887, study PRJNA513373) | rock metagenome | isolation source: Antarctica rocks | place: Antarctica
AGAAGAGGTACCTTGACAGAGTTGTACAGGCACATCTGTCAAGGTATCTCTTCTCGGCCAGCATGACTGCCTGTAGCCCCACATGCAGATGAACACCACTTGCAGCATTGACATCAGTGTTTCAGCAGCATTCATAGGCTTTGGCAGCAGTAGTAATATGATAGCGGCATACAGCAACAGCATCATTCAGCAGCACGAGCAACACTCACAGCAGCAGCAACAGCAACATTCACAGTAGCAGCAGCAGCAGCAGTAACAGCAGCAACATTCACAGCAGCAGCAGCAGCAGCCGCAGCAACATTCACAGCAGCACGAGCATCATTCACAGCAGCAGGAGCAATTGACTTGTGCTGTGGTTCTTCCTCCAACGGTGTCCCCACTTATGCATCAGTGCTGCTGTGTCAATGAGTCATAGCCTCATTCATGACAGTCTTGATAAATGCAAAACAACCAAGAAGTGCAAAAAAGTGACACACATGGCTACGATCGTTAGGTCTGTTTGCAGCTTATAAAAGTGGTACCTTGCGTGCCTCTTTTTGCGTTGTCAGCAATGCGCACATCGACAATATCCTCAACATCCCACTCTTCCTGATCTTCTTCATCCTCATCAGCCTCTGCAGTGTCTGCATGGACTGGCCTTCTTCTTTGCCCTTTGGCTTTGCCACTCCTTCTCCTCTTCTTCCCTTTCCTATGCTTCCCGGAATCCTCTTTGTCTCCATCGTCTTGCTCTTCTTCTGCAAGCAATGGTTCAGCTGCAGGCGTGCTCTTGGCGTCCTTCTGACCCTCTTCTTCTTTGTCATCATCTGGAGTCCAGGACTCAGCGAACCTATCTGACAGCTGTTTGAACTTCTTGCAAAGCATCAGCCATTCATCGACGCCCATGCACCGCACCTGCAAGCGACTAGGCAAGGTAATTAGGCAATCAGGCATTAATTAGGCAATGTAAATAGGCAATTAGGCAATAATTGGGCAAGCAGTTATGCCTATCCTATGGCTTAACCTACTGCAACAGGCAGCTTCATGTCACGTGACACACCCTCGAGTGCATGCTTGAACATTGCATTGCAGAGTGACAGACACACGCACAGGACACAGTGGCAAAGTTGCTGAGTGCACAGCAAAAAGCCTGCACTGCTTGATGAGCTGATTTGAACAAGTGCTGACATTTGCTTGCGTTTCATGCCATGGCATGAAGGCACCAAAGGTCAATGCCACGACTGGTGTGAGCTGATGCCTAGTAGGGGTGTGCAAATTACCTTTCATCAATCATGACTGAATGGTAACGTTACTGCAACTACTGCTAATTTACTGTTGGGGTTGTGAAACAAGGTAATTCAGGCATTTAGCATTTCATTTCATTTCATAGAAAATGGGCAAAATAAGCCCAATGTGCCAGAATTAGGGAGAATTGGTGGCAGGAATAGGTTTTCTTGAGGGGTTTTGGGAGAATTTGACAAAATCACAACCTAAAAAACCTGTTGAAACGGACTGATTTGAGGTAGAGATGTTGCTTGAGAATTTGTTCAACTTGGCAGATGCATCTCCCTGAGAAAGAGCAGTGCTTTGCCGCTTTCAAAATTGAAAACGGCCATATATAGCAATTGGACAGTAATAGTTTTATAGCAAATTACTGCGTTACTTACCAATTGGTAACGTTACTGGGTAATTTCATACATTGGTCCCGTGAAATGAGTAATTTGCACATCCCTATTGCCTACTGATGCAAACAGTGTGCGCACTGCTAGACATAACACTCACAGACAGGACCACAGTTAGACATGCTCAATCATGCAGATGAAACTTTGTTGAGCAGTACAAATTTTCACAGCTTGCATGTTAACCTAACCACCCAGACTTAACCACCCAAACCTAATCAGCCAAAACTGCCTGTTCCCAGTCTAGTCAGGAGATTGAGGGCGTCAAAAAGGAGTCAAGACGCAGGCTCAACCTTCTTGAGGCAGATTTTCTTGATGAATTGCTCGTTCAGCAGCCTTAACACGCAAGCTGGACGAACAACTCATCAAAAGAATCTGCCTCAAGAAGGTTGAGCCTGCGTCTTGACTCCTTTTTGACGCCCTCAAGCTCCTGACTAGACTGGGAACAGGCAATTTTGGCTGACTTGGGTTGGGTGGTTAGGTCTGGGTGGTTATGTTTGGATGGTTAGGCTTGGATGCTTAGGTTTGTGTGGTTAGGTTTGGGCGTTGGAGCCAAAGTTTGCTCTTGTGACCTGCCTCAACCTGAGTGTTTGACAGGGTATGCCTTTCATGCAATACAAAGACTCACCGAAGCATATAGGCTGCAATTGCATGCGTGACCAATCAACCAATCAATCAAAGGTTTTTAAGTTGTTGGGGGCCAGCTTGCCCATTTGACTAATTGCGGTCTTTCATCACAGAACAAAACAGACAAAATATGACAAACAAACGAAGCGTCATCAGAAAGTAGTCAAGAAATTGTCACTGTGCACCATGACCCACCGTGGCATCTGGGTAGTTGACTTGGAAGCTCTGGCACATGGCCTCAACGCTGTCCACCGCCCATTGGGTCTTGATCTGCACCTTGTCGGTCTTCTGATCAATGAAAGACATGCCGCCGCAGCCGCAATACAGATCAACTGCTTGCAGTTTCTGCAAGACATGAGCAGGATCCTGAAGGCGTACTAGCGCAAAGGGGACATAGTGATGCTGTTGGGAATTGGATTGTAACAAAATGGGTCCATCATAGATGTCAGCAGGAGAGCCCCTGGTTGAGGCTCCAGCATGCAAAAACTGATGCATGCAAAAGCTGATGCATGCAAAAGCTGATGCAGACATGCAGACTTTTGCTTCAGTACCAAGACATGAATCTCTGATCTGTGGGATTTGATACCAACCATCACAGTCATGAGGAACCAAGGGTATCAGCAAATCCCAAAATCCCCCAAGACAACAGCCTCAACCTAAGCAAAAGAAGTTCAGACAGAAGAGAGTCTTCACCCTTGACGGGCAACTTCAGCTTACCCTAGGCAATATCAGCTGACCCTAGGCAACGTGAGCTCACCCTAAGCAGCATGAGCTTACCCTAGGCAAGCCAGCAGACACGGTCTGGAGGAAGGCAGGTTGTGAGCCTGTGGGGTACTTGTCAGTGAAGGAGAAGAAGCGGTTGTCATGCTCCTGGTTCCACCAGTAGTCACATGTGCCGGGGTCACCCTGCCCGGGCCTCACATGCTTCACTGTCACCCTCCTGTGCCCCACATGAATCAAATCGCAGCAGATACATATTGTAAATATGTTCATGTTGGACAGTTTATGATGCGCGAGCAGACATGCCAAAAGCATGCACAATGCACAGATGGGAAGACTACAAGACCCATGCACCCTGGATGCTGAATGTGCCAAAGAGTCCAATTTCCCCTGCACTTGTTGGCAAACTGTTGCTTTGTCAATTACACGCTGCATACCCTGTGGCTGCCCACATCTGGTTGCCATGTTCATTCTGCTCTTGTGCACTTACTTGGCAGTTACATTCAGAGATTGTGTGGTGCAGCCATCAACCATGTGAGCCTGATGGTCATGCTCTTAAGTACTTACTTGGCAATTGCATTGAGAGATGGCATGGTGCAGCCATCAACCACGTAAGCCTGATTGTCATGGTGTTGAACCTGCTCTTGTGCACTTACTTGGCAATTGCATTCAGAGATTGCGTGGTGCAGCCTTCAGCTGCATACGCCTGGTTGTCATGGTGTGAGGCACGGAAGATGCGGTGTGGCTCCAAGAACACCGGGTCAACTTTGCTGCCGTCTTGCCTTGTCACCGCCAGAGCAGTGTTCCAGAGGGAATAGAACCAATGACCTGTGAAGTAGCGGCCACCCTGCAGCACATAAATTGAACTTTGAAATCTGGACGTTGCTGACATGAGTCTACATGGGCAGGGGAAAAGCAGCACATTGGTGCAGGAAGTGCGCTGACCCACTGACAACTCTGCAAGTATCAATGTGCAAAACAGTAAGATTGAGGTGAGCCAATTCCTGAGAGTGTGGTGATAACGGGCCCAATGCACTCCCAGGTGCCAAACAATGTTGTCATTGCTGGTGGTGTTGTTGGTGCTGCACCTGAGCATCTTCAAACAACTCAGTGACTTCCATGATCCAAGGCCTGTCAATGCCATCAGCGTCCTTCTCACCGCTGTAAACCTCTACAAAATCACCCAACCCAACCTGCGACATTCAACTCATCACATCATGCACCAAAACGCAGTGCATAGGCAGTGTGCAAATGCAGATTGTGCAGGTAGCAGTATGCGGCAATCACTGTGGAAAGACATTCATCATTACCTTCCCAACCTCTGGAATTTCTGCGGCATCGTAATGAGCCACCACAGCATCGTTGTCATATACCTGCAATCATGGTATCAACATTGCCTTCAAGTAGTGATGCATTCATTGTGTTAGGCAAAGGCTAAAAGGCCATGACTTGTACTTGGATTTATGCGAAGAGCAGGATTTGCTGATGCACACCTGAAAGCCCTTTTGCTGCTTGACAGCAGTCGGTGCCCCGTATACACGGCCCCACCGTGCATGCGCAAACTCCTGAACAGCAAAGCCTCGCGTGAACTCAATGCGGTCAGCACCGCCAAGCTGACCTGTGATGCTTTCGTTCACCCACCTGCGCTATCGGATCTCCGCTCCAGCGAGAATCAGGGTCGCTTTCGGAGGAAGCAGCACTGCCAGCTTCAGCAACATCTACGGTCAGCGGTCTTTGACGACGTTGTCGTTTCGCTGAAACCGCAATTGTTCCAACGTCTGCAGCGCACGACAGGCATCAAAAAGCCCCTCTATTGGCCCTTAAACTTGGCAGAGCAGGTCTGCATACCTGCTGCAGCGATCCGTTTTCTGCTGTGACATTTTTGGCAGGAGTGTGGTTTACCGAAATGAAAGGCGCCTGCTATCGAACTGCCTGCCTGCAGTGTGTCGGGTGAGGAAGTCGGTGTTGCCATCGAATAGCTCGATAACAACCAAGTTCTACCCCATTGCCTTGATGTCGCCACTAAACCAGCCAAGAGATGTATTTCCACGCATTTCTTGGTGCCTTTCGATAGGCCAGCAGCTGTCGCTGATCGCTGCTGATGTACAGTCTGCCTCTGCAAATGCGCAGCATAGCATGTGAGCTCCTCGCCTTAACTTCTGCTCCACTCTGCTCAGCACCTCTGAGCTGCTGCGCTGCGCTGCAAATATGCGCAAACTCGCAAACGCAGTCAACAGCCTAACGCGCAGAAACCTGCTGCCCCTGGTAGAGGTGTGCCAGGCCAAGAAGCGCATCGACTTGTCACTCAGACGGTGCTGAGTATTGTTGAGCTTGCTGTCTGTCTGTCTCCCCCTCCTCTGCTCTGTGCAACTGGTCTGCTCTTGGAATCCGACGCGCATCGACATGGACTCTTAACCAGTCGGCACACATTACCGATTTGTCTTGACCACGATGCCAGAGACCAATGTGTTCCAAGCTGCTGAAGGTCTCAAGGTCAGTCCTGCTTCTGCCAAAACCAGCTCTCACAGCGTGTCTGCTTCCGGACAATCTTCATGGTTACAGTCTATGTCACAGACCTACGCACATTGGTTCATTTGACGCCGTAGGCTGTCCTAGTGTCAAGACTGCAAGACAAAGATGCAGGCTCTCAGACCTGTGAGAGCTTGATGAAGGCTGTGCTTGTGTGTGATAAGTTCCTGACTGGAGCTCAGGGCACCCAAGCAGAGCTGGAGGTTCTCAAAGCCCAAGTGAAGCTGACTTTGGCAAAGCAGGTTTCATTGTTTACTTTTGACGTGTAGACATCACTGGTGTTGCCAGTGTCTTGTCGTGTAGGAAACCTTTTGCCTCGCAGGCATTGCAAGCAGCACCTGGTCTCATGCAGCATGCATGTGACCTGTCTATCTAGCGCTGCTTTGACATGCACGAGTCCATGTCATAAGCATTTCAAGGGGCACATTCGCAAGTTGGTTTTCTTGCAATATGACTTTGCTTGTCGCAACTGCATGTGGTCATAGACCTTGCCAATTGGGTCAACAGAAGCTTTGCTGTTGTCAACCAGTACAGTGTGGCTAGGGCACATGAAAGAACCACCTCACAGGCAACTTTACTGGCACCCCACATAGTCAGATAGTATGCAGCAACAGCATTGGCTGTCAGAAGCAGTGACATCTGCTCGCTGAGAAGCAGCAAATTGTTGCTCAGCCTAAATGCAATGCAATGAAATGCAATGCAGGCATCTACCAAACGCAAGGCAATCAGGCCACAAGCAGTGCTGCCGTCTGCAGCTGCAGCTGCGACAAGGCGCACAGCATCCACATCTGCAGAGCTGCGTTCACAGGACTCAATTGTATGTCTCTCATTTTTTTCATACACAAGCTTGCATGTCTGCTATCAATGCAACCTCTGCATTGTCCCAGAGTACAGTCAGCAACTGTGCATAAGTTCTCAACAAGCCTCGCGATTGCTTTTGCACTTCAGGCCTATGTCTGCATGTGCATGTATGCATTGTGTCAAAGCCTATATCCCTCTGCTATACTGATCAGCATCCCGGATCGTAGGGCAGGGCTCTGTCCTGATTTGGATAATGCAATTGGCTAGAAATTGCACCATGTCAGTGCATTTAACATGTTTTTGTATTGTGTGTACAGGCAAGCAGCCGGTCTTCAGGTTGGCCTCCTCTGCCGGGCATTCTGCTAGAGCCCAGGGCACATGTGCAGTATGGAGACTTTGACAAGATGGTCCTCATGCAGGCATGCCCCCCACATACAGCTCTCCTGTCTGATCTGTCTGTCTGTCTGTCTGTGTCTGTCTCTGGACTGGCTGGCTCCCCAGCTTTCGTTTGCCTTCCTTTCTGCTCTTAAATCTGATTTGTCGCTCACAAGTTTGTTATCATGCTTGCGCTTCGGCGCAGCTCATCAACTGCATGCCTGCCTCTTGCTGGACTTTTTACATTACTTCCTTTGTCCAACTCATGCTCAACTCTACTCTTGACGACTGTCTTGTCAGCATTGACTCTGAACAGTGAGTCAGGCCGTGAGTGTTGTCACATCCTCTTATGAAGTACATAATTGTAGCCAAGATATACAAGAAACCTTCGTGCAGGATGCGCAAGCTCAGCGGGAGAGTCAAAAGGCTAAGCAAAAGGCCCAAAGCAAACAGGCAACGGTCAAGAAGGTTCTAGAAGATCAGTTGAGTCAGATCCAGCAGGAAAAGAATGCGGCAAAGGAGCAGAAGAAGAAGGAGGCGACCGAGCTGAAGGACTCAATCAGGCAGTACGAGGAGGAAGAGTTTCAGAAGTGGCAGCAGCACAAGGAGCAGCAGGCCAAGACCAAGCAGATGTACAGTCAGCAGGCAAGTCAAATCCACAAAAGGCAAATCCACAAAAGGCTTGTACCAAGTAGAACAAATCACTCTGACAACAGCAGACACATCAAGAGTGGCATTGTGAGTGCACATATATGCTGGGAGTAATAACCCCCAGCAAGCAGCCTACATGCAAGTCAGATGCTGCTGCTCGAAGTCTATGGTGTATACCCCTAAATATCAGTCCGATTCAGCCCATGTAATACATGCTTAGTATTACATACAATTGGATCTGTCTATCATTTGCCAGCTGCATGTATGACAAGTGTTGTGTATGTCATGACCCGTCATGTGATCTGGGGGTGTGTGATAGCAAGTCCAGTGTTTGTCCAGGTGGCAGAAGCCCGGCAAAGGCACCAGCTTGAGCGGGAAGAAATTCAGCGGGAAAACGCACTGGAGCGGCGGCGGCTGGCACAGGAAGAACGACAAGCTGCTGCCGAAAGGGTACATACAACCTCAACAGCACTGCAGCATGGGCACACCAGGCTTGTTTATGTTCAACCTGTGCCAGCTCAGCCCCTGCTTGAGATCACTGCACTGCTGCTGAGCTGCATAGCCTTTCTGCTGTTGGTAGCTGGTGCAGCTGTGGTCTTGGTGGTGGTTCTGTCTTCCTGGCACGGCTTTGCACACGGGTTTGTGAATGCTGCGAACAGTCACAGCATGTTTGGTCAAACATAATGGTATCAAAGCAGCGCACTGATATGGCCTTCACAAGCCAGCTTTGCAGCATCAGATCAGCCTGCTTGCAGCAGAGCTGTGCCTTGAGGGCATGCAGGTTGCCCTCAAGCAGGGCACAGACTCTCTCCTCAAGCATAGTATGTTCAGTGACTCAGAGCTGCACCGCCCCTGGCTTGGTGCTGATGTGCTTGTTGACAGCCAGGGTGGGGTCCACAGTAACCTCAACAGCTATTCAGCACAGCACAGCTCTGCAGCGTCCATGCAGACTAGACCAGACTAGACTAGACTAGACTAGACTAGACTAGACTAGACTAGACTAGACTAGACCCGACTATACTGGACTAGACTACACTAGACTATACTAGACTAGACTGGACTAGACTAGACTAGAATAGACAGCCTCTTCTGACATCATTGATGTCTGGCAGAGTTGGGTATAGCCAAAGCAGGCAGCCTCATCTGGTCATTCACCTGGCTAGCATTACTTCATACAGCCTGTGGGCCATCACCAAGATTGTGCAGGTCTCTCTGGTATCAGGCTTGCTGACAGAGAGCTAAGTGCAGCAGTGTCATTGCTACAACTGTGGCATGATTCCAGCAGTACAGCGCCAGTATCTGATGCAGTAAAGCGCCAGTATCTGACCAGGCTAGGCTAGACTAGACGAAACTGAACTAAACTAGACTAGACGAGACTCATCTGGTCGTTCACATGGCCTGCGTTACTTCATGCAGCGTGTGGGCCATCACCAAGATTATGGAGGTCTCTCTGGTATCAGGCTTACTGAGCTAAGTGCAGCATTGTCATTGCTACAACTTTGGCATGATTCCAGCGGTATCGCAGCAGCATATGATGCAGCATTAGTGCAGCAGCAACAGTGCAGCAGCAACAATGCAGCAGCATCAGCAGCGCCTCTATCTGTGTTGTACGAAGGAGGCATCACCTGTACTTGGTGCAGCACATGCTATTTGGAACGGTGGTCACAATAACAAGTGCCCAAGATCTTCATAAGTGTTGTTTCTTACTTGTGCAGCAGTCACCCAGCTATGCAGCAAGGTTCAGCGAGTGCTCCAAAGGCATTCCTGCAATATCTCCATGAAATGCTTGACGCCAGGACATCATGTATAGTGGCCACATCACATGGCCAGGCTTTTGATGCTGCTGGCACCAATTGGCATTATTGTCGGTCTTTCAGCAGCTGGCTTATGCTGACATGCCCGATCTCATGCAGAAGTCATACGCCTTTCAGGAGCACAGCCTTGACTTGACTGACCCCTTGTCTGACTGATCCTGTGTACATCACAGCGCCTTGAGACATATTGCCCTGCATGTGAAGCTGTCCAACCTGTTGTGCATCATCTTGATGTCACAATGCATCCACATCAACCTGTTTTGCTGTCAAGTCCAAAAGCCCACCAGAATTCTTTGAGGACGTTTGAGGTATCATAGCTGATCAATGCACACACCGATTCAGCTTGCCAGTTTTTAGAAGTACACCTTCAGGACTTATTTTGTCGCCAACAGCTGTGAAAAACATCAGTGCATTTGCAATTTTGCCGCAGGTTGCTAAGGCTGAGCAGGACAAGGTGATGCTGGCCAAGGTGACTCATGACAACGAGCTACGCCTGCAGCAGAAGGCGCAGGCTGCACAACAGGCCAAGCTGGAAGAGCAAAGGCAAGATAACACATGTTCTGACTCCCTATGACAACAGACATCTTGTTATGACTAGCTGTGACGTCACATGCCTTGTTTTGACTCCCCATGACAAAACCATTCTTGTTTTGTCTACCCGTGACGTCACATGCCTTACTTTGACCACACATGACAAATACGCCTTTCTTCAACTACCCATGACACCCATGACAAGACAACCCTTGTTCTGACTATTGCCCTGTCTGCCTTGTCTTTATTGTGATATGCTTGCCCCCACCATGTAGACTGTACAGTGGCCATTGTGTCCACATTCTGCGGGCAGTTTGCAGGCTCAATCCTAACTGACCTAACACATCCCCTCAATGAGAAACGTGTTTTTACTGTCCCCAAAAGTTTCTGAGTTTGAATCCCAGTGTAGAGATGACGTTTCTGAAATGAATAAGACGTTTTAGAATTGAAAAGAGCAGACGTGTCTAACACTGCATCAAGAGCTCTGCAGCTGTCGGTGCTGCTGTGCGTCATAACTCAGCCAAAAGTTACAGGATTTGTGTGAGGAAGGCACCAAGAGCATGCTGAAGCTCGATTGTCTGCAGGTTGAACACTGAGTACCAAGCAGAGCAGGAGAGACAGGAGCAGAAGCGCATCAATGATGTCAAGGCTAGGGAAGCCAAATCCTGTGCAAAATATGAGGTGCAACCCATGCCCTTGCCTGACACCACTTTACCAAGTTGTATCACATGCATCAGACACAAGTTTGCCTTTCTTTTGTTGTGAATACAGCATCGTGTGCACAGCAGAGTCATTGCACAGACTGGGAGCAATCGCAGAGCCTTTTGCGCATTGCAGACGGTAGTTGAAAGTATGCTATAAGGCACTATAAAACTAAAGAAAAGGTATTTGTCTCTAGATTTTGCTTAGCAGCAGGTTCTTTCAGCACAGTCTCCACTGCAAGCAAGACACAGCAGTGGCATGTATTCAGTGCTCTGTTTACATGTCTGTCTGAGATAGCAGCATCGTACAAGTTTGTTGTGCCTGGGCACAGAGATTGCTTGGAACTGCCTTTGCACATAGCTACTGGCCCTGCCCTGCCCTGCCCTGACCTGCCCTGCCCTGGCTTTGCGACTGCCATTGGCATCTTTCTGCTCTCACAGATTGAGCCATACTTTGGAGCCGTGGGCATCGATTTGGAGCCAATGGCATCTGATGATCTCAAGATGATCTTCTGCTCTCACAGCTTGAGCCGTGCTGTCTTGCAGATGGCTGGGGGGAGTGCATTGTCCAGGCGTCTGTCCGAAGTAGCTGCCATGGATGAGGTCAAGGCTGCCAAGATGCAAGCAGAGTACGAGGCTCAACAGGACGCTGCCCTGCAGAAGAAGAAGAGGGACAGGCAGGAGCAGCAGCAGCTGCTGCTGCGCACAAGACAGCAGCAGGTGCTTCATGCTTTGCAGAGACTGCGTCTGTCTGTACATGCATGTGTGGCTGTGGAGTTGGTGTGTCAGCTGGCATAATGACCACATGTTAGCCTGATGATCTGTGTCAGGACAATGTGCTGTGCACAAGGCAGCTGCAAGCGCAAGTGATACTTAGTCTGAATTGACGGCAATGGTGAGTGAAAAATGGTTCCGCATGTAGTCACCCTGCCTGGATGACTGTTGACAAACAGTAGCGTACTTGACCACAGCAGCATTGGCAAGCAAGGACTCTCACCTTTTTACATTTTATGGATTGTGTCTCGCATCCATGAAGTGCTTGTTGTGGTTGCAGATGCAAGAGCGCAAGCAGAAGGAGGAAGAAGAGCAGGCTGCTGACATGAAGCTGGCTCAACTGGTGAACCAGCAGAAAAAGCAGTATGATGAGGAAATCAAGGCAAGCAAGGCAGCCTTGAAGCTGCAGCAGAAGTCATTACTGAAAGACCTAGAACGAGGCATGAAGATTGAGGCAAAACAACGGTTCAGAGATCAGAGAGGAATGGTTGATGAGAAGGATAGATGGCTGCACAAGCCAGTGCTAGAAGGCAAATCTGCTGCGTTTGTATAGAGTTGACTCAATGCCAGAGCCAGATTACAATTCTACGCTGCCATACAGCATGCAAGTATAATGCATGGTAAACTTGTTTACAAACGCTAGTGTAAGCTTGCAACCAACTGCCTACGTCAGCGTGGAACGCTTTGTTTGCAGCAGACTCTGACAATCAGTGGGAGAGACAAGTACAATTAGGGGAGAAACTACTAGGAGTAGAGTATAGGTACAGTATCTAGGTTAAAGTGCACGCTCGTGGTTCCGGAGCGTCACTCACATTTGCCTGTTCCGTGGTGAGGCCCACGGCCACCAGTGCACACTCCCCAACCGTTGCTGCATTGTTTTCGCACGCAAGTCCGTGCTGCAAAACCTTGAGCACACGCACTTTTGCTCCGGCGCAGGCCGTCCCAGCAGTGCTACCAGGCTAGGACAGAGCTGCCAGGCAGGATGCTCGCGGGCTGTCACTGCAAGTATTGACGTCGAGAGCACAGTTTCGACCATGTCAAGCTGTCATCAGACACAGCACACAGCGAACTGTCCTGTTTTGGTCAGAGTAAGGTTGCCGCAGCGTCTGCGCTTCAAGGCTGTACACGGTCACAAACAGCAGTTGAGGGAAAAGCCTTCAATACTCGTCAGTGCACACAGTAGCGGACGTTCCAGTCACACGTGTCGTCTCATTCGTGAGGCTCGTCGACCCCAGGTTGCCTGCTCAGCAGCAGCTGCACCAGCTGAGGTAAAACCTGCTGAGCAGCAAGGTGAGCATATTCCTCGTGGAGATACGGCAGGCGCCAACTTGATTTTGGAGAATGTCACAGTACAGGCTGGTCACAGAGACTTGCTTGAGGTGATTTGTGCTACCCATCTCTGACTCGGATCACGCCAGACTGCACCACTGGTGTCTCTGGGCTGCACCTACAACTCTCCCTATGCTTACCCTCTGTAACCTGTGTAACCTGTCGTAGGACGTTTCCTGGCGTCTCATGCCAGGACAACGAGTAGGCCTAGTAGGTGCCAATGGCTGTGGCAAGTCTACTCTTCTCAGGTGCCTGTCAGGCCACCGAAGAGTGGACAATGGCAGGCTGGTAGTCGGCAACCGTGTTGAGATGGGCTACCTGGAACAGACAGCAGTCTCAGGGTCAGACAGGACGGTGTGGGAGGAAGCGCGCTCCAGGATGACAGAGCTGATTGAAGCTGAAGCTGCCATTGATGCTGCTTCTCAAGCTGCTAGTCTAGGTACACTCCAGCACTCACCTCTGGGTTTGGTCACTGCTTTTGGCACACAGCAATGTAGATGCAGTCCTCCTGCCTACATCGCAGGCCTGCCTCATAGTAAGCACAATACCTTTGCATTCAAGATGCAGACAATCTTGATCTGATATCCTTCTTGAGTTAGGGTCATGCAAAGATTGTGAGCATCCCCGTAACTATGAATTTGCTTGATCGTGCACCCGCTAGCAATAGATACTTTATGATTAGCTCTGGGCCACTTAACTTTTCCCCCCAGCATCGTTGATGACTTGAACTGGCACACTGACAAGCACTGCATGCAGCTGTCAAGTAAAGTTCCTAGTCATCCGCAACTTGTGAATTGGCACTCTGACAAGCCCTGTTTAGTCAGGCAGCAAAGTTCCTGGGCAGCTTCTCTGTTTGGAGCTGTCACATGGTTTAGTATCTTAGTGCACAATTAACATTAGAATCTAATCTCTACAGGGACATGTGACACGTACCCAATGTTACCTTGGTCTCTTGGCTTATTAACAGGCACTCTGACAAGCGCTGTTTGTGCAGGCAGCAAAGGCGCAGATGATGGTCTGCAAGCGGCTATGGACAAGTTTGAGGCAGCAGGCGGGTATGATGCAGACAAGCGCATTGCCAATGTGCTGACAGGGCTGGGATTCAAACAGGAGGAGTGGAACAAAAGCTGCAGTGAATTCAGTGGTGGCTGGCAGGTACGCCTGCTGCAGACAAAATTGTAATTATGCATGCGTCCCCACAACATTGTACCCACGCATGCATGCAGACAAAACTGTACCCTTGCATGCATGGAGACAACACCGTGCCATGCACGAACGCAACACAAGCTTGTCATGCTTGGAGATAGAATGTCTGTGCCATGCACGGAGACAGCACAACTTTGCCATGCATGGAGACAACATGCCCATGCAATGGCAAAGTTGTGCTGTCTCCGTGCATGGCAACACCACACCTGTGCATGTTGGCTGCTGCGTATGGCAGCGTAACAACTTGTGTCTCGCTGCAAGCAGCTGGTAGGCATTGGAACCTCCTGAGAAAACTGCAGCTGCTCATTATGCTCTGAAAAGCTCTTGTAAACAGCTGAAGTTGCAGAGCCATATTAGCCATCCCAAGCAAAGCTTTCACAGCCTCCTTTTTCCTGATCTGCTGCCACCCTGATCATCACAACTTGCAGAAAGAAAATGATAAGACAGGAGTGCCACAAGAGTGCATCAGGTGCACGGTTCTGCTGGAGATTATAATAAAAATTCATTGAGCTGGGTTGCACCTGAAAAATGGTACCTTCTGACTTGCTGTTGGTCCCGTGAACATCTTGTCTGTGCATGCAGATGCGCATTGCCCTTGCTCGGCTGCTGCTGGGCCCTGCTGGGCAGAGTGCGAGCAGTGGGGGTCAGGGAGGGCTGCTGCTGCTGGACGAGCCCACCAACCACCTTGACAGGTACACACCCCACTCATGTGTCACCCCGTCTACAAGCCCAGGTCATACAGTGTGTGTGGGTGTGTGCATAGCTTGCCAGGCACTACCTAACTTGTTGACTCATTGGTACGATGCGCTTGTCGGCAAGCGCATTTTGTCAATATGAGAGCGTCACTGGAAACCTGCTGCATGCTTGCAGTGCTGCCAATAGCTCTGGGCTGCCGCCTCAGGAGGCTCCCGTTATGATTGCTGAAAAGTGCTCACTTTTCTTTTTTCTTTTGCAGTGCTGCCTGTAAGTGGCTGGGAGCATTCCTGCGTAACTCCTCTGGCGGCGCCGTAATTGTATCACATGACCAAGACCTGCTGCAAGACGCATGTGACCAGATAGTAGAAGTACGGGGACGGCAGTTACACCATTACGCCGGTGACTACAACCTGTTCTTGGAACAGCGTGAGCTCCGAAGCCAACAAGCTGCGTCAGCAGCCCTGACTCAGGGGAAGAAGATTGCCGAGTTGGAAGGGTTTGTGGCTAGGTTTGGAGCCAAGGCATCTAAAGCGTCACAGGCACAGTCTAGGGCCAAGCAACTGGAGAAGATCAAGAGCAACATGGTAGCTGCGCCGGCAGCTTCTGCTGGGGACGGCCCTGGGGATGCGAGAAAGGTGACCAATTCATGGCCACTTTTATTGTTCAATGGTATTATTGCATTGGGCTGCAGTCATGCTTTGTTGCAATGTAACCAACATGCAAAGCTTGCTCATCTTTTTGGTCCCTCATCATCCTCTGTAATAGTGTTGGCACAAGGATGTCATGAGGTGTATACTCAGAGACAACAAGGCTTTTGGCATGACTGATACACACACTATTTGTGGGCACGCACGCAAACAGAGAGTCAGTTTCTTTGAGTGGCACACCCACATTCCTACTACTCAACTGCCTTGACATGACTTGACTCGTTGTGAGCTGATCTGCCTGAGTTTGTGTCAGCCTAAGTCAGCTGGATCATGTGTGCGCACACATGCAGACTGACAGAAAACTGCATGGCATACCCACATTCATGCTATCAAACTCATCCTTACTTTGATTAAACTGATTAAACTAAAGATGAGTTTGAAAGCATGAATGTGGGTATGCCAAGCTCTTTTCTGTCAGCGTGCATGCTTGCAAACACATGTGCATCAAGGTTGTGCTCAAAGATCATTGCCTGTCATTAAATAGGTCACAATTTCCTTGTCATGTCCCTGTCTGCTGTCCAAACTATACATGTGGTTGTTGGCTGAGTTGCAATTGCATTGAGTTGATTCAAGCTGGTTTGGGTGAGCTGGAGTATAGATTGAGGTGATTGGGGTGGTGCAGGTAGCCCTGAAGCTGCCCAAGGCACCCCCCTGCCACCAGGAAGTTCTCATCATGGAGGTCAGCAAACAGTCCTCCTCTTTGCTTTAGCACTTACATGATGACTTGCTACCGTGGCATATTGCTTTTACTTGCTGGGTGTCTTCATGCTTGCTCTACTGGTGGAGAACTGTCAAAGACCGCCACAGTGTGTCATCAAGAGTGGCTCATGTTTGACTTGACACATCCACGTGAAGCTTCTGTTGTCATTGGATGCCTGGGCAATGTAATCGCAATCACAACACTAACTGTAGTCATAACAATAACTGTAATGACAGTAACAATATCAGTAACAGCAGTAACGTGCTTGTCATGTTAGACACAACACATTCATGGTGACGCTGTGGCTCTCTCTGACAGCATCTGTATTGGCAGGACCAGCATGTAAATCATGACAGTGACAACGTGTACGCTTTTTGGCTCATGATGAGATTTACATACGTGCAGGGTGAGCCTTGTCTCTTAGCAATCTGTTTTGAGCATCTCCATTAAATCTGTTAACATGACAGTGTTGACGGTCACATAAAGCAACATCATTGAAGCTAGACTAGGGCGACCATCTGGGCAACATGCACCCTGTCACATGGCAATATTAGTAATGATGATTTATTACATCAGGTGTGATTTTTGCATGAGCATGATGCTTCCCTAGGGTCAGTCATGATGCCTCCCCAGGGTGGGTCATGATGCCTCCCCAGGGTGGGTAAGCCCAGTGGCCTGCAGAATCTGCTTCTGATTAAAGATCATCTCACAGGTAGAGCTGTCTTAGAGTTGCATTGTGTGTGCATGCAGGATGCCTCCATAGGGTGGGGTGAGCCCAATGGGTTGAAGGACCCCCTGCTGACAGGGGTGAAGCTGAAGGTAGAGAAAGGGCAGAGGGTGTTGATGCTGGGCCCCAATGGGGCTGGCAAGACCACCCTCCTCAAAGTCCTCTCGGGTACCCCCCACTGCCCCTTGGCTGTGCTTTGTGTGTTGCCAGAGCTAGGCAAGCTTATGCTTGGTGTACTGTTCTTTTGTCCTGGTGGACTCGCAGCCCAGCAGCACCTGCAAGTGCTGGATGTAGTACCCCATCTCATGTAGTCGCTGTTGTCTGTCACAGCATGAGTGTCAAATGTGACCAATGACAATTACGCTTTCTGGACTAGTCATGAGCCATATATACAGCCATATATACAGCCAATATGTAGCCATATATACAGCCATATGTATATATATATAGCCAAGGCGGCTCCAACAGCCACAGCCCTAAGAGACACAGAGACAATGGTGATACTCAAGGTGGTGACACAACCATGAGGCAGGCCAAACAGGGGCGCTTCAACATCCAATTGCCACGCCGCTCACGCTCCACTACTCAGACTAGCGGAACCCAATGGTTCAACCTGGACAGGTGGCAGATCCTCATCGGCTACCATACCGTTCAGATTGAACCATTAGTGTTCCATTAGTCTGAGTAGTGGAGCGTGAGCGGCCTGGCAATTGGATATTGATGCGTCCATGTCTGGCCTGCCTCATGCTTGTCTTACCACCTTGAGTATTGCCATTGTCTCTGTTTCTCTTAGCTCTTTTCGATCCCAAAACATCTATCTTACATCAGAAACATCATCCCTACACTGGAAATCCAAACTCAGAAACGCTTGGGAACAGTAAAAACGCGTTTCTATATTGGGGAGATGTCTTGGGGTTGTGGCTGTTGGAGCCGCTTTGGCTAATGAGACCGCCCCGCCCTGGCCAGAGTTTCATGAATAGAGGCATAGGGCTGTTTAGTCACAGGGTCAAAGTTAGTTTTACTGACAATCATCATTGCGCCTCAAACAACCCAAGCAAACTGCTTCTGTTGCAGAATACAATGCTATGTTTGATGTGCTTTGCATGCGTGCCAGGATTGCACCTGAACAACAGCTGCTGTACTGGTATATACAATCACATGTATATCTGTGTACTATGTTATTGTCTGTTTTGTTGTAACATATTACACACTTAGTTATGCATGCAGACGCAACTTGCATCTGCCACAGATCCAACCCTTTCTCTTTGTCATTACTGCCATCAATGTTATCACTGGTCATATCACTACTGTTACCATCGTCATCATGGCAGTAAGACTACTCATACAATAATGAACAAGAATCATATTATTATTATTAATAATAATAATAATAACAGAAGTAATAATAATAACAATAATAATAATAATAATAACAACAATAAATAATAACAATAACAATAACAATAATAATAACAACAATAATAATAATAATAGTAATAACGTAATAATAATGCAGTATGTGTATTCATGTAGGGGCGGTACCCATCTGGGGTGGGATGCGGCATCTGGGTGAGGGGGCCAAGATCTCTGTCTTCTCCCAAGATCTTGCTCAGGTTGGTCTACTACTACATCATGACAACTCTCTGAGCTTTCATACTGTACAACATAATACCATTGCTGCAACCATGTTGACTTTGTATGCAAGCCTGTTGACTTTGTATGCAAGCATGTTGACTTTGTATGCAAGCAGCCTCTGTACCTCACTCGGTAAAACAGAATCCACAGAAGCGTTCATGTGGCAGGAGGCCCTGCTCCCTGCTTGTGTGATGTCAGCACCCTGATAGTGCTTAATGTATGTTGCTTTCCTAATCATTGTCTGTTGACTCCCCTGACCAGTCCTAAAGACAAGAACTGTAATTGATTGAATTGATTGATGCCTGTTTTGGTGCGCAAACGTCACAAAGAAGCGGTTGTACACCAGGCAGATTCCCCTGACACCGCTCCAGCACAGCATGCTGCATGCTGTACAGTAGCAGCTGTTCCAGGTTACTGATGCTGAAACAAATTCGCAGCCTGGGGTTTCACGTTTTCCCTCAAAACTGGATTTTTTGTCCCGTTCAGGATTTTCCTGTTTGAAGCATCTTTCCTATGCTGGTGCAGGATCTGCCAATGGACAAGAAGGCTCTGGAGTATGTGCTTGAGAAAGCCAGAGTTGATGATGTCAATATCACACAGGAGCAGGGCCGCCAGTCCCTAGGAGCCCTGGGGCTGTCTGGGGAGATGGCCCTTGCCAGAATAGGCATGTCCCCAACTTGCGCTGCAGTGTCAAGTCTGTATCAATGAGTGTGGCATCATGTTATGTTCTGCTGCTCTTTCAACTTGAGCATCATACTAGACTGAAACGCAGCTCAGCTAGTTTTGAAAGATGCTGATACCACTGCAAAAGCACAAATGCATCCTGCATAGTTCACCTGCTCTGTCATGACTGCTTCCTGCCCCAAGTCAATTTTTCCCACAGTGGATGCTTAAGAAGAACGCTTTTGATGTCATAACTGTCTGTATAGGACAAGACAATGATACTGGGTACCTCACAACAGACCCCAACTTCCAACCCCTGTTGCATGTGTTTGTGCAGGCCCAGTTGGCAAGAAAATAGATTCCATGTGTTGGCTGTTCTACAGGTGATCTGAGTGGGGGTGAGAAAGCTCGTGTGGCCTTGGCAGCTTTTGCTCTGGTCCCCTGCAACTTGCTGCTGCTGGATGAGGCCAGCAATCATCTGGACGCTGCCACCATCAACGCCCTCACTACTGCCCTTCAGGTAAAAGCTTCCACTCTTGTACACAACCTGCTTCTGGCATGCAAAAGCAGTGGCTTTTCAACTGATCGATTGGTGCAGAATTGCTGTCAATTTGCTGCAACATGCAGCTCTGCAGGCACTGTAGTGCACTGTGCTGGTCAACTGCAGTTGTCATCTGCGTGTCATCTGCGTGTGTGAAACTCCATGCTGACACGGGGCGCTTGTGCTGCAGGCATTTGATGGAGCCATTGTGGCTATCACACATAACAAGGCTTTTGCTGACAGCCTACATGCAACCCATGTTCTGCGAGTCCAGGTAATGCAACCTCACTGTATGATGCTGCTTTCACAAGAAGCAGTAGTCCTCTCTGCATTCTGATGTCTCGCATTGTGTATTTTTCATTTCTTGGGTGTCTTTTCAGGCTGGAATCAGGTCCTGAAAGGCTACATCACCGCTGTACTTACGTTGCATCTCTGAATGTCCTGTTTGTAGCAGTCAGCTCCTTTGGCATTGTGAAGCTGTCACCGTGTTGTTGTGCTTCAGATATGCCTCCACACAAAGCATATACACAAATGCCTGCACAGTCATGGAGTATGCAGTGCAGTCATCATGCTTTCACAAGATGTGCATGATTCATCTTTGCAATGCTGATGTCAATGGTTTCATACACAGCCTGTAACATGATGTTGCAGGGCGGCAAAGCCAAGCTGTCAGCACATATGGGGGAGCTCGTTGAGAGTGACTTCACCCATAAGAGTGAGAACACCCAGACCAAGAAGCAGTCCAGGCCAAAGGTGAGCAACTCATCTGCATGCCAGATACTATGTTTCTGAGGACAAGCAGGACTAGATTCAAGCAGGAGGATGTCCAGGGTGTACAGGTGCTGCTGTTGCGTGCAAAGCAGAGCAGAAAGAATGCTGTTGTGCATGAGTTAAAGCTTAACTAACAGCATCTAACTTCCTTCCAGCAGCAGCAGCAGCAGCAGCAGCAGCAGCAGCTTCTTCCCAGCTCATGCTTCCCAGCTCATGCTTCCCAGCTCATGCTTGCCAGCTCATGATGAGCTAGGTACTTGCAGGACAACTCAATTGCATGTTAATGGTACAGCAGCATGTACCCTGGTGTCCAGCTTTCTGTGCACACCAGCTCATCAAGCACATTATGCATACTCAGTGTCTATATAGACAAGCAGTGGCACAAATAGGGTGTGCACAAGGGAGCAAAATGGGTTTTGCAGCATGCTTGTGTTCAAATCATGACAGACCCAGCATGCATATTAGCAAGCTGTTCGTGTTTTGTCACAAGCATGTGCCTGGCACCAGAAAATCATACGCATAGCCGCAGCTATACAGGCTGCTCTGGAGAGTCAAGAATTGCCCTGCATTTAACATGAGCCGGAAAGCATTGATATTGGTATCGTTATTGTTGATATTGTTGTCAATATAATTGTCTATTATATTATTACTGTCAATCTGGTCACTGGTGTGTGCAGGCGCCCAAGCTGCCTCAGGCATCCAATGGCACGCCACAACAGACTAGACACCTTCCCAAGCCAAATGCACAGCCTCAGCCTGCTGCAAATGGCCATGTTCAAGTTGCTGCAAGAGGGCCTGCCATGCAAAGCCCTGCCCCTGCAGCCGCTGCTCCTGCCAAGAAAGCGTCTAAGCCAAAGCTGGGATACAGGTGAGATCTGTTACAGTCCTCCTCCTTTTGACAGGCTAGCATTGTCTAGCTGCATTGTATGGTTAGTCAGGTATGAAAGTACATGTGTGGAACTGCAAAGAAGTTGTGCGTTTCAATGTGTGAGTATGCAATGTGGTAGTGTTGTACTTTGTAGCCCAGAGATTGTATATGTTGGTGGCAGCCCATCTTCAACGGCGCCTCATGGCAGTTTGGAGGGCAATTCACTGCATCTTGGAGGGCACTTCACTGCATCTTGGCAGGGCATTTTCCTGTATGCTGACCTGCCAAGATGCTTTCGGGATACATGCATGGTGTCCCAAGCATAGCCTCTCATTGCCAGCTTGCAAATCTCTCCCCCTCCCCCTTCATGCTGCTTGCTTCTAGCAAGATGCTATACTGGTGCTGGCCATTGTGCTGAAGGCAAGAATGCAGACACGTCATGCTTTTTCTGGCAACCTGTTTTTTCCCCCTGCAGGGAAAAGCAGGAACTAGAGAGGCTACCGGCAGAGATAGATGCCTTGTCTGTCACCAAGGCATCACTTGAGCAGCAGCTGGCAGTGCTGACTCAGCAAGGGGGAGACGGCTACCAGCAAGCTGCGCAGATTGGACTGCAGCTGGCGAAATTGGCTGCTGACATTGATGCCAAAACCGACAGATGGCTTGACTTGGAAGAGCAAGCAGAACAATGACTGTGATGTTTCTCTGTACAAGACGTTTGTATGCTGTTTGTGGTGTTGCTTGTCTTGTTTGTCCCTTTTTGGTGCGTATCAAACTCACATTTAGCCCAGCAGAACGGCTCAACGATTTTATTTGTTGCTTTGGGATGCAGTCTCGAATTAGAGTGCCATTTTATATGATGCTGGCTTATTATAGACCAACAGAGACAGCTGTTGCCATTGACTCTGTATGTCGTTTGCCAGTATTGCAAGCAGCATCAATGCAGTCAGGTTCACCAGTTGAAGTGCATTGGTGTCCATTGTATCTGAGATTTCATGGGGAAGGACATGCAACTGTACATGCGACCAGTGAAGCGTGTTCGATCAGATAGTCAAGTCGCTGCATTGATTGATGACTTCCATTCGTACTGGAAAGACTCTCAACCGCTGAATGGTCCATGGTCCCAAAATTGTGCTGATGCATATGCCCAAGTGGGGGTAAGGCTGGGAATGGCAAAGGTGGTCCAGCAGTCATTGTATAGCCTCTCCACAAGAACGCTTCCATACTTCAGGCACTGGTTCATTGTAGATGGCGTAGTGTTGTTCCACATCCTGTCTTATAACACAAAGGGGATGTTCGGCTGGTTTGCAAGTGCCTTTTGGGGGAGCGCCTGAGCTTCACGCACCAAAGACAAAGCCAGGATTACAGCTGGGATGCAATCCTGGGTTGCCAAGCAGCGTCTCAGCTGCAGCTGGCGGGTTGAAACTGGGGGAGGGAAGCGCAGCTGCGGCACAGCCAGCAACTTGACCAAAGACCCTTCCATCCCTGCATCCCCATCAGATACTTGCCTTGGAACAGTAAGACTTTCCTCAACACACATTGGGGGCTGCACAGCCAATATACATCACTCAATAGTTTGCATGATGCACATGTATAACAAAACCAGCTGACATAGTGGCGCCAGCATAACCCAGCTCACAATCAGCACTTGTTACATGCACCAGTTTGGGTCGTGAAGCAGCTTATCCTTGCTGAAGCATAGGTGGCTTGTGCATTCCCTCGCAGATCAGAGTCTATGGAGGCCCAAGTGACCCAAAGTTTTGACATGCAACACCTTCACACCTGACCAACTAAAACCCCGGATGACAAACAAGGTGTAATAAGGCTGTCACCTGCGGACGTCAAGATCTCATACAACCCCGTCATTGCAGCAGTTGTGAACTCATAGTTTTCTGAGACAGCATATTGGTATATTTCCCAGCAAGCATGAGCAAGGTGGTGCTGAGGCATGACATCTGCGGCTTTGGCAGACTGATGCTCCGTTGCCACAGGTCCTTTTGACATTGATGATGATGAGCTTGGCTGAAAGCCTTTTGTGGCCCGAGGAGGAGTGCATTCCAGAGGCTCCTTGGTGTGAGCTGCTGCAGCCAATAACTGCATGCATAATATTGCATTGACTCTTGCATCCTTGCAAGCCTGCTGCACACCTGCAAAATGCTCAAAATCTGCAAGACAGAAAGAGAGGTTGTGGGTTTGCATGCCTAGCATTGCATACAGAGGAACAAAATGCTGGAGATAAAAGTGTCTTTTAATGTGCACTGACTCCAAAGTAGTTCGGGTTTAGTGGCGACTGATGAGGGGTGTATGTGCATGTGCCAACAAGATAGAGATCCTGGCTTTTCAGCTGCAGGATATGCATTGGAATCATGCCTGCACTCATACTTAACTCAACACAAGTAAGCGTGGGTTACTTCAGCATACATGACTCACAAATCCAGCGCTTATGGGAGGAGCCACAGAGTTGTGAACGGACCTGGCAGAAAAGTTGTGATCTCCAACACTTGCTTGGTCAAGCTGCTTGGCACAAGCCCAACCTCAGATAGGACACTCAGCTGGCCCAGAGCCAGATATGCTTGCTGACTCTTGCACAAGGCAGTTATCAACCGCCGCAGCAGTCCCTCACTCAGAGGCTCCATGTTGTTTGCATACCAGCAAGCCAAGGATGCTTCCTCATACACCTTTGTTTGCAACCAAGACAGAGCAATTGTGGAAGCTTTTGTGCTGATGTACAGATCCTGCAAGAGCAATGATCACATCAGAGTTGCATGGCACACTCCAATGAGTTGCTCTGAATCACTTCAGAGAAAGAGCATCTCAGATTGATGGGCGTATGCCTTGCCATCATGACACCATGACAAAGACATGATACCCACGATGCAAGCATACTTGATGACATGGCATGCATAGCGTTTTATGTGCGTGTCATCACAGAAAGTGCCAGGACATAGGTACCAAGGTGCGACTTATATGGGCTACAAGTACATATATGCTATAAACACAACGGGTTAGCGTGCAACACAACCAAACAGAGACTTTGCTGACAGAAAGCATGTTGGGCTACATGTTGCTGTTCATGACAAAGGCAGAGACAGCAAACCTTGCTGGACATCCAGCTCAGGATGTTGATCACCAACTCTCGTCGAGCGGTTGACTTTGTCAAGCCAGACATGATGTGTTCTGAGAACTGGGCTGCACCATTTGAGCGACCCCTTCTGCTGCACAGAATGTCTATGACATTATACACTGTTGCCAGCATGCTGCTGTCAGACCCTGCTGTGTCCACATAACTCATGATGCCGTCAAATGTGATCTGAAAGTCCAACAGGTGGCTATTATGTTGAGTTGGCACCTTACTCAAGGTGCTTGCACCCCACATGGCCCTACAAGCCATAAGCAGCCTAGTTTAGCCCATGCTTGGTTGTTACCGGACTGTGCAACTATGCTCCTGACTTTCCAAGCAGGGTGTTGCTCTGGTCAACTCTGCTCCTGTGTTGTTTAAGCGCCACCTTTACCTGAGAACACACGCAAAAACCTGCAAATGCAAGTCTATGCATACCCCAACACAAATGCACAATCTCAGGTGACCACATGTTCTTTACCAAGACAAAGGATTTGTATAGGGTCTGGGAGCAAATCAGCAAAAGACTACCAATATACCTGCACAATCTTGCCCAATCACGCCAATGGTCAAAGTCACGGAGCCCCCAGTGACCTCCTTCCGTCACCCAATTCAGGTCGTCTGCGAGTGCCGATAGACAGCTGCATAGTTCAACGCAGCAATGGGTTCATTCAACATGCCTGTGAATGTCAAGATGAAGGCTGCATTGTGCTGCTTTTGCTCAAACAAGTGCTTGGTCTTTGCAGCAAGGGCGTCATGCGCCAAATAGGCGCTCAGTTGGGGTTCAACGATCACCATGGTATGAGACCACTTTTGTGCCGCTGTAAAGACATTTGCAGGCAAGACGGCTAGCCCAATTTCAAACTCATTGGGCTTGACCTACACACAGCAGCACACATCATCTTCAATCACACCTGTCTGGCATAAACAGAGCCAATGTGATGTGTGGAGGACAAAGATACCTAGGCAAGAAGGTCCAACACAGAAGCCCTCTTGGAGCAACAAATATGAGCGTGTGATACTGATATGGTACACCACAGCATGATGCTAAGCACAATTGTGTCCAGATTCAGAGCTGAACAAGATGGGAGCTTCAGCTGTGCAGACATGACAAATGACTGGGCGTAAGACAATGCTCATTGACATTCTTTGCTGTACTATAAATACATGTTGCAATCATGGCTCAAACCAAGCTACATGTGATATGTATGTGTACATGCCGCACTTCCTGGTATGGCTGCTGTA
>JAABUP010003931.1_pt1 | contig 25380 bp, 27 predicted proteins | sample 5559201 | NCBI WGS metagenome assembly JAABUP01 (sample SAMN10711887, study PRJNA513373) | rock metagenome | isolation source: Antarctica rocks | place: Antarctica
GCAGAACTGACAGTATATCACAGCAGCAAGACCAGCAACGGAATGGACTTGGCCCAGACATCAGCCTGCTTGCAGAAGAGCTGCAGGGACAGTGGCATGAAAAGCTCAACCGACACCTTGGTGACATTCTCATCAAGCCATACAGCAACTGCAAGGTCTGGTGGTCATGTGATCAGTGCCCAGAGGGTCTTCCACATGTTTGGGAAGCCCATGTGCACAACAGGAGCCAAGGGACAGGCTGTCCTTTCTCCTCAGGCACGGCCATCTGTCAGCACAATACACTGGCTAAAAAGGCACCACAGGTTGCGCTGTTATGGGATGCCGAGAAAAACCATCCATTGTCACCAGACCAAGTGACTGTCTTCAGCGGCATGAGAGTCCATTGGAAGTGCAACGCTTGCTTGCATGAATGGCAGGCTGCAGTGATGCAAAAGGCACGTGAGAAGACTGGGTGCCCCAAGTGTGCCAGGACAAACGCTGGCAGGAAAGCAGACGGCACTAGGCAGAAGCACCCTACTTTTGCGGCGGCAAAGCATGCCTTGCTGGAGCAATGGGACCATGACAGAAACAGCAAGAACGGAAGCTTTCCTGACAATACAACACTACGCAGCAACAAACTCATTTGGTGGTGCTGCCAAGAGTGTCCAAAGGGCAAGGTGCACAGCTGGCAGGCTTCCCCAGATAATCGAATTGGCAAGAGGACAAGAGGATGCCCTTGCTGTGTTGGGCGCAAGCTGTGTGAGTGCAACTCTTTGGAAACTGTTTGTCCTGATGTTGCTGCTGATTTTGACATCAAAAAGAATGGAGTCAGTCCTGCTGAAGTTACAAGTTCAACACACACAAAGTATAGCTGGCTGTCAGATGAGCCTGGATCCAAGAAGCGTTCTGTGGCTCAGCGCACACTGTATACAAGGAAGCAATCCAGACAGTTTGTAGACACACCTGATATATTTGTATAGAATAGGTGGACATGTGCATTGCGGTCAACAAAGCCTTCTGTCAGAAGGAAAGCATGTCAATGTATGTGATGCCCTGCTTTAGTCTTTTTATCGCTTTAACTTGCCGCTCATGTTTGCTCCTAGGTTTGCAACTCATGTCGTGTCAGACCTGTTCCACTGGCTTATCGTGCATTTGAAGTTTGCCTGATTTGTCTAGTGCAACAATGCCGGCCTATGTAACAGGTCTCATTGCCTGCTTGATGCCTCTGCTCTGCGGTTTTCAAGCCAAGTCCGAGCACGTTCCAGAGGGCTTACATCTGCTGATCAGCTCATGAGGTCGGATGTCTAGAGCATGTGGAGTCACCAAGAATTTTGCACTAGGTCAGTAGGGATTCCCAGTGCCAAGTCTTGGGTCGGCACATCCTCATAGCGTGTGAAAAGTTTCGTCAAATTGAAGCTACTAGCTTTTTTTTGTGTGCCTGTTGTGTCAAGATGCGTTGTCGATGGCTCATCACTGTGTGACTGTGCGACTTTTAGAAAGCACGCAGACTTAATATAACATCTCTCTCAACACAAACTCCTTGCGGATTAAGCCAGCTGGCAACGTGAGCCTTGTGTCAACTCGAGTCAAGCTTGACGCATGCACAAGTGAGCTTTCAGACAAACGGAGTGATCCTGACTCTGCATATGCATGCATGCATTCGGTGTCATCTCTCACTCTGCATGCATTGTTTGCAACCTATGACCTTAGTAACAGGTTAGTAAAAATCCTTCAACTGAATGCAATATCAAGACAGACAGTCTGTCGCTATCGCGCCATCACGGGTCATTATTCTGCGTATCGTGCTGTGAAACCATGGCTCAAAATGGCTCCAAGCGACATGCCGCTCAGCCTGATCTGGAAGACCTTCAGAGCGGCCCCCGTCCGCATACCAGTAGCAAGAATGTACGAGACGCAACTGGTACCAAGCCTGCGCAAACTGAGGCAGCCGAGCAATCGCTGAACAAATTTAGCAGAACCATCACACAGTCGAAATCACAAGGAGGTTCACAAGCCATGTTATATGCCACCGGCATGACCGAAGGCGACATGGACAAACCGCAGGTCCGGCTTACCGCGGTTGTGCGTGCAAGTCTTGGGCATGCACTTGCAGTCTGCGCAGATTTCAATATCGAGCCCGGTCAAGGAGTCATGCATGCAGGTGGGCATTTCCTCCGTGTGGTGGGAGGGCAACCCTTGCAACATGCATCTGCATGACCTGGCACAGGAAGTCAAGGAAGGATGTCACGAAGCTGGGCTGGTCGGCCTACGCTTCAATACCATTGGTATCAGTGATGCAATCTCAATGGGCACAGATGGCATGTGGTAAGCGACTCACACTGGCTTTGCATGCCGCGAACATACCAAAAACCTCACCAGCACAGGCAGTCACACATTGCATGGATCGCACGCTCGCTCACAGATTGTCACTCTGCATGGCACTGCAGTATTGCGTCCAAAGAGGCAGCCTTCCTAAACGCATTCTACCCCAGTCTTGTTTGTTGCAGTAGCTCTCAACTACTATGCTTGTCCCTGCAGCCATAGTCTTCCCTCACGCGACATCATAGCCGACAGCATAGAGACTGTGATGTGTGGACAGTGGTATGACGCCAACATATCCCTCCCAGGATGTGACAAAAACATGCCAGGAGTCATATTGGCCATGGCTAGGTTCAACAGGCCATCCATCATGGTGTATGGAGGCACCATCAAACCTGGATGCAGCAAGATTGATGGACGCGATCTGCTAGTCAGCCACACCTTTGAAGCATATGGTGGGCCTCTGCTGTCAAAATCTGACTACAGCTGGACAGATAGTCAATCACTGCTTGTTTGTGGTGTCACTGTTGACACCATGCATAGTTGTGACAGACGCATGCACAAGGTTTCTTTGTCAGTCTTACGACTGAAATGGATGTTGAGTCAGTGCTGTAGCATCAATGACATCAGTATGCCTGCAAACACCTTGGGCAATGACATGCAGCAACAGCCTTTGTGATTTCAATGTCAAATCTGCCCTTGTCAATGACTTGCTCAGCAAGCTTTGGTGCTGCAGCCAAGCGTGGTTTTGACTTGCAATGACCCCCCTGCAACTACAATGACCCCCCAATCACCCCCTGTAACGCTGCTAACCTTTGCATACTGCATTGTGGGCTATCTTTATGTGCCCTTGTTCTTGTATCCTAGGAGTACATGCAGCTGGGGTGATGATCACGAATTAGAGACAGATGCATGATAATGTGCCGTTGTTCTTATATCCTAAAAGGGAATGCAGCTGGGTCAATGGGCAAGAGACAGATGCATGCTTTTGTCTGCAATGCCGGTCCTGGTGCCATAGCTTGTGCTGGCATCCGGACCATCACAGTCACCCAAAAAAACCAGCTTGGATTTTGCTCAATTCTGACATACCAGATACAGCACTTTGTGCAATACAGTGCAAAATCCAGGGTTTTACTGACTCCAAATGGCAAGCTTTTGCTTGTGTTGTGTACATTGTGCAGGCGCTTTCACACTGGGCTTGAAGTCCTCATCAGGAGATACTCAGGGCATGCAGAGCCCCCTGGCACAGAATTTCTGTGACAGCCTACAGCAGCAGTCTTTAGTGCACAATGTGGTCATTCACGCCTAGTTTTCAGCCACAATCTTGTGCTGATGCTTTACACACTGTACAGGGGCATACACAGCTGGTTTGGTGAGAGGAGGAAGTTCACAAACATGTGCAGCGACATGTATTGATGCAGGACTGGTGTGGTGGTGCACAATCATTCATGCCTAGGTCTTGCAACTTTGATGTTATCCTGAAGCTGTAGAGCAGTCACCAGGGTCTTCTGTCACAATGTCTGTGCTGATGCTTTACACACTGTGCAGGCACACACACAGCCAGCTTGATCAACGAGCAGAAAATAAAATGCTGCTGTGTGCAATGCTTCTTCAGCCCCAGTATTGTGCTGATGCTCTACACACTGATGTCTGTACATGCTGTGCAGGCGCATACACTGCCGGCTTGATGAGTGAGGAGGAGATGCATGATGTTGTGCGCAATGCATGCCCTGGAGCAGGAGCATGTGGCGGCATGTACACTGCCAATACCATGTCCAGCGCCATCGAGGCTATGGGCATGAGCCTGCCCTACAGCAGCAGTGTGCCGGCTGTGGACCCCCTGAAGAAGGCAGAATGCAGAAAAGCTGGCAAGTAAGAACCAGAACCTGCAGCTCTGGACTGGCTTGCGTGAATATCATGCATGAAGTTGTCATATTTGCCGATTCTGCTAGATGAAAAGTGGACGGGCATGTGCCTGCCCTACAGCAGCAGTGTGCTGACTGTAGACCTGCTGAGGATGGCAGAATGCAGACAACCTGGCAAGTAAAAGCCTGCAGCATATGCTGAATTGCGTGACTACTGCACATGTTACATGTCATCATCCTAACTGCTGAGTTTGCTAGATGAAATCTGAACTGGCAGAAGCCTGGTGTACCGCAGTTTGTCAGCTGTTGATCATACAGAAAAAACAGAGGCTGAAAAAAAAAGCTGGCAAGAAAAACTCTGCAAACACAGTGTTGACTATGGATTCTCTTCCAGACCTCATTTTGTGGTTGTCATGTTGCATTGGCAGCAGCAACTCATCATCTTGGGTATATGTGTGCCATACAGCAATGATGTGCCAGTTGTTATTTCTGTCAACAAGCTGAACGCAAAAAGGCTGGCAAGCACAGCTTTGCTGGTCATGATCTGCCTTACAAGACATCATATGCATGTGCCATTCGTGTATTGTATGAAGCTGCATATTGCGGTGTATATGAGCCTACCATACAGCAGTAGTGTTCTAGCTGATTAATCAAGGACATGTCAGCTTCTGCTGCTTGGCGCTCTGAACTGCTGAAGTGCAACTTATCAACCGAATATACCCACAAAAGTCACTCCTCTACACTTACAACCTTTAATCCAGATTTGGTGAGTGCCTCAAAACAACTTTGTTTGCCCCGTCCTAAACCGTTTACTGAAAGTCTCATATAAAAAGAGCCTCCAAGAGCCACGCCAGTTGTGGTACTTGCTTGTATCCCCATTCCTGACTGGCAGTCTATCTGGATAGTGACTGCTCTGTGCAGGCTCACGACCTTGCTGGAGTTGTGGAAGCAGCAGCATCAAGTCTGAAACAAACAGAAATTCAAAACTAGTGTTGCGCCTTGCAGCATTGAGTACAGAAAAGCCCCAGGATGAGGCGTGTTGGCCTTCTCTGTGATTTTAAGCCTGGAAACATCATGACCCCCAAGTCCTTCAAGAACAGAACAGCATTGCACCAGTCATGCCTTTTGCGTGCACCAAACAACGCTGTACACTGGTTTCTTCCCCCAGCAGCCCCTGCAAGCAAAGGCCCTACCACTGCAGGGGCTCTTTGTAAAAACAGCAGGGCAGTTTCTATTGTCTCACCACCAACCTCGTCCACCTGTGCTGCAGAGCCTTGCTGGAGCTGTTGAAGTGTGACATCAAACCACTGGACATCATGACCCCAAAAGCCTTTGAGAATGGCATCACGACAGTCATGGCGCTGGGAGGCAGCACCAATGCAGTCTTGCACCTGTTGGCAATGTCAAGGGCAGCTGGTTGCCCTTTGGACCTGGCAGACTTCCAACGAATCAGCGACAAGACGCCTTTCATTGCTGACTTGAAGCCCAGCGGCAAGTATTTGATGGAAGATTTACATAAGGTCTGCTCCCCTCACTCTTGTATCTGTCCATGCTGAGGGGTAGCCAATCAATGTGAGCAGTATACAGTGAACAGCGCTGACAAGCTTTGCTGAGAAGACGCTTGAGCATTGTATGTATAACAGCACAGGGTAGTTCCGCAGCCTGTGCTGAAGCAAGGGACAGCTGCTCATGACTGCAAGGGGCACAGACCCCTGCATGCATGTCTGTCTGTCTGTATTTATTCTGGCCTCACTGCGTACTTGTCTGTCTGGTACGCAGTCATGCTTTGCAACCACAGGCATCAAATGCTGCTGCAAACCATCGACACCACCTTTCTTATGTCAGAAGCAGTCAAAGTCTGTCTTGTGTGTGTGTGTGCAGGGAGGAAGAGCGCCACTTGTACTCTAAGTCACCATTGCACAGTGTCTTGACCATGTGACCTGTCTTTCATTTAGAGCCATCTTGTTGCTCATTGTCAGTCACACAGGGATCTGCTCAGGACTGTATGTGCCTCACCCAGGGGACAGATATGTACTTATTGGATGAGCTGAGTGAATGTCGCCGGTCAATCGTCTGTCCGTTGTGAGTGCAGGTAGGAGGAGTGCCAGCGGTGCTCAAGTACCTTTTGAGCAAAGGTCTTCTTCATGGGGACTGCCTTACAGTCACAGGTGGGGATTGTCATTGTATTGTGCCATCCCACTCTTAGATCTGACATACAGATATTTTGATATTCCTGAAAGCAATTGATGTTCTCATCAGAGCAGCACTGTTGCATTGTCACATGGTCCACACGTCGCATGGGCTCATGTGACATGCAACTGTAATTTGCATGTAACAATCATGCCGTGTCATTGGTGTTGCTCCAGATATGGCCGAAAGGCTGCATCAATTGTCTGCTGCTGCTGCTGCTGCTGCTGCTGCTGCTGCTGCTGCGGCTTGTGCTGGCTTGTAACAGCAACTGAAACAAACGTTGCAAACAACAACTCAAATATAGCCAGAGTCCACCTGTCTGCAGGCAAAACCCTAGCTGAGAACCTAGAAAATGTGCCCGACCTGAAGGAAGGTCAGATGCTGATTTACCCCATTGACCGGCCCATCAAGCAGACTGGCCACATCCAGATTATGTACGGGAATTTGGCGCCAGAGGGCTGTGTGGGCAAAATCACCGGGAAAGAGGGGCTTGAGTTTGAAGGCCCTGCTCGGGTTTTTGACAGTGAAGAGTCCATGCTGAGAGCAGTGGAGGCTGGTCCTCAGAAACTCAAGGTGCGGAAGACTCAGCCACAGAGATCATGACATGATGCTGTGCGATAGCATGAGATGAGTAATGAATCACAGCAAAGAGGCAATTTTCAGAGCCGCCAAGGCTTTTCTTTTGCAGCAAGTCAAGGCACTCATCACCCGGTCATGTTCAGGTGCATCCCTTGCACACCACATGAGAGATACAAGTATGACAGTAGTGATCAGACTTTGAAGTTATCACAGGCAGTCCTGCAGAACTCGGAGTATGCATGTAGATGTGCTACGCTGATTGCTGTATCATTCAGTGGGGACTGTGTTGCACGCAGCAGTGCATCCATGCCACATCAATGCGACATTTGTACACAGCTGACGCTGTTTGCATTGATGCCTTTGACGTGCAAGATTCTTACTCTTGCCATGCATGCGGCTGAAACATCACTCAGGCGCTGTCACTATGAATTGTTATGACACCATACCTCAGCCAGCATGAAGTGACAACATCAGATTTGGGCACAAAGCAGGCTGCTTGCTCTAAATGATCACTGGACATTGCCTTCATCATGGTTTCTACCTTCTGCTCAAGTTGTCTTGGCTCATGACTAGTCCATTATTTGCTTTGCCATACTCACACTCTCATAATGCTTGAGCCAGTCAGGTCCTTACATGTGCAAGCATGATATGTCCAGGGTACAGTGGTGGTGATTAGGTATGAGGGCCCAAAAGGGGGCCCAGGCATGCCTGAGATGTTGACCCCCACAGGAGCCCTCATGGGAGCAGGGCTAGGCGGCCAGTGTGCCTTGATCACTGATGGCAGGTTTTCAGGAGCGTCTCATGGCTTTGTCATCGGCCATGTGGCCCCTGAAGCCCAAGATGGAGGACCAATTGCTATGGTGAGTGGCATACACAATGACAATGACAAGACAATACTCATTTGCTGCGCTGGCAGGGGCCACTGGGGTTGCAAAAGGGATCTGGCAATCGTGATGCTTTTGGCAGCTGCATGGTTGTAAGGCACACAAGGTTGGACATGACCTGTTGGATTTGACCAACATTGATATCGTGTTGTTCTTGCAGTTGCATGATGGGGACCGGGTTCGCATAGATACCAAGACACACAAGGTGGAGGCGTTGGACATCAGTGAAGCGGAATGGAGCAAGAGGAAATCTGCATGGAAGGCTCCACCCCTGAAGGCAACCAAAGGCGCACTGTACAAGTACATCAAGAATGTGTCTTCAGCTTCATTGGGATGTGTCACCGACTTGTAGGATTCTGTATGACACAAATGTATTCATAAACTAGCCCTTGTGCACAGCAGCTCAGTTGTTTTGTTTGTGCAATCAACGTACGTGCAAAACAGTGTGAGAAGCTACTTCTTCTAATTGAGATCAAGAGCAGTCATGATACTTTTGCAGCTCTGGCTTCTGCTGCTTGTCAATTTCCTCAGCAGCTGGTCAAAGATGCAACTTGTAGGCATCATGCGTACAAAGGCGTATGCTGTCCTGAAACACAAGAATTTGGGCTGGTCCGTGCAAGGGTGGTGTTGAAACAACACCATTTGAAGTAGGAAAGGGTGGGGCCCAAGGCAAGACTTACTCCTCAGCCTTTTTGCCGGTCTTCTTGGGCAACAGCACACTGTGAATGTTGGGCAAAACACCACCAGCAGCAATCGTGACGCCACCAAGCAGCTTGCTCAACTCCTCATCGTTGCGCACTGCCAGCTGGATATGGCGAGGCACGATACGGGTCTTCTTGTTGTCACGGGCAGCATTGCCGGCTAGCTCAAGGACCTCAGCTGCCAAATACTCAAGCACAGCTGCCTGCAAATGTCGACAACACAACGGGTTGAAACGTGACACACTTGCAGGCATGTCGACTAGGGCTGGAAAAGCATGCAAGGTCCATCAGCAAGGGGCCGGAAAGTGGCACTGCTTGTGTCACCACTGCACCAAACAGTCACCTTGGACAGCACGCAGTCAACTTTTGCAAAAAGGACTTGCAGTTAAAAGTGACGCTCACCAAGTATACAGGGGCTCCAGCACCGATGCGAGTGGCAAATTTGCCCTTCTTGAGGTAACGGGCAATTCTGCCCACGGGGAATTGCAGACCAGCCTTGCTTGATCTGCTGACTTGCTTCTTGCCAGCCGTCTTGCCTTTGCCGCGTCCAGACATGATACTAGTGTGCTGAAGGTTGTGAGTATTTTGAACCAAATTGACAAGAAATACGTGAAGTTCGTGAGTCGCTGAGGCCTGCTTTGTACGGTACTGTGTTTGTCAAATTGTACCCTCAGGAATGAATGTGCGAGGGCTGCTCGGTCAAGTTTGTGCAAGCGCCCCCCGGTACTCAACAAGGGCGGCTCGGTAAGAAAATAGATTCAAAAACCAAACGGCTGCACGCCTTTAAAGCCATCAAAGCCTCAGCTGAAACACACAACTTCTGCACGTTGACGACCCATCTACTCAACCTCCAGCCTTTCTTCCACAGTCACAACACTTGAGATGTCAGGCAGAGGTAAGGGTGGCAAAGGCCTTGGTAAGGGAGGGGCAAAGCGTCACAGGAAGGTTCTTCGCGACAACATCCAAGGCATCACCAAGCCTGCTATCAGAAGGCTGGCGCGCCGTGGAGGTGTCAAGCGTATCTCGGGCCTTATCTACGAGGAAACTCGTGGTGTGCTCAAGGTTAGCAAAACAACCTACTGAAATTCTTGAGATTCGCGCGGTGTTGTGTACCAGCTGCTGCTGTAATTCATGCTGTACTGCTTGAAATCCTTTTGCGCCAGTGCCCCGAGGCTTCAGCTGACATGTGCAGACTTGTTGTACAGGTGTTCCTGGAAAACGTGATTAGAGATGCAGTCACATACACAGAGCACGCCCGTCGCAAGACAGTCACTGCCTTCGATGTTGTCTACGCTCTGAAGAGACAGGGACGCACTCTTTACGGCTTTGGCGGTTAGCTTTGCAACTTTACTGTCATCAAAACCAAACACAAAATGGTGTTATTTCAACACCACCATGAAGGATGGAGCCTTTACTCCAAACTTGAGATGCAGCGCCACTAAAGTTCTCTGTGCAAGATTTCTGAATGTGATACAGTAACTATGTTCGGCCAAGATGCAATGGCTGCATGCAGCTGTGGCGCTCAATAAGCAATGCGTGTTATGATATAGAACTGTCTAGACATGTGTATGCAGTGAGCCCTCTGCAGATGTTGATGTATAGCAGCAGCCACGTGCTGTTGTTCATAAGGTGTAGGCTTTAAGGTATATGGTCAGTCTGGCCTAGATAGCATTACTGGTCATGCAATGCAACTGCAGGCCTCAGCCAGGATGTAAAGCATAGGGGATCGCAAGCAAAGGTGATTTGGCACTGTCCCCCCTTCTTGTTTTTGGTACGGTCAAGCTTCACATGCAGCTTGGCCCTGCTTTCATGCCTAGCTTGGCCAATGGGCCGCAGGTAGGGGAGTGCGCTGCCTTCTGTAGGCAGGACTATGTTGTCTAGCCTGACCCCTCCTGCATTGAACCCCGTAAGGCAGGACTGCCACAACAAGCTGAAGACCAGTTCATCCCTGATGAGCAGTAACTGCTCTCTTAGGGGTACCCGGTGCTGAGATCAAGTTACAACTAATTAGAGCACATGTGCTCCAGCTGGAGCAACTGCAGCATTTTGGCTTCTTCAAGGTGCATTGCACCTATTTTCTGATAGCCTACTTCAGCTGCTTGACTGTGGTAGCCTTTGATCATGTTTCTCATAAGTTTGCCTAGCTGTGCTGCAGGGTCCGGACCCACTCTAGAGTGGAGATCTCCAACTCTGCCTTGCAGGTCAAACTCTTTGGCAAGGTGAGATTTGACCCCAGCTAGGCTGGTGGGGGCAGCAATGAGTTTTCTCAAGAGAGTGGAGGAACCACTTGTGTGTCAGAAGTGAAAAAAGGTGATCAGGCTCATGAGGCTTACCTGGTTGGTCTGTTTGAGGACACCAACCTAGCTGCCATTCATGCCAAGCGTGTCACCATCATGCCAAAAGACATTCAGCTAGCTCGCCGCATTCGTGGCGAGAGTGCTTAAGCTCAGTACCAGCTGCATTCATATCCTCAATGGTGTCATCTCATCACCACCATGCAGGACATGCCAGCAGGGCCTCGAGCTCGCTCTTTTAAATTTAACTACAGGTCCTTGGGCAAACACGACATGAAAACTTTCAATGCCTTTAATGAACCTCAGACATTTGTATGGTAGATCAAGTGGCTTGTCCTGGCAATTCTGCCTTGAGCCGACATTCACAGGCCATGTCTGCATGCTCCTGCTGTATCAGTACACAATGTCATTGAAAGAGCAAGAAAATCCTTTACTGCCCAGCCTAAGCCTGCATGCGACTGGCAACAATCATGTTAGTTGAGATGTCAGAGTGATAACAGCATGTTTAGTAGCCATGCAGAGTTGAACGTGGTGTGGTTTGGTGCGCTGTTGCTCCACGCCTGAGTGAAGTACGCCGTGAACCCTTTGTCATTTCAGACTCCCCAGATGAAAATGACTACAGGGCATCATTGACCGCAATCGCCGACTGGTGATTTTTTCTGCCTGCTGAGTCGGATGTGTTTGTCAGCATCGACAACAAAACAAGCCAACCGGTGGCTGCTTTCCACGGGCTGTTGGTACTTCTACCTATTTTGCCAGCAACAGCATGTCCGCTGAACCACCTCAGGTTCCGGTGTGGGCTGACGTCAAACTTGACATTTGGGCATTGGTGGTGACGCATTTGCACTCCAGGGACAAGCGTGCCTTCCAGCTCGTGTGCCATCCGTGGCTCAAGTGTGCAAGTAAGTCTTTACAGTTAGGCAAGCACATTCCATGAGGCATTAACAAACTAGCACCCCTTAGTCAGCTCCTGGAGCTACTGATGATCTTGTCTACTGCAGGAGCTTCTTTCACACATCTTGCTGTACCGCACAACTGTCCTGAGCTGGAAAGCTTATTGGCTAAGTATCAAGGCCTCACGAGTCTGCAGCTGATGACAGATGGGCACCTCTTGCCGCAGACAGTCCCAGACCTGCGCCATCACCCACGCATCCAAAATCTGTCCATGGATGCACCCACATCACAGTCCAGATGCCATCTTTATGGACTGGCAGGGCTCACGATCTGGCTTCGATCCTCTTCAGATCTAGACTGGAGCAAGTTTACACGTCTGAAGCGCTTGCAGCTTGGCAGTGAGCGCTTGGAGCTAGCAGAGATGGACTGTCTGTCCATGTTACCGTCCCTTGAAGCCTTACGTCTGTTCTGTTGCCCAAGTGAAGACTGTCTACGGGCACTGCCATGGCTGACGAGGCTGCATTTCATTGCCGAGGCTGCTGATCACAAAGACTTAGATGACAGTCTGCGTGCTCTGCACTACCTGACAAATCTCAAGGACCTACAAATAGAAGGGCAGCTCAGCAATAGTCAAGTTGCTGGGCTAGGCAAAAAGCCAAGTCTGACCAGCTTGGAGATCAGCACCTCGGCAACCCCTAGGTGTGGTCTAAAGGCAATGGCAGCATTGTGCCGGTTGACAAGTCTCCAGCGCCTGTATTGCCCCTTCTTGTATACTTGTGTTTGTGAAGCACGCCTAGGTGACTGCATCTGTGACTTTGGTGTGGAATGGTATGTGTACGTCCCCGGGTTTGCTACAAAGATTGCTGTGAACAAGGCTGTAGTGAACAGGATTGACCACAAAAGGCTGGGCAAAGATTTCGTTACGGGTCTTGCAATCTGATGCTGTTGATGAGACTGTCAATGCTATGTATAGCAAAGACTGCTGGACAGCTTGCTTGCATCGCCTTGTGCCTGTGACTTTGAATTTCGCCTTTTTATCTATGTTGCAAGTTCATGCTTATAGCCTTGCGTAAAGATACATAGATCTGAGTGCTAGCTAGAATATATACAAAGAATCTTTAGAATAGCTTGTGTGTTGCACCATGCTTGATGAACATGAAGTCATGAAATCCTGTACTCCGTTTTACATCTTTACAAGCATGGCAAGATCTGTCCTCTGCATCACGCTTTTGGCTTTATATGGCGTCAGTCCAATTTTCACAAGTAAACAGACTCTCAATTTGCTTCCTAGGGCAGTCCAACCGGATCGCGATCGAAACTGATGCATGTTGTCAGCTGAGGTGGTGTAGGCAAGCTGTATTGCTGGTCAAATGAGTGAATGAGCGCCTAAACGCGTGAGCAAGGTTGCCGGAAGCTGCTACGTTGTTTGCTCTCGAATCGTCATCAGGTGGATCCTGCTTCTGAAGCGTGCCGCTTGCTGCTACTGACGCTCCACGCTTGCATGCGTTGACGACTTCTGATATATGCTGTTTTGCGACAGGTGCAGGCTGATGTGTCAGCTTTATCCTATGTTCCCGGTTCTGATCACTCATACCGTATTCATGCATTAACTCGGTGCCGCGGACGTTTGTGCCCGGACACGATACACCACATCAGACAACGTCATGGTTGTTGCTGGAGCGGACACTCCACAGCAGTTTGCAGAGGGGTCGACAACTGTTGACGCTCGGCAGCAGCAAGCTGAAGAGCAGGGCAAGCACCCTGCAGAAGTTCCTGGAACTTTGAACAGGGGCAACGCATCAGATGAGGCCGGGGTCGCAGGACCAGCATTGCAGCTGAACAGATACGACATTGAAGCTGGCATTTGGCAGGGCTCCGTCCTTTACCTGACCAAAGCGGGGATGCAATTCCCTGTGTTACAGTTACAAACAGCGGTAAGCTTGCAAGGACGATTTGCATATGCAGGTTTCCTACCACAGCAGAAGAAGCACAACTGCACAACACACATCACGCAAGCGTGCTGTCACCTCGCCATGTTATTTAAGCACGCAAACCATTTCAGGGCTCCCATACATGTTGTAATGAATAAGTCACGCTGCTCACTGAAAGCAATGCTGCATTGTGATCAGCTTTGTCTCAGCTCACAAGCTTTCCTTCCTTCTTTGATTGCTGCTGCCGCAATCTTTGCATTGTCAATTGGACATGCAGTCACCGCACTTCTTCTATAGGATGGCCGACTTGAGAACATTCAGCCAATTCTCCTGACAGAGATGTACAGCTGGTCCTGCTGGCGCTTCAACATTGCAGTGAAGGTGCAGCAACAGCAGCAAGAGGTGTTCTACACAATCAATGTCGACCCCTTCAAACACAGGTGAATCTTCTTCACATCCCTGTGAAGTTGTCAGCCTGCATGCCTTGGTGCAGCCTTCAAAAGCTGCCAGACAAGACAACTACAATCATAAGCACGGCAAAACATGGCCTCCAGAAGGACAGACGCTGGCGCCTGAATGTGTACGTGATGCTGTATCTGTTTCCAAGCTAGCTGACAGTTCGGAGCAGATGAATCAGCAGTTTGACTAGTCCATTCTTGACCATGCAAGCTTAGCAAGCTTCTTCTTTATCACCTATGGGTGTGGTCAAGCTGCAAAGCAGCCATTTCCTCATCACCGTGTCACTGAAGCTGTTTACAACTTTGCTCATGCAAAACAGCTCTGACGTACCAGATACAAAACCAAGGCAATCCTGGCTATCATGCATGACTAGCTTCAGCAGAATTGGTCAATGTTTTATGGCTTTCATTGTGCGTTCTGTTTCCCACAGAAATGTGCCAAAGATGCTGCATGTACTCATCAAAGATGCATGCAGGTATATCTTGAATATTGCAGGGCTAAGCTGAAGCAACACTGGGCACAGCACAAATAAACTCCTGCCTAGTATGTGTATCCGTGTGTACGTGTATCTGCACCCACAGGTACAGCTTCTTTGTGGCGGGCCTAATGCAGACCTGGCACTGGGGCTTTCATTCCTGTAATGGCCTCTCAGCAGACGGTGACCATGACAAGTGGGGTGGGCCATACGAGGTAACAAACAAATCTCCCGTCAAGTCTAGTTTTCATCAGTTGTGACACAAATGCCACATCTGTTGTTCCATGTAGAAAAGCCAGGCTGCACAGTTTTCTTGCTTTTCCTGTGGCTATGCAACATGTGTACAGTCAGCCGGGCCTACCTGGTCTCAGAAGCCAGCTACATGCAGTCATATGATTTACATATTCGCTTATTAAACTTTTTATTGTTCGAAATTCTTTTGTTGATCGACTTGTTTACGCACCTGGTTACGCATTACTCATGTTCTGTGAGTTCTGTGCTGTGACACACTTCTGTGACTCTTCCTCTTGTAATCTGTTGTTTGCAACAAGACTACACTACAGTCCACCACAGCCTGACTGCCCTGTGACTGGTCCTGCTTGCCATGCAGTTTTTGTTTTGCAGAGTTGCGCTGAGCCAGCATGTCTAGGCGCCCCTGCAATAATTCATGTCTGTCTGCGCTAAAATCTGGTTACATGGAGGGCTGGGCTGAGTCACCATGCTAAATCCCCCCTGCATGCCATGGTGGCCAGACGTGACCTGATCAACCCTGGATGCACTTTACAACAACATCTGTGTCTGGCTGCGTTGCAGTTTGTGCTGTGGAGGGATGTGCTGAGTCAGCACGCCAAGGCACCCTTGCACGCCATGGTGGGCGGTGGTGACCAGATCTACAATGATGAGGTCTTCTCTGGCAAGCATGTTCAGGAGTGGCTTCACTCAGGCAGGAAGGTCGGTCCATTCATTCATTCACTCATGCATTCATTCGTTCATTCGTGCATTCATTCATTCATTCGCTCATTCGTTCATTCGTTCACTCACTCACTCACTCACTCACTCACTCACTCACTCACTCACTCACTCACTCACTCACTCACTCACTCACTCACTCACTCACTCATGCATTCATTCATTCATTCATTCATTCGCTCATTCGTTCATTCGTTCACTCACTCACTCACTCACTCACTCACTCACTCACTCACTCACTCACTCACTCACTCACTCACTCACTCACTCACTCACTCACTCACTCATGCATTCATTCATTCATTCATTCATTCATGCATTCATTCATTCATTCACTCACGTTGTTGGCAGTGCTGACGAGCAGCATGATGCCTGTTGTCACCAGGCAAGCCCCTGCTGTATGGTGGTCACCTAGCAGGCCCAATTCTGAAATCACGAGCAGGCCCCATACGATATTCGCATGAATGCAATGGTGTTACAATGCATGTGAGACTATCACCAGGTATGGCACATCCCTCAGGCCACATCTGCTGTCAGTAGAAGCTGCTGGTTGCGGCGAGACTCACACATCATGGCAAGGATGCAAGCACGGCTGGGGTTGGCTTGCGTACACTTAAAACACAGCTGCTGCAGTATCTACTCGCAATCCCCAACGATGTAAGCTACACTGAAGTCAGTGCATCCTGAGCTTCTTGTGTGAGAAAAGCAAGCATAGAAGAGACAGTGTGATAGCCAAGATCTTACTTGCCCCATTTTGTACATGTGCTGTACATACCTGAACTTGGAGAAGTCACAAGTTCAATGAATTATTGAATGTAAAGCATGTTTGCCTCACATGCTTTGTTGCAATGTCCACACAGATGACAACTCTGTAACTGAATAATCCGTCATCAAACAAGTCTGTAACTGAATAATCCGTCATGACACAAGTCTGTAACTGAATAATCCGTCCTCAAACAAGTTTGTAAATGAATAATCCGTCATCAAACAAGTCTGTAACTGAATAATCTGTCATGACACCAGCATACTGCTGACAGCCTGGCTGTTGCCATATCTAAACCCTACATTCTGAATACAGACCAGATGATGCCACACCTGACCATTTTGCACAATCCTCCAGACTGCTCACACGGTGAGCAGCTCCGCATGCCAGCGGCAGCTATTCAGCTCTTGCAAGAGTGACCGCAAGAGCTCTGCGCCTCTGCTCAATTCATATTATGCTATGAATCTCTTGTATTGGACCAAGACAACAGGCCTCAGAGGCAATGTGGCTACGTCTCCCACCACCTCCACACCTCTTCTGCGTCATCCATTGGTCTTCAGCGCCTGCATTTTCATGTGCCTCGTGTTTGCTTGCTTGCTGCAGGGCCTAAATCCTAAACCCTAAACCCTGCTTGCTGCAGGGCTCATACCACCAAACAGAGATGAGTGCTGAAGTTGCATGCTTGTACATCACCGGCCACCTTTAGGTTCACATTAACGCTGCACACAGGTGTGCTGCTGTCACAGGGTCTCAGCTCCTACCACTGGACAGAGGCAATGGCCGAAGAGGCGACATACTTCTACTTCACGCACTACCGTCAGCACTGGTGCAGCAGGCACTTGGCAGATGCCCTGGCCTGCATCCCCCAAGTCATGATGTGGGATGACCATGACATCTTTGATGGCTGGGGCAGCTACCCACACGCCCTGCTCACCTGCAGCGTCTTCCAAGGTGAGCACCTGTTCTCACACTACAGTTCTCACACTACACTTCTCACACTACACTTCTCACACTACACTTCTCACACTACACTTCTCACACTACACTTCTCACACTACACTTCTCACACTACACTTCTCACACTACACTTCTCACACTACAGTTCTTGTAGTGGACATGTCAACAGTTGACATACATGGACCGTGCCATCCTCCATGTCTGGGGTTTTTTCACATGCCCTGCTCATATGCAGCATCTGCTCAGGAAGGAATTGCACGGTGTGTGGTGTCTCATGCAGAACTTGAACTTCAAGTGGTAACGATTTCTTAGATGATTGGGGCAGTTTCACACTCGCCCTTTATCCGTTGCAGCGGCTTGCAAGGTTTAGGGTCCCCTGGGTGTGCTGCTGTTACTCTCAAATGCCCTGTCATCACTCTCTATGCATGTGGGCTGACCGTATTTCTTATTGTTGCGCATAAATCGAGAAAAAAAGTTGAGAAATTGTGATATCACCACGACTCCTTTGTGGGTGCACCAAGCTTGCAAACAGCTCCTCATGTGAGATAAAGCTTGAGTGGACTAGGCTAACATCTTCCAATGCTGATGGCTCCCTTGTGGCCATTCCTTGTTTTGCCACAAGTCTTGACAACAAAGGCCTGTTATACACAGTGCCCCAGACACATCTGCTGTTTCAGTAGCAGACCACCACAAGCGTGTCATCACTACATAACTCACTGAGTTGATCAATCAACCTTGAATTCCTTGGATTTTACCACCGCAAAGACCAGCAAGCAAACAACCAGAGCTGCAGCTGACAAAGGCAGTGTGAGCAGCAGCGCCAGGCTGCTGCCTCAGGAGACTCTCTATATGGTTGCTCGGTGCCTTAGACTTTTCTGCTCTTTCACCCAGCATCATCTGGACTTGTGACTGGCGCGCCTGATCAAGATAACACACCCCATGGGTCAGCTGTTTCTGCAGCACACTGCACTTGACAGGGCTGCAGCTGACTTTGGTATCCATTGATATCCTGTACCTTGTAGGATTGTTCAAGATGAGATGCCCAATGCATTTGCTGTTTGCTGTTTGTGCAGCGCAGCAGCATGCAGGCAAAGCCAGCAGAGCAGCCGGAGCTTGGGCCCACCTGAAGCTTTCTCTTCCTAAAATCGTCAAACAACCATCCTCTTTCCTTCCCTTGCCTTCTTTTCCCTCCCTTCCCCTCCCCTTCCCTTCCCTTCCCTTCCTTTTCCTCCCTTCCCCTCCCCTCCCCTTCCCTCCCCCCTTCCCCAAGGGAAGTTCTTTCCCTTCCCTCTCCTGTCCTTCCTTCCAGAACAGCAAACTGCAGAAGAGCATGTGCTGATGATCACACGCACAAGGTCAGCAGCATCTAGCATGAGCTTACAGTCGTTGCCTGCAGGTCTGTTCAAGATAGCACGCCAGATGTACCTGCTGTTTCAGCAGCAGACCACCATAGAGAGGGCTGCAGGGGACAACGGCATGTGGGGCCCCCTCTCAGAAGATGACCCCACCCACCTGAAGGCCTGGTCCCTTCTACGCATGTTTGGCCCCACCACATGCCTGGTGGCTCCTGACTCCAGGGCAGGTCAGCTGACCCAAAAGTTGGATGTGTTTTGTTGACCACAGATTAGGAGAGACAAGACTTGCCCTGCATGTACCTAGCTCATCATGAGCCAGAAAGCGTAAACATCAGCTGCAAGCAAAGTCAACATCATAGATCAGGACATATAGCTTTAGGAAGGCAACCTGCTCTGTGACTGCAGCTGCACTGTTTGAATGCCTGAACAACAACTTACACGGCAAGGGAATGCATCTGCTGGGGCATGAGTAATGAACAAACAAACAAACAACTGTATATACAGATATACAGCAAAGAATTTGATTCAAATACCAACAGATGAACAACTTGATCTCGTGTGCCAACTCAGGACGAACATGGAAGGCAGGTGTCAGGGCCTGCAACTTGCAGAGTTTGGGGTGTCAAACTTGAGACTGTAAGTAAGCAACTAGATACACATCAAACAATTGGATCAAGAGATAAACAGTCGAATAACTGATCCTGATGCATCACCTGCAGGGCAATGCCTGCTTCCGGAGCTGGTCTGTATTTTCAAGTTTGCCTGCATGCATTATGTAAAGTTGTGGTAGTATGCATAATGTGCAGTTGTGGTAGTATGCATAATGTGAAGTGAATGTAGTATTCTGCCAATCCTGGTCGCTGGCAATGATTGATGTCTGTGTACATGCAAAACAAATGCGTCCATGTCATTGGTGTAGCAACAGCATGCAATCACATGAACCTCAGTTCTTTTGCCCAGGACAATGCTGTGCTCAATTGCATGGCTCCAAGCAATACAGGCGTCCATAGTCTTATGCTATTTGAAGCTGCCAGTCCACAACAGCATTATAGTTCCCCCATCGTCTCGCAAGAAATGGCCATTTCCTCTGTTGCCTATTGCGTGACTATTGGGGCTGACACTGTTGCAATGATCAACTGCAGCTGTAGAGCAATCAATTTTCTTGAGATCACTGTACATCATGTGTGCAGATTGCATAAAAGGAAGACCATATCTGAGGCTAATCACAGGACAACGGCCCAGATCTTGGCCAGCGACGACTATATTTAGGGTTTTCAGGGTCATACCAAACCCTTAAATGCATGTCTTGGCTGATGCGTGCAGCTCTCGCCAAGAAGGGCCGCCATAAGTGAGATGAGCTACAAACAGATGTCTGAGCTGCTGCGCAAGCGATAACCCTTATCCACATCGTGTTTCCTGCATGCAAAGAGTGCTCAAGTAGGAGATGGTACTTGATTCAAGCTGCAACTGCTTGTCCAAGCTGCTGCTTGTGCACAAGCAGCAGCCCATACCCATGTCGTGTTTGCTGCATGGAGACTGCACCAAGAAGAATCATCGTATCTGAGGCATGCTAAAACCAGCTGCCCCAGCTGTTGACTAAGCAACAAGCCATACCCACATGTTTATCCCTGGGCAGCCCGGTATAATAAATTGGCTTCTCATAAAATTGACGCCGAAAGGTGTAGTCTTTACTTTTTTCTACCCACATGTTTGCTGCATGCAGAGCGCACCAAGAAGGAGATCATATCCGAGGGCACCTACAATCAGATGTTCCAGCTGCTGCACAAGCTGCCCTCCTCCTGCCGCCATGTTGTGGTCCTGCTCACAGTCCCCATTGTGTTCCCAGGTACCGCCTTTCACATGTCCAGACAGTGCCTTTCACACTTCCCATGTACTGCCTTTCGCGCTTTCCAGGCAATGCCTTTCTCAATTCGCATATACCGCCTGTCGCGCTCTCCAGGCACTGCCAGCCATGGCTCCCAGGGACTGCTTTTCACAGGTTCAACGCTGCCTTTTGTTGCATTGGCATCTCTGCCCTGTACCATGCCTGCTGCTGCTAAGCACACCACATTAGAGGGTGCTGCCCTATAGCTGCGCTCCTCAGCTGCATGCTTACAGCTGGCTGAACACACACTGGTTCAGACAGTATGATGCTTGCACCTGCAATGGTGTTATACAGCTTATACACTTATTGGGCTGCCCTAAGGAGCTTAGGCATTCCAACAGCTTTTAGGGTTTTGGGTGTGGGACATCCCAGGACACATCCTAGGATACCCTCAGCCTTCCAACAGTTTTTAGGGTTTTGGGGTTTTGACATCTCAGGACATACCCTAGGATACCCTAAGCCCTCAAACCCTGAGCCTGCCCTGAGAATACTGTACGTAGCCATGATGAAAGGTGTGTGGTGTGCAATGCAGCCTTGCCGGGCCAGGAGAAGGTGTGGCGGCTGCTGGACAATGCCAAGGTGGGCCACATCATGTCCAAGACAGGTCAGGCCTGACTGTCATGCAAGCCCTGTACACAGTGTGGTAGCACCGCTCATTGATGGTCACATTTGTTGAGTTCGCACTGCATGTCCAAGCACTCAGGCTGCAGGGCAGATTGGTGTTCACCCCACTCATGCACAGCAGATTAATTTAGAGTCTCCATGCCTGTTGCTCCTGATGCCTGTTGTCATTGATTTGCTGTTGTGATCATTGTGCGTATTGTTGTTTGTGTTTTTTCCCCCAATGCTATTATTATTGTCAGCCATGCCTGTGTAGTGCCACTGTCAATGAATCTGTACATCATCATCCTGGTGAAATGTCACGTCCATCAAGCCTGCTGCGCATAGAGGTAGCCCAGCTTGACTGAGCGCACCCTGCCTGTGGGTCAATGTCTGCAAAGCTTTGCATGCTGCTGCAGCAGGTAGCCAGCTCAAGCACTTGCTGTTGTCGCTGATGCTCATGACAGCTTGTGACCAATCAAGGCTGCCTTGTTATGCCACTGACGTGCTGTTGCATCACATGAGCTGGACTACACAAGCTATACTATACATATGTACATGAGCTGCATTACATAAGCTGCAAAGAGCAGTGTTCCTGGCATTGTTGTCAATCATGCCAGCAACAGACCTGGCTGTAAATGGGCTGCCATGCAGCTGCCATCTTGTCAGCTTTCCACATCTGCTTTGAAGCATGACTTGAAGCATGCAACAGGACAGTAGATGAAGTTTGCCATGAGCGAAACCTGTGCAGGCACCGCAAGTTTGACAGGTAACACGTGATGATGATGATTGCATTGCATGATGCAGGGCTGGGACAGAAGATCACAGATAACTTTGGAGAGGCCAAGCTTCTGGATGACATCATTGACCACTGGGATGCAGGCAAGCCACGATTACGACCTAACCTGACGCCTGCAAACCTTCCCAACCTGTCACCTAACCAGTTACCTATCCCAACCTGTAACCTATCCCAACCTGTAACCTATCCTGGCCTGCTTTAAGCTTAATGCCGACCTGTACCTAAAACATTTCCCCAATGTAGAAACGTGCGTCTACTGTCCCCAGGCGTTTCTGTATTTAGATTCTTACTGTAGGATGGACATTTCTGTAAAATTGTAGACATTTTGGGGTTGAAAAATGCGATCTTTCTCAATTTGCAAAAGTCCAGCTTGTGACCGCAAGGCTGCTGGCTGGCATCGTACATCAGTCAACTGCAGGCAAATTGTACTTGACATATGTGGCAGATCCTGCCGCGGATGTGTCATCACCTCTGCCTTACTCCGCTGAAGATTGAGCATGCCAATGGTTTGAATCTTCAACGGTGTAAAGCAGTTACCATTTCTGCTTTGCACCATCAGTGAGTCCTGCTCTTGATTAACGTCTTTTTTTGCCATCAATCACTTGCCAGTACTGCTCCAACCAGTCCTGCCCATCAACTGTTGCCTGGCATACTTGTAACCTGTTGCACATTCTGCCCGTGAGCTGCTGCCACTACTGCTTCTGGGCTGTTGTCAGGACTGCTTCTAACCAGTGGCCAAACCTGGCTCTAACCAGTGGCCAAACCTGGCTCTAACCAGTGGCCAAACCTGGCTCTAACCAGTGGCCAAACTTGTCTCTAACCAGTGGCCAAACCTGTGTCTACTCCACTGCTTGTGCTGCCTGTTGCCTTTTGCCAGCCCTGCTCATGCTAAAGGCAATTCCTGCCTCTGAAAACCCTCAATTCCTGCCTCTGAAAACCCTCAATTCCTGCCTCTGAAAACCCTAAATCCCTGCCTCTGAGAACCCTCAATTCCTGCCTCTGTAAACCCTCAATTCCTGCCTCTGAGAACCCTACATCCCTGCCTCTGAGAACCCTGCATTCCTGCCTCTGAGAACCCTGCAAGCCTCTGGATCCCAAATCCTGCATAGCCCAGTTGCGCTTGTCCGGCATGTTGCCAGCCATGTTCAATCTCAAGGCACTCCCTGCCTCTCACAATGTGAGATGTCCTCCCACCTCCATCACCTAGAGCCCTGCACAGCTCAATTGCGCTTCCTGGCTGTGCAGGGCAGCATCATGGAGAGAGGCACAACCTGATAGCCCGGCTCCAGAACCTGGCAAAGACCAAGAATGTGCGTGTGAGCTTTGTGGGGGGTGATGTGCATGTGGCCGGGGTGGGGCGGCTGTACACTCAGCCCAAGGTTCACCGCCTCAGACATGATCACCGCTTCATGCCTCAGGTCACCTGCCCTCAAAACTTGTTAGTTTCTGAACTTTTATTCTCGAAAAAATTGGTATTCATGAAAGTAACCTCAAATGTCACATGTCATATGTACACATTCTTCTACAAATTCTTACATTCATTCCAGTTATCGGTGTATCATCCATACCGATATTTATGGTCTATTGTAAAACACAGTATGTGCATATACGTAACTTCAAGATAACAATGATGAAAAGTTGTGTACAGGTTGCATTTGCATGCCGCAATTACATAGGCAGCGTGTACAGGCTGCCATTGTTACAAATGCCCCTGGCTGTGTGATGTCTGATGCCGTTGGTGGTTGTGTACACTGAGATCTAAACGCGCTGGTTAGCTTTGACTTGCCTAGGTCTGTCCAATTGGTGGTGATGGGCCAGTGCATGTATCGTGGTTTTCCATGCAGAGAGTGTCATCAGCCATTCTGAATGCATTGCCACCACCACCACGATCACAGACCCTCATGAGTTTGCTGCATGTACCATGGCTGTCCATTCAGATTTCGTCATCAGCCATTGAACGCACCACGCCCACCACCACCACCATGAAGCTGTTGCATGTATTGTGGCTCTCCTCGCAGATAGTATCATCAGCCATTGTGAATGCACCGCCCCCACAGACCTTCATGAACCTGCTGCACAAGACCTCTAGTGATGATGGGACCGGTGCATACAGTGGGATTGTCAGTGCAGATAGTGTCATCAGCCATTGTGAATGCAACACCACCACAGACCGTCATGAACCTGCTGCAAACACAGACCGTCATGAACCTGCTGCAAACACAGACCGTCATGAACCTGCTGCAAAGACCTGTAGTGGTGACAGGACCGGTGCATATACTGGGATTGTGTGTGCAGATAGTATCATCAGCCATAGTGAATGCACCGCCCCCACAGACCTTCATGAACCTGTTGCACAAGACCAACCGGTCGGATGTGGTGATGAAGCCCCAGACCAGGGAGAAGATGGTGCGCATCTTCAAAGGCCGCCTCACTGGAGACAAGCTGCTTGCTCAGAGGTAGGTCAACAACCTCTGCGTTGCAGCTGCTTGCACTCGTCTGCAGATTTGCAGCTACTTGCACTTGTCTGCAGTTTTGCACTTTTTGCACTTATCTGCAGTTCTGCAGCTGCCCTGCTCTTGTCTGCAGTGTTGCAGCTGCCCTGCTCTTGTCTGCAGCTTTGCAGCTGCCCTGCGCTTGTCTGCAGGTCTGCAGCTGCCCTGCTCTTGTCTGCAGGTTTGCAGCTGCCCTGCCCTTATCTGCAGTTCTGCAGCTGCCCTGCTCTTGTCTGCAGGTTTGCAGCTGCCCTGCTCTTATCTGCAGTTCTGCACTTTTTGCACTTATCTGCAGTTCTGCAGCTGCCCTGCTCTTGTGTGCAGTTCTGCAGCTGCCCTGCGCTTGTCTGCAGTGTTGCTGGTGCCAAGAGTGGGCAACGCCTGAATGGTATCCAGATATTGTCTGCTCCGGGCTGCCGCTTTAGGAGGCTCCCGTTATGATTGCTGAAAAGCGTAGACTTTTCTTTTCTTTTCTTTGCCCAGATATTGTCATGTCCACTGCTGCTGCGCACCGTTATCGAGGCTGCCGGCATGAAAGCTTGCAGCATGGCAAAATACTCTGTCAAGCCCACCTTTCATGGATAGCTGCTGTCAAGCTGCCGGTTGGCAGGCAGACAGGGGTGTGTTTGTGTGCAGGAACTGGTGTGAAGTGAGGGAGGTGGCTGCCACTGCTGACCAGCTAGCCCAGCTGCAAGATGACAGCAGCATCCTCATCACAGGTCTGTCTCTCTCCCCACCCAAGATGTCTGTCCGTGTCATCTTGTCCGCCTGTGCCTCTGTCTGTCCCTCAAGCTGTCTGCTGGTCCGCCACTCTGCACATGCACTGACTTGACTGCCAATCTATTCTGGGCGCCTGTCTTGACTTCATTTGGTCTGTGTGCGTACCATTGGACCATCTGTCCTACACTCCTGCCCAGTGCAGGTGATGCACTGGGCCTGACATACATCCTCCTTGCACCCCTTTGCACCCCCCTGCATCCCCTTGCACCC
>JAABUP010003932.1_pt1 | contig 25377 bp, 47 predicted proteins | sample 5559201 | NCBI WGS metagenome assembly JAABUP01 (sample SAMN10711887, study PRJNA513373) | rock metagenome | isolation source: Antarctica rocks | place: Antarctica
AATTGCCAACAGTCCACACTGTCCTGCTTGTTCTCCAGGCAGCACAATCTCATCTGCCAGTAGTGCCACCATCACTGCTTTGCCCAGCAACAGAAGCTGCAACAGAAAACACACATCAAGACGAAGTGTTTGCAGCATTGCAATATTGTGTTGACAGCAGGAACAGGGATTTACCTGTGTCAGCAGAGCAAGCACAGCAATTATTATCTGTGTGATTTTGTACGGTGGTGCTCCTTGTGAAGTTTTGCGTTTGCGTTTAAAGCTTGCAACACCAGCAAGGCATAAGATGTTTGCCAAGCAAGCAAGCGTAGAAAGCACCCATACGTCCAGGTTGGAGTTTGCTATGGAGTATAGCTGCTGCCAACCATGGGGCCTTGTGAGCATCACCAGATCGTGCTTGATGGGCCATAAAGTGCACAAAGTGACTACTACGAGCTGCAGCAGCAGCGTGATACAAAATACCACTGCAGCGACCAAGCCCATTTTCAGAGTTGTTAGCTGAGTCTTTGCGCAGCGGCCCAACGCCCGTACGAGTGCAATAAATTCTTGGCCAACCAACCAAGAGAACAGAGCTTCACAACGTCAAGAAGAGCGCAAGAAGTTCAGAGTGTGTTGATCACAAGCAAGGTTGGAACAAACGGGTATTGCTAGACTCTGGCAGCTGCACAAGTTAATTTCGATGTTTCGATAGCAACTTCGCAGGGCCCTGCCTTCAGTACGAGCTGACCGTAGATATGCTTAGCACGAACACCCAAGCAGTTTCCGACAAGCGTTACGCTAGGGGTTATGTCTAGCAGGTTGCAACCATCTGATATTGTTTACTGAACCTCTGGACGCTGCTGCTTGCAATACCGGTGACACGAGATGGCACAAACAGAGCAGTTGCAAATCAGTGTTGTCTGAAGTTTAAGCGTAATCTCAGCGTGCTGCGCCTGCGCTTAGCAGTCTTCAGCACTACAGCCTCATATATGACATATGACATGATACAATGTATAGCTCATATAGCTCACAACAGAATCAATTTCAATGAAGCTTCTGAAAACACTTTCAGTGGTCCTATGTTTCGATGCTTGCATGCACATTGACTTGCTTGAACAGGTGATGACCAGCTTCTGAAGTCTTCATAAACGCATCAGTGCATAGTCCCTTGCGAGTCTTGGCTTGGTGCTACCGTAGTACAGGGCATGCAAGACCTCAGAGTAGTTACAAGGGACCAGAATGCTCGTGAGAGTCAACGAGATACGCACTGTTGCACCTGGCTCCTACATCATGCAGTGCAAGGGTGTAGCACAGTAAATAAGGCGCAGCCTGAGACACTAGCATACCCACCAGATCAAATGCACAGCATATGAATGGTTGTGACATACTTTGGTCAAACAGCTGGTCTGGGCAGCAGCAGACAAGCTAGATGAACTTTGTTTTGCAAGGTGGCACCCAGCAGAATGATGTTCAATTTGTGATACTGCCAATTGTTGCTCATTGAAATGCAGCCTAACAAGCCGCACATGCAGGCAACAGAGCGGGCTGGCCCATGATGCATTAGAATCTTCGGACTCATAAGGTAGCAAGCTTGCCTGAGCATAGAGCACGTGTTGCATGGCTGTTCACTTGCATGGCTGCAAGTGAAGAGTCAGTTGCTGTGCCACTGTTGGAGATGTGGATGCACCCGTGTCATCCTGACATGAGACAGGGCTTCCCACAACAGTCACAACTCTGTATGTCTTGTTGTCTGAGTGTTTATTTTCTGGCAATCTGCACTGAGTTCTGTGCAGAGCAGATGATGTAGATCTGCATCAAAACACAGACCTGTCGCATACACTTGCAAATCTCTGACCATCTGGAGGTGCAGCGTGCACAAGGGCAAGCTCAGGTCACAAGCAATCCTTGCACACACAAGAGAAGCGCCGTCACCTTTGGCACTGGAGCCTTGTTGCAGCGCTGCAGACATCTTTTCCTCGTATTTGTCAAGCAACTGAGCACAGTAATTCTGCAAACGCCGTTGCTGCTGTTTCAAATGTGCTTTGTCAATTGTGTTGTCTTGAAGAGGACGAAGTTGTGTATGTTTTGGGTGTATCCACTGCCAGGTCTCCGCTTGATCAGTGAGATCTGTTGCTAGAGATCTCAACTCATAGTCTTTCATGCTTTCGCAAACACCATCCAAAAGCTCCACGACTCTTAGCTCACTGACTCTTCAAGACAATCGGAGAGGCAGAATGCACTCAGCGACGGTGTCTTGTAAAAGAAGGAGTAGCAAGCCTACTTGACTTACCTGTAGTCGATGGTCTTCCCGTATCTCTTGCCTTCTGAGTCCAGCCGATGCCTCATGTCTAGATGGTTCCGCGGTTTTTCTTTTTGCAGCCTGTCCTTCAGCTCGGTCTGCACTGATGTCACGCTGGCTGTGATTTGCAGACACAGCCGTATCACGGATGACGAAAGTGCTTACCGTTACAGCAGAGCATGCCATGCAGCGGGTGCTCTCGAAGGCGTTTCCCGTCCCAATACAAGACAACGCAGCGAGAAGTAAGGTGAGCGTAGTACAACAACTTTTCGACAATCTTGAAACCGGCAGGAAGCGCGCAACTCGCGTGTTTTCTCCCATCGTCTGCACGAGCGTCACCACTAGCGCCAACACCTCACTTAAATGAATGAAACTCAGCTTGGGTCAACTCTTCACAGACACTGCCAGCTGAGGGCAGGTGTTGCATGACCTGATTACCATCATGCGCACAGACAGACTGCAAGTCGAGCTTCTGCTGCAGCATAAATCATCTGTAGGCAACAGGAGCATAGAGCCCAACGTTGCAGCTCGGCCACATACTCTACATTGACGGTGGTGTGATGGCCAGTTCGTATGATGTGTTGGGAGATGCTGCAGAGTATCAAGAATGGCTGGCATCGCAAATTCCCCCTGCTGCTCCGACAGCTGAAACTGAGCAGGCTGACGCCAAGCAGCCGGCACAAGAAATTGGGGACCTCCCTGCTGATATAGCTCAGATTGTGGTGCACATGGAGCAACAGCACGCTGCTGCTGTATTGTCAGCATACCAGAGCCTGCAGCGCAGTAGGTACTTGTTGTCGCTGTTTCCTTTGTTACGCTCTGATGAGTGCTGAGGGCTTTTGTACTGATGCCACACGGTGTGCTGCTTTTCAAAGACAGCATGCTCCTCCAGCCTCCTCAGACGCTGTGTATGACAGTGCTGCTTTGCAAGAGCCCAGGTACTTCAAGGTGCTGCTGCAGCTGACTCAGCCCTGTTAGATTTTGCACCAGACATCAGTGAAAATCACCTGCAGTAGAGTGATGGCTGATACCATTGCTACCTCCTCTGAAATGGGACGATCTTCTCGAAGTATGGCAAAATGGGAGGCTCAGCAAGCTGTGTGGGCTCGTCAACAAAGCAGCATCAGCAGAAAAATGCGCAGGCCTGTACCTGAGTTGGCCATGTCAACCGTCAGAGGTAGAGCTTGTGTTGCTCATGTGATTTGGCACTGGGTCTGTTCTGGAAATGTAGTGCGTGCACTTGAACAGTGCCACGTTGCCATTCTGGGTAACAGACACTGCAACTCTGACTTTGTATGACTTGAGGAAAGCCTTGGGTACCTAAAACTGCCAATGAGAATTGGCAGTGCACTTGAATGATGGTAGCTCGCATGTAGCTTCAAGCGTAATTCTGTCATTGTGAGTCAATGCATATTTTTCTCCTGCTGCAGCTGCTGAGTGGCGAGACAAGAAGGAGCTGATTACAACCCTGGAGGCAGCAATACCCTGGACACAGAGGGGCGCAGGGGGGGCAGACATCTGGCCCCTGCAGCTCAGAGACAACTGGACTCGCCATGTACCTCTTGGCAACCTGTTCAGTGGCCTGTTTGTGGAGATCAAGGAGAAGACCAATGCAGAGCAAGCAGCGTAAGGAGTGCATGTCAACATTGGCCGTGTTCCTTCTCGTTGTCCCTTGTGGCAGAAGTTGCAGGGTAAAAATCTTTTGGTATTTAGTCTCGTCCACTTTGATTGTCCCACTCTGCGTGTCATATACTCTTTTTAAAACAAGACATAATCAAGAAGTACAGCTGTGATTCTGTTGAGGTCTGGAGGAGGCAGTATGACTCAGCTTTGTGGTTGTCTTGCACGTCAACGTTCTGCATATGAACAGTTGCAATTTCATGATTACTCATTGGTGAGCAACAACAGGAGCATATGAACACTGGCATGCAGGCAGCTAGTGAGCATCTGCCGGCCTGAGCTGCTGGAGCCTCATCTCTTCCCTGCATCAGCACCAGGGGGTCTGCCCATCACTGCAGGGGGTGACCCCTCCAGGAAAGCGAGGAGACGCAGCTGGGCTAGCTCTGAGTATCTGGCAAAGCAGCTTGACAAATTCAGTGGCTATCTCAAGGTATCACAAATGCATGTCAGCTGTACGATCAGACGCGCAAGCATGCCGCGGTAGTAGTACTCAGCACAGGGTCTTGAGTAACATTTCAGGGGCATTCACCGAGTCTGTTTTTTGCATTGACAGGCAACTGGTACCATTATGGTCCACTGGTAGCACCATTCACTCTGTTGCTGCAGGAGACACAGCCCCACAAGCCAGAGGCTGTTGTAGTGACTGGCAACCCTGTAGGCCCTAGCCACTTCTCTGAGGACATCACCTTGGATGATGTGGCCGCTAGCTTGCGCCTGGAGCAGGGGGAGGTTGCTGCAGCCCTCATCAAGGCCAGGGACAGCTTGCAGGAGCAAGCACGCCTACAACAGCAGAAGGAAGCCAAGCAGGCTGCTGCTGCGGCAGCTGCTGAGGCTGCAGAAAGGGCCAAACCCAAGGTGGGTTGCAACAGTGCTCATTTGACCAGGCTGAGTGGGATCCCGAATGGCTCCAGTTCATGTAATACAATCAGATTGACCAGGCTGAGTGCCTGTGCCTTTACCATTGACCTGCAAAGCTCTATCATTATTTCAAGAAATCAGCTGACATGCAGTGACACAAATACTCTGCAATATTGAAAAGGAACCCCTGGTTGCATGGCTAAGGACACGCATGCCTTTGCATTGCAGGGCCCTCTCTTGGAGCTGAGTGGCCAAAGGCTGTTGTTTGAGTGTGCTTCTGGTACCACCAGCTGCACCAGCCTGGTACTGAGTAACACAGGCAGCACCGCGCTGCATTACCGCTGGGAGCGCCTCCAGCCTCACCCCCACAGGCGGCAGACCGCCATGCTGTTTCACATGCCTGATCAGCATGGAGCTGTCCTGCCCAATGCGCTGCACACCTTTTGGTACGCTCACGTGCAGTCAGCGCTTTGCAGAAGCGTCTCATCTGCTGTTCCCTGCTTGCCAAATGTAAGTTCTTTGAAAACTTTCACTTAGACCACTTGTTAGTGTGGTACATTAATCTCATCAGGCATGTACAGTCATGGCTGTTCGACACAATGCTGAACACCTTTTTGTGTGTTGTGCTTCACAGCTTCCAGTTCAGTCCTACTGCAAATGGTATGTACACAGAGACATGGGTGCTTCACACACACCCCAGCACGCCCCAGGGTCCGCACCATATCACTCTGAGGGGCGCAGCCGTAGGGCCCAATGTGCTAGGTAGGGAGCGTAGGAAAGTATCTGCCATGCTGGCAGAGAAGGAGAAGTCAGCCAAGGTATTGTACTCTGGCCCTTGTCTCTGTCTGTCTGCCTTTGCACTAATGCGCTAAAGTCATTAGCAGCTCTGGACAACTCGCGCATGACATGAGTCAGTAGCAGGGGTCAGCAGGCTCACTCAGGCCCATGCAGAGCCACAATCATTTCCAGACAGAGCATTTATGAGTGGCGGTGCCTGCGTGCATGCAGACAAAGTCTGTCTGACTGCGAATGCCCTAGCCCATCAGCACAAAGCAATCACCACCCAGATTTGGCTCCAATGTCAAATACAGGATGATGGCCTTGTGCTCATATAGTGTTACAGAACTACAACTTCCAGCTGCATCAAGTAGGCCAGTCGCGCCCTGACGCATGGACACAGAAACAAAATCTTGTATGGGAAGGCGTGCATGTTGAAATGGTAGTCACACTCTGCACTGGTTAGGTGGAGGGAGCTTTGGAGCGTATTCTGGCTGATGTGAAGCCACCGCCTCATGCCGTGCCAGTCTGGAATGCAGAGCAGCAGCATCAGGAGGCTGCCTTCAATACTGCCAACGCTGCAGCGCAACCGGCTGTCTACTTCAGCCCTGATGTGTACCAAGACCTGGCTCAGCTGTACCACACCCTACAAGAGCGCCTTGCAGCTTCTGCTCCCCCTCCTGTTGACCCAAAGAAGGGTAGGGCCCTGTCACTGCTAGCAATATGCTTGAAAATGCAGCTTTCTGATGGAGCACAGAGAGCAGCACTCTATGCAATGATACTCTTGTGACTCAAAAGCACCAAATATGCCGTATCGACTGCATGTGCCAACAAGGCTCATGACATTGTGCTGGGGTCTGTTTACGCTGAGGGTATGCTTTGTGCTGACACTGCATGCTATAGCTCAGACTTATCCACCTGCATCAGCAAGCTATACAAAAGGGTAAGATTCCTGAAGCAACTGTACAGCATGATTTTTGTTTGGGCTTAGCAGCAGCAGCTGATCATGTTTGACACAACCTGCAGCCAAGGGCAGCAAGGCTCCTCCTGTGCTACCTGCGCCAGTGTTCCCAGAGCAGTGGGATGCTTCCCTGGACACCTTTCCTGCAGCACTGCAACAGCTTGCCATCCAGGATGCAGCAGCTGCTGAGGGCGTACGGCAAAAGTTTGAGGAAGCAAAGCAAGCATTGCTAGTGCCCCAGCACAGTCATGTTTTGCACTGGCATGCCATCAGGCTGCTTCTCCAGCAGGCTGTGGACCAGATGGACATCACAGCTGATACAGTCAAGCAGGTAGTATCTGATAAGCTTCCCCATTGTGCGCGTGCCAATTTTGCTCCTGAGACGCATGCTGGATAGTCAGCCCAAAGCCCTTTGCTATTCAGAAAGATGAAGATCAAGACAAACTGCCAGATGAAGGCTCAACTATGCATGATGATCCATCCAAGCATGTCCTGCAATTGTGCTGCTGTCTACATACTGTTTGCTACTATTGCTGTGATGGAGCGCTCACTATGCTGGACCCGGTCAGTGCCTGCACAGCTGAGAGTGATTGCTGCAGGCGTGCATAGAGAAGGAGCAGCAAAGAGATGCTGCCACTGCACCAGTGCCGCCTACACCTAAGGTATGAGCAGCCCGTTCAGACATTGTGACACACAATCGAAGTTTGGGCTCCGCCATGCACTGCACACTGTACACTACTGTGATGATCTTTGTGCTGATCAGGCCTGTGCTTCTGTAGCACCATTACTTTTCAGCTGATTGATGGTGATTCTGTAGGGTGGGAAAGCAGCAGCTGCAGCAGCGCCAGCTCCTCCTACTTACAATTCTGCTGAATTCAAGCATGACCTGACGGTGCCAGTGCAGCAGTTGCTGAAGGATACCCTGGATCAGGTTGCTGCAGCTGTGCAGTCAGAAGAGCAAAGTGTTGCCAAATGCTTGCAACAGCGCTTAGTGCATGCCCAGGAAAAGCTGAAACAGCCAAAAGAAAGTCAAGAAGCATGGGATGTGTTTGCGCTCATGCGGTCTGAGGCTCGGTTAGCACTGGTCAGAGAGCCAACAAAAGCAAAAGGGCATGGCCGTGCAGCTTCCTGATTGCAGATTGAGCATCCCTGTGCGCACTGATGAGAATCATACAGACCTACATATGAGAAAGAAGCCTACAGCTGATTGTGAAAGTCTATCTATCAACAACCTCTCAAGCATGACCTCAGGTCATGCTCTCAATTGTCTACAACATCTACATTCATACATTCCTGTGGTGCATACGCCGACTGTTGCAAGATCTTTGCAGCAAGGCATCTTTGCGCTATACATAAAGCTGCACGCTGGCCTACAGCTCAAAGCTGAAAGAGCAACAGCACCACAAGTCAACACAACTGTCCTTTCCCAGGAACTGAACCTGCCTGTCTGCTAGACACAACTCGTGTGCAGCTCAACATGCAATAAATGGAAGTTCAACCTAGTCATGCTGGGTGCAGCTGTGACACAATCTGATAAAGGTACCGACAAATCCCGGTGGCTGATTGTATCACTGCAGTAAGCTACATTGAATAGGGCCTCAAGCATCACTGTGAGGTCTGCGCCCAAAGCGCTTAAATATGCTCCATATGGGAAGAACGCCTTCCATGCGAGCCTCCAATCTTCTCCACCCAGGTGAGGTCTGCGAGACCATTTCAGCAGCATCCTGTCCTGCAGCCTGCTGATCAGGTGTGTGCTGTGCAGCGGCAGCATCATCTGGGCCTGACTCACAATCATCCTCTATATGACTGTGCTGCGCTCCCTGCACCTCTCCTGAGGTGTCTACCTCAGCCAACTCCTCACCCTGGTATGCTACAAATGCTTCTGGGCCTGCACCAGCATTACTACTGGGCTGGGCCCCTTCAGAGTTGCTCAGGGCTGGTTCAGCAGCTGAGGTAGGATGTGAGGCAGCCTGAGCAGCTGCTGCCCAAGAGTCGCTGGCAGCCATGACTGCAGCTGCTGCTGCAGCTGCCCTTGTCAAAGGTCGAGTGGCCTGGAGAGAGGGCCCTGCACAGTGCATGGCCCTTCAGGTGAAAACATAACTGCCCATATTTGGCAGTGTTGCAATCAAACTTCTGGCTAAGACTGTGTGTGGTCTGTTGTTCCATGGAAGCCAGGGGGCAAAAATTACACGCCACCAGCAACACACAGCGTTTGCATGGTAGGGCTTGCATACGAGGTGATGCCTACCAAAAAAAATAGAGATCTGTAAAAAAATTGATAGGTCTACACAATCAACACTACCACATCCCCAGTCAAGACGTTGCCATGCCTTGTGCTGAAGCGCAGGATCTTGCCTGTTTGGGCACGCATTGAATGGGAGCTGCCTCTTCTGGCAGGGTGTGCCAAGGAAGGCTTGTGGGAGCGAGTGCGGCCCTTAGCTGGCTTGGGAACCCTAGTAGCAAGCTGCTCCACAGAACCAGCCTGCTCAGCTTCTTCAGAGTCTTCTGCTATGGTGCACATGTTGCCACTGCTGCTCCCCATCAGCTGGGGTGGCTTGCTGCACACTTCTACTTCTGCAAGCAGACCCTTTGTCAAAGTCTCGCAGCAAATCTTGTGGGGCAGGCCTGTCAGACAGCTGTTCCAGGCCTGCTGTTACTGCCAAGCAATGTGTGCAACGCAGGCCAGCTGGCGGTGCTTTTACATATGTCGTATCTGGGTGCAAAGAAGCCGCAAAATTGGGATGATTACTCACCATCATTCATAGCATCCTTGGACTGGTTGGATCCGACCATCATTGCCCCACATGTATTCATTGTAGCAGCAGGCTTTGCCTGCTCAGATGTGGTTTGCATAGGAGGCCTGTACAATAGCAGCAGAAGTTTCACAGAGCACCGCAGATCAACATTGCAGTCACGAGATCAAACACACATCTCGCAGGCTAAAGTTCTGCATGCAAGGGTGGCACACATATGATGAGTACCTGCAAGGTCTGGATGTAGCTGTATCGCCCAGAACGACTTCTCGGACAGAAGCTCTCCAAGCACGACATACCAGCTTAGACTCTCTCAACTGGGTCACGAACACATCACGTCAGCAGTGCAAGCAGTGCGGCAGCGTCCTTACTGGAAAAACCTGTCCATGGTGTGTGAACATAACAGCATGCACGGCTCAAAGTATATACCCGATTTCTGCCATCATCTTGTGCCGCCATGACTTCGAACATGCGCAGCAGTGGACCCTCGGGCAATGCATTCCAGCGTGGGGGGCCCGCTGAAACCTTGGTTGGCATCGTGCTATTGGTCAGCTTTGAAGTACCGCACGAAGCATCCGTAGTCTTTCGTCGTCCACCCTTGCGTCGCATTGAGCTTCCCATGAAGGCAGCGGCTGGCAATGTCGGCGTAAATGTAAGAACGGTTTCAGCTCAACTTATTTGGTCGAAATACAAACTGATATCGGACAAGAGCGTGTGACGCTTGCTGCTTGATGTCTGACTGCTCACGCTCGGCCTGTGCTGCGATCCTGAGATTAGACTGGTGACCAGTTAGTCCGAAATGCAGTAAAGTAACAGTGAGACCTACAAGTATACCCCGAACCAGCCCAAAGTTGCAGCCTGTCGTAGTCCGTGAGATTTTTGCGCGACTCGTATACGCAGTGCGTGTGAGAGAGAGAGAGAGAGAGAGACTGTGAACACACCTTTGAATACTTCTGATGGTGTTACCAAGCTTGAAGTACACAAAAAGGCCAAGTCTGCAGACTGGCACTTACGCTTGCGATTGCCTAGGTTTTCCTGCTCACATACGCTATACATACGTTGTGTGCAGAAATCTTTGCCACTGACCGTAGCTCTGGTCAACCAGTAACAGAACTCGCTCTGCCAGGCTCGTATTAACTCGTTTGGTCACTCTCGAACCACAGTTGTGCCTGCGTCCTGGCATGGTATGTCGATTTCTGTCGTATTGGGAACCTGCATTTTTCGTTGATCCTCACATGCTTTGTGATAAACAGGAGGCGGAAGCCAGTACCTCAAAGCTGTGGTCAGAGCAGGTGGATGAAGGTGCGTCTGAGCATCGAGATGCGCGTCCGAAGCCTCGTACTGCCGTCTGCTGACTTGCTGACTGGTTTCTGTTTGTCTCAATAGAGGATGTGACTGCCTCCACAAGTGATGCTTCTCCAGACGATATACAGACCGTCACAGTACAGGACAATATTTATCAAGCAGCCGAAAGCTTTGAGGACTTGAAATTGCCACCCTCATTACTGCAAGGTCTTTACACAGAAATGCAATTTCAGCGGCCTTCTAGGATACAGGGGATGACACTGCCTATGATTTTGGCACCCCCCTTTGACAGCTTGATAGCACAAGTGAGTTTTTTGGACTGCATGTCCTGTGGCTGTACTGTCTGTGACATGATCATCACTGTCATAGCCAAATGCTGGCAGGCCCGTCAATAAACAACTCTTGACTGAGCACTGCTTGTGGGGCATGTGCTTGCAGGCGCACAATGGCAGTGGAAAGACCACCTGCTTTGTGCTGGCTATGCTCGGCAGGGTTGATGAGTCTGTTCAGCGCACTCAAGCACTCTGTATCTGTCCAACACGAGAGCTTGTGGTCCAGAACCTAGAAGTGCTGCAGAAAATGGGTAGACATACAAAGATACAAGCAACTTCTACAGCAAGGGCAGAAACAGAGGTGCCAAGGTCAGTTGCTGATGCAGCAATGCCGTTTTGCAAACCATGGGTTTGTGACCTGTGTCTTGCATCCCCAGGGGTCAAAGAATAACTGAGCAGGTTGTGATTGGCACCCATGGCAAGCTGAAAAACTGGCTTAGCAAGCGCATATTGGATGTGTCAGCCATCAAAATTCTTGTGTTTGATGAGGCAGACCAGATGCTGCAGGTTGGTGACTTGCCTGCCTGATGCTGCTGGCAGATCTTGCACATCTGGACAGTCTGCAATGTTTGTCATTCATACTGCATGAGCAACACTCCACCCCCACAGCACACAACTCTTTGTTGGCCCTTTGCAGACAGATGGGTTCTCTTCAGATTCTGCCCGCATGATGAAAGAGGTTAAGAAAAACAAGGAAGAAGGCAAAGTTCAGATTTTGTTGTTCAGTGCAACCTTTGATGAGGCTGTCAAGAAGTATGCAAATGAAGTAGTCGGAGGCCAAGCTAATCAGGTGCGCTCATGCACTATGCTGTATCCTTGCTCTTGCCTGTCTCAAACATGCCTGTCTGTGCAAGTCACACCCTTGCATCATTGTGTTATGCTCAGTGAGCACCAGCAATGTAACAATCGTCAGAGTTTTCATGCTTTTGGGTGGCACAAAGAACACACCTTATTGAGGTAGAAGCAAGTGGATACATGAAAATATTCCAACCAACTAATCAGTGCAACAGCCACTGTGTTACAAGCAGAGTCCATTGTCCTTTCACCATCTTGCATGTATGTCATCAGGTGCTTGAACACATGTGGTCTACAGCTTGTTTTGTGTCCACAGGTGTTTCTCCAAAGGGAGCAACTCAGTCTGGACGTGATCAAGCAGTGCCGTGTCAAGTGTCCCACTGTACCAGACAAGCAGAAAGTGCTGAAGGAAATGATATTTCCAAACTGCGAGAAACTGGGGCAAACTATCATCTTTGTGCGGACCAGGGACACTGCCCGTTCGCTGCATAACATGGTATGGCTCCAAACACCAGTCACTTGATGCAACTGTTACACCTGCTTTAACAAGCTGCAAGCAGCATGACAATACCTGGCTTGCAAGTATTGCAGCAATTTGCAACAAAAGCACAGGATTGCAGCAGGCTGCGTGGGTCACTCCAGAGCTCTCTGGATGCCTGACCTTTGGAGGGTCTGACTGTCTGCTGCTGCATGCAGCTAGACAAAGAGGGTTTTCCCTGCACCAGTATATCTGGGGAGCTTGAGCATGCCAAACGAGATAGTGTCATCAAGGAGTTCAGGACAGGAGCCACAAAGGTGTTAATAGCTACAGATGTCCTGGCCCGTGGCTTTGATGTACAACAGGTAAGTGCGTGAACTGCCTTTACGTCTGGTTGACTGTCAGTTGCTGACCCAGTTGCTTTCATTTGTTTTTGTACAATTTTGAGTTGAGTTCTGCATGCACTGGCAAAGCTCCCTCAGCAACTCCAAGCTGAAGCATTCAAAATTGCAAAATGGTGACATGACTCAAAACCCACACAATTGGTTGCAGTTTGACACTGTGCTGCTACCATGTGGCCAATGTGCGGTGTCCCACCGTGGGTGAGTGTGTGTTTTATTAGGACAAACCTTGATTGTATAATATGCTCTGCAGGTTTCTCTGGTTGTCAACTACGATCCTCCTGTGAAGCCAGAGGTCAGGTCAAATGCTTTTTCTGCAGCTTTTGAGACCTATTTGCACAGGATTGGCAGAAGTGGCCGCTTTGGGCGCAAGGGAGCTGCATTCAACCTGGTGACAGGCGTCACTGAGAATGCTGTCATTGATGAGATTGCTGATTACTTCAAAATCGAGATTCCGGACCTGCAATGGGATGATGAGGACAAGTTCCAGGAGCTTCTGGTCGAAGCTGGTCTTCTGTAGAGCTTGTCTTGTCACTGTCATTCAATGATTCTAAGGCCCATCTCACATCTTGTCATCAATGTTTGGTAGCTGATGATGCCCTGTGCCAGTCACAATATGTCCTGACTGATTGAGGCTCTGCTGCATGACCTAGCTGCCCCATGTCATGGCCGTTGTCATTGCTGGTGCGATACTCAAGTTATATAGATATATATATACACATATATGTATATATATCTTGGGTGCTGATCATAATGCAATGGCCGTTCCAGTGATAAGCAAACGAATGCGCCGGGGGAGCCTGTAGGAGACAGCTCCAGCCCCTGAAGTGTGTGCAGCTAGTCGAGTGCCTTGTGTTGCTCCCTGTGCTTGAGCAACATGAACGTCACCCTGACGCACAGACGTCATGCTGAGATGTGCATCTGACGCAGTATATGTGTACATGTGACGCTGACTAATGCATATCTTACGCTACTCTCATCTAGTGACTGAAGCTTGGTCTTGAACAGCAGCTTGTGCGGCGACGTATCTGTGTTTGTGTCTTGCGGCACTAGAGTGCCAGATGTAGCGACATTTCTGTCGATACAAGACGGCCAACTGTGCGTGCACGCTTATTATTGCTCGTCGTGGTCTCTTGCTCGTTTTCTTCATAGCGTCACCCACACCTAATGCCAGCCCTCCGGTTGTTGGGCAGACGGTGGCAAGTCTCGACTGATATCTTGCCGCTGTTTGCCATATTTTCGACGTGCTTCTACGTGCTGCTTCTGATCTACATCGTTGTTGCCTTTTTTATCACGGTCAATGTCCGCGGCTGCAACGACTCTGCGGTCGGTCGGAACTATCTTGCTACCGTCTGCTTGTTCCTCACCGAATATGTAGTATCAATGTTCACAGCACTGTGTATCACGTTCATCGGCCTGAGAGGTAAACACACCGACAGCAAGCGGGACCAGGCAACTCTGTGTCACGAAACTGCACGATTCTGCTCAGCCATGGAACTGCTTATGCGCATTGCAGGAACACCACTCGAGGCCTCAAAAAGAAAAATAATGGTACCATTCTTGTATCTCCAAGTCCTGAACTGGGTGGTACAGCTTGGTGTATTGGGTGAGTTGCCTCATGCTCATGCTTTAAACTGTTCGTAATCAGTACACATCAGACTTGTGAAACCACCTTCCCTGCCTTGCGCAGGATATGGTACATATGTTGTTGCTTCACTGCAGCCGACGCATGATTGCTGGAAAAGCGATCACCGCAGAGACTTGACAAGAGTCCTTGTGTATGTGTCATGGGTGATGATCATGATCCTTGATTGGTGGGGACTTTGTTTGATGTTATGCTGTGCTTGGATGTTGCAACATATCTGCTCTGTCCTGTAGCTTGGTGCTTGTTCGAGCCCTAACATTCATGCCTGTGTTGCTTGGCGTGAGGATGACACTGCTGACATATGCAGGGGACGGATGCTGATACTGTACAACATAGCACCAGACTTGCAGAGAATGAGCAGTTGGGTGTGTCGTCTGCGCATCCTGTCCTGGCTCACTGGGAATAAAGATTTGATCAAGCGCCTGCGAAGCACCGAGTGAGCTTTCCCTGCACTTCGCATGCAGACATAGCTGGCGGCTGAGCATGACATTGTGGCTTGTGCTTCACAATGTGTTGGTGTCAAAGATCACGATGGCATACATTGCCAAAAATTCACAAGAAATGCTATTGCCACGTCAATGCTGACTCTTGTGCATGCAGGGATCACCCCCTGGAGAGACTGACACAATTGTATACAGACCTCATGCGGGGAGTGGACCTAACTCCTGCAGATGAAACTGTTGCGTTGCTACTGCTGGCAGCACATCAGCGCAACATGCGCAAACGCCACATCAAGCGCAAGCTGGCAGGCAAGAGCTGCTGTTCAGGTCCTCCAGACCTTTGCAAGCCAGGCAGTGCTCACCTTTCCACAGCCATGACACAGCCAGACAAGCAGCAACCTCACCATGCCCCACAGGAGGAAGGCAACACTCAGCAGCAGCAGGACACACAGCTGCAAGCCACTGGCAATACTCAGCAGTCGCAGGACACACAGCTATAGGTCGACGTCAATCAAGGGGACAGACAGCAGCAACACCAATCAGATCTGTCTTCATTGTCAGCAAGTGACTCATGTCATGATGACCTGTCAGGGTCTTTGGGTTTAACACCACAGGTTGCAGAGCGTGAAGAGAATGCTGCAAGCCAGCCACAGAATGGCTCAGCACAAAATCAGCAGCATGAAGTTTCTCTGCAGCAGCAGCCTACCAGCCACCATGCTCATGACGACAGTGCATGTGAGCATAGTCAATATGCTCAGCAGCAGGTACAGCAGCAGCAACAACACTCACAAATTGGTACCCAACAAGCTGAGGTGGCAAGCAGTGATTGGGGCAGCATATCTGGCAATAAGCAAAACCCCAGAAAGCAGAGGCCAACACTGCGGCAGATGCACTTGCCAACTGGGATAGACCCAGAACAGGGGTGGGGTCGTGGTGCTGACACAGACGATGATGATTCAGATGTGAGCTATGATGATGGTGATGTGGCTGTGTTTGAGGAGGGGAGGGGTTGTGGCTTCCCCTGTGTGCTGACCCCCTCCAGTATGGCAGCAGAACTGGCTCCTCATCTCACTCACCACCAGGCTGCACAAATTTACCTTGGTAGGCGGCTACCTCTACCATGTCTTACATTGCACTGTGGTCATTGTAAGCATATGCAGCCGTCCTTGTGCTTCTCACTCACAAGTGTGCTTCAGCAAGTCGCAGCAGCTGTCACCTCTGTCTGGCTTTGTCAAGTCTTCACTTCTCACAGCCTATACAGGCGGTCTTGAGCAGCCCCAGCCTTGCAGCAACCTGCAGATAGCTAGCTTGACTTGTCATTCAGCATGTCAATTACTGAATATGTAATATTCAATTTGTAATATTCTCACACTGCAGTTGCATGCTCTAGGAGTCAGATGCTCATGCATTTCTGCATCAGCATATTCAGGCGTGCACATTTCCATATTTGCAAAGTAGCCCCAGGGTATTGGCAAACAGACATGGAGTGAAGCATCTGCTCAGGTGACAGAGATGCAGTGGATGATGAGACCTTGCTCACTGCTGCCAAGTTTGCCAAGTATGCTATTGCTGCCAGTTTGGGCTGGACTACAAGGATGAAACGGGGTATGCCTCCCAGCTGTCACTTCAACTTGCCTTTGCATAGCTGACTGTGTTATTGACCCCAGCACATCTGACGCACCTGACAGACATGGTACACTGGGGTGACTTTGCAAGCTGCTTTCAGTCATATGCTGAACCCGTCTGCTCAGGCTGATCCTGTTGTGGTAAATGTCAAGCATTAACTGTTCATTGGCTTCTCATTTGTTATGTGGAGACATGTGGCTGTGGACAGTCAGTCAAAGTAACATGGTCATGCAGTCACCATGGGGCATCTTGGAAGTTGGCCATGGGGAAGCGCTTTCACTCTTACAAAAAGAACAAGCTAGTGCGATCCAAGGTGAAGACTCACAAGCAACGGCTGCACTATGAAGCCATCATTCAGGTGGCTCAGATTCAGGATGAAGACCTGCTCTACCTCAACTTCACCAATGCTGCCGCGGGTATGTCTCATTGCAGAGTATGTGTGCTCTGGTGTGCACAGCTCGCACAATCAGACATTTCAGCAAAGACCTAAGCAATCAGCTAGCCAAGACATCCTTTGATTAGGGAGATTATGCAGTAGTCAGTAGGCCATGGCTTAGGGCATGTACATGTGCGCAACGCCTCACAACAGCTGTACAGCCTCCATGAAGAGCACTGGTCTCAGCATCTGCATGCATTACAACATCTGTCTGCGTGCATGATCAGCTATCAGCAGACAACAGTGCCCTGGTGTTGGCATTGGCTGGTGAGACCGCTTGCAGCACTTTGGTGAAAATCTTCTGTTTTGGCACAGGTGATGTGCCGTACATCATATGCCTGGACCGGCCAACCAGATCTGTTGTCTTGTCCATACGCGGCACACAAAGCCTGGCAGATGGTTCCACAGACCTGCTGGCCTACCCTCACCCTCTCCACCACTGGCTGCCTCACTGCTACAGAGAGGTGCCACACCACCCTATCTGCTGCCCACATGCTGTCATCTGTCATTGCCTGGTTTACATGTATCTGAAAGATGTGACACCATGAAACTGTGCAATGTTACCAGCTACAGATAGCATACAGCAGTGCACACAAGCAGGCAGTGGTGGTGTGCAGAAAGAGGAGGAGGCAATGTATGGTCATGCCGGCATTCTGGGCGCAGCTGCAGCTGTCTGGGAGGACTTGCATAGCAACCATTTCCTGGCAGCCCTGCTAGACCTGCCTGCAGATGACGACTGCAAGCCGTTTCACCAAGACAGGGGTGAGCAGAAGTATGACTCCAGGATGTCCCACAGCGAAAAGGAGCGCCACATGGCCTGGGAGTCTGGCAATGCATCTGTATCAGATGAGGCAAGTGCCGAGGGCTCACCTGCAAAGGATGCTGCTAACGCTGGCAAACACAGAAGTCAGGGTCGTCCAAAGTTCATGGAGAGACGTAAGCAGTCTTTAGCTTTGGCAGTCACACTACATTTGTCAAGGCAACAGGCCCACATGCTGCATTTTGACCTGCAGCAGTTGCTGCTGTCAATGTGGACCTCTATGGCTTGTTGATGCATTGGGATGTGCTTGTGGTCCTTTTTTTGCTGGTGCCATTGCTTTGCAGCAACATGCTTGTTACGATGTCTGTCTGTACCTTTTGCGCTCAACATACCTGTGTTGCTGCTGCAGATGGCAGGCATGGACATGCAGACAGGTCGCCTGCTGCCTTGCCTCCTGCACAAAGACCACACCAAAGCAACCAGCAAGGAGAAACAAACGGGACAGGGGTTGAGAATAGTCACAATGGGCAGCATGAAGAGCAGAAGGGCAAGCAGGAGGATGACGAGCAGGAGTGTGGACTTAGTTTGGATCAGCTGGGGCATGAGAATGTGGGCAGCCAGCAGGCCCTGCGCAATGAAGACGAGCAGAACAAGTTTGTGGCAGGCATCATCCGCAGGGGCCTGTATAAGGAGGGCTGGAAGCTTGTCATCACAGGTGCGCCTGCTCTAACTTTACTCGCCGATTCTGGATGCACCAGCTACTGTTGGCTGTAGTACTATCTGTGCCTGGTGCTTGCTGCCATGCCAAGATCAAAGTAACTGAGGCTTACTTCAGTTTGGATGCCAATCACCCCATAACTTGTGCACATTGCTGCATGCTCATACAATGGATCTGTGCACCGACTACGTATTATACAGGTGGGCTTGTGGGCATTTGATGTGAGTGAGCTGCTCCAAGAAATGTTTGGTTACACAGGTCACAGCCTGGGTGCTGGGGTGGCAGCCTTGCTCAGCCTGAAAATGCATCAGAGGGCCCAGGGGGTCAAGTGCTGGGCCTTCTGCCCACTAGGGGGTCTGCTCAGCCAGAACTTGAGCCATGCTGCAGAGGACTACTGCACCAGCATCATTGTCAACAAGGATATGGTGCCTCGCCTGTCTTTGAAGACTGTGTACAGACTGTTTGAGGGTATGTCTTTTGGCTTATCATGCCACAGGTAGAGCTGTGTACAGTGTATAACGCACAGGCAGTAATCATCATCGATAAAAACATGAATCCAAATACGCATTCCCCAGCATGTGCGTATAGCATGTGGCTAAGGGTGCCTTCTGCAGCTTTGATGATGCAAGTGCTGCTGTGGTGGCTCTAGCTAACTTGCTAGCTCTGACTCGCAATCAAAGCATTGCTTTACAGGATGTGAGGCATCTCAAATTTAAAGTTGTATTGTCAGCCGAGAGCTTTCGGCTTAGTGTACACATCACAGACCCTTGAATTGACGATTGCCGCACCAGCACAGTGACTGTTCCTCCCCTCTCTCCCAAAAAGATTGTGCCCTTTTGCATTTGTTGGCAGCAAGCCCATCTGCCCATGGAGTTGCTGCTGGCAAACTAATGCTTTAACATGCAGGCAAAATGATTGCTTTGGCTCGCTGCAACAAGACTGCTACCAGGGTGTTGCTGCATGCCCTGCGAGCTGGCAGCCGCCGCGTGCTGCTTTCTGATCCTGGACTTTTTAGGCCATGGGGTCAGGTCAGCAGCGAGGCCAAAGACATGCTGCACAGGTGTGTATGCTCTACTAGCCTTCATATTGCGTTTTCATCCTGTTAAGGTGTCAAGTCCACAATGCTTGTTGTTGTGCTGAATGTCATGCCTAAGCCTTTACACAGTTGCCCCTTTCAAGGCATAAGATTGAAGCAATGCCTAGCAAGGTATTGGTATTGAATTTAGGTTTCACTGAAATGGCGTACCTTGCAATACGCTGACCAAGTCTGCAGGTTTCAAGAACGGCCAGCTGAAGACTCCATTACCACGCTGGGGCTGGAGATTGGCTTGTATCCCCCTGGTAGGCAGATATTCCTGCGTCGCTTCAAAAAGGAGTCACAGCCCAAGCGTGCTGAAGATGTCACCTGGGATGCTGTTTGGATTCAGCCCGAGGAGATCATTGGAGAAGGCATACTTGTGTCCAAACATGCTGCCAGGGATCATTACCCCTTTTCTTTGCTTTCAGCATTGGAGCAAGTGACAGATGGTGCTGCCGGTCATGTCAAGCGGAAGACGTTCTGAACCAAGTTGTGAAAGATTTAGGGTTTCGCTTGTACTTTTGATCATGATTGTTGCAGTTGTAACTGTGATCATGATCAGGGTGACAAATGTTCAGCTGGCAGGCAAGTTTGCAGGTGCATTATGAGACATGAAGCAAGAATGGGACCAGCAGTTTGCACCAGGTGATGCATGTGACAAACAGGGTTCAATGGAGGCATGTCTCAAATTTCACTATGAAGTAAATGGCACTAGGGCTGTATAAGTTTGATTGAAGTGAGCAAGCAATCTCTGTGTACCTGGCAAGAACAATTCGCTCGAACGCCTGTGTATAGTTATTCTTATTAGGCGTTACCAACCTCTGTCTGTCTGTAGGGACTGAAAAGCGTGAAGCATGTTGTGTACTGCTGCTTCCTGTGCATCAGTCAACCGTCGAACTCCAAAGTTATGTATTGTTTGTAATTGTTCCCTACGCTAGCTGAGCTATATATTACCAGCGCAACATATTGCTATTACCTGAGACACATGCAATACGTGTATGCATATGGCTTGCTGAAGGGGACACAGTTAGCATAATCAGTCAAATGGCTGCATAAAGCACCTGACTAGTCTTCACCACTCCCACCATTTGCCTCACAGCATGCCCACTTGGCGAGACAGCTCGCTTTGAAGGCCATGATTTACAGCGACTGGGCAAGGTGCAATGATAACATCAAGCAAATTTCTGGAGTTAAACTTTGCTCTAGTTGGGTACGGGGAAAGGATCCCACCATGACGCTGGCTGCTTTCCAGAGCGTTTGGTGCCCAAAAAGCATTTTGGCTTCTGTCACATTGCAATCAAGGAACGTGGTGGGCCGACTGGAGCTGTGGATACATGCCCTGTGCTGTGATTTTAGCATTCGCCTCTTTTTTTCTTTTTTTTCTTTTCTTTTTGTGACAGGGGAATCGTCCACCCTCGTCAGATGATGAAGGTACCGAACGAACCTAATTTGAGCCCAAACAACGGCCTAGAAAACGTGTAAGCGATCAGTCCAGGGCAAGCAATCCCCGCAAAGGGCAAGCAAAACGAAACCGGTCTCTGACTCTGTGGTCTTCAGTTTGCGGAATCTGGCAAGGGATCCTGAATCGGTCGAGCAAAGAGAACTAAAAAAGCCTTGTCTTGGCGTTGACTTGGCGACATATCTACGAGCTTCACCACGCCTTGTCTATTTTGGTTCGGGAAGCGTGATGAACTAAGAGCAATGTCTATGCCGCCCAGAATGTCCCCAAATAGGCCGCGTTCAGACGCATCGAAGGACATGTGGTGAGTACCCTGCAGATATGCTTGCTTGTCATGTATGTTTGACATGCCGCCCTTCCTGTCAAGCTATGCACCCTATACATGGGTCGTAAACAATGTTTGACAGAGCCCTGCGCCCTGTGCAGGACTCGCAGCCTGCATGAGGAACTGCTGGCTTTGCGGGTCCAGAAAGACACGAAGCAGGAGGTCGGTGAGAGACTGGCTGGAGAGCAAGACTCTCTGTTTCGCAAGGTGAGGCATTTCAACCCTGAGCAATCATTTGCACTTCACACTGACAACTGCCCAGCTGTTGCTGCCCACTGCTGGGCTCTGCGGTTATCACTATTTTCGTCCTGCAGATTGATGAGATTGATGTGGGAATTGGGCTTGCTGCTGATGCAAGCAGAAGAGAGGTTTGTACGCCCACCCAGAATGTCAGGGACGCGCTGGTCAAGTTAGAAGGCCTGGTCCAGAGCTGGCAGGCTGCTGTGCAGGAAGCACAGGTACTTTATGTCTCTTCTCTCTTGTGAGGCCAAAGCCTTTTGTAACCCTCACATCTGTGTTCTGCATCAATCACTTTTTCCTCCTGTCCTAGCGAGCTTCACATACCTAGTTTCACCAGGACGTACAATATCAGAGGCACTACGATGTTCACACGTATGACAAAGTACACTCTCAAAATGCAGGGCAAAGATTGCTGACTTGCACCAGTAGTCATGTATCTGATCAGCACAACGCAGGAACAGTATCCAAAAGTTGATAGATAAGCTACTGTAATACGCATTCATCTCACACATTGTTTGTTTTATGGTGTGCATCACCGTGACGGCGATCACAGCCACTTCAGGCAGCTGCAAGGTATGTGCTTCAAGAGCATGAAATGGCTTTTGTCAACACTGCGCTTTCCATTTTACATCAGAAAATTGCGTGGCCAAAGGTCTGTCAATATACACACACTTGCCATCTGACATGTTCATGGGGAATGAGTAACAGGAGCTTCAGAGCATTAGGAAACAAGGCTGTACATGGCTTATTGCAGAGTGATGCTGTGCAGGTCAAAGACGCAAGGGATGAGAAGGACTTGACCAACTACAAGATTACAACATCATCTTTGGTAGCATACGAGAGGGACGACAACAAGGTGCTGGGCAAGAAGAATGGTGAGCTGGAGGGAAGACTGGCCGCTGCTGCAGGCACCATCCGGGAACTTGAGAACAATCAGGCAGCTCTCAAGTCACAGCTTGCCATCAAGGTGAGAACTGACCTCTTCTGTCCTTGAAGTCATGCAGACTAGTCTGCTGTTATTGGGATCAGCAGAGATTGGACAAGGGGACTGGTTGATTTTGACATCTCAAAAGAAACAAGCAAGCAAGCAAGCAAAAGCCTCGTTCTGGTGTTGATGGTTGTCACTGGCCTCAGCAATGGCCAGATATCCCTGTGCCATCTCTCAAGACTCAGCTGGCTCCCAGAAACAATCACGATATCCATAATGTGACTCACCAGTGATGTTACATCCCTGTGGAAGGCAAACTAGTTGACCCAGGGCAGCCCGGTGTAATATTTGGCTTCTCATCAAATTGACGCCGAAAGGCGTAGTCTTTTCTTTTCTTTACTTTTCTTTTCTTTTCTTTGCTTTGCTTTGCTTTTCTTTTCTTTTCTTTTCTGACTTGTTAGCGCTGCTGCAGAACTGATGAGCATGTAAATGAGGCGTCTCATGTTTGGCCAAATGCATGCAGTAGGCAGTGATCAAAGGCGGTCTGGTGTCTTATATCAGGCCTGAGTGATGACAGCATGCAAACTCAAGTGCACATGGCTAATTTGTACAGTATATTGCAGGACTCTGCAACCTTAATTCTTGCAGCTCCAGGCTTCAGTGCGTGTTGCAGCTCCCCATCTTGGCAAATCCCATCACGCCCTTCATGTTGTGTGCCAGTATGATTTCTTGCACGTAAGCAGAGACTGACACGATCCCTTATCAGCACCCCTGACCGCTCTCGCCTGCTAGTCAACTGCCAAACTTGCTGCAGGCGGCTCACATCAAGCCATCCTATGTTTTGAACGCTGACTGTCATAGCAACTTTGTTCAATCCCAAAACATCCATCTTAGGTCAAAAACCTCATCCCTACACTGGAAATCTAAACTCAGAAATGTCTGGGACAGTAAAATCACGTTTCTACATTGCGGAGATGTTTGAGGCAGCTCACATCAAGCCATTCCCTGTTTTGTTTGCTGACTGTCATAGCAGGACCTGGTCTAGGGAGCCACCCAGGGCTGAACCTGTTCCACTCTCAACCCAGTAGTCCAGTGCAACAACAAACAGATCTCCAAGAGCAGTGTACGCCTGATAAAATGCCTAAACTTGCTGCTGGTGGTGTACAGGACCAGGCGTGCAAGGATGCCCAAGCCAGACTCCAGTCCAGCATTAGCAGCCCGGACACACTGACTCATGATCTGAATGACAGGTAAGTCAACTTTTGGTGCTGGTGACAATACCTGCCCCATCTCTCAGGTCAGGCGTGCAGGCTTGCAAGCCTTGGAGAGTTGAAGGAGTCTTGCTGCTTTGATGGCAGGCTTCAGTTGGCATCCTCACTCATCAGATGTACCTGTCTGGGGTTTGAAAACAACATGTGTTTAGCATATGCAAGTTCGCAAAGCAGAGCAGTCTTGGTATTAGGGTGATAAGCTGCAATAGGCTGTGCAAACGCCTATCATGACCAAATACCAGCACCACACATAGTGTGTCCTGTTGTGCCTTTGTCATGTGCATGACACCCATGCACATTCTGTGCAACAGGGTTTGATGATTGGCTGCTCTGGGTGTTTGGAGCACTTCTGGCTGAATGCATTGCACCTGGCCTCGACCTGACTATACATGTTGATGTACCAATGGTTCCAATCTATTGAGACTAGATCGCCTTTGTACACAAGCTGTCTGATTGTGTGCATATGGTTGGACAGGCACACGCTGGAAATGGATGCCTTGAGGAAGATTCATGCTGTACGTGCTGCCGAGCTAAGTGAGCAAGTTACCCAGCTGCAGGTAAAGCTGCCCTTCATGGGCCTTCTTATCTGGGCAGCTTCACATGTGCAAGGAGGCCTGACAGCTGTACCACCTGCATCCACACAATCAAGCAGCACTCACATGCCTGTGCCTGGAATGTCATGTGAAAAAACACCTTGTGACGCTCTGCTACAGCATGTCATCTGTCACTCCCTTGACCGTATCTGTGAGAGGCACATGGAATGTGCCCTCTGTATGCCAAGTGAGCCTTGCAGAAGCTTCATGCAAGCCACACTTGCTGCATTGCAAGTCTCACTTTATGCACTGCAGTATGCAACTTGTGCATTGCATTGTCCCGCATGTACCTAGCTCATCATGAGCTGGAAAGTGAATTCGTCGTCATTATTAGTATTATTGTTATCATTATTACTATTACTACTACTATTATCATTGCCACTATCACTATCACTATACATATTACTATTGTACTGTGCGTGAATCCACAGCCAAGTAGTTGACCAGCCTGACTTTGTGTGACCTTGCAGGGCCAGCTTGGAGAGGAGCGCAGGGCCCAGAGGCAGCAAGGTGAGCGTGCTGGCCTGGCACACAAGGCCCTGCATGGCAGGCAGGCCCAGCTGGACCAGGCCTATCAGCGCATCATCGCTGCAGAGGCAGCTTCACATGAGGGCAAGAGCAAGGCCCAGGTAATGTTGCATACATGTTCAACCTCTTCCTTTGTATTGCGCTTGCCCTTGCCGCCTGACCCCCGCTTGATGGTCCTGTCTTCAACTCTGTCACACATGCCTTTGCCAGAGCTGATGTTCACTGATCAGGCGTGATCTTCAGGGCTGAAGCCTCTGGCTGCCTGACATCCCCACTCATTCACTGCGCTCTTTTGCTGCTCTTCTGCTTGATGCATTCCAGCTCTGCTTGCATGATGCATGCTGGCAACGACATGGCATTCACCCATCCCCGTTCATATCCTACAGTTTAGTCTTGCCTGTACATTGTTTGGCTTTTGGTAAATATCAGTATCTGCAGCCATCTACTAGTATATCAGTGCGTGTGTGCGCACACGCGTGTGTGCGCGTGTGTGTCTGTCCGTGTTTGTGTTGCGCTGTGATTGGTCAACGCCTGATGTGTGACTTGCACAGGCACTGCAGGCAGACCTCAGAAGTGCTCGCCAAGAAGCCGTTGACCTGAAGGGCCACATGGATGCTGAGCTGGCACATCTCAGGCTGCAGCTGGATGCTGCCAGGAAGGAAAACAGCACGCTTGGCCAGCAGCTGGATGATGAAATGCAGAAGAACAGCAA
>JAABUP010003933.1_pt1 | contig 25373 bp, 26 predicted proteins | sample 5559201 | NCBI WGS metagenome assembly JAABUP01 (sample SAMN10711887, study PRJNA513373) | rock metagenome | isolation source: Antarctica rocks | place: Antarctica
TCGGGCTGGTCGGCGCCAAGGTGTACGCCTTCGCCATCCACGACAAGGCCACCCGCAGCATCCTGACGGTCGGCATGTGCATCCAGGGCTTCGTGCTCGCCGCTATCGGCACCGTGGTGCTGGGCGCACTGGTGGGGGGTGTACCGGTCGGCCGACTACTGGACGTGACGGTGCCCGGCTTGCTGCTGGGCATGACCATCGGGCGGATCGGCTGCCTGTTCGGCGGGTGCTGCGCCGGGCGACCCACCGCGTCGCGATGGGGTATCTGGTCCTCTGACCGCTTCCTAGGAGTCCGGCGCATCCCGGTGCAGCTGTTGGAGTCGGCAATGGCGGCGACGCTCACCGCATTGACCGTGCTGGTTCTGCTCCTCGTGAACACCCCCGGGTACGGCACCGTGTTCGTCGCGGGGCTCGCCGCCTATACCTTCGGCCGGCAGTTGTTGTTCCCGCTGCGCAGTGAGGCCCGCAAGACCAGTCACGGCCGGGTGCTGGTGATGGCGTTCACCGGGATCGCCGTCGTCGTCGCGGTCGCGGTCACGCTGCTCTGACACAGTGAGGCTGCTGTTACGCAGTGAGGCTGGGGCACGGTAAGGCTGGGACACGGTAAGGCTGGGACACGGTGAGACCGGAGGCAACCATGGCAGAGCTACTCGCAGCAGCGACGATCATCGCGCTGGCGACCGCGCTGATCGGTGGCCTTTACCTCGCTCACGGATTGTTCTCGGTGGACTGGCACCCGGTGGTGGTGGAGCCGTTCCTGTCCGGTCACGCCGTCACCGAGCACGCTGTCTCCCGGTACCACGCCCGCTGGTACGCCGTGACGCTGGTCTTCCTGGCCTTCGACATGGAGATGGCGTTCATGTACCCGTGGGCGCTGGTGGTCGCCGACACCGGGAGTAAAGGTGTGGTGGAGATGTTCGGCTTCCTCGGGGTGCTGGCCGTGGGAGTCGTCTACGCGTGGCGCGAAGGGGCGCTGCGATGGGCCTGAGCGCCGCGCTGCGGCGGTTCGCCACCGCCCGCCCGCATCTGCTGCTGCTGGAGGAACCGGCGGCGGGGCCGTCGGCGCGGTGGGCGGTGGAGCGGTATGCCCGGGAGCAGGGATGGCCGCTGGTCGACACCCCGGCCGACGCCGACGTCCTGGTGCTGACCGGCGCAGCGTCGGGTCTGGCGCCGTTCGCCGACCGCGTGTGGGATCAGTTGCCCGGACCCAGGGCACGGACCCAGATCACCGCGGCCGACGACGTCGCGGCCAGCTTGTCGCGGGCCCGGGCAGAGCTGCTGAGCACCTCCGCGGCGCACCGGGCGCCTGCCCCCGAGTCTCCCCCGCCTGACCCGGCCGCAGAGCACGACATGGGGGGGCACGACATGGGGGGGCACGACATGGGGGGTGGCGGCGACCCACATGCCGGCCGTGACATGGCCGGGATGGAGTTGCCGGCCGGTCTGGCGATGGCCGATCGGGCACCCGACCGCGACGGGCTGATGCTGGATGTGCTCACCGTGCCGTGGGGTCCAGCGTTGCCGTGGTGGCCAGCCGGCCTGGTGCTCACCACGGTCGTGCAGGGCGACGTACTGCAGCAGGTGCACGTCGAGCTGATGGGCGACCCGGCAGTTCGGCGCGCCGGCTGGGACGGCGCGCTCGCGCACCTGCGCCCCGCCCGGTCAGCCGCCGTGGTTCGCCTCGATGCCGTAACCCGCCTGATGGCCGTCCTCGGCTGGGAAGGCGCCCGGGTGGCATGCCAGCGGGTGCGCGACGACCTGCTCGGTGACGACCCGGTCACAGGCGCGACACCTGCCGCGGCCCTGTCCCGACTCACCCGGCGGGTGGGTGGCTCCCGCACGCTGGCGCGAATGACGTCGGGGGTCGCCACGTCGGGAGGTGAGGATGTCACCCAGCGGTACCGGCGTTGGCTGCAGGAGGCGGTGAACGCGGTGGAGTCCGGCAACCCGCCCCCGCCGCACCCCGGCTGCGCCAGCGGCCAGTTGGCTGCCCTGCTGACCGGTGTGGGGGTGGGCGCTGCCCGGATGATCGTGGCCAGCGTCGACTTGGAGCTCGGCGCTGCGGGCTCCGACCGTGACTGACGGGCTGATCAGCGCGTCGGTGCTGCTGGTGCCGATAGCCCTGCTGGCGCTGGCGACCATCGCCGCGACGGTGTCCGCTGGGCAGGACGCGATGGCCTCGGGCCGGCGCCTCACCTCGGCCGAGTTGCTGTCACCGGTACGCGAATGCGTCCGACTGCTGCAGGTCCGTCGGCGCACCACGCTGCACCCGGACGCGTTGCTGTGGCGCGTCGGCGGGTCCGCGATCCTGGTCACCGCCGTGCTGGCCTTGGCCGTCGTGCCGATCGGTGACCGGGCGATCGTGCCGACCACCGTCGGCCTCGTGTGGTTCAACGCCGCCGAAACACTGCTGTGGGCGGCGCTGTGGCTCACCGGGTGGGGGGCCAACTCCGCCGCCGGGCTGTTCGGTGGGTACCGATTCCTGGCTCTGGCGCTGGCCTACGAACTGCCGTTCATGCTGGCGCTGATCACGGCGGCGGTGCGGGGCGCGTCGCTGAACCCCGCGGTGATCGCGGCCGCCCAGGGTGGGCTGTGGTCGGTGGTGGTGATGCCGGTGGCGTTCGCGGTGTATCTCGTCTCGGCGACCGCTTTCACCTTCTGGGGCCCGTTCGCGCAGCCGGCCGGCGCCGACGTCGCCGGGGGTGTGCTGGCCGAGCTGTCCGGCGTGGACCGGCTGGTGGTGATGTTGGGCCGCTACGGGTGGCTGAGTGCGGCGGCGGCGATGGCGGTACCGCTGTTCCTTGGCGGCGGTTCCGGTCCGCTGCTGGGGCCGGTGGCCTGGCAGCTGATCAAGACGCTGGCCGTGCTCGTCGGGCTGGTCGCAGTCCGCCGATGGGTACCGTTGCTGCGCGCGGACCGCTTCGAGGAGATCGCGTGGGTGGTGCTGCTGCCGGCAATCCTGCTGCAGGCCCTGGTCGTGTCGGTGCTGGTGCTGTGACGGGCGTCGTGGTGGGGGCAGTGCTGGGGGTGATCGCCGTGGCAGCGGGCGCGGCGGTGTTCGTCGTCGACTCGATGGCCCGGGCGACCTACGCCCTGCTGGTGTCCTTCCTCGCGGTGGCCGCCTCCCTGGTGCTGTTGGGTTCGTCCTACGTGGGGTTTCTGACGGTGCTGATGATGACCGTGGAGATGGCGATCATGGGCGTCTTCATGCTGATGTACATGATGAACCCGGCTGGATTGATGCCGATGTCGATGCGGCACAACACCCGTGGCTCCCTGGTGCTGGCGGGGGGCACGTTCGTGGTGCTGGCCGCGGGGGTACTTGGCGTGCCGTGGCCGGTCCGCGAGGGTGCCCCGCCCAGCGACGTCACCTACCAGCTCGGGACGTCGCTGATGGGCCGGCACATGCTCACCATGATCGTCATCGGGGTGGCACTGGCGGCCACCATGATCTCCGGAGTGATGCTGGCCAACGCCCGCGGCCGCTACGACCGCTACGGCGACCAGCTGCAACGGCAGCACCCGAGCGACCCGGTGCGCGGCGGGGTCGGCCGGTGAGTCTGCAGCTGTTCCTGCTGGTGGCGGCCGGCCTGTTCTCCGTGGGGCTGTTCGGTGCGCTGTCGCAACAGTCCGTCGTGATGATCATGATGGGCCTGGAGCTGATGGCCAACGGGGTGCTGCTGGCCGGTGGGGCGTTCTGGTGGTTCGTCAGCCCCACCAGCCCCGACGGGCAGGTACTGCTGCTGGTGGTGCTGGTGGTGATGGCGATCGAGATGGCCATGGGGTTCGGGGTGACCACGGCGATCTTCCGGGCCAGGGACGTGGACATGACCGACATGGCCACGGACCTGCGGGGATGAGCGTGCCGTGCACCCTGCTCCTCTGGGCGCTGCCTACCCTGCCGATGCTGGCCGGCGCCCTGCTGGTGCTCGCCGGGGTAGCCCGCCCGGCGCTGGACCGCCGCGCCGCACCGTTCGCGCTGGTCATCGCCGTGGCGGTCGTGGTGCTGGCGGCGCTGGTGGCGCTGGAGCGGCCGACGGTGCGGGCACCGCTGCTGGCGGGGGTGGACGCCACGTTGGCGGTGGACGGGCTCTCGGCCATCCTGGTGGTCACCGTCGCGGTGGTGGCGCTGGTGGTGCTCGCCTTCGCCGCGGTGGACCTGCGGGACGGTCGGGCCCGGTTCTTCGGGCTGATGCTGGCGTTCGTCGGGGCGATGCTGGCGACCGTCACCGCGTCGGACCTGCTGGTGCTGTTGGCTTCCTGGGAGCTGATGGGGGCGATGTCCTACGCGCTGATCGGCTTCTGGTGGCGCGACCCGGAGCGCGGTGACGCCGCGGTGACGGCGTTCCTGGTGACCCGTGGTGCGGACCTCGGGCAGTACCTGGCGGCGGGCGCCGCGCTGGCCGGAGCCGGGTCGTTGGCGTTCGCCGCACTGCCCGGTGCGTCGCCGGGGTGGCGGGACGTGATCACCGCCGGAATCGTGGTCTCGGCCCTGGGCAAGTCCGCCCAGCTTCCGTTTGCGTTCTGGATCTCCCGGGCGATGGTCGCCGCCGGCGGGTACCTGCTGCTGCGGATGCGCCCGCTGCTGGAGTCCACCACCTGGGCCGGCCCGGCGGTGGCCTGGGCAGGTGCGCTGACGGCCTTGGCGCTAGGCGCGGTGGCCGTGGCCCAGACCGACCTCAAACAACTGCTGGCCGCCAGCACCAGCGCGCAGATCGGGTTCGTGGTGCTGGCGGCCGGGGTGGGCGCGACCGCGGCCGGCACCGCGCAACTGGTGGCGCACGCCGCGGTGAAGAGTGCATTGTTCCTGGCCGCCGGGGCCTGGCTGAGCACGCGGGGCACCAAGGCGCTGCGCTCGCTGCGCGGAGTGGCCCGGGAGCACCGGGTGCTCGGGGCAGCCGCCGCCGTGGGGTTCCTGACCCTGGCCGGGGTGCCGCCATTGTCGTTGTGGCTGACGAAAGACTCGGTGCTCGCGGTGGCACGGGAGCAGTCGGTGCCGCTGTACCTGGTGGGGTTGGCCGCCAGTGTGGTCTCGGCGGCCTATGCCGGGCGCGCGCTGGCGGTCGTCTACGGCCGCAGCGGCCCAGTCGATGCCCGCGACGTCGAAGAGGAACCGACGGGCGGTGTCGGCTGGGTGGGCGCCGCCGCCGTCGCGGTGCTGGCCGCGGCCGGTGGGCTGGCCGGGGTGCAGGCGCTGCCCGTGGTCGAGCGGGGCTACGCCGCCAGCCTCGGTGGGGTGGCGATCGTGCCGAGCCTCGGTGAGCTGGGGGTGTCCGCGGTGTTGGCGGTGGCGGTGCTCGCGGCGACGCTGGCACTACGCGGGGTGATCCCGGCCCCCGGCGCGCCGGGCTGGGCACCGTTGCGGGACTGGCTCGGCCTGGAGCGGGTCAGCACCGCGGTGGTAGTGCGTCCCACGCTGGTGCTCGCCCGGGTGTGCGCCCGGTGGGACGCCACCGTCCTGGACCGAGGGGTGGACGCCGCGGTGCTGGCGGCACGACGGGTGGCCGGGCGGGTGGCAGTGGCCGACGTGCGGGGCGTGGACGGCGCGGTGGCGGCCGTGACGCGTGGCACCCGGCGGCTCGGGAGGCTGGCTCGTCGCCCGCAGACCGGTCAGCTGCACCAGTACTACGCCCAAGCCGCGGTGGGTCTGGTCGTCCTGTTGTTCGTCGTGCTGATCGGGCGGTGAGTGTGCTCAGCATTCTGGTGTTTGCGCCCCTGGTGGTGGCCGCGCTGCTCGTCGTCCTGCGGCGGCGGTTGCCCGGCCGTGCCGCGACCTGGGCGTGGATCGCGGCGAGCGGGCTGGAGTTGGTGGCGGTCGTCGGGCTGTGGCTCGGGTACGACGGCGGGCCCGGTCTGAGCACCGGCTTGGCCTACGAGCAGCGGGTGCAGTGGATCCCCGGGGTGGGCAGTTCTTATCACGTCGGGGTGGACGGGTTGTCGCTGCCGTTGGTGGCGCTGACTGTGTTGTTGTTCTTCGTCTGCGCGGTCTACTCCCTGGGAGAGAATTCCGAGCGCGCTACCTTCGCGGCGCTGATGCTGTTCCTGGAGACCACGGCGCTGGGGTTGTTCGTCGCCCTGGACCTGATCGTGTTCTTCGTCTTCTTCGACCTTTCCATCGTCGGCATGTACTTCGTCATCCTCGGCTGGGGCCACGGCAACGCTGGGCGCGCGGCACTGAAGTTTTTCCTCTACACGTTCCTGGGCTCTCTGGCACTGCTGCTGGGGTTCATCGGGCTCTACGTCGCCAGCGACCCGCACACCTTCGACATGGTGGAGCTCACCGCCCGCCCCCCGCTGGAAGGTCGTCCGCGCTTCGCCGGGCTGGTGCTGGCCGCGGTGGGCCTCGGGCTGGCGGTGAAGACCCCGACGTTTCCGTTCCACACCTGGTTGCCCCCGGCACATACCGAAGCACCGGCCGCTGGGTCGGCGATCCTGGCCGGGGTGCTGCTGAAGATGGGCACCTACGGGTTCGTGCGGATCGCGATGCCCATGCTGCCGCAGGCGTGGAGCCGCTGGTCAGGGGTGATCCTGGTGATCGCGGTCATCAGTGTCCTGTGGGGGGCGTTCGTCGCGCTGGCTCAGACGAGTTTCAAACGGATGGTGGCGTATACCTCCGTCAACCACATGGGGTACGTGTTGCTGGGCCTCGGCGCGGCCGGGGCTGCCGGTGGGGACGCCGCTGCCAAGGCGGTCGCGGTGTCGGGGGCGCTGACCCAGATGGTCAGCCACGGGTTGATCACCGGGGCGTTGTTCCTGGTGGCCGGGGTGATGTGGCAGCGTCGCGGCAGCTATGAGATGGACACCTACGGCGGCGTCGCTGCCCGAGCGCCGGTGTTCGCGGTGATGTTCGCGGTGGGGGCGTTCGCGTCGCTGGGGCTACCCGCGTTGAGCGGATTCATCGCCGAGTTCCAGGTGTTCGCCGGCAGCCTCGGCTCGGCCCCGGTGGCCACCGGGTTGTCGCTACTGGGCATCCTGGTCACCGCCGGGCTGTTCCTGTGGGCCATCTCCCGGGTGCTGCTCGGCCCGCCACGCTCCCCGGGTGCGGAGTTCGCCGATCTGCGCGCCCACGAGAGCGTCGCGATCGCGCCGCTGCTGGTGGCGTCCCTGGTGGTGGGGGTCTTGCCCCGCTGGTTGCTGGACGTGATCGAACCCGCGGCGCGCACCGTGGTGGGTGTGCTCGCCGGGAGCGGCTGGTGAACGAGAACCCGGTCGCGCTGCTGCCGGAAATCCTGCTGCTGGCCGGTGCCGTCGGCGGTTTGCTGCTGGGGTTGTTCCTGCCCAGGCACCGGCAGTGGGTGGTGCGGATGGTGGCAGCCCTCGCCCTGCTCGCCTCCGTCGGCGCCGCGCTGGCGGCGGCCGGCACACCCGCGGGTCTGGTGTTCGACGGGGTGTACGACGTCGACACCGCCACCACGGTGGTCCGCGTGGTTGCCGCCGTGGCGAGCCTGTTGGTGCTGGCGCTGGCGGCCGACGAGCTGGCCGGCGACCCGCGGGAGACCGAGCTGTACACCCTGCTGCTGCTGGCGACGCTGGGCACCGTGCTGCTGGCCGGCGCCGACGACCTGCTGTTCCTGGTGGCCGCATACCTGCTGGCCAGCGTCCCGTTGTACGCGCTGGCCGCTTTCGCCCGCGACGCCCCCGGCACCGAGGCGGCGCTCAAGTACTACCTGATGGGGGCGTTTCTGGGCATCGTGCTGTTCACCGGCACGGTGATCCTGTACGGCGTCGGGCGCTCCACCCGCTACGTCGAGCTGGCGGACACCCTGGTCACGGCGCCGCGGGCGGCGGTGGCGCTGGGGGCGATCGGGGTGCTGGGGGGGCTGCTGTTCAAGCTCGGCGGGGTCCCGGCGCACTTCTGGGTGCCCGACGTCACCGAGGGCGCCACCACCACCGTGGCCGCGTTCGTCACCACGGTGCCCAAGATCGGCGCGGTGGTCGCGGTGTACCGGCTGCTGGACTCCCCGCTGACCGCCGCACCCGGGGACTGGCGGTTGATCGTGGCAATTCTCGCGGCGGCCAGCATGACCCTGGGCAACCTCGCGGCGTTCTTCCAGGACTCCGTGCGCCGGTTGCTGGCGTACTCCACGATCAGCCAGGTCGGCTACCTGCTGATGGTGCCGGTGGTGGCCGGGCGCAGCGCGCTGGCGTTGCCGTCGTTGGCGCTATACCTGGCCGCGTACGCGGTGACCAACGTCGGGGCGTTCGCGGTGCTGGCCGCGGTCCGCACCGGGCCCCGGCTGCAGGACTGGAACGGGGTGGGCCGGCGCCATCCTGGGCTGGCGATCGCGCTGGTTGTGTGCCTGCTGGGCCTGGTGGGCACCCCACCCACCGGGGTCTTCGTCGGCAAGCTGGTGGTGTTCAGCGCGGTAGCCCAGGGCGGTTACGGCTGGCTGGTGGTGATCGCCGCAGTGAACACCGTGGCCAGCCTCTTCTACTACCTGCGCTGGATCGCCCCGATGTTTCGCACCGCCGACAGTGCGGCGGACGTCGTGGCCGGGCCGCAGCGGTGGAGTCGGGTCGCTGCGCTAGGCGCGGCGGTGGTCAGCGTGCTGGTCGGCCTCGGGGCGGGGGCGGTGCTCGCGGGCGTCACCGGCGGCTAGGATCGCGTGCCGTAACATCACGTGCATGCGCACCACACTCAGCCTCGACGACGACGTCCTGCTCGCCGTCCAGGAGCGCGCTCGACGGGAGAACCGCACCGCCGGACAAGTGCTGTCCGACCTGGCGCGCCAGGCGCTCACCGGAGCACACCGCCAGTCCGGCCGCGCCGATTCGGCCCAGTACGGATTTCAGCCGTTGCCACGCCGCGGGGTCGCCATTTCCAACGCGTTGATCGACCGGCTCCGCGAGGAGGAACCCGAGTGAGACGGGCGCTGCTGGACGTCAACGTCCTCATCGCGCTGCTGGACGCCGATCACGTCGATCACGACCGGGCACGAGACTGGCTGCACGAGGAGATCGCGGGCGGCTGGGCCTCCTGCGCCATCACCGAGAACGGCTTCGTGCGGATCCTCAGTCAGCCCCGCTATCCGAGCCCGGTCTCCCCGACCGAGGCCATCGAGTTGCTGAGCGCCGCGCGCGATGGCGGCCATCACGAGTTCTGGCCGTGCGCTCTCAGCCTGCTTGACGCCCGCGTCGTCGACCGCACCCGGCTGCACGGGCCGCGTCAGGTGACCGATGCGTACCTGCTGGCCCTGGCGGTAGGCAACGACGGCCGCTTCGTCACCTTCGACCGTTCCCTGGGCTTGTCCGCAGTGCACGGCGCGGCCTCGCACCACCTGGTGGTCCTGTAGGCCGGGGTGATCGCCGTTTGGGCATGGATCCGTGCGGTGGGCGCACGTCCTCATGCCGAAACGGTGATCTCTCAGGACGCGGTGAGGGAGCGGAACCGGCGTAGCCGCAGGCTGTTGGACACTACGAACACCGACGAGAACGCCATTGCCGCCCCGGCGATCACTGGGTTGAGCAGCCCGGCCGCGGCCAACGGGATCGCCGCCACGTTGTAGGCGAACGCCCAGAATAGGTTGCCCTTGATGACCGACAGGGTGCGCCGGGCCAGCCGGATGGCGTCGGGCGCCACCCGCAGGTCACCGCGCACCAGCGTCAGGTCGCTGGCCTCGATGGCGACGTCGCTGCCGGTGCCCATGGCTAACCCGAGGTCGGCCTGGGCCAGCGCGGCGGCGTCGTTCACCCCGTCGCCGACCATCGCCACCACCTTGCCCTGGGCCTGTAGACGTGCGACGACGTCAACCTTGTCTTGCGGTAGGACCTCGGCGATCACGGTGGCCGGGGTGAACTCGATGCCCACCTCGGCCGCAACAGCCCGGGCCACGGTGGCGTTGTCGCCGGTGAGCAGCACCGGGGTCATGCCGAGGGCGCGTAGCTCCCGGATGGCCTGCGCGGAGGTCGCCTTGATGGTGTCCGACACCGACAGCACCCCGCGGGCAGCACCGTCCCAGCCGACCGCGACAGCGGTACGCCCACCGGTCTCGGCCGCGGTCATCGCCGCGGTGAGTTCGGCCGGCAGCGGCAGCGCCCAGTCGGCCAGCAACCGCGCCCGCCCGACCAGCACCGCGTGGCCGTCCACAGTGCCCTGCACGCCCAGCCCGTCCAGGTTGGTGAAATCGGTGACCGCGGGCAGCGTACCGACCCGGTCTTGCGCGCCGGCGGCGATCGCCCGGGCGATCGGGTGCTCACTGGCCGCCTCCAGGGCACCGGCCAGCCTCAGCAGCTCCGCTTCGTCGACTCCGGCCGCCGCCACCACGTCCACCAGGCTCATCTGCCCGGTGGTCACGGTGCCGGTCTTGTCCAGCAGCACGGTGTCGACCCGGCGGGTGGACTCCAGCACCTCCGGGCCTTTGATCAGGATGCCCAGCTGCGCACCGCGCCCGGTGCCGACCATGAGCGCGGTCGGCGTGGCCAGCCCCAGCGCGCAGGGGCAGGCGATGATGAGCACCGCGACGGCTGCGGTGAACGCCGCCCCCGCCCCCGCCCCGATCACCAGCCAGAAACCGAGGGTGGCCAATGCCAGCACCAGCACGATGGGCACGAAGATGCCGGAGATGCGGTCGGCCAGGCGTTGCACCTGCGCTTTGCCGTTCTGGGCGTCCTCCACCAGCCGCGCCATCTGGGCGAGCTGGGTGTCGGCGCCGACGCGGGTAGTCCGCACCAGCAACCGTCCCCCGGCGTTGGTGGTGGCGCCGATGACGGCGTCACCCACACCGACCTCCACCGGCACCGACTCCCCGGTGACCATGCTGGCGTCCACCGCCGAGGAGCCCTCGACCACGACCCCGTCGGTGGCCAACTTCTCCCCCGGCCGCACCACGAAGGTGTCTCCGACGGCGAGGTCCTCCACGGGGATGCGGGTTTCCACCCCGTCGCGCAGCACGGCGACGTCCTTGGCGCCCAGCTCCAGCAGTGCCCGCATCGCCGCACCGGCGCTGCGCTTGGCCTTCGCCTCCAGGTAGCGCCCGGCGAGGATGAACGTGGTGACCCCGGCGGCGGCCTCCAGGTAGATGTTGCCGGCACCGTCGGAGCGGGCCAGGGTCAGCTCGAACGGGTGCCGCATGCCGATCTGCCCGGCGGTGCCCAGGAACAACGCGTACAGCGACCAGGCGAACGCCGCGATGGTGCCGACCGAGATGAGGGTGTCCATAGTGGACGTGCCGTGCCGCAGGTTGGTCCACGCCGCCCGGTGGAACGGCAGCCCTCCCCACACCACGACCGGTGCGGCCAGAGTTAGCGACAGCCACTGCCAGGCGTCGAACTGCAACGCGGGCGCCATCGCCATCGCCACCACCGGCACGGTCAGCACCAGGCAGACCATGAGTCGTTGGCGCAGCTGCACCGCCGGGTCGTGTTCGACGGGTGCCTCGATAGCGGCGGAGCGGGGTGTGGGCAGCGCGGCGGAGTACCCGGCGGCGGCCACGGTGCTCAGCAGCTCCTCGGTGCTCACCGCACCGTCGTAGGTGACCCTGGCCTTCTCGGTGGCGTAGTTCACCGTGGCGGTGACCCCGTCGAGCTTGTTCAGCTTGCGCTCGATGCGGTTTGCGCACGAGGCGCAGGTCATCCCGGTGATGGCCAGCTCGACCTGCTGGGTCGCCGTCGCGGTGGGGGTGGTGGTCTGGGTGCTCACGGGCTCTCCTCGCGGGATGTACAGACAGGTCAGGCGTCGACGAGGGAGTAGCCGGCTTCCTGCACGGCCTGGCGAACGGCGGCGGCGTCGTCGGCTTTGTCGCCGGTGACGGTGAGGTGGCCGGATTCCAGGTCCACGGCGACGTCGGTGACCCCGGCCAGCTCGCTGACCTCCTCGGTGACGGAGGAGACGCAGTGCCCGCAGGTCATACCGGTCACGGTGTAGGTGGCAGTGCTCATGGTGGTGCCTTCCTTCGGGTGGGTGGGTTAGCTGCGGACGAGGCGCGCGATGGCGTCGGAGGCCTCCCGCACTTTGGCGTTCTGCTCGGCACCACCGGCTTTCGCGGCTTCGACCATGCAGTGCGCCATGTGCTCCTCCAGCAGCCCGATCGCGACGGACTGCAAGGCCCGGGTGGCCGCCGAAACCTGGGTGAGCACGTCGATGCAGTAGGTGTCGGTGTCGATCATCCGCTGCAGGCCGCGGATCTGGCCCTCGATGCGCCGCAGCCGCTTGAGCTGGTCGTCCTTGGTGTTGGTGTACCCGGCCATGTCGATGCTCCTCGGTCCGGCTGATCTGGCCCCACGTACAGTACCCCCCTACCGTATAAAACTGCAAGAACACCGTGGGGAGCCGTCGTGATCACCCGGCGCCGGTGACCCCCGGTCGGTACGCTGACCGTTATGACCATGTCCCCGTCGGTGATTGGCGCGTGTTCGCGCTGGCTGCTGGTCGGCGCGATGGTCTTCGCACTCTTGGGCATGCACTCCCTGGTCTCGCCCATGGGGTTCGTTCCCGCTGGTGCCCCAGCGGCGATGTCCCCGGCGGGGATGACGTCAGCGGGGATGACGGCGGGGAGTGCGCGCACTGACGGTTCGGCCGCGCCGAGTTCCGTGCTGATGGCCGCCGCGAACCATGCACCCACCGAGGGCCATGACCACTCATTGGCCCACCTGTGCCTGGCCATGCTCGGGGCAGCGATGCTGGCCCTCGCGCTGGGCGTACTCGGCGGGGGGTCCTCACGCGGCGTGGCCAGCGGGGTCGCACTGTCGGTGCGGGTGGGGGTGTCCCGGCTGCGGGCGCCGCCGTGGCTCACTCCCTCGCTAGCTGAGCTGTCGGTTCTGCGGGTGTGACAGGCCGTCGGGCAACACACCCGACGCCTGACGGCCCAGCCTCGCGTGCTTGGTGCCAGCGCAACCCGGCAACATCCGCACACTCATCAGGGAGTCACCTCACCATGCATACCACCACGATCACCCGTTCCACGAACACGATGTTTCGCACCCTCGCCCCGGCCGCGGTCCTGGGCCTCGCCCTCGCTGGCTGCAGCTCTAACGCCGCAAGCCCCTCGAGCGGATCCATGGGTGGGATGGACATGGGGTCGGGATCCATGTCCGCGTCAACCTCGGCGTCGGCGCCCGCTTCGGCGCAGCCCGGCGTGGTGTTCAACGCCGCGGACGTGACCTTCGCCAAGGACATGTACCCCCACCACGCGCAGGCCGTAGAGATGGCCAAGATGGTGCAGGGCCGCACCCAGAACAAGGCGGTCATCGACCTCGCCAAGGCCATCGAGGGCGCGCAGGCTCCGGAGATGCAGCAGATGATGACGTTGCTGACCAGTTTCGGTGAGCCGGCGCCGTCCGGGGACATGGGGGGCATGGCAGGCATGTCCGGGATGTCGAGCGTGTCCGGCATGATGTCCACCCAGGAGATGGACGCGATGAAGAATGGCTCCGGCGCCTCGTTCGACAAGATGTGGCTGACGAACATGGTCAAGCACCACACCGGGGCGATTCAGGTGGCCCAGACTGAGCTGAAGGACGGGCAGAACCCGGATGCCAAGAAGCTCGCGACGGACATCGTCGCTGCCCAGCAAGCGGAGATCCAGACGATGAACGGGCTGCTCGCGCAGGCCTGATCTGCGCACCACCACCGCCCCGGGGCACGCGCGCCGTCCCCGGGGCGGTGTGCGTCCGCAGCCGTTCGGCCCGCCCGGATCGGGGTGGAGGTCCTACCCTGTGGGGGTGAAGGTGCAACAACGGTCCGATTTCGTGCTGGACGCCCAACTCTGCTTCGCCCTGCACACCGCATCACGGGCGATGACGGGGTGCTACCGGCCACTGCTGGATGACATCGGCCTGACCTACAGCCAGTACGCCGTGATGTTGGTGCTCTGGGAACAGGACACCGTCTCCCTCGGGACGCTGTGTTCCCGGTTGCAGCTGGATTCCGGCACACTGTCTCCGCTGCTCAAACGGTTGGAGACGATGGGCCTCGTGCACCGGCACCGCCGTGCGCAGGACGAGCGCACGGTGCAAGTGGAGATCACGGCGGCCGGGTCGGAACTGCGGGGGCGCGCGGCACAGGCGCAGGAACAGGTGGTGCTAGCGACCGGGCTCGCACCGCAGGATCTGACGGAGATGCGCGATGCGCTGCACGGGCTCGCCGCGCGACTCCGACAGGCGCGGGCAGCTTCGGGTACCTGACGGGCCGCGTGGCCGGTGGCGTTATCGCACCTGCGCGACGCCCGCCCGGCTGCCTTCCTCGGCTCGGCGGCCGAGCAGCCCGGCACTGATCGCCGAGCCGGTGACGATGAGCGCGGCGAGCCAGCCCAGGTGGACAGTGAGGGTGAACGCCCCGTACATGGTGATCCCCACCCCGAGCAGGCACACCGTCAACGTCAGGAGCGCCGGCCACCACACTCGGTGCACAGCGAGCACCAAGGCAACGGCGGGCACCCAATACGCCAGTCGACTGCTGGCGCCCATCGCCCGGACCGCGTCAGCGGCGCCACCAGTGCCGGGGACTGCGGCCACCCAGGGCGCGAAGAACATGGCTGCGCAATGGAACACCAGGGCCGCCACGCTCACCGCCGCCACGACGAGGGCGGTGTCCGGTACCGGCCGGGCCCGCCGAGGCAGCAACGGTCGCCCGGCGCGCAGCCGGACCGCGACTGCCAGAGCTGCCACCACGAGCAGCGTTGCCCAGAACAGCGGCTGGTTCACGCTGCGCTGCCCGCGCTGACCGTCTGCGGGCTCGGGAAGCCGCCCACGGCACGCTCGAAGGCGCTCGCCACCCGCAGCACGGTGGCGTCGTCGAAGTGCCTACCGACGATCATCATCCCGGTGGGCAGACCGTTGACCAGGCCGGCCGGCACGCTGCACGCCGGGTGGCCGCTGACGTCCAGGGTCGCGGTGTTCGCCAGCATCTCCAGCGCGCGGCCGATGACCTCCTCGCGGGGGGCGTCGGCGCCGGGGATGACCGAGGCCTGGATCGGCGTCGTCGGCATGACCAGGACGTCGAAGCGGGACAGCGCCTCGTCGTAGCCGGCCCGCAGCTGCGGCACGAGGTTGCGGGCCATGGCGTAATGCTTGCCGTAGTAGTGGTCGATGGTGTGCCGCCCGGCTAACAGCACCAGCTTGACCGTCTCGGGGAACTGGCTGCCGTCCGCACGCCAGGTGCGGCCGTAGTGCTCGATCAGCTTCGGGTCGTAACAGCCGTCCCAGTTCATGCCGTAGCCGTTGGCGTCCACCATCTGGGCGGTGGCCCCCTCGGTGGCGATCACATCCCAGATCTTGGCGCCATGCAGATGCCACGGGACGGACACCTCCTCGGCGGTCAGCCCGGCGCCGCGCAGCACGTCCACCGCTGCACGGACGGCGTCGTCCACTTCTGGGGCGGAGTTCGGGTGCCCGAAACCCTCGGTGAGCACCCCCACCCGCAGGCCGTCGGCGCCCTGATCGAGCGCGGCCAGGTAGTCCTGCGGCACCAGATCGCGTGGCTGGCGGGGGTCGTGGCCGTCCCGTCCGGCGATCACCGACAGCATCAGCGCGGCATCGGCCACGGTCCGGGTCATCGGACCGACGTGGTCGATGGTCGCCTCGATGGGGAACGCGCCGGTGTAGGGGACGAGGCCGTGGGTGGGCTTGTGCCCGACGATCCCGCTGTAGGACGCCGGCATCCGGATGGAACCACCCTGGTCACCCCCGGTCGCCATGTCCACCACGCCACCGGCGACGAGAGCAGCACTGCCGCAGGAGGACCCACCGGTGGAACGGGTCTCGTCCCAGGGGTTGCGGACCGGCCCGGTGCGCACGGTGTGCGACCCGCCGGAGAAGCACAGGTCCTCGCAGGCGGCCTTGCCTGCGATCGTCGCGCCGGCCGCCAGCATTCGGGTGACGATGGTGGCGTCGCGGGTGGGCACGAAGCCCTGCACCGTCTTCGACCCGTTCATCATCGGGACCCCGGCGACCATGGTGTTGTCCTTGATCGCGACACTGCGCCCGGCGAGGGGTCCATCCCCACCCTCGGTGATCTGCGTGGTCACGTACCAGGCGTTGAACGGGTTGTCCGCGGCCGCCGGGCGCGACCACTCGCGGTGCGGCGCTGCGGGTGCGGATTCGGAATACAGCTGTTCGACGACGTCCCAGGACGTCAGCAGCCCGTGCACCATCGGAGTGAACGAGGCAATGTCGGCCTGCGTCAATCCCAGTCCGTAACGCTGCGCGACAGCAGCGAGGGCAGCAGGATCAGGGGGTTGCACAGGCATGGCGGGCACTCCTCGCAGATCGGCGGCGTGCTGTTCACGGTAACGATCAGCACGCCGCCCCACCACCGGTGCCGCTGGGTCCTCCGCAGTCTCAGGCGGCCAGGAACTCCAGCAACGCGGTGTTGAACTCCTCGACATGGCTGGCGTTGATGGCGTGCGGGCCGCCAGCGATGAGGACCAGCGTGGCGCCCGGGATCAGCTCGGCCGACCGCTTGCCGCTGACCTCGAAGGGCACGATGGCGTCGGAGTCGCCGTGGATGACCAGTGTGGGCACGGTGACCTTCGCGACGTCGTCCCGGAAGTCGGTGCGCCCGAACGCGGCGATGCAGTCCAGCGTGCCCTTCGGTGAGGCGAAGGCGGCGATGTCCCGCGCATAGCTGCGCTGTGCTTCGCTGACGGTGAGAGTGCCCCCGGCGCTGAAGAAGTTGGTCGTGAAGCCGTCCAGGAATGCCAGCCGGTCGCCCCGCACCCCGTTCTCGAACTCTGCGATGGTGGCGTCGTCCAGGCCACCGTCGGGGTTGTCGGCGGACTGGTAGAGGTAGGGCGGCACGGCCGAGGCCAGCACCGCCTTGGCGACCCGGTCGGTGCCGTAGTTGCCGATGTAGCGGACCACCTCGCCACCGCCCATCGAGAAACCGACCAGGGTCGCCTCGCGCAGATCCAGCTGCACCATCAGCGCATCCAGGTCGGCGGCGAAGGTGTCGTAGTCGTAGCCCTCCCACGGCTGGGAGGAGTCGCCGAAGCCGCGGCGGTCCACCGAGATCACCCGGTATCCGGCGTCCACCAGGGCGGGGACCTGGCTCTCCCACGCGCGGCCACTCAGCGGCCAGCCGTGCAGCAGCACCACCGGTCGGCCCGCGCCGTGGTCGGTGTAGTGCAACTGGATGGGCGCACCGTTCTCGGTACCGATCGTGATCATCGCCATGGTCGTTCCTTCCGAAGGAGAGGTTGAACCTGATCCGAAAAGCGTAGGGCACGATTTAGTCGTGGTCGATTTAGCCGGCGGCGGCAGCTGTGGACTCATCCAGCCGGGCGGCGAGCTCACGCAACTGGGCGACCAGCACCGCCTGATCGGGCAGCGGTAAGCCGGTGGCGACGCAGATCTCCGCGGGCACTCCCGCTGCGCGGTCGCGTAGCGCGCGACCTTGCTCTGTCAGACCCACCACGACCGAGCGCTCGTCGCGCACATCCCGCGTCCTGGTGACCAGCCCCATCATCTCCAACCGCTTGACCAGCGGGGACAGCGTGCTCGACGCCAGCGCGAGCCGGTCTCCGATCGCCCCCACCCGACAGGGCCCCTGCTCCCACAGCAGCACCATGACCAGGTACTGCGGGTACGTGAGGTCCAGGGCGGCAAGGGCGGGTCGATACCGGGCGGTCATGGCACGGGACGCGGTGTACAGCGCCAGGCACAGCCGCTCGTCGAGCTGCAGATCACTCAGCGCCGGAATGGGTCCAGACATCGGAAAAGCGTACCGCCGAACCACCGACTCGGTGGGCCGCCACCGGCGTGCGCACCCTCCGACCTGCGCACATATGCGCACCAGACAACGTGGAAACCCAAATCGAAATGGGTATCGTTTGCAACAACACCGAGTGTGAGGGCGAGGTTATCTACCATGCGTGGACCCCTGATCGCCGCCGTGGTGCAGGTGCAGGTGCTGGTGCTGGTGCTGGTGCTCGCTGCCGGGTGTGCCACCGCGCCGTCGCGGGTTGGGTCGGATGGGCGGTCCGGGCCGATCCAGGTGGTCGCGGCGGAGAACTTCTGGGGCAGCATCGCCGCCCAGCTCGGGGGCGACAGAGTGCAGGTCACCAGCATCATCGACAACCCCGACGCCGACCCGCACGACTACGAGGCGACGGCGGCTGACGGCAGGGCCTTCGCCGGGGCAGACCTGACCATCGTCAACGGCGTCGGGTACGACACCTGGGCCAGTGACCTCTCCGCCGCGAACCCCTCCACCAGCCGCGTCGACCTCTCCGTCGGTGACCTGGTCGGCGCCGGTCCCGGTGCCAACCCGCACCGCTGGTACGACCCGGCCGACGTCGCTGTCGTGATCGATGCGATCACCCGCCGCCTCGATCAGCTGGACCCGGGTTCGAACGGCTACTACGACCAGCGGCGCGCTGCGTTCGTCACGACCGCGCTGGCCGAGTACCGCGGCGTTATCGATGACATCCGGACCCACTACACCGGCAGCCGGGTGGGGGCGTCGGAGAGCATCGTGTCCATGCTGGCGCCGGCGCTGGGCCTGGACGTGACCACCCCGTCGGGCTTTCTGCTGGCCATCACCGAGGGGGTGGACCCCACCGCCGCGGACAAGGCGGCCGCCGACCGCCAGATCGCCACCGGGGCCGTCGCCGTGTACGTGTACAACCCGCAGAACGCCTCACCCGACGTGCAGGCGCAGATTTCGGCGGCGCAACAGCGGGGCATCCCGCTGGTGACCATGTCGGAGACGATGACGCCGGCCGGGGCGAGCTGGCAGCAATGGCAGACCGCCCAACTGCAAGCGCTGCGCGCCGCACTGGACAGGGCGCGAGGATGAGCACGGCGCCCGACGCGGTGCTGCGCCTGAGCGGGGCCGCCGTCGCCGTGGGCGGGCGCACCCTGTGGAGCGGGGTCGACCTCACCGTCGCACCCGGGGAGTTCGTCGCGGTGCTCGGGGCCAACGGGGCCGGCAAGTCCACCATGGTCCGGGCCCTGCTCGGGCAGGTGCCGCTGGCGCGGGGCAGCGCGGAGGTGCTCGGTCGCCCGGTGCGGGCGGGCAACCCGCAGATCGGTTACCTCCCGCAACGCCGCAGCATCGACCCGGCGCTGCGGGTGCGGGGGGTGGACGTGGTGCGCCTGGGTGTGGACGTGGGCGCTGGGGGCTGCCGTTGCCGGGTGCGTGGCGGTGGAGTCCGCGGGCCCGTGCCGCGCAGGACCGGGTGCGCGAGGTCATCGCCCTGGTGGGGGCCCAGGCCTACGCGCACCGCCCGATCGGTGAGCTCTCCGGCGGTGAGCAGCAACGGCTGTTGATCGCCCAGGCGCTGGCCGCCCACCCCCGCCTGCTGCTGCTGGACGAGCCGCTAGACAGCCTGGACCTGCCCAACCAGGCCGCGGTCGCCGCCCTGATATCCCGGATCTGCCAGGCCGAAGGGGTCAGCGTGCTGATCGTCGCGCACGACGCGAACCCGCTGCTGAGCTACCTCGACACGGTGGTGTACCTCGCCGAGGGTGGGGCGGCGGTCGGGGCGCCCCGCGCGGTGATCACCAGCGAGACGCTGACCCGGCTGTACCGAACCCCGGTGGAGGTGCTCTCGACCTCCGACGGGCGCCTGGTCGTGGTCGGGCAGCCCGAGAGCCCGGCGGTCCACGCCGATCGGCACCAGCGGTGATCGCCGGAGCCGATCCCCAGCTCACCTGGAACCTGGTGGCCGACGTGCGTCAAGCGCTGAACTTCCCGTTCATGGTCAACGCGTTCCGCGCCGGCGGGGTGGTGTCGGTACTCGCCGGGACGGTGGGCTGGTTCATGGTGGTGCGTAGGCAGAGCTTCGCCGGTCACACCTTGGCGGTGGTCAGCTTCCCCGGGGCCGCCGCTGCCGTGCTGGTGGGGGTCGGCTCGGTGTACGGGCTGTTCGCCTTCGCGGTTGTGGCGGCACTGGTGATCGCGCTGGTACCGGCTGCGGTGGGCCGGGGTTACAGCGAGGCGGCCGCGGTCACTGGCACGGTGCAAGCCCTGGCGCTGGCGTCGGGGCTGCTGTTCGTCAGCGTCTCCGGGCGCAACCTCAACGGGGTGAACGCGGCCGGCCCGGGGCAGGCTGGTGAAGATGTGTGCGTCGGCGTGCGCGTCGAGCTGGGTGTCGATCTCGGCAGCGAGGGTCTTGATCTGGGCGAGCAGGGTGACCAGGACGGCGACGAGAGCGCGGGTAGTAGGCGCGTTGGCGGTGGCTTCGGGGCCGACGGCGCCGCGGGGTGCGTCGAGCAGTCGTTGGTGCAGCATGGCGGGGTCGACCTTGCCGGAGTAGCCCTGCTTGCTCAGCCACGCGCGGAAGCGGGTGGGGCTGAGCCAGTCGGCTTGTTCCTGGGTGGTGAAGCGGGTCAAGAACGCCAGGGTGATCGGGGAGTCGATGTCGGCGAACAGGCCGACAGCGCCGGGAAACACCGCCCGCAGTTGTGCGCGCAGTTGGTTGGCGACGCCGACGCGGTGGGCGACGAGATCTCGACGGGCGCGGCAGGTGCGGCGCAGCGCGACGGTGGCCGGGGTGTCCGGGACCAGGGCACGCAGCCGGGCCCGGTCGGTGCGCAGGGTGTCGGCGAGGACGAAGGCGTCGAACCGGTCGTCTTTGTTGCCGGCCGAGCCGTAGCGGCCGCGCAGGTTCTTGACCTGGTTCGGGCTGATCACCACCACCGTCAACCCGGCGCCGAGCAGGGCGTCCACGACGGGGCCGTCGGGTCGTTCGATCGCCACCTCCCGGCAGCCGGCGCGACGCCGCACGTCGATCAGCTCGACCAGTCCGGCCGCGGTGTGCTCGACGCTGCGCCGGACCACCTCGCGGCCGCGGGCGTCGACGACCGCAACCGCGTGATCATCACGGGCCCAGTCCAGACCTCCGGTCACGTCGTTCGGCGGCGTTTCGGGCAGTTGGGTGTTCGGGGTAGTGCTGGCTGACTTCACGTCAGCCTCCTCGCTGCTAGTCCCAGTGGGGAGGCGCCCGTTTGTGGTGCCGGTGGTACCGGGACGTTGCTGCCGGTTCGCTCACTGATCGGCGCTCGGAGGCGCTCAGCCCTGTCGACGGTCCGCACGTCCCGGGCAACCGCCAGATCTCGCAGACCTCACACTGGACATCAACCGTGTCAAGCGAGCAGGGCGATGACCTGGCGGCACCTCGGGCGCATCAGCAATCCATCTGGAATCACTGACACACGGATGGTGCACCAGTGAGCGCCTGGCTGGGGATGGCCCCGTTCCTGCGCTATGCCTTGGTCGCCGGGGTGCCGATCGCGGCGCTGTCCGGTGTCGTCGGGTACTTCCTGGTACTGCGCGGGCAGGTGTTCACCGGGGACGCGTTGAGCCACGTCGCGTTCACCGGGGCGCTCGGTGCGCTGGCCTTCGGTATCGACCCCAGGTGGGGCCTGGCCCTCTCGACCGTCGCCGTGGGGATCGGTCTGGGCCTGCTGGGCGAGCGGGGCCGCGCCGACGACGTGGTGATCGGCACCGTGTTCGCCTGGATCCTCGGCCTCGGGGTGCTGGCGCTGTCGGTGTACGGCGCCAGCGGGGCCGGCGCGAGGAACGGGGCAGCCGGGGTGAGCGTGCTGTTCGGGTCGATCTTCGGTCTGGGGGGCGCTTCCGCGGGGACCGCCGCGCTGGTGGCGGTAGCACTGTTGGGGCTGATGCTCGCGTTGGCGCGGCCGCTGCTGTTCGCGACGGTCGACGAGGCGGTGGCCGCCGCCCGGGGGGTGCCGGTACGCGGGTTGGGGTTGGCGTTCCTCGCGGTGGTGGGGGCGACGGCGGCTCAGGCGACGCAGGCAGTGGGGGCGCTGCTGCTGCTCGGGCTGCTGGCCGCCCCCGCCGGTGCGGCACGGAATCTGACCGACCGGCCCTACCGGGGGATGGCCCTGGCTGCGGCGCTCAGCGTGGCGTCGATGGTCGGGGGACTGCTGGCGGCCGCGGTATTGCCGAAGGTTCCGCCGAGCTTCGCGATCCTGGCCGTCGCCAGCGCGATGTACGCGGGGGCGGGGCTGCTCAGCGTCGCCCGCCGCCGCTCTCGTTCCCGGTGACGAGCCCCGGTCAACTCGCCGCCGCCGATCGGGAAGCGTCCGTCGTCGGGGTGAATACTGGCGCTTCCCGATCGTGCGGACGTGCCCGGTGGCGGGCCCGTCGGTCCTGGGATGACCGGTCAGCCTGCCGGCACCGGATCTCGTTCCACCGCCGGCCCAGTGGCAGCAGGCTCCTTGGGTGCCAGGGGTGAGGGCTGTACCCGCAGCACTCGCGCGAGCCCGGCGGGCAACCACCAGTTCCACCGCCCGAACAGGCTGACCAGCGCCGGCACTAGCAACGCCCGCACGATGGTGGCGTCGATGAGGATGCCCACCCCCAGCGCGGTACCCAGCACCTTGATGTCGGTGCCGGGGGCTGATGCGAGGGCGGCGAAGGCGAAGAACAGGATGAGTGCGGCCGAGGTGACCAGCCGCCCGGTGCGACCGAGCCCGCCGATCACGGCCGCCGAGGTGGACCCGGTGGCGTCGTACTCCTCGCGCATCCGGGCCAGGATGAACACCTCGTAGTCCATCGACAGTCCAAATAGGAACGCGAAGATGATCACCGGTAGCCAGAACGTGATAGCGCCGGTGGGGGCCACCCCGAACACGGCCTGCGAGCCGTGGCCCTGCTGCCAGAAGAACACCACTGACCCGAAGACCGCAGCCAACGACACCAGGTTCAGCAGCACGGCCTTCAGCGGCAGCAGAACCGAACGGAAGGTACGTACCAGCAGGATGAACGTGATCGCGGCGATGATGAGCAGCACGTAGGGGAAGTTGTCATACACGGCGGTGCCGTAGTCCTGCACGGTGGCCCCGGCTCCGGTGACCCCGACCGGACCCCCGGTGGCCTGCTGCACGGCGGTACGAACGGCGTCGACCACCACGGTGCCGTCGCTGTCCACCGTCTCGGCTCGGGGCAGCACGTCCACCACGGCGGTGCCGTTGCGGCTGGCGCCGACCACCGCGGTGCGCACTCCGCTCACGGCCCGAGCAGCAGCAACCGCCGCCGGGGCCTGCCCCTCCGGCACCAGCACCTCAATGGGGGTGAGCACACCGGTGCCTACTGCGGCCTGGCGCAGCTCAGTGACGGTGTCGAACGCGGGTCCACTGCTGGCCAACGAGTTCACTCCGGCCTGGCCGATCCGCAGATCGAGAACCGGCGCGGTGAGCAACCCCAGCGCGAGGAGGGCGGCACCAGCCGCCAACCAGCGTCGGCGCACGATCATCCGGGACCACGACGACCACCCGCGGGAGGCGGTGTCCTCATGCCGGATGCGCGGCCAATCGATGCGCGGGCCGATGCTGGACAGCAACGCGGGAAGCAGGGTGAGCACCACGGCCACGCTGACCAGGGGGATCAGCATTCCGCCCAGGCCCATACTGCGCAGGAACGGCACCGGCACCACGAGCAGTGCCAGCAGGCTGATGGCGACCGTCACCCCGGACGCCACCACGGCGTGCCCGGCGGTGCTCATCGCGATGACCACGGCGGTGTGGTTGTCGTGCCCATGCGCCCGCTCCTCACGCCAGCGGGACACCAGCAGCAGCGAGTAGTCGATGGCCACCCCCAAACCCACCAGGGAGATGAGGAACTGCACCACGAAGCTCACGTCGGTCAGCGTGGTGAGGCCCAGCACGAGCAGAAACGTCGTCAGGATCGACACGGCTGCGATAGCCAGGGGCACCAACGCCAAGAACGACGCGAAGACGAACGCCAGCACCGCGAGGGCGCCCACCGCACCGAACAATGTCTCGACCAATACGCTCGGCCCGCTGGTGTTCCCGCCGGCCGCAAGCAGCTCGTAGGACGTAACACCCACCTGCAGGCCGGCGGAGCCACCCGCCTGCTGTAGCACCGGGACGACCGCGGCCGCGGTGCCTGGCCCAAAGCCGGTGGGCGCCGGGCCCTGAACCAGGGCAAACGTGCTGCGGCCGTTGTCGGAGACGAAGGCGGCGTCACCGGTGCTGGCCAGATCCACCACCCGCACCTGCGGCAGCCGCGCGCGGACGGTGTCGAACACCGCCGCCACCTCGGCGCTGCGGCTCTGCACGGTCTGCCCGGTGGGCACGGTGAGTACCGCGACGGCGGTGTCGGCCGAGCTGACACCGAAGGTGTCGACCAGCTGACGTTCGGTCTGGTAACCGGGTTGGCCGGGCAGGGAGAAGTCGAAGGTGAGCCGATCGCTCAACCGCCCAGCAGCGGCTCCGCCCCCCACCAACAGCACCAACCACACCGCTGCGACCATCCGGCGGTGACGGAGCACGAACTCGGCGAAACGTTGCACGGGATCCTCCGGGGTCAGGCGCTGGTGCGTTGGAAGGTTCGAGTGCCCCTTCGGGTCCGCGACAGGATGCCCTTCCACTACCAGTTAGTCAAGCTTGAATAATATTCCGGGCGCTCCAACCTTGCCGTGGGCCGAGCTCGGGGAACCCGGTTTCGCCAGCGTACCGGTAGGCACCCGCGCGAAGCCGGCGCGCGAAGGCGCGCGTCCAGTCCAGCTCGGCCTGGTGACGCGCCATGACGAAGTCGAGGATCTCCCGGACGTGCTCGGGAATACCGCCCTCGGCCCCGGTGGCACCGTCGACGATAGAGGCGCGGGTATGGGCGGTGGACCCCAGCTCGGTCTGCAGCGCTGCGACCCGGGCGGTGAGGGCGGCGACGAGCTCCTCCCGGGGCAGGAACAGCATCAAACACAATGCCGGGACCAGGGGCTCAGCCGCTGGAGTGACGGTCCACCACGCCCGGCGCAGTAGCACGTGAAACTCCTTCTCGCCCTCCCCGGTCAGCACATAGGTCGTCCGCGCCGGCCGGTTGTCCCCACTCTCCCGGGAGTGCACAGCGATCGCACCGTCGCGCTCAAGGGTGTTGATCGCCCCGTAGATCGACCCCGCCTTGACATTCGTCAAGGCCTCCAACCGCCAGGTGATCAGCTCACGACGCACGTCGTAACCGTGCACCGGCTGCATGATCCTGATGACGCCGAGCACCAACATTCGAGTTGCAGACATGACGCAGACAATAGTCACCGATGACTAGGCCAGGGTACCCGCAGAATATCGACAAGCGGTGCGCTGAGTAGCGCCAGCTCCGAGCGTTGAGCGCCGACGAGCGGGCCACCCTCGACGTGGGCCGTTACGACCCGGTAACCCAGCTATGTCGCCTGCCACAAGCATGGGACCACCCTGAGCGGTTCTCTGCCGTCCACCTGGATTGCCAGTCGTGGGACCACTCGGTGCGCCGCGTCCAGGGTTTCTGGGTCTGCTCGTTGACTCCCCACGTCTTGTTCGTCGACGCGGAGGTCATCAGCACAAATCGATCGTGCCAGCATATCTCCGTAACATGTAACGTGAGGCTATGGGTATGGATGAGACGAAGGCGATCCCAGCGCGAGCGAGGGTTGCCGCCCATCGCGCGCGGCTACGCGAGCAGGGGCTGCGAC
>JAABUP010003935.1_pt1 | contig 25352 bp, 37 predicted proteins | sample 5559201 | NCBI WGS metagenome assembly JAABUP01 (sample SAMN10711887, study PRJNA513373) | rock metagenome | isolation source: Antarctica rocks | place: Antarctica
CACGTTTTCGGGACATTTTAGCGTCGGCAAGGGCTGCAGAACATGTACGTGCGCTTGAGTGGCTGATTGGACGCAGTTTGAGGCAGCTAATCGCAGCGCAAAGAGCCTACAAGCGCGTTTTGCCGCCCACAGCAGATTGCTCTACAGCGACATATTGCCAATTTGGCCGGTCGTTGTAACGGGCGTCGTTGCTGTTGGAAGGAGGGAATTTGCAGTGCAAACCAACCGTTTTCGACATTTTGGTCGTTGTATCGCGATTGTCAGTGTATAGGGCGTCGTTATATGGAGCTTATTCTGTATAGCTTTGGCAGCATAGCATACAATGTAGCATATCTTTGAATAGATTGTGTCTGCGAATCAGAAGACATGTGTGCAACATTAGAAGATGTGTGTTTGACCTGAATCTGGTGTCTTGTGTTCTGCAGTCTGCTTGTGTCCAGCATTTACGTGATTACACATGGCCTTTGTAGCATTGTATGCTTATCCCTACTTCAGAGTCTGCTCTTCTGTGTGAACAATGCAACTATGTTTTCAACGAAACTTTGTGCATGGCAACAGCGATCTCAACACTGCAGGTTATTGTTGGCCAATAAAGGTCCAGACCGGTACAGAAAAAAATAATCATGCTGCAGCATGTTGGCTCTCAGGCAATGCGCACGCTCCTGCTGCATCTGCTTTTCACCTCAAGTACAGTGAAGGCAGAATGTACATTGCGCATGACTGCATTACAGCACGCTCATGCATTTCAATCACTTTCTCCCCAAAAACAGCACATTTAGGAGATCAACCGTCCCGAGGGCTGTGCAACAGCAGCAGCACACCGAGTGAAAGCACAGCGCTGCCGCGGCCGACCTGCGGCAGGATGGTTCGTGTGGCTTGATGGCCATGGGAGCTGCTCCCACTAGCGGATCTGCTGACGTAGGCGGTATCCCGCTGAAAGGCCGATACGCCAGGCCATCAAAGCCAAGTCCCAGACCAACCGAGAAGGGAATCACCAGTCAGGAGGCAGTTGAGTTCGCCATTAGCTATGCCAGGGAGCAACAGAGGCAGCGAGAGCAGGAGATGGAAAGCACAGGCCCTCGAACAGAAAGAGAGCGACAGCTCCTAGGCCCAGAGGAAGACAAGCACTATCACTGTGTCACACGGTCACAGCCTGGGCAGCTCGCAACCGGTACATCTCTGATTTGAGCCCTTCACCTGAGTTCAGGAGCTGTTGCTAAGCCCTGCACTGCCTGCAGACAGTGCTTATGCAGACCTGGAGGTTGTGGCAGACAGCTGGTCCAAGCGCAGCTTTTCAGGCATAAGAGCTTTGCCAGAGGTTCTGGAGCATGGCTTCCGACAGCAGTCCCTTTGTGAGACAGTGTCAAAAGGTAAAAGTGCTGTGTGCAGACTTTGGCTAGTACAGATCTTGGAGATCTTGGCTGCATTTCCACTCTTGCTTTGACAGCTTTGTGCAGCTTTTCACACAGTTCAACTGTTTTGTGGCTAGTCAATTAAATGATATACTGTTCTCCATGCAAGTCAATGGTGCAGGTAAGCAGGAGCGTCAGCAAAGGTCACAGCAAGCAAGCATTCAGCGTAACAGACTGACTTCAAGCTGTCCTGCTTTTTATGATGGCCCAAGCTTGCGTGCCAGCCACTACATGCCAAAGACCACCATGCGCCCCAGCAGTTGGCACATACACTCAGACAACTTTGGTGTGTGGCCTTATATCAGCAGCGAGTACAGCCGGGAAAAGGAGGAGCTGGCAAAGCAGAAGCGTATCGCCCATGCCCTCCAAATGTCTGAAAAGGACTTCATAGTTCCCAGCAGTGTGCTGCCTGTCAAAGGCCTGTGCTGCTTCGGCAACTACGAATATGACCTGAATCCCTACCCGGTAACGGTTAGCATATCTTTTCGCATCGGAGTACATTCTGCCTGCATACATGCATGCACCATGTTCAGCAATGCTGTGCGTAACAGAATGTACTCCCCACCATCACAAAGCAGGCAGCTTCCATGTTGTTCACAGCTTGCCAACCTTGCTGACCAGCAGAAAGTCCTGTTTGAGCTCAATTGGTTCAACAATGCTGAGTGCTTGACTACTCATACCAACCCAAATCCACGCTGTCCAGGTTGAGAAAAAGAGCAAGCAGAGCACAGAGGCTCGTGAGAAGCAGAAGGGGATCCCCTTCTACCCCGCAGGGTATCTGCACTACCCCACTGATCTGCTGCGCAGCCGCTTCAGCAGAGGGGAATGCTTGGCCCAGCTGGAACAAGAGCTGGCTGCTGCTTGGCCACAAGCCTTCCTGCAGGTGCCACACTCTCAGTTTGAGCCTGTACTGCATGCACTCTAGGCCTGTGACAAGTGCCAGAATATTTGCAAAGTCTTTCTGTGATGAATTACCACCTCGTCGCCATTGGCAAGCTGTTTCAAGGCATAGCACATTCACAGGTCGATGGGCAATCTTTCATGGTGCTGGTCCAGCTCTGTTGTATATGCATTGTGTCCACGGACCAGATTCTTTGTCTGTACCAAAAGGAGGCGCTCAGCTCAAAGCTAGCTTGAAGCCGTCACCAGCTCAATGGGAGTGCCAGTCTCACAGTGCAGCAAGTCAAATATTGATACAAAGCATCCAAGGCTGACAAGGACCATGCTTACACTGAAGGTTTTTGAGAATGGGGCTTTGCTTGTGGTGGTGTCCTTTGATGCAGCTGCTGCAGAGCAGGAGGGGGACTTGACAGGCTACATGAATGAGCTAGCCAGGCTGAACAGTGTGCCTGGCAGCTGGCAGCTCTGCAAGTCAACAGCCAACTGGGGCCAAGTCCAGGTACATGCAACACACGAGAGCCCTGCTTTCTGTGTCAATGCTAATTAGAAATATAGCAGGGACTGTTTGTTCGCATCAATGCAAGATACCCATCTGCATTGACATGATGATGCGTATGCTGTCTGTGTTCTATATTGGTGCTGCCGTATCTGCAATAAATCATTTTGTTGCTACTACTGTCCTGCCTGCAAGCATGAAGCAACATATATTGTCAATGCCAAACAGCCACAAAGCAAGCTTGGCCTCTGAGTGGCTAGTATTACTGACAATACCTTCCACTGCAGTCTTTGTCATGCTCTGGCTCACACCTGCTGATCCATAAGCACATTTGTGCCATGATGTGCTGTGCAGGGTGGTGTAATTCACTTCACCTTGAAGCCCACATGGGTGTCCAATAAAGTCCCAGTCGCTGCCAACCTGTCAGGCGCTTTGCCAGCTGTGCAGCGGACCAACAGCCAACTGTAGAGACTGTCAGCTGTGCAGCAGACCAACTGCCAACTTGCAAGACTGTCAATGTTAATTGCTATTCCACAGCAGCTGTGAAGAGCGTCCTGAGCAACACAAATTGCAGCCATTGACTACAGTTGTACAGTCAAGCAGCAGCCATGCAATCAGATGTTGCAGCTCTTGTACGGATTGAGTTTTGGATTGCTCAATGCAAGCAATTGGGCAGATCTGTGGCTGGAAGCTTGAAATGATCTTGCCCTGCATTGATCATCATGACAGCCAGTCCTCCACTGCAGGCAGGAGGTGTATATAGCTACGCTACTGCAAGAGTGCCCCAAGTTCTGCGTGTCAACTCAGCTGGAAATAAGCATTGGTAGTCCTATTCAAAGAAAGGCAGTAAAGTTTGCAGCATGCAGTTAAGATGGTGAGTAAGTCTGCTGCGCTTACTCCATCTCACTGACCAGATCTGCCATTGCATATCATTGAGAGGTATAGTGGAGGCATAGGAGGCTGCCTTGCCAATTGAGCAGAACAAGCCCTTGCTACTGCATGGCCATATAGAGGGGAATCTGCATCAGGGCAGACTGGTGCGAACAAGTGAATTGCTTGTTGATATGGTCAATTGTCTTGTAGACGTTCTTACACGTTCCTGCAACAACGGTGCAGACATCAGACATAATGCAGTTCATTCATCAAATATGGTATGTATCATTCATTAAGTATGGTAGGGTCAGGTACATACAGTCCTGAGTAGCGCCCTGTATGGGATCCTGTTTTGGCAGTCAGCATGCCAACGATAACGCAGCAGTGGTATGACAGTGCGCTGTCTCCTAGAGTTCCTTCTGTTGACTGGCTCCCATGGGAGGAATCAAGCCACATGACAATCCAAGAGAATGTCGTCTGAGCTCAGAAAGACATATGCACAAGTGACGCCTGCTACAAGGGTACATCGCCAAAGGCATACCAAGTACAAATTAATGAATCACTCAGCACCATGAATGAACTACCAAGTCTGGTACCAGTAGCAATTGCGACTGATACAGATTATGTGTGCTGAGTAACCAATCTCATTTGTTGGCTTGACATCTTGTGTACGTGAGAAGCTTGATGTCAAGAAACCATATACCTGTCGAGATAGTACGCTTGGAAGATGTCTGGCTTAGTGCAGTCAGTGTTGCAAGCCTTCTTTGGAGACAGATTCTGTGAGCACAGGCTGCACGCTCAAGTCGTGCTGGCATTCACCAGTTGAATAGCTGCCGTTGTTGGCAAAGTGTTCATAAGTCTGCTGTTTAATCAACATCATGGTCCAAGTCTATGCGCGCAATATCATCAATGAGTTGCAGGGGTGCCTCTGGACAGAAGTAGTACATTCAGCACAGTGTACAATGCGAGACTATATAATGCTGCATTGGGTAGTCCCTGTGGCTCATGACACATACCTTTTCGTTGCTAAGAGTGGAAGGGAAGTTGGAAGGTAAATGCAGACACGTCCATGGTTTCGGAGCGATTTTGCATATAATTCGCTGCTTCGTAGCGCAAACTCAAGCGCTGCACTCGACATCATCACAACCACAAGCCATGGGCAACAGAGCAGCTAAGCCCGCTGGCGGCCCGCCTCCACCAGAAGGCGCAGCCCCCAATAGCGCAGCGACGGGTTGCATGGCTATCCCGCAACGCTTTTGCGGAACTTGCTTCCACTGCATAGCAGTCGGCTTCGGCTTCACGTACGACATTTTCATTTTTGCTCCCACATCTTTGCAACAGCATTTTAAACATGCACCGTGCTTAAAGTCGCGCGGAATCCATCCCTTGTGATTTGTAACGCTGCTGTCTGCAGGCTTGGAGGTGATGCTGCCAATGCTTTGGTGCAAGCCTTATGACCGTGCGACATCGGATAGCGCGCAGATTTGTTTCAATGCAAGTACAGTCCTATTGCAAGTAGTTGCTTCCCGTCTTGAGCTGTCTTGCAAGAGTGTCGCACCATCACTCAAGACCAAACAACATATTTATGCTTGTGGTGGGTTCTGTAGAGAGCACCTGCACAAGTCAGTGGAAAGTTTGCAGCTACAAGAACTGCTTTTTTTGAATAAGCAGCCACCTGAGCAGTTTTGTCAGAGCCAGCTGTCTGGCCAAGTTGCCTCCAGCAAACGGCCAGGCAAATGGTTGTGACCTTTATATCCAGGGTTCTGTGACTTTTAGTCTGTGCACACTTGCTATTGTGGGCCGGCACAGGCAACCAATATTGTATTTGATGGACTTTTTCTACCTTTTTGATGTTGCACAAACTAATTATTTCTGACTCTGACTGACGAATGAACAAAATCTAGACGCTGTCGGAGGCTTGTGAAAACGGTAAGGCATCTGTCTGCGCTCATGATGCGAGTAGTCTGTAGCAGCATCATGAAGCTACATACCACCCGTCTTTGATTTGAAAATCGGCCTTGTCTGGGTCCATCTTGCTCGCCGACATACCTTTTGCTCTTCTTTGCTGAGCACCAGTGTCCTGGCATAGTATGCTTATCATTGCTGCTGCAAATGAATATTCATAACTGTGGTAAGACGTTTCACCACCAGGGTTTCGTGCACCAGGTATGCATGCAGCCATGTTGCAGAATACCTACATTTGGAACGTGTGCCTCAATATATTGTGCAAGTCAGTGCATCTTGGGGACATATGCATATATTTGGATCCACCAATCCAGGGAAGTGCCGTCTGCCAAGATTAGGAGAGCTGAAGCGCAGTTGTGTCTAGCCACCTGTGATGTGGCATGTAGAGTATAGTGAAAAGTGTTTGTGTTATCCCGACTATACGTGTGACATGCATACATGTATATATATATGTCTTGACACGTCCACGCCGTGCTTCCTTGACAGATCAATCAACATTGAATCTCAGATACACGTCCCCAAGGATGCACTGATTTGCAGAGCCTGGTGCAACGCCTGGAACATAGGGGTATTGTGATACAGTATGCAGTCAAGGTTGTTTTATGATGCGCGATGCATTGCAATGCATCTCGGAGGCTATGTTTACAGTCATGGTAGGGGGTTTCTGCCATCTTGTGCTACAAGTTATTTCTGATGTGTCTTGCCAGCATCGAAGCACATACGACGTTGCAGTGAAAGCCCCAAACACACGCACATGTACAGTGATGAACATTACGTCAAGCCAACATTTTGCTGTGCAGCTAAGGTAATAATAAGGAATGCGTAATTGCTGCAAAGCACAGACAGCTGTGTCATACAGCCAGGACAAAAGGTCAGGACGAGGTCACAATCTGTACTGCATGTTCAAACAGACTCAGTCGTAGCAAAGCGCGATCTCACTAACATTGCAACTACTGCAGTCTGCTTGACTGGAAGAGAGTTCAAAACCAACCCAAAATTGTCAACGCTGTAATGGTTCATCCAAAATCAATTGATGCTCCACAAGAGCGGACGGCCAGCGTTTGAAAAACAGAGTGCTGCCAATCAAGTGTTGTCCAATCTGCCATCAAGGTTGGTGCTGCCATGCTGCCGCCGCCTGAAGCTAGCCTCTGCATGAGTGGTGGGATCTGAAATCATCTTCTCGGGTGGACCAGTGCTCCTGACAGGCACCATAGTGGGGGTCTGCCCTCCATAATGTGTAGCACTCACACGGGCAAGATCCCCATTGTCAGGCATAGCCCCCGAGCTCTTTCTGCTGACAGCCCTCACAATCTTGTCCCCAATGCTGCGCCTGCCTAGAGGCGGCACATTGTGCACATTACTCTGCTTTGCTCCAAATGGTGGTGTCAGCTCATCTTCTATGCTGCCTCTGCTGAGAGTCCGCATGATGCCATTTTTGCTCAGTAGCTGCAGGCTGAGCCTGGCTTGAGGAATCTGGTCACCAGCGTGTGTTGTGTGGTCCCTGTGTTGCACAGGCGGCGCTTGGTGTGGCTGGCCTGCATGCGTGCTGTTGTCAACAAACATGCTGCTGCTGGTAGACAGATCTGATGAGCCAGACCCACGAGCCAGATTAGGCTGCTGGAAGGGGGAAGGAAGCTGCTGATGCTGCTGCTGGTTGGGAATCTGGTGATGTCGTTTGCGCGCCACTGACATTGGTGACAGATGGGCAAATTCCACATAGGAATCTACATCTGCAATGATGTTCACATCAGCATGATTGGAATAGTCTCCTCGGCCTCGTGTTGATGGATCTCTGACAGATGTGTCATGGAAGGAGGGTTCGAATTCTTCCAAGACAATGGGTTCGGAGCCACACCGGAAGAAGGACATGAAGCTGTTGGTGCGTTGGACTGATTTAGTGCGTACTGGTTTTCCTCCAGATCCCATAGAACCGTTGCTAGTGGAGCGTGTGAGGCGGGAAGCAACATCTGGGAAGGTGGTTCCAGGCGGCAGCATGTCAATGACAACAATGGTCAGATCATCACTGATCTGACCTCCCTGTCTACGAACTGCTGCTCGCTGTATGTGCTCACCTGCATTACATTCAATATCGCTCAGTGGCTCAGCCTGAAATGCACGCTTGTAAACGTGAATGGCGAGAGTGCAGCAACAGGCCAGGACATCGCATAACACAGCAGGCATTTTAAGTGTACAAATGCACAACAAATAAATGGCTGCTTGGCTGCAGTTCTGTATCAGCTAGCCCAGTCCATCTGCTAAATCACAATAGGAACACTTTTGAGGCAGTTTGAGAGTCTAGCGCAGGTTCCAACAATGACTGCCACACAGCACAACAGCTCACATCCTCACCACCTTCACTACAGAAATTTGCGACCTATTCACAACAGTTGTCACGAGCCATGTAAACACCGACCTGCTTGTTGTGTGTCTTTGGTACGGGCCATCTTGACAACTTTGCGGCTGGGAAAGCAGTCCCACAGGCCATCGCTTGCAACAACAACACGAGCGCCCTCCTCAGGTATCTGTACTTGCATGATATGGGGGTGGGCAATGATGCATTCACCCACATCCATGTCACCAATGGCTCTTGAGACACACAGGCCGCCCGGCCACGCCCTCAAGGGGCCGTAGCCAGGCTCATCTGCCTCTGCTGCTCCATCCATGTACACACTGCAGCCACATGATATGCGTGCCTTACCATGTAGGATCAGACCTTGCAGTGTGTGAAAGGTGAGCCTCAGCATGTTAGTTTTTCATGGCAATACCATCGTGGAGCTGTCTGGACGCTGCAGCATAAACTGTTTCAGCATCCTGAACCAATGCACGCATTCAACGCATCATCACACTGGTTGTATGTGCAATAGTTTGTTTCTGGTTGGCCGTTAACAGATGATGTGTGTCAATGTATGCTCTGACAGGACAGATGCTGTAATGGCAGAACAGCTTGCAGACTGTTCATTGAAGACAGCGCACAAACAGGATAGCCATGTTGCTTGCCATGACAGTAGGGCTTCACATATACAAGCCTATATGTGTGCACAATTGAAACAGCAAGCATGTGATGAATGACCATCAACACCAAAACAAATTCTGCTGCAAAGTCTGGCATACCTAATGGGCGCTAAATATGAGCCAGCCCTCTTCAGACGATCTTGTTCTGACAGGTGGTTGTGTACCCTGTGTTCTGGGCTGAGATCCAAGAACTGCGCACCCAAATCTAGCACTGCTTTACTGTCACCAATACCAGCTACAGTGAGCAGCCAGTCTGTGATGAGAATCAGGGTCAAAGTGCACCCTGCAGCTGACACTATGTTCAGGAGCCCGAAGACCTTATACGTTCAGACTGCAATGAACTGCAGATAGCGCCTGGACCACGCATGGCATTGTGTGACTTAGTCATGGTTGCAGAGTGCATGATTTGGAATGAAAAGGTGCTGTGCATACCTGACAACTGCCCAGTCAGGACAAATTGTCCTTCCAGAGTAAGGAAAGTTGTTGTGACGGCTTCTCTTAGCTTCTCTGCATAGGCTTGGGTGGCTGCAACAAAGTCAGGATCACATTGTAGGCACCATTGATGCAAACAGCAGCTACAACGCCTTGCCAGGGCAGGCAACAGGTGAAGTATCAGTACATACCATCAGTGCCAGGAGCAATAGGTGGAGGTTTGGTTGGCATGTGTTGCATTAGCTCTCTGTAAAGTGCTTCCTGACAGTGCAGCGCTGCTGCAGAGCCATTGTGACCATCCGCAACAGCAAAGACAGCTAAGTTGTACCCCAGCCCTGAACCTCCTGTCTGGTGTGGTGAGGAATGAACCATCACGACATCCTGCAATCATTCCAGGATGTACATGCTGAAGCAAATGGCCAGAGTGCTGCATAGGACACGAAGACAACAAGCAGAAAGATGTGCATGCATACTCAGGCATGCTTTGTCGACACACAAGGTTTCGGGGTTGGTAGTTTCCAAGAGTGTAAGCATAGTAAGCGCACCTCTCCCTTCTTGACCATTTGCGATACGACGTGAGTGACTTGTGGTCGGACACTACCAGGTGTTCCATTCTGCATGCTTTTTAGCAGCGTCGGTGGCAAGCACGAACCTCAGGCCTTTGTCAAGACGTACAAGACTGAACAGCAGCAGATGCAGAATAGCAGCCTTGTTCAAGTGGAAGACTATTGCGGACGGGAAAGAACCGTCGGCGACTAAGAAGCTGTGTGCTGAGGTATGCTAACTTCACACTTGTCAACACGCACAGGAGTGCAATGAACAAGAAACCGTCGTATCGAGCAAATCGGAAATGACTGCAAAGTGTCACACACGATGTCGTCGGTGATGTCTTGCGGCAGCGCACTGATTTTCGCAAAGTCAAATGGGGCTCTGCTATTCACGTGGGGGATCAACGTCATCCCCTGTAGGGGCAGAAATGCCTTGACACTGCGCTTGCAACGGCAGTGTCAGCGCATCCCCAGAAATCTCATGACCTGTGAAGGCTGACTCAAGGATCATGATCAGGAACGGCGGTAGCGCCAACAGCATGCACATATTGTATATAATGTCTGACTCTTGATGACCCAGGCATTTTGCCAAGCTTTGTGAGTCATCCTCTTTGAAAACGTGTTGCTGGATCCACTCTGTCAAGGGCAACATACAGTGTATCATGGTTGAGAGAAGCACCGTTGCAGACCATGCACATCATGTGCCATAGACAATGACTGCTTGCACAACATAGAGGAGCACCAGTACTGCAATATATACAAGCTTGGCAACTAAGAGAGCATGACACTGGCCGCCTGCCATGAAGTGTTACATCTGCCGCAGCTTCAACAGTGAACCCCAGGCCAACCTCCACAGCTGAACTTGCGCTAATGACCGGCCAGCACTGCTAGGCCAGCTTTGTAAAGCTCAGGATTCTCTACATTTGCTATTTATTGCCTGATAGTGTTGCAGCAACCCCCACCCTCCATGACAAGGGATTGGCAACAAGTGAATGATGCAAGGAACTAGCACATTACTTAAGCAACTGTCTAGCATGCACAAATGGCCTGGGTGTATGTGCATTGGCAGCTACACTGCACAGAAGCTCCACAGCTGCAGTGTGGTTATTCTTGCTAGCAATATCTGCTGGAGAAATCCCCACGCAGTCTCGTGCCTGCACAACAATTCAGGTGCTCATTGTATGAAATTGAATGTGGTACTATGACATGAGCTGCTCACACTTTGTGCCTGAGCCAAAGGTGCAAAAGTAAGAGTGCGGGAACATGCGTGAACCACAGCTGTTATTTACATAGGCTGACACAAAACATTTTGCATCAAGGTGTTAGGCTGTGTCGATGACATAGTACCAGTTTATGAACATGGTCCAGACAACATGGTCAATTCTGCTGCCTGGGACTGAACACATCTTCTGCTGGCAATAGACAGCAAGGGCTCGTCATGGTAGAGTGTCAGGTTCACATCTATATTGGTGGTTTGAACATTGCATAGCAAAGGCAGACAGTGTCATTCAGACCACAGGATAGTCATGACTCAGCATAACCCCTCTGGATTGCCATTCAGCTTGACTTTCCAAATCTGAACAAATGCACATGATTTGGGCAGTGCAGTGGAGATGTACCGCTGCCACTGATGGTCCACCAATTGTCAGCAAGGCAGTCAGCAGTGGCAGACTGCCTTTCCTGGCAGCGATGTGGACAGCTGTCTGCCCATACCGATTGGCATGGCGCACGAGGGCACCAACAGCACTGCCTGCTGCACTCAGCAGTCTGACTGCTATGTTATGTCGGTCAGCTACAGCAGCAGCCATGAGCGGCGTCCACCCATCCCCATACAGCCCACCATCCTGGTGCAGAATTGATATAATATTCAGCTTAAAAGTCGATGTTGCTGACATGCTGAGAAGATGTCCACTAGTGTGTCAAGCTCTTGCACTTTTCAGCATGTTTGCATCTCCTGCTGTGCAATACAGTATCAGCATGAAGCATCTCATCACAGACATCAAACGAGCTGAGCTTTATGTGGGCAAACAAATGCATTGCTGCCAAACCCAGAACAAATGCAGAAGTACTGTCTAGTCAGAAGCTGCAGGTTATAGGCATGAAAGCCAAGGCACAGTCAAAGGCCCAGAAGCACAACCTGCCTGACAATAATCACAACTGCTGACAACTTGTGATCAGAGTGGATGAGATGTGCATGCCAACCTGCCAACGAATGCCCTCCTGGCGCATGTGTTGCAGCAAAACGTCGACGACCAGGATCTCCCCCCTGAGAGCTGCAATGTATAAGGGAGCCTCCCCTGCAGAGTTCCTGAGCACCACATCCGCCCCGCCATGCAACAGCAGCTTTGCACAGCCTGCATGGCCTGACTCACAGGCCACAAAAAGGGGCGTGGCTCCCCCCTTGTCCCTGGCATTGACCCCACTGCCCAAGCCCAGCAGCGCCTGTTGCAAGCACTTGTCCTGATCAGAGTGCATCCATGGAACACAGCGTCTTCTGAGGATGCATCATGATCGAATGGTAAAGCGGGGAAGTGCAAGGATATAATCATACGCATATAATTGTGAAAACGCTGTTACTTGCTCTTGCTACTGCATGCCCTTGATCTGCATGCACACCCCTGCTGCAGACAAATGAGGGACAGGCGAAGCGATGGGACAGTACAGCTGCAAAAGGAAGTTTGGTGCAGTGCATGGTAATCTATGGACACTGCAGGCTATGACAGGACAGGCCTGGCTCACCTCTACAGCACTGGCCTCATCCACGTCTACAGCCACATGCAGCGGTGTCTGGCGAGCTGCATTAGAGCAATTGACAGCTGCTTCAATCAGCAGCTTCAAGTAAGCCTGCATCTTGCCCCTCATCAGCAAGGTCCCATCGGTACCTCTGCTCCTGTGCTTCACGTTGCTGCTGCTGTATGTAACAGCTGCAGCAATGCTCTTGGACTCACACATGTCCAAAACTTGTACGCGCCTGTTGCCGCAGCTGTCAGCAATAAGACTGCGCAACTCTAGACGAGAACCATGCGGAAGAAAAGTGATCTCCAACAGCACCAGGAGTCGCAGCTGCAGGACTAGAGCAGCAAGCTCCGCAGCAATGGGTTTTGCTGCTGGGTGAAAGCAAGACGGGGTTTTCTGAAGCACACCAGCAATGGTGGCTGCTCTAGATCGGGGGATGCTGTTGAACATGGGGATCTGACCAGGACTCATGACGCTGCTTTGCTGCTTTGGGACTTGCAGGGTTGAGCCACCAAGGAACAACATCTGCAGCTGGGGACATGCTGCCGCCACAGCTTGCAAGCCTGCTGGTGTGATGCCGTGACAATTGTGCAAAGCCAAAGCTTGCAGACTTGAGCCTGCCAGAACGGAAGCAGCAGGACATATGCGATCATGCAACACCTCCGAAACATGGTCAGGACTGGAGGACAGATTGTCCTGATCTGAGTCCTTGGCTGCCTGCATGCTGGGTTGTGACGCAGCTGCTGGCCATTGTTGAAGCTGCAGGTGACTGAGTGCGATGCATTGAAGGGACTGTTTAGAGGTGACTGCTGCTTCCAAGAGCTCGTCTAGAGCACTGTCTTTTGTCTGGAAGCAGCGCTGCAGGGAGAGGAACTCTAATCTGGTACCTGCAGCGTTTGAATGTCACCTTGGAGAAGCTGCTTGCCAAGGGACAGATCATCACACGGCCAATATGCTGATGATCAGCAGGAAGGCATTCAAACAAGGGGGGAATATGTGTGAGTTTGAAGACCTGTGTTGCAGTGTTTACAAAGCAGCAACTAATGCTTTGCCGGTGGACAATCCTGAATCATGGCTAGCAAGCTTTGGCTTGGCATCAAGCTGCAAGGCATGGTGGAGATTGATACAGTGTTCAAAAGGCAACATATCAGCAGAGAATTTGCAGCAGATCAAGCATGAATTTGTACAGTGACACAAAGCAGCAAGACTGCACAACACAGAGTTACAGGTTGCCATAAGCCCTTTGGAATCTTGCTCACCAGTGTCAGGTGCCAGCAGAGCTTCTCCAACAGAAGTCAATTTCCGGCAACCAGCAAGCTTTAAAACTTGCAGTTCTGGGCATTCCTCTACCGCTATGCTGATATCAGCATCATCAACCAAGGTATTACTCAAATCCAGCATCTGGACACCTGCAATAGCAGCACTGTGATTCAATCAACGGCTTTGGTAGCTTGAAACAGCATGGACATTAAAAAAGAGAGAACTGCGCCCACCTTTGAAATGCCTGCATACACCCTGCAAAGTCTGCCGCACAAGCGATACATCTTCGACGTGCTTGGGGTGAGCAGTGCTTTCTGCTTGGCATATGTGCAGCCTGAGAGGTGCATAAGCTGCAATACCTTGCAGATGCTTAGAAGCCCTAGCGCAGGCAAACACATCTTTGGGCTGTTCAAGCCAGCTCAGGACTGTTGCCAAAACCTGTATGAACAGACAAATGTCATTAGCCTGGATGCTTCCAGCGAATATCAAAATCAGAGGGCCAATCACACACCTCGTCAGGCAGCTGACCAAAACCTTCACATTGCAGACCACTCCCTAGGGCGTTGGCCTCATCACTTGCACGTGTGCAGGATTGGGGGACAAACACAGGAGCCAAGGGGTTCAACCCGCTCGGAAAAATCCGGGCACGCCCTGATGACTCCATGATGATGACGTCACGTCAGTTCCAAGACCTGGACTCCTGCTTTTCTGCCTTCCCACTCCCTGAGGACCGCCCAGCCGGCTCCTGGTTGCCGGCACCCGGCAGCGCAGGACGGCTTGCGGGCGCAGGCTCTTCCTGGAACGACACCGGCAACGTTCTTGACCGTGATAAGCATAAAGGTGGCGGTAATAGCAAAGGGGAAAGGAAAAACTGACTTGCGTGCGTGTGCATGTCCCATGGAGCAGGTGTGAGAGATGAAGAGGAAGAAGAAGTACGGGTCAGTCATAACGCTCGCCGTTTCCCTTCTCTTCCATCTCCACACCAGCTGGCCCACGATCTTGTGATCCACCTGTGTACGCGAAGGGACTGCATACTCGGAGGTCTGGTGATCAGGTCCTCAGTTGGGAAATCGTCATCCTGCGGCGGGCTGCGCAGGCGTGTACATACAGATCACTTCTCGACAAGAGTTGTTTGTTGACAAAAGGTTCGTCGAGCCTACAACGTTTTTAGTTCATGCAGCGCAATTATTAACGTTCCGGCTCTGGGCAACATAAAAAGGTCTTCAGTCGTCGCATGCTGTCAGGATCGATCCATGTTTATGCCTGACGCTGACGACGCTGTTGATGGTCACCATGAGCCTGTTGCTACTACGCACGAACTTATTTTGACTCGCAATAAAGGTGAGCTTGCTCGACAAGCAGCCTATACCCCGCTCGAAGAAGCGTTCGTCTGTGTATCTTACGCGTCACGCGTTTAACCTGTCAGGGCTCTGTGGTATGCAGGTGATGAGCGCACAGAGCGCAAGCCAAGCCTCGGCTCTGAGCAGCAGCTCAACCCTGAAGCACACCATACCCAGAAACCACTCAGTACTCAGAACCTGACGCTTTCCCACAAGAATGAGTCAAGTCAGCTCAGCAAAGCTCAGGCTTGTTGGCACAAGCACCGGTATACCAACCGGCTGTTAATCTTGACAAGCTGCATCACCACGTGTGTGGGCGTCACACTTGTCATTCCCTTTTCAGTCCTCAGCTTTGCAACATATATGACCGGCTGTTATGGTCTCATGGCGTCAGAACTCTTTAAGCCGCGGCAGCGGGCGCAGCCAACACAGCAGCAAGCGCAGATGATGGTTAGCATTTTCCTGGTAAGTTGCTGACTTTTCTTGTGACGATTTTTGCTTTGTTATGCTGGCGCATAAAGGTGACACCTCTTCTAATAAAGCTGCAAGTATTGTTGTGTTTGGTGCAGACACGACGCCTTGGTGGATACCTTACAGCTGCAATAGCCCTTGTGCTTGGACTGGCAACCATTGTTCCTGCTGCTTTGCGCTGCTATGCATATGCGGAAGGTGCAGGGATCGCTCTGCTGGACGTCAATGGGACTGACTTCAGGTCCGGCTCAGGCTTACCTTGGTTCTGCTGCTATTTTTTGTGGTCACTCTGTCATCCTGACTTGGGAAGAGTGAAACTCTTTGACAAGTTGTTGTGCAGCTGCAAGTACACTGCTTGGGGTCTGGCTGCCTGTGTCTCATGTTGGACAGCCTTACTGACCCGTACAGGCTTGAGTGCTTGATGTAGAAAGCACATTGTGTTGCAGCCAGCTGTGTGACTCTGTATGTTGCCTGTGTGAGGGCAAGAACATCTCGGATATTGTACGCCGCGCACTGCACATTACGCAGGACGATAATATGCATGTCCTGACATGCTAGGTTTTGTCTGCAGACGCATGGTGCTGGGTGGATGGCTGTTGACTCATGCAGCAGTGAGCTATTCGATGGCATGCATATCAAACTTGATTGTACGCATCTTGAGTTCAAACTGCTCTGCAGAGAATGATGTGCCTATATCTGTTGTGGTGGACAGCCAAAGTACATCTCTCAAGCATGTTGATGAACGTCATCTGGCGCGGTCACAAAGCTGCAGCTGGTGAGCGTCAGACTTTGAAGTGAACAGTAGCCTATAAATTGTGCAAAAGTACTGTCAAGGATAGGGTTAAACATTGAGGGATGCAATCATCACACCATGTACTTTCACCAGGTTAAGCCCCTGCTGAGCAAGGTTACGATGCTGCATTTTTGCCGGATAACCGAACTTCATCAGCAGAAGCCATGACATCTAAGTATACACACAGCTGCTCATCTTTGTGCAGCTCCATCTTGATTTCCAGCCACAGTTGAGGGTGTCGCCGCTTGATGCCTGTCAGCCAAGCACAGTCAGCATGCAATCCAGCCTTAGTCAGCCACAGCATAAACAAAAGCGCTGTACCAGGTTGACTGGACCTACCAGGACGTCATGCTCATGGACATTGCACCAACAACACAATGCCGATGAGATGCTGCAACATAAACACTTGAAGCAACCTGCAATGGTTGCGGCAGAGTAGACAGCTGAATTGTGCTGCATCACATCTGCAAACAGGTCATGGATCAGCTTGTAGGTATAGTGTTGTCCAACAGTGGATTGACAGTGTGCAAGCCTACCGGCCAGACAGTTGATGTCTTCCTGCAGCAGTGCGAGAGGCAGCACCCAAGCATCCAGCTGGGCGGCTTGACAAGCATCTAGCAGCATCTGTGCATCTGTCTGTGCCTTGCTATCCCCAACAACAGGCAGCTGCTCTGATGCTGCTGCCAAACCTGCAGCAGCATCACAATCACCCTGGCTTGCAGACGCATGGCTGGGATTGAGATTCAGACAGACTACAAATTGCTTGATGTAGGCTGCGACATTGGACATGTCTCAGCGTCTGCTGCACAGGGACCTAATCTAGGGCTCGTTGCACATCATTGCTGTTTCACTCATGTGCCTTGTGCAAGTGATGCAATTGGTCCTGAAGCTGGGAGCAAGACTTTCAATGCTAAAAGGACCTTGAAGCAAGTCTGCTTGGCCGTTGCAGAGGCACACACACATCTAGTACAAAGTGCAATGTTCTAGCCTACGCTGATGCTCCTCTAAGCTGCACAAACAATATCTGAGTTGATGGCCGACATGTGTGGATGGCACAACTTCCCATGCACCTAGATGCAGCCCTTACTAACTGAGCTGGACGACAAGCAGTTAACGAGCACCATTTACATGCACCACTCACAGGTGGATGTAAGCACCAACCACTGGACATGAGCTGGACACAAGCTGGTACCTGTGAGTATGGTCTCAGGTGTGACCGCTTGATCACTCAACCCTTGGCTTGTGGCAGCAACCAGCAGAGAGTCCAATCTACCACCCACAGCCGCCAATGACCGACCCAGCGCTGCAACCTCCCTGCGATGGCAGAGCATTCTGTGAAGCCACCAGCAAGAAAGGGAGGCGTTCAATGTAATCTCACCGTGTCTGGTCGGCACATGTGAGTGGATACGTTATTTTACAACCAGCCCATACGTAAGCAGCAATGATGTCTCAGACAGCTGCATATACACCTGCTCTTGCATGCTGCTACTGAGTGCAGGGTATGACACGACAGTCCTTGGGGTCAGGTTTGCCCAAGCCTATGAAGGAGTGAGTCGAGGGTGACACAACGACAACAGCTGCATTGCATTGAGCGGTAGGTTCACGATGCCCTCACCCACATCTTGGACAAGCTAGGGCAAGTCCTCCGCCCTCTGTGGAAGCTTTTACCGCTTCATATGACAATGGTGCAGCAGGAACGACATAAATAACATGTTAACCCATAATCCCTGTCGATAGAATGGCATTGACATCTGCATGCTTCACCTAAGGGAGGCGGTCTCTAGTTGATCCCAGGCATGGGCAGCAATGAGGTCCCACGCAGCGGTACCGGTGGCGCTTGCCTGGTGCTCTGAAACTGCGTTCTGCTTGGCACTAGGTCGGGCTGGAGGGCCTGAAACCTGTTCTGTGACTGCAGGCGTGCTCCACAACCAAGATGCAAGCCATCCCCCCACCTGTGAGTGTATTTACATCTCTCAGCCTTGGCAAATGCTAGTTTTCTAGATGGTTCAGCACGCACACACTATGCAGACAGGCTTGCTGAATGCATGACAGAAGACGTTTGGGAACAGGGTCAAAACTAAAGTTGATGAGCGAGCTTGAGTGAGAGCAGATGATGTTGTGCCAATCTGGCAAGTCCCTTTGAGACCACTTCTCAGCCTTGATTGATCAGACAAGGTTGACAAGTCACTGTGCAAAAGGCTCACCCCAGCATCCTGATTGGCTGCTGACTGGGGGTGCTTGCCGCTGGAGTGGTCATGCATGGGAGCATGGCTGGGCATGGCTGCCAGGATGTCATTGTCCCCAGGTGGAATCAGGAACCTGAGGAGCTCTGAAGCTAGGTCATACTGACCAGCTTCCAATGATGCCTGCAGACCAGGCCAGTCCAATGGCAGCTTGTGGAACGGCAGTTATTGCTGAGTAGGGACATGCAGGGAAGGGACCCCATGTAGCAACTTCAGCCTTACAGACAAGGCACAGGTTCAATCAAAATGTGCTCAAAAAAGTATGAGGTGCTATCAAAAGGTCAAACAAGCTGACATTGGCTGGCCTGCATGAAGCACACACACTTGTATGGCACATGCATTGTGAAATGCAATGATGAACAGCAGGCAGAAGCAATGTCCGCGTGAAGTGCATGTGTTCATTCCTTCGTTCTTGCATTCCTTCATTCCTCCGTTTGTTTGTTCATTCATTCACTCATTCAGCACAAGTCTTCCCCTAGTACGTACAGCCCTGAGTAGCTCCCTGTGTGTACTAACAAAGACACTTTGTGTGCACTCTGGCAAAACAGATCCCCCAAAACTAAGCAGGGACAGACAACAGGATCTGCCTGCAGGAGGCACAGCACAGCGCTCATCCAGCTTGACAGCAGTGGTGAGGCAGACCTGTATGAGGCGCAGGGCCAGGCCATGTGCTTCTTGTGCTCCCTGGATGCGGTCAACAATGAGCAGGCAGCAGGCAGCGCTCTGCAGGGCACCCACATCCAGCAGGGCCTCCAGCAGAGCCCCGGGGGAGCCCACTGCGGCAAACAAGGCCGGCCACATCTGAGCGTCTGTCTTACGTGCCACACTGACGACAATGTCTCGGAACAGAGGGAAGTGGCGGATGAGCTGAGCCGCAGCTTGAAGGAGTGGCCCTACAACCAGCACAGCAGCTTGAGTTGCAACAACAGACGACATGTCGGGTGTGGGGGCTCTGAGTCTGTTGCAGGCTCATTAGCCAACTTGGCTTGGTGAAGAGGTTAGAACAAGCCTGTTGTTGCTGCCTTGACAGCCAAAATGTTTACGGTCAACCAATGCTGCAATTTGCAGGGGTGTTCTCACCAGCAGTCTTGGCACCCTTGCGGGGTCTGCCATTGGCCGAGGTGGGTTCCGGCTGAGGGCGGCCGCTGTTGTCTATCCATTGCTCCAGCATGCCCAGGTGCTGTGAGTAGCTGCCTCCAGAGTAGCTGCATTCAACAACAGGGCTCATGACACCATCAATGCCTCAAGACCGTTGGTATGTCTCTGCACTGCCAAGTTTACTGAACAAACCTGATGTCGAAGAACTTGATGGTCGTGCGGGTGCATATGCAGAAGGTGCCTTACGTGCCTTTGCTGATGCTGCCCACACGGGCAAGTCCGCCTGCAGATTAGCTGCACCAAACAACAAGGCTGGCGATGTAATCAAACAGTCTATGCCTTTGCTTGTGTGTTGCTCACAAGGGCAACTCAGCCTGCTTGGCTGGCTGCCATGCAGAAGGGCACAGTCTGCAATGTATGCGCAGATCAGATGGACAGGTTTCACCGCAAGATTTTGCTATTGCAGGCGACATCATGTCAACCATGCAAGGCTTGGAAGAAGGGCTATACTTGTGTCAGCAGGCATAGGCCTTGTCTTCAACTGGAAGTACAGGCACTTGTCCCATCAGCAACGTGCCGGCAAACAAGAATGCTGCGAGCATCGTAAATAAAGAGAAAAGTTATCAGCAATTGGAGACGTCACATTTGGATTAAGTGACTCAACAAACTCTAAAAATCAATCAACACCCACACTGCACGAGCATGCGTTAGCTGACCTGCTCTGGGGCCTAGACATCTGCTCATTGTTGATCTCCAGCGAAGTGAAAAGCAGCCACTCCAGGGATCGTGCAAAGTGGGGCGCTTGGGAATGACTGGTGGCCAGAGAAAGGGCTTCCTTGGCCTTGCCCTTCTGCAAGAGGCGGCGCAGTAGGCAGGGTAGCACTGGCTGACTCTCAGGCAGAGGGTGGAAGCAGGGGTAGGAGGCATGTGCGTAGGTGAGAGACTGTGAGCTGGCTGCACTGCGTGTCATGCGTTGTGTGATGCCTGCATATCAGCACGGTCAAGTCAGTCAGCAATGTGTGTGTGATGTGGACAGCAGGGTGAGGATTCTCCTGACTGTACAGTTGCAGCACAGAACAGAACAGAATTTGATAGAACAGGACAGGACAGAACAGGAATAGGTGACAGGCTGGACAGAACAGGAATAGGTGACAGACCAGATATAAGCTGCATTGGACTTCATCTGCTGAGCATGCCAGCATGTCTGCAGAGTCAGGTCATCAAGGCTTGCCGAACGCGTTTGTCAGCAAATTGGCAATGTTTTGTGCCACATCAGCTTGTAAGCTTGTGCGCAGCAGGTGAGGACATGGTGACTGACCAATGATGGCCACCTCTGCTATAGAGATGCCGATGGGGTAGACCTCTCGATCAAATTCCAGCTCTGGATCTGTGCTGTGAGCGGTCATGCTGTCTCGGGTGGTGGGGGACAGGGGCTCTGCCAGGGAGCTTGGGAACCACAGCTGCATTCCCCGAGCCCCATATGTCCACCAGGGCACTTCTACATCACCGTGACCTGTGTCGCAAACAGAAAGACAGCAATGACAGCACCGCATCTGAAGCACCAATGTATCCAGTGCTGGCATAGCCCATTACATGACATATTCGTTCATGATTATCTTGAGCTGAAGGAGCAGGGGAAGTATCACAGAGGTCTGCCTGGGAGTCCCATACCTCCATGACAGCATTCCCATGACCAGCATGCTAGAAAGCTTTGAGGAGGTGAAAGTTTGTGGCGCTTGGATCTGAGCAACAGAGCGACATGCAGGTCTACAGCATGGTGGATGAACACTGGGCCATGTGGGCAGATAACCATGGTTCCTGCAACAGATGCAGGCATGACACGTGACCTGACAGAAGCTTGAACAGCTCACCTGATGCCTGGGCAGTGTCGCCAGCGCTGTCAGCCATAGAGGTTGTCCTGACGTGAGCAGGATGATGGGCAAAGCCGCTGCTGCCGTTCATGCCCTCATCTTGCACATGCTGCAGGCTGCTTGTGCTGGCAGAATGTAGGCCCACACTTCTGCCTTGCCCCTCACCTGCATACCAGTGGCCTTGCTGCACACACTCCAACTTTATTTCACACAATTTGAGTTTTGACCCTGGATACAAAACTCCTTGCCTAGCATGCTGTTGCATCCACCAGCAGAACAGCGTCAAGATTTGCTTACCACCACGGCGAGTGCATTGATGAGGGAATAACACAGGGGTGCACATCAAGGCTGGTTGCATTTCTGAGTAATGTATTGGAAGAGCTACCATTTCAAAAGTTCAGAGGATGCCACAAGAGGTTCAAAAAGCATGCTGCGCCAGGAAAGATATACAAAGGATACCATTACTGACACACTATCATGAGTTGTCAGCCAATGACAGTGCAGCTGGGAGTTGCTTGATTTGAGAGTGAAGCTCACCTTCTGAGTGGCCTGCATGCCTCCCAGAGGACTGTGCCAGGCTTGCAGTGCGTGAGAGGGCAGAGGAAGAGTGACTGTGGGCCCTGTCCAGTTGGGTCGGGCCAGCCGTCAGGTCAGCAGAAGAGTGGGACGGACCTGACAGCCAGAAGGACTCTATATCATCTGCCAGCAGCATTTCGGACCCTGCATACAACATGCTGGAGCTATACCCTGCTGACTTTTGTTTCTGCCAATTGGCAGTGCTTTGCTTGAAGGGGGTGTGAGGTTTGGCCTCAGCGGCATGCAGACACAACAATGTGCTTACTCACCTTGGCTTCAATCATGCTGTACAGGGCCTGTTTCTGATCCACTACTCAGCATGCGGTAGCAGACATCCTCAAAGTACACACCTGACTAACAAGCATCATGCAGAGAGGGTGCAAGGAACCAGGCCTGGTAATACTTGTTGTATGTCATCCTGTCTTAAGCTGCTGCTTCTGCAGTTCCCCTGCTTTGGAACTGCAGACTGGTTGGATGTAGCAACATCAGCAATTGACTGAACTGCGCTGAGTGCGATTCCTCACCCAGTTTGGGAGCAATGCAAGCTCACCTTGTGCCATGTCCAGTACGCTCATCTGGCCTCCAGCACGAAGCAGCACACAGTGACACGGCTCCAGGTCTGCAGCAGTGCCGCCTTCTGCACCTTGGCCTGCCTCACTCTCACTGCCAGGCCCAGGCTCAACAATGGCTATGTCCTGCCAGCAATGACACAGCTCTTTGTCTGCTGACCTTACTACACATCACTGTGTTCTGTATGTATGCTGTATCATACGACGACTGGATTTTGTACACACGGGCGTCTCTGCCGTGGTGATGTTGCAGATTGTTCTAACGCCTGCCATTTCTCTCTACATTTGTCATGCTGTGTGAGGGACTACAGGAGCATTGTGGTGTTGCCATATTGTGCCCACCATGAATGTCTACTCAGCATATTTATTTTACCTGGGGTTGAGACCACAGGTCAGCATGGTGATGTAAATGCTCATGCACTGCTTTACTCTGTCGCCTCAATCCGCATTCATTGAGCAGCATACAAGCAAGAGCTGATCTTGCAACAGCAACTACAGCTATACAAGTGGTCCTCTTACCGTGATAGGCTGGCCTACAGACATGATTGAAAGCTCCCGCACAGCATGAATCTTGGCTGTTGGGGTGCCAGTGGGAGACAGCGCACCAGTCATCACGACGTGCAGCAGTGTCAGCTCCAGAGGAGCAAATGCCACCAGCACATAGCTGCCCAAAGCATCCAAAGCTATAGGTGCCTGCAGGTTCAGCATGGTCAAAGACTGCACACATGTGCCCAGTCATACAGTGCACTCAGCGTTTTGGCGCAAGCACATTATGCATTTGCTGTAGCAGCATATGCCAGATGATGAATGCAACATGGCAGACTGCCGTGTCAAAAATGTGTTGGAACGACTGTTTATATGGACACCAGCATAGGGTTAGGCACGACAGACCTAGACTGTATCCATGTGGCTTTGAGCCCATGTGTAAGCCGGTGAGCTATATTCTGTTCTGCCTGGCCTTATGCTTAGCTGCTTCCTTGGATGAACAGTCAGGTTCATGCCTTATATATAGTCACACATATCAAACACATATCACATAAGAGAGCTGACCTGAGGCAAGGGGTAACGAGCCAAAAGAGAGGAATGGTCTAGATGGTAGCGAGGGTACAGCAGCAGCTGGCAGGGCAGGTTTGCTGGCTTTGGGCCATGACTGCTGGTGGTGGCTCCCACATATGCACACACCAGGACCACCCGTGGCAGCCACAACAGCCTCTGCACACCACATGCATGCAGAGGTGAGAGGCAGCTGCCTGGGATTGCTGCAGCATGGCAGCAGCAGGCAGCACAAGACCTGGAATGCCAAGCTTGCTGTTTTGCTGCTGAAGCATTGCAGTGTCAGGGACAGCCAGCTCTGCTGCTGACCAGCTGATGGGAGTTGTATAGTTTAGGGCTCAGCAGATGATCATCCAGACACGCATTTGCTGTTCCATTCATGAAGATGTGCATCCAGGCATGCATATACTGCCCCATTCAAACAGCCAGTCCAGGAGTAAATTAAGCTTCCACTGATAGAACAGCGCTGCTTTTGAGCCACAGGGCTGGAACAATCCACAGGACCTCCCTGGATGGTGAAGATCCATCTAACCTCAGAACACATATGATAGTTGAGTCGCTGAAGGTGAGAGGGCCTCACCTGCACCATGATTTCCCTTTCCTGACTGACATCTCCAAACAGCCGCCATCGACTGCTTCGTCTGCTGTACAGTCCCAGCCCCCGGGTGCCAGCCACAGCAACATCCATGCCATCCGGGCTGATGGAAGCATGTGTGAGGGGATAGCGTGCCGCAATGTACTGCTGCGGAATGCGTATGTGCTGCACCCCAAGGCGGGGCCCAGCCTGCTGTTGGCGGTCAGCAGTGTCGGGGCCAAAGAGACTGCTGGGGCTGCCTCCTGCTGCCTCACTCACCACCAGCAGCCTATCGTCTGTCTGCAATTATTGCAGGCAATGTTCCCAATGATGAAGCTTATGCGGACACTACGCTGTTGCATGTCAAGATGATGGCTTGTGACAGCATTGTCAAACAAAGTGTACACATATGACAATGCACCCTTTAGTCCAGCGTTTCACCTCATTCAAGCCACCTTGCAGCCTGTTGCCTGCTCAAGAAAAGGTAATTGCACATCCCTCAGGTTCCACAATTGATGGGAAGAGACTGCCATGTTCCCACAAGCTTCGCAGTGCCTAGCAGTAGGACAGGTCTAAGCTATTCAGATGTCCTCTGCAAAGCATTTCCTCATGCAGCAGCTGCATGTATGCCTACCTGCCATTGCGCATGAGGAAATGCTTTGCATACATGGCAGCTGCTGCAAGACCTTTACATTTTGCGTCCCCGGCAGCTTGCACTGCCCAACACTTCCACAGCTGATGCTATAAGAACGCCAGCAAGTTACGGTACCACACACGAAGAAGACTGACCTGGAGAAGGTGTACTTCTTGGTTGGGGTAGGAGGGGGAGGGCTGACGATTGGCAGCCACCCTGTGGCTGGCCTGTAAGCTTTTGGCAAGGCCCACTTCTAGCACCTGACCGGTGCTGCCCACCTCAGCCAGCATGATTTGGTAACCTGCAGGGCCCCATGCCAGGCTGGCAATACCACTCTGCAACCAAAGCCATTGCGCCTGATGTCTACACAATTTGCTTACACTCAAGTTGAGTTAAGCTGCTTGCCAGCAGCTGCAGGCTTGACACGAGGTGCTAGGATCAACTCTCAAATATGTGTAGTCATATACTTGGCAAGCAGGCTATTATTATTATTTGG
>JAABUP010003936.1_pt1 | contig 25351 bp, 21 predicted proteins | sample 5559201 | NCBI WGS metagenome assembly JAABUP01 (sample SAMN10711887, study PRJNA513373) | rock metagenome | isolation source: Antarctica rocks | place: Antarctica
AATACGCTAAGCGCTGAGCTGGCCGTGGAGGGCCGAACGGCCATCACCGGATCAAATGACGTGCACGCGAGCGACGGAGTTCGGGCGGGTCGTCATGCGTGAAATGAAAGACACCAGCCACCTAGCACCGGCCTGCGGCCGAGTGCGTCCGTCCTGCTTCGCGGTCGAAGCGACACGCCACAGATCGTGTGTCTACAAGAAATCGTGTTCCGGAGACCCCGCACCCCGTCTGCAAACTGGGCGTTTGCAGCTGACAGAGGCCTTCTGCGCCACTAGCACTAGCTGCGAAACTCAGGCCAGGGCGGTTCGTCCCGGCGGCGGTCCCGGGTGCGGGCGAGGCGATGTAGCGATCGATCGATCGGTCTGTCACCCGGCCTCCACAACTCGACGCCCACCTCGCGGGAGGTGGGCGCCTCAGTGTCAAGGGCCATTAGGTCACCCGGTGTTGATCACACCTCAAGGGCGCGAATGCCCACTGGACAGGGCTCATTGGTCATCTCAGCCCGAGAGCTCGCCGACGCCGCTGGTCTCCATGGCGACCAGCAGCCGCCAAAGGCGCAGGGCCACCTGCAGCTCGGTGCGACGCTCCTGAAGCGAGTGGCCGACGAGCTGCTCAGCCTTGTGTAACCGGTTGCGCACGGTGTGCTCGTGCAACTGAAGCCGCTGCGCGGTCACGACATGGCTGCCGTACCGGAACGACACGTCGAGAGTGTCGCGCAGTCGGGCCGCATCGGGGCCGGGCTCGGCGAGCCTGCCGAGCTCGGCGCTCACGAACGCCCGAGTGCGCTCGACGTCGCGCAGCAGCAGTACCTCGAGGCTGACCTCAGTGTGCGCCAGCACGGCAGGCGCGCCGGCACGCCCCAAGGCCGAACGGACCCGCTCGACCTCCTGCGCCTGAACCATGGCGGCGCGAAAGCCGGCCAGGCCGGGCTGCGGGTCGCTGAGCGACGCCTCCACCCCGGTCCGCTCGAGCACCGAGCGCACAGCGGCGACGGCCTCCGGAGTCCAGGACCCGGAGGCACCCAGCCAGAGGGCGCTGCTCGACAGGCTGAGCGGCTGTACGAGGGTCTGCCGTACATGCGCGGCCGCCCGAAGGCCAATGAGGAGCCGGGCGGCCGCTCCCGCGGGCATGGCGGGCAGCAGCACGACGAGGTGCGGGAGCTGCAGGTCGTAGTCGAGGGTGAGCAGGTCGGACGGGCCAACCGGGGTGGCCTCGTCGCGCAGCAGTTCGCGCACCAGGCCCTGGCGCACGTGCGCGCGCGAGCGCGATAGCGCGTCGTCGGCCCGCGCGTAGGTCTCGGCGACCTGGCTGGCCACGTGGTCCTGGTAGCCGAACAGCGTGTCCGTCAGGAGCTGGAGGGCGTCCAGCGCTTCGTCCCGCGGAACGCCGGCGCCCTCGGCAGCCGTCCGGAGCGCGCGCGAGAATTCCTCCCACATGGCGAGGAAGCCGACCCGGTACGAGCGCTGGAGCGCCGTTTGAGGGATCCGCAGCCGGGCCTGCACCGCGCCGAAAGCGAGGGGATGCTCCAGCCACACCTCTCTCAGGGGCACCTGGCCGCACAAGACGTCCTGTAGCGCGACGAGGTTCTCCGCCGCGCTTGCGCGCAGGTGCTGGACGAACTCCTCGTCGTGGGCGAGCTGTGGAAAGGCCGCCTCCAGGTCCCGGGACACCACGACCTCGCACAGCGCGACGAGGTCGACCGCCCCCGCGGCGCCGGCGGCCCACCCGGGCATCCCACCGGCTGCCCCGGCCCCGGAGGAGGCTGGATGGGCCGGTGGTACAGCAGTCACGAAGGACCTACTTGGCAGCGCTGCGGTGGCCCGCCGGCCGCTCGGCGAACGAGTCGAGCTCGGGCAGGTTAACCACGATGGGGTCGGGGTGCGACCGGACGACCACCCAGGAGGTCGGCTCCTCGGCGCTGGCGTTGATCTCCTGGTGCACGATCCCCCCCGGGATGAACACGAAGCCGCCCACCCCGGCCTCGATGGAGTGCTCGAGCTCGTCCCCGTACCGAAAGCGGGCACGGCCGGTGAGCACGTAGAGGATCGTCTCCTGGTCGCCGTGGTGGTGCGCACCAGTGGCAGCCCCCGGATCGACTTGGCTGACGAAGCCGCTCAGCACCTTCGCGTCCGGGTTGCGACTGTCGAAGGCCACCTCCCGGCGCAGCCCGGGCGTCTGCGGGGTGTCGGAGGTGCGCTCGCCGGGACACACGACTCGTATGCGGGGAGCACCCCTGGCCGGCTCGCTCACGCGGCTCCGGACCCGTCTGCCGCGGGGACGATCGGCAGCAGCAGGTGCGGTACGTCTTCGCCGCCACCGCCGGTGTGCAGCGTGATAGTGCCGCCGAAGACGTCGGCCGGGCGGTCGGTCGGGTCGTCGTGGGCGAAGGCGCCGGAGCCCTTCAGGACGAACCAGCCGACGTTGATCGGCTCGCCGCCGTAGTCGTAGTCGATGCCGCGCACCGACAGGGCGATCCGGTGTCCCGCCGGCACGACGATGCATGTCGGCCAGATCTCCACGTCTACGTCGTAGCGCTCGCCCGGTGTGAGCGGCTGGACCTCGTCATGCGTGTGGTACGGACGGTACGGCAGCGTCAGCTCGGGGTCGAGCTTGCGATGCGACGCGCGCAGCCAGCCCTGCCCGACCGGCGTGTGCGGGTCCATGGTCCCCGAGAAGAGCACCTCCTCGCCCTGGGGGTCGAAGACCCGCAGCACGAGGAAAAGGTCGGCGTCATACGTCGCCGAGGCGAGCGCGATGCGCGCCGCGACCGGCCCGGTGATCTCGGTGTCCTGTTCCAGGGGGGGCGTCCAGAACGTGACGCCCTCGCTGGCCATTGGCTCGTAGGAGACGCTGGCCTCGACTGGCGGCTCCGTGGTCAGCACGCCGTCGGCGCCGCCCCCGCTGGCGTCGAGGTAGAACTTCGTCCACTGCGTCCGCGGGATCGGCCAGGCCTGCTCTGTGCGCTCCTCGAACACTTCGCCGGGGTGGCGTACCTGCAGCAGTACGGGTGGCTCGGTCTCCCAGCCGTTGTTTTCGCCCTTGAGGTAGTGGTCGAAGAAGCGCTTCTGCAGCAGCCGCCCGTAATCGGTGTAGAAGTGTGTCCAGTGCTCGAGGCCGTGGCCCTCGAGCCACTTCTCCTTCGACGCCGCCCGCATGAAGCCCTCGAAGTTGCCGCGGGGGTGCAGCCCCTGTCCGCCCCAGCTGGCACAGGAAAGGAACGGCACGGTGACCTTGGCCCAGTCCCCCGAGCGGCTCCTGGCGTGTTCGTCATCGAGGGGGTGCTCGTGCACCGTGCGGCCAAGGTCGACGCGGTTGCGGATGAGCTCGTCCTCCGGCAGCGTGCCCGGACCAGCGACAAGCTCGCCCGTGTTCGGGTTGCGCGGGGCGCCCTCTCCGAGTCCGTGCTGGACGGTGACGACCTGCTCCGGGTACCAGCCGGCGAAGAAGGTGCTGAGGATGCCGCCGTGGTGGGTCATGTCTCGGTACCAGTCGGCGGCCCCCTCCCACGGGCACATGGCCGCAAGGTGCGGCGGCTGCAGCGCCGCCACGTGCCACTGGTTCCATGCGTAGTAGGAGATGCCATTGAGACCGACCTTGCCGTTGCTCCAGAGCTGTGTACCGGCCCACTCGATGCACTCGTAGTAGTCTTGGTCCTCGCGCGGCGACACCGGGTCGAGGAAGCCCGGCGAGCGGCCCGCGCCGCGGCTGTCGACGCGCACGCACGCGTAACCGTCCGGCACCCACTTCTCCGGGTCCACGACCTCCCAGCTTTGGAAACGGCCGGTGGAGCCGTGGGTGACGTCCGGGTGGTCGGTCACCATCGCCTTCCACTGGTCCGGATAACCCTGCTGGAAGGCCAGCCCCTTCGCGTAGGGGCCATAGGTCAACAGCACAGGGTAGCGCCCTAAGGCGGCCGGGCGGTATATGTCTGCCCGCAGGACGACGCCGTCGTCCATGAGGATCGGCACGTCGTAGTCGATCCGCATGCCCTTGACGATCTCCGTGCGCTGGCTCATCAGGTCGGTCTCCTCAGTGAAGGGGTGGGGAGCGGCGCGGGGTCAGGTCGCCGACGGGATCATGGGCAGCAGGAGGTAGGACGCGCGGTCCCCGCCAGTGTGGACGGTCACCGTCCCCTCGAAGACCGTGGGGGCGCGGTCCAGCGGCTCGGTATGTACGAACGGCCCGACGCCCGTCATCGGTTTGGGCATATTCGACAGGGTCGCTGGCTCGCCCGGGTAGACGTAGTCCTTGCCGCGCACCGACAGCCGGATCGTGTGCCCGGCCGGCACGACGATGCAGGTCGGCCAGACCTCGACGTCGAGCTCGTACACCGTGCCCGGCTCCACCGTTTCGACGCGGTCGTGCGTGTGGACCGGGCGGTACGGCTCGGACAGCGCTGGGTCCAGCGCGCGCTGGCTGGCGCGCAGCCAGCCCTGGGCGACCGGCGTGTGCGGGTCGAGAGCGCCGTGGAAGACGACCTCCTCGCCCTGCGGGTCGAATACACGCACCACGAGGAACAGGTCGAGGTCCTGCGCCGTGGTCTCCACGAAAAGCTTCGCCGAGATGGGCCCGGTTATCTCGGTTTCCTGCTCGACGGCGAGCTCGTAGAGCACGCCATCGCCGGTGGTGTCGTAGGTGAGGGAGTTGACCCGCGACGGGAAGCCGGTGCTGAGGGTGCGGCTCCCGGAGTGCAGGTAGTACCGGGTCCACAAGGTGCGCTCGAGTGGCCAGGACGACTCGGCGCGCACCTTGAAGGTGGCGTCGACCGACCGGACGTTGAGCTGCACAGGCGGTCGGGCGCCCCAGCCGTTGTTCGTGCCCTTGAGGAAGTGGTCGAAGAACTGTAGCTGCAGCTCCCGGCCGTAGTCGGTGTAGTAATGGCTCCAGTGCTCAAGCCCGTGCACCTCGAGCCACTTCTGCTCCGATGCCACGCGCAGGTAGCCCTCGACGTTGCCCCGCAGGTGCAACCCCTGGCCGCCCCAGTTGGCCGAAGAGAGCAGCGGCGTGGTGATCCGGGAGAAGTCCGCGGTGCGGCTCGCGTAGACGTCGGCGGTTGCGAGCGGTTTGGCAAGGAACTGTTTGCCGACGTCGGTGAGGTTGGCCGCGAGCTCCTCTGGGCTGAGAGTCTCGTCGCCGCAGACGAGCAGGCCAGAGTTCTTATCGACTGGTCCGTTCTCGCCGAGGCCGTGCTGCACGGTCTTCACCTGCTTGGGCAGCCAGTTCTCAATGAACGACGAGTAGATGCCGCCGTGCCGCGCCATGTCGCGGTAGAAGTCAGACGCGCCCTCCCAGACGCAGATCGCGGCCAGGTGGGCCGGTTGCAGCGCCGCGACCTGCCACTGGTTGATCGCGTAGTAGGAGATGCCACTCAGGCCGACCTTGCCGTTGCTCCATGCCTGCGTGCCCGACCACTCGATGCACGCCGCAAAATCCCGAGTCTCCCGGGCCGACCAGACGTCCATGTGGCCGGGCGAGCGGCCCGCGCCGCGGCTGTCGACGCGCACCAGTGCGTAACCCTTGGGAACCCACTTCTCCGGGTCGGCGACCTCCCAGTTCTGGAAGCGGTTGCCTGAGCCGGCGGTCACGTCGGGGTGGTTCGCGGTCATAATGTCCCAGGCGCTCGGGTATCCCTCCTGGAATGACAGCCCCTTCCCGTAGGGCCCGTGGGACACGATGACCGGGTGGGGTCCGTCCCCCTCGGGTCTGTAGACGTCCGCGCGCAGCACGAGCCCGTCGTCCATCGCGATGGGGACGTCCCACTCGATGAAGATGCCCTCGGGCGTGGTCTCCGAGTGGTGCGCTCCGGGCGTGTCGACAGCAGGCATTTGTCCTCCAGCGGCGGGGCCGGTCGATAGCGCGCCCGGCGTCACCGGCAAGTCCACGCCGGCTCCCCATCACCATGCTGCACAACTATGCATCCGCGCAACATTCCGGGGGCCTGGGATTTCTGCGCTCCCACGCCATGATGTCGGGAACAAGCGGAGACTCGTGCCACCCTGTTAGAATACATACAAGTGTTGTGTATGTGCATCGGCGACACGACCCGCCCCTGCCTGGAGGCCCCATGACTGCGCTCGCCCCAACCCACGTCGTTGACCTGCCGGTGGGCCCGCTTCTAACCGGCCTGCGGATCGGGGGCGAGGTCCTTGAGGGGAGCGCGGCCCCCATTCCGGTGGTCAACCCCGCGACCGGCGAGATCTTCGCCGAGGTGGCCGGCGCGAACGAGCACGACATTGACCGTGCTGTCCGGGTCGCGGCGGAGGCGTACGCGTCCGGGGTGTGGAGCCGCATGCCCATCCACGACCGCGCGCAGGTACTGCACCGCTTCGCGGACGGGATCGCGGCGCGGATGGAGGATCTCTACCGCCTCGAGACGATGAACAACGGCCGCCCGATCACGGAGACCAAGGCGCAGATCACCCGCCTGCCGGAGTGGTACCGGTACAACGCGGCGCTGCTCCTGGCCGACCGCGACGCCGTCGTACCGCTGCGCGGCGACTACCACGCCTACACCTCGCGCTTCCCGCTCGGCGTCGTGGCGATCCTGTCGTCGTTCAACCACCCCATGATGATCTCGTCGAAAAGCCTCGCGCCGGCGCTCGCCACCGGCAATAGCGTCGTGCTCAAGCCCTCCGAGCAGACGCCGCTTACGGCGCTGCTGCTGGGCGATATCGCCGAGGCTGCCGGGATCCCCCCGGGCGTCCTCAACGTTGTGCCCGGGCTGGGTCCGACCGCCGGTGCGGCGCTCACCGAGCATCCGCTCGTTGCGAAGGTCGTCTTTACCGGCGGCACTGAGCCCGGCCGGGCAATCTCGCTGGCCACGGCCAAGCGGTTCGCCCGGGCCACCCTCGAACTCGGCGGGAAGTCGCCGGTCCTCGTGTTCGAGGACACGCCGGTCGACGTCGCCGCCCGTGGCGCCGCGTTCGCCGGTTTCATCGGCGCCGGCCAGACCTGCATCGCGGGCAGCCGACTGCTGGTGCAGCGCGGCATTTACAACGCGTTCGTCGAAGAGCTCGCGGGCGTCGCGCAGGGCATCCGCACCGGCGACCCGGCCCTCCCGGAGACGCAGCTCGGGCCGGTCATCTCGGCCCGCGCCCGGGACCGGATCCTCGGCCACGTGCACAGGGGCGTCGAGGAGGGCGCGCGGCTGGTGACCGGCGGCACCAGAGTCGATGTCCCCGGGCTCCCCGGTGGCTTCTACGTGGCACCGACGGTGCTGGCCGACGTCACGAACGAGATGCACGTCGCGAGGGACGAGATCTTCGGCCCGGTCGTCGTGTGCATCCCGTTCGACGACGAGGAGGACGCTGTACGCCTGGCCAACGACTCGCCGTACGCGCTGGGGTCCGCTATCTGGACGCGGGACGTCGCGCGGGCGCACCGAGTCGCTGGCCGCCTCGAGATGGGCATGGTGTGGGTCAACGACCACCACCGCCTCGACCCGTCGTCCCCGTGGGGCGGCCTCAAGGAGAGCGGCATCGGCCGCGAGGGCGGCTGCGAGTCCTTCCACGAGTTCACGCACGTGCGGGTGGTGACCGTACGCACCGCACCCGACGACGTCGACTGGTACGGCGGCCTCGCGACGGACCGGCTCAACTGATGGCCGGGCTGAGAGTCTCCGAGGTCCAGGAGGGTGTCATCGTCGCCGAGCTGGACCGCCCGCCAGGCAACCTCTGGACCACGCCGCTGTGCCGTGAGTTCACTGCGCTGCTCGACGGTCCGCCGGAGAGCGCCCACGTGCTGCGCCTGCGGTCGGCTGGAGGCGTCTTCTGCCTCGGGCGCGAACGCGAGGGGGTGACCCCGGGCGACCTGCGGAGCGAGGCGTCCGTCCTCGTAGCTATGACGCGGGCGCTCCGCCGCACCCGCCTGGTCACGGTCGCGGAGGTGCAGGGCGACGCGGCCGGGTTCGGCGTCGGCGTTCTCGCGGCCTGTGACGTCTCGGTCGCCGAGGCTGGCGCCCGCTTCTCCTTCCCCGAGGTCGGCATTGGCCTCGCGCCGGCCGTCGTCCTGGCTTGGCTCCCCCGGGTGGTTGGTGAGCGGGAGGCGTTCTGGCTGACCGCGACGGGTGAGCAGGTGTCGGCGGCCCGGGCGCTCGAGCTCGGCCTCGTCAACGTCGTAGTCGAGGGCGCCGAGACCGTCGTCGCCGAGGCCGCCCGACGCGTGGCCGCCCTACGGCAGCGCGACCCGCGGGTGCACGCGGAGATCCGCGACATGCTCCGTGCGATGGCGCCACTCTCGGACGACGGCGCCCTCGATCTCGCGGTCGACCGGCTCGTCGTCGGCTCCCTCCGTCGGGGTGAGGGCATGTGAGGCTTGTCGAGCACTGAATCGACGGGCGGACCACTCCCGGTACATCCGACCGCGCCGCCCCGGGTCTGGCAGCCGGCGACTGGCGAGCAACAGGCGGAGGGGTTTGTGCTCGGCATCGCCGCCGATGTCTCTGCCGCCGTGCTATGGGGCCGCAACGTCTACACCGGATGTCCGCGGGCCTCGCTGACAAAGCGCACATGCTGGCTGTTCGCTTCGGTGAGGTCGTCCACGCGCACCTACGAGCCCGCGCACGGCCCCGGTCGCCCAGTCGACATGGGCGAGCCCGGTGAGCCCGCAGCGGGTCAGCACAGCGTGGACCGTTGACGCCGTTACGCCGAGTTCGCTAGCGATCCCGACCGGATCGAGGCGCGCTTTCACCGGACGTGGACGATCAGACGGACGACCGGCTGCGGGGTGAGGGTCGGGGACCGGCGCGGCCTCGACGGCCGGTCCACCAATGCGGCCGGCCACTCGGCCCCGTAGCGGCCGGCCCACCGCTTCGCTGTCGGCCAGGCGACCTGGAACCGTCAACGACCCGGGCGACCGGGACACCATCGTCGACGACGAGCCGGGCGGGTTTCAGGGGTGCTCTGGGGGTCAGGGAAGCCGGCCGCGGCCCTCGCGCGCGATTACCGGATCGCCGGGTGCGTCGCGTCCGGGAGCGACGGCCGCCCATGACGGCCATGGCGTCGTTGCGCCCGGCCACGAGCAGCGCTTCTTCGTGGGGCCCCAGTGTCACCGACCACGTGACGACGTCCATGGACGTTCACCGCGACTAGGTGTTCGGTCCGGTGCTGCCAGCGCTTGTCCTACGAGACGATCCCGCTGGTGAAGACCAACCCGTTCCGCGAAGGCAGCGCCCTGTCTACCTCCAACGGCGAAGCCGCCCGGCGCCTACGAAGCAGGGTCGCGGTCGCGATTATCGACATCAACGGTGCCCATCCCGGTGCGGATGGTCCACTCCTCCTTCGGCGGCTCGGAGGAGGAGTGGTTCGGGGTAGAGCCGGGTGCACGGGCACAAGGGGTGGCCACATCCACCTGCCCAAGGGGGTTACCCCGCGCTGGCCCCCGCCAAGAGGCGAAGTACCGGCGCCGTCTGCCACTTCCCGACGGCCTCCTGACCCGGGGGCCGCGTCCGACGGGGAAGTGCCCGCTGAGCCTGCTCTGTTGCCTGCTGCTGTTACCTGCTGCTAGGCCAGAACGTGGTTCAGCCAACCCGCGACGAGCTCGCCGAGCACCTGCTCGCGCCCGGTGTAGAAGTGGTCGCAGTCCTTGAGGATGCGGACGTCGACCGGCCCGGGTGACAGCTCGGCAAACTCCTCCGCCGGATAGAGGCCGCGGTCTTCTTCGTCTCCTCGGACGTAGAGCACCGGGCATGAAATCCGCTTCGCGTTGTCCAGTGTGACGGGCAGGTTGGTCTCGAGGTCGACGAATGAGCCCGCGGTGATGACGTAGAACCAGCCGGGCATGAGCATGAGCTCGTCTGGCCGGCCCGCCTCCACGAGCGCGTGTGCCTGCGCCGACAGCTCCTCGAGGCGGTCGCCGGCGAGCAGCCCGAGCCGGGAACCGCGCGGCAGCATCTCTGGCCCGCCGGTGTGCGCCGAGAGCAGCACGAGCGCGGGCGTCTCGGGGTGGTTCGCGACGTGCTCGGCCGCGAGCATCCCGCCGTTGCTGTGGCCGATGACGACGGGCGCGGGGTAGCCGCGGTCGCGGAGCCAGGCGGCGGCGCGCTCGTTATCGTCGATGGACTCCGCGGTCGTCTGGTAGGCGTTGCCTTCGGCGACGCGCGTGCGCGCGCTGACGGTGTCGTGGCCATGGCGGTTGTAAGCGAGAGCCGACAGCCCGATCCCGGTGAGGTGCAGGGGCAAGAAGCCCGGTGCGCCGTAGTAGAAGTTCATGCCGTTCCCGTGCATCAGTAGAGCAGCGCCGCGGTCTTGTACCTCAGGCGCCGCATAAAACAGCCCGTCCAGGGGGGTTCCGGACGTGGCTACGGAGACGAGTTCAGCTAGCATGCGGACCCCTGGGCTCGGGTGCGGGCGGCATCGAGGCCCGCACGAGCACAAACTGCGTCAGAGGGATGAACTGCCGGTAACCAACCGCCGTCCCATCCGAACTTCGGCGCGTGTTTCACGTCTCACGGGTCATTGACTGGGATGTGCTTCTTCTCATATGGTCTGCCCATGCCGACAGCGTACATGCGTATGCACGGTGCGGAAGATCTCGAGCCGCCTCTCCTCGGCGGTCTCCACACCCACCCCTGAAGCAGTGCGTAGCGGGTGCTCAGGCACCCGGTCGACCCGTTCGACCCGGCCGTCTGCCCTGCAGTGAGGACCCAGCGTGCAACAGTTCATCGTCCAGACCCTCAACGGGCTCACGCTTGCTGGAATCATGTTCCTGGTTTCCAGTGGCTTCACCCTCGTGTTCGGTGTCATGCGCATCACCAACCTCGCGCATGGCGCCACCTACCTGCTCGGCGGCTACATCGCATACTCCTGCATTCAGGTCTTCGGCAACTTCTTCGTGGGGCTGGTCCTCGCGGCGCTGGCCACCGGTGCGCTCGGCGTGCTGTTGGAACGCACCCTTATCAAGCGGATGCGCGGCCAGGTAATGGCCGAGCTGCTGGCGACCCTCGGGCTGGTCTACGTCATCGACGACCTCGCGCTGGCGATCTGGGGGGGCAACCCGCTGTCCCTGCGACTGCCGGGCTTCCTCAACCAATCGACCCAGCTGCCAGGCGCCCTCATCTACCCGAACTCGCGGATCTTCATCTTCGCCGCCGCCGCAGTCATCGGGGTAGGGCTGTTCTACCTCCTGCGCCGCACCCGAGTCGGCGCCATCGTCCGCGCAGGCGTAGACGACCGCGCGATGGTGGGCGCGATGGGCATCAACGTGCGGCTTGTCTTCACGTCGGTCTTCGCGCTGGGTGCGTTGCTCGCCGGCGTGGGCGGTGCCCTTGGCGGCTCCGTCCTCGGCCTCGCCCCCGGTGGCGACTCCGAGATCCTGACGTTCGCGCTCATTGTGGTCATCGTGGGTGGCCTCGGCAGCTTCGAAGGGGCCATACTCGGCAGCCTCACCGTGGGCCTGCTCTCCAACTACGGCCAGGCCTACTTCCCAGCGCTGGCGTACTTCGCCCTGTTCGCCCCCCTCGTGCTGGTGCTGCTGGTCCGGCCGCAGGGCATTCTCGGAAGGGCCATGGCATGAACACCTCCTCCACCTCTCCGGCGTCGGCGGCGCCCGTCCCTAGCGCTTCGGATGCTGTGGGTGGCGAGCGAACCGGCCAGACATTCCTGGCCATGCGCCAGCGACCGCTGCTGCTGGGCGGTGCGCTTGTCGTCCTGTCCGTCGCTGCTTCGATCATGAACCAGGGTGGTTTCGCCGGCCAGCTCGTCACGCAGATGGCCATCTTCGCCATCGCGGCCATGGGAGTCGACTTTCTCGGCGGTTACGCCGGCCTCGTCAGCCTCGGACAGGCCAGTTTCCTCGGGCTCGGCGCCTACGGCGTGGCCGTGGCGATGGCCCGCGGCGCCGGGCCGTGGACGGCGATCGGGATTTCCCTGGTGGTCACGCTCTGCATCGCCCTGGTGGCCGGCCTGCTCGCGGTCCGGGTGAGCGGCATCGCGTTCGTGATCATGACCCTGTCGGTGGGCCAGATCCTGTTCGGCCTGTCCTCGAGCTGGGTCGCGGTCTCCGGCGGCGACAACGGCCTGATCCTGCCCAGCAACCCGGTGCTCGGGCCGCTCGACCTCAACGACCCCCGGCAGATGTCCTTCGTCGTGCTGGGTGTGTTCATCATCTCCGCGCTCGTCCTGTATACGTTCGTGCACAGCCCCTTCGGGCTGTCGCTGCGCGGCATCAAGTCCAACGAGCAGCGACTCAAGACACTCGGCTACACGACGCGGACGCACCGTTACATCGGCTACGTGATCTCCACGTTCTTCGGCAGTCTCGCCGGCATCCTGTTCGTGCTGACCAACGGTCTGATCACGCCCACCGCCCTCGACTTCGGCCACAACGGCATCATCACGCTGATGGCGGTCGTGGGCGGTCTGGGCACCCTCTGGGGGCCGGCGCTCGGCTCGGTCATCATCGTCATGTTCCAGCAGTACCTCAGCCTCTACTTCGAGCGCTGGACGACCGTGATGGGCGTCCTGCTGGTCGCTGTCGTCATCTTTGCCCCCGAGGGCCTGTGGGGCGTCGGGCGCAAGTACGCCCGCAGGCTCTCCCACCAGTCCGGCCGCAGGCCGCCCACAGGCGTAGAGGCAACCCTGCCCAGCGGTGACAGCGACTCCGTCGCGGATGACACCGCACTCCCTGATTTTGTCGACGAGAAGGCGAACGGATGACCACCGCAGCACCCGTCCCGAGGCTCACCGGAGGTGCGGATCCCGGCACGGCGCTCCGGGTCGAGAACCTCGGAATGCGCTTCGCCGGCGTCACCGCCGTCGACGGCGTGACGCTCGACGTCGAGGCCGGCAGCCGGCTCGGCATCATCGGCCCGAACGGCGCCGGCAAGACGACCTTCTTCAACATGCTCTCCGGCGAGCTGACGCCGACGAGCGGCTCGATAAGGCTGTTCGGCAAGGACGTCACGCGGACCCCCTCGCACAAGCGGGTGGCGCTGGGCCTGGGCCGCACCTACCAGATCACCCGCGTGCTGCGCGGCCTGACGGTGCTGGAGAACCTCACAGTCGCCATGCACGGACTGAGCCGCTCCAAGCTCGGGCTGTGGCGGTCGTGGCGCAGTTACACGGACAAGGTCACCGAGGCCGAGGAACTCGGTGCATCGTTCGGCATGGGCGACCGGCTCACGTCCTACGCCGAGGAGCTTTCGCACGGCGAGACCCGGCAGCTCGAGGTGTGCCTGGCACTGGCGCTCAAGCCGGCTGTCCTGCTGCTGGACGAGCCGGCTGCGGGCCTGTCGCCCGCGGAGCGGGTCGACATCCGAGACCTGCTGCAGAGCCTGCCGCCGGAACTCACGCTGGTGATGATTGAGCACGACATGGACGTGTTGCGCGACGCCGTGGACGACATCGCGGTGCTGCACCTGGGCGAGCTGGTCACCCGGGGACCGGTTGCGGCCGTCCAGCAGAACGAGACGGTACGCGAGCTCTACCTCGGCAAGAGCCGACAGATCGACGCGCGCCCCAGCACCACTGAGGCGCGGGAGAGCGGGGACCAGTGATCACGGTCGAGAACGTCCACACCTATCGCGGACTCAGTTATGTGCTGCAGGGCATCACCCTGCAGGCGCAGGACGGCGAGTGCACGGCGCTCCTCGGCCGTAACGGCATGGGCAAGACGACGCTCGTCGAGACGATGATGGGCCTGCTCCAGGCCCGCAAGGGTTCGGTGAACCTCGATGACTTCCGGCTGACGGGCCGCGAGCCGTACCAGATCGCCAAACGGGGCGTGGCGCTCGTGCCGCAGGGCCGGCATGTCTTCTCCTCGCTCAGCGTCGAGGAAAATCTCACGCTGGCCGCGCGAGGGGCCAGCTCGGAGAACGCCTGGACCCTCGATCGGGTCTACGACCTGTTCCCGAACCTCAGTCGGCGACGCAGGAACCGCGGAGGCGACTTATCCGGCGGCGAGCAGCAGATGCTGGCCATCGGGCGGGCCGTCATGACCAACCCCCGGGTGCTGTTGATGGACGAGCCTTCGGAGGGCCTCGCGCCGGTCATCGTCGACCTCGTCGGCGACGTGATCCGGATGCTGAAGGAGGAAGGCCTGTGCGTGTTCCTGGTTGAACAGAACTACGGCTTGGCCATGGACGTTGCCGACAAGCTCTACGTCCTCGCCAGCGGCACCGTGGTGTGGGACGGGTCACCGCAACAGCTGGAGGCCTCCGACAGCGTCCGTCACGAGCATCTGGGCGTCTGATGGACTCCGGGCCGCTAGTCGGCCACTTGGCGCCGCACTTCCAGCTCCGCCGCACCTTCCACCAAGACGTGGCGCTCGAGGACCACCTCCGACAGGGACCGGTGGTGCTCGTGTTCTATGTGTTCGACTTCGGCAACTTTTGAACATCTGAGCTGTCCCAGTTGGGACTTCGGGCGGACGAAATGGCCGAACTGGACGCCAGCATGCTGGCGGTCGCGGTGACGGCGACCTACTCGCAGATGGCGTTCGCTGAGCGGCTGGGCGTAACTTTTCCGCTCCTGTCGGACTGGGACCGCGAGGTGTGCGCGCAGTACGGCGTTCGGTACGAGGTCTGGAAGGGGCACGCGGGACTCGCTAAGCGGGCGGTGTTCGTCCTCGACCAGACCGGCACGGTTCGGTCCAGGTGGGTGGCCGACGATGCCGCCGAGATGCCCGACATCGACGCCGTCCTGGACACCCTCCGAGCTCTACGCGGGGACGACGGCTACCCGTTAGATCACGATTAGCACACGATGTAGCGAGCGCGCCCGACGGGGCGACCATGTGTGACACAGTGCACTCCATGCAAAGAATGCATAGATCAGCATTCTTTGCATGGCAGCTCCGCTGGCGGTGTTGCGCACCTTGGCAGGGCAGTCATACGCGACGGGGCGCGCTCCCCCCGGTGCACGACCCGAGAGCGGGGACGGCGGAGCCGTTGCCCGCAGCACGAGAGGTGGTAGTCCGTGGCTGGACTCAGCAGCAGAAGCTCCCGGTGGTCCGGGACGGCCGTGATCGCCCTCCTGGCGGTCGGGTTGAGCGCGTGCGGCGGGGGCTCCACGCCCTCGTCCAGCAGTGGGGGGTCCACGAGCCCGATCGTGGTGGGCTTCGAATTGCCGCTGACTGGCAACTTCGCCGCCAACGCCAAGAACGAACAGAACGGCTTCGAGCTCGGGCTCGACACCTTCGGCCGCCAGGTCGACGGGCACCCCATCGAAGTCAACTACGCCGACACCAAGGGTGACCCGGCGACCGCGCTGACCACCGCTCGCAAGTTCGTCCAGCAGGGCGTCACGGTCTTCCAGGGCCCGCTGCTCGCGAGCGAGGCGGCGGCGACCACACCGATCCTCGCGGCATCTAAGACGCCGCTGGACGACCTGACCTTGTGCAGCGAGGTCCAGCTCGACTCGTGGCAGAAGACGCCCAACGCGCTCGCCTCTGGCTGGTCTTGCGACCAGCCGGCTATGTTGGCGGCGCAGTACGCCTACGAGGAGAAAGGTTGGCGCAACATCACGATCGTGGCGCAAGACTTCTCCTTCGGGTGGGAGGTCGCGGGCGGCTTTAAGGCGGTCTTCGAGAAGATGGGCGGGAAGGTCACCAGCAGCATCTGGGTCCCCCTCACCGCCACCGACCTGAGCTCCTACGTTTCGCAGATCCCGGCCGGCACTGACGCCGTCTACACCGAGATGTCGGGGTCGGCGGCGCTGAAATTCACTGCGGCCTACAAGTCCTTCGGCCTCACCGGGAAAACCCCGTTGCTCGGCATCACCCAGCTCACCGACCAGTCGGTGCTCCCGCAGGAAGACCCCGCAGCCGTCACGGGTGTGCTCACCGGTGCCCAGTACTGCGATGGCATCGACACGCCCGAGAACAAGAAGTTCGTCGACGCCTACAAGGCGAAGTTCAATGAGTTCCCGGGCTACTACTCCGACGCCGGTTACGTAAAGGCCCAGATCCTCGTCACGGCCATGAAAAGCCTCAAGGGCGACCCGTCCGACCAGGTGGCCGTGGCCAAAGCCATGCGGGCCGTGACGATCACTGCCCCGCGCGGGCCGGTCAAGATCAGCGACAAGACCTTCTCGCCGATCCAGAACGTTTACATCTGCGAGGTCAAGAACGTTAACGGCGCCCTGCGCAACGTCCCCATCAAGACCTACGAGAACATCCAGCCCGAGGGCCCGCTGGACTACGCCACTTGGGAGAAGCACTTCCGGCACGACAGCGCCGCGCGTCCTTAGCGGACACCGGCGCCTCGGCGTCCCTCCTGGATGCCGCAAGCGCGCCGCCGGTCGCCTCAGCGACCGGTGGCGCGCCCGTCTCGGACCTGCCCGGTGTGGTGGGTCCCCGAGAGCAAGTGGGTGGCGCATGACCAGCACGCCGGACTGGGCGATGAAGCAGACGGTCCCCGACGTGGGGACGTTCGTGCTCGACGTCGACGGCGAGCGTCGAGAGGTGACCTGCCGGCCCGATGCGCCGCTGCTCTACCTGCTGCGGAACGACCTGGGCCTCAAGGGGTCGCGCTTCGGCTGCGGGCTCGAGCAGTGCGGCGCCTGCACCGTCCTGCTGGACGGACGGCCGGTCCAGTCCTGCGCGCTGCCGGTGTCGGCAGTACCCGGGCACGAGATCTCGACGATCGAGGGGCTGGCGGACGACGTACACATGCAGGCCCTGCAACGAGCGTTCCTGCGCGAGCAGGCGGCCCAGTGCGGCTACTGCACCTCCGGGCTGCTGGTCAGCGCCTGCGCACTGCTCAGGAGCCAGCCCGCGCCGCAGCGCGCCGACGTCGATGCGGCGCTCGAGCGCCACCTCTGCCGGTGCGGCAGCCATGGGCGCGTCGTCCGGGCCGTCCTGGGCGCGGCACACGACGTGGACGGCCGGCCCGAGGAGGCGGCCCGGTGACGTTCTCCGTCGTCGAGGCCACCATCGCGCAGCTGCACGACGCGATCCGCTCCGGCGAGACGACCTGCGTCGACGTCGTGCAGCAGTACGTCGACCGCGCTTGCGCGTACAACGGCGTCGCCAGCGTCCTGCTCACGCAGGACGGTGCACCCGTGACCCCGTCGCCCGGGACGCTGCGGGCGCAACAGTCGCTGCAGTTCCCGACCGAGACCGTGGCCGCGTCCACGGTGCTGCCCGACCTCGACCGCTACGTCGGTCCGCCGCTGGAGTTCGGTCGCATGGCCGCCACAGAGTCCGACCCGTCGGTGCACCAGCAGTACGGGATGCTCGTCGGCGTCCCCGGCGGCGGCCAGGTCAACGCGCTCTCGACCCTGAACATCCGCGGTGAACGCTCCGTCACCTGCCAAGGCGACTTCGACCGGCACCCCGCGGAGGGGCCGCTCCCGCTGGACGCACCGCCGGTGTGCGAGTTCTTCCGGCACCTGCCTGACGCCCTCGAGCGAGCCGCCGAGCTCGACGCGACGTACGGGCGCGAGCCCGACCTCGAGGCGATGCCCGTGTACGGCGTGGTCTTCTCTTTCAAGGACCCCTTCGACACCTGCGACATGCGCTCCACCGGAGGCGGTGACGCCCGGTACGACATCGACGTGCCCGCGCGCGACCACCTGCTCGTGGCGCAGCTGCGGGCGAAGGGCGCGATCATCTACGCCAAGGCCATCAACACCGAGTACAACGGTCGGGTCGGCGACCCGGGCGGGCGGCACGCACCGGAGCAGGTACTGCCCTCGAAGCTCGGCTACCAGCGGAGCACCTGGGCGGGGAACCCGGCCAACCCGTACGACACCACCCGGTCGGCGTCGCTCGGCTCCAGCTCGGGCTCGGGGGTCTCGGTCAGCACGAACCTCGTCATGTGCAGTCTCGGTGAGGAGACCCGGGCCTCGTGCCGCGGGCCGTCCAACCACAACTCAGTGGCACTCATCCTGCCGCACAAGGCGATGCTCGGCTTCGACGGCGGCGCTCTGGGCGCCGACATTCACGTCGACCGCAGCGGCGTGCTCGCGCGAACGCTGCACGACGCGGCGCGGGTGCTCGACGCGCTGCGCGACCCGGTCGACGGTTACTACGACGCGCGCGACCCGTACACGACGGTCCCGCGAGCGAGTGTCCTCCCCGGTCCCTACGCCGACCACACCCGTTCGAGCGGTGCTGCGGGCTCGCTGGCGGGCCTGCGGATCGGCGTCATGCGGGAGTCGATGCTGCTGCGCCCCGGGGCGCACGCCTCCTCCGTCATCCCCCCGGCAGCGGCCGCCGAAGTCAAGCAGGTGCTCGGTGGCGTGCTCGGTGCCCGGCTCGTGGAGTCCGGCGACCCGGTGTGGACGCCAGACCCGGACCTCGAGCAGATGACGACCGACTTCCGTGCCGCGCTCGCCCGGCTCGTACCGGTGTTCTTCCCGGACCTGCTGTTCCGGCTGACACCGGAGGGCGAGCCGGTGCACCCGGAGGTCGCGGCCGCCGTGCTGCCGACGGCGTTCGCACCCGGTAAGACCTTCGGCAGCGGGCAGACCCCGGCGGTCGAATACCTTGTCGACCTCGCAGACGGCCGGGTAGCGCCCCCCGCCGGGCTCGATCTGGCCACCGTCCAGGACCAGGCGTTCTCCCTCGCGTTCCGCTTTCACCTGCGCCAGTACCTCGCGCGGCGGGCGGCGGACTGGGCCGAGCGCGGCTTCACCGAGACGCTGATCGACTGGGCCCAGCTCAACGCCCGCAGCTCCTTCTGGGGCGACGACCAGCGGGCCTGGTGGAAGAACTGGGAGGAGGTCGCGGACGTCCGCAACCTCCGCGGTCACCGCCAGGGGGTCGACGAGCGGATCCTGCTGCGCGAGCTGCTGCGTCGGGTCGACATGATGGTGCTGCTCGAGAACCACCTCGACGTCCTCGTGCGACTGCACACCCCGCTGCCGCCCGGCCTGATCGGCCACGCCATCGAGCCAGGCACCCCGCAGAACCTGCGGCCGGAGTCGTTCTCGGGGCCGAACGCCGGCCTCACCGAGGTGCTCGTCCCAGCGGGGTGGGTCCGCACGGCGTACGACCCCGTGTTTGTGCTCAGCGGCGACGGCGCCCGCTACGTCGAGACCGAGTCGGACGTGCGCACCGACCTCCCGGCACCCGGCCTGCCCTTCTCGCTCGTGTTCCGCGCGGAGCCCGGTCAGGAGGACGTGTTGCTGCAGGTGGCGTCCGCCTACGAGGCGGCCTCGCGGCGCCGCATCCCCCCGCCGGCCTTCGGGCCGCTGCCCAGGAGGCCGTAGTGCCCGCTCCCCAGGACGATCTCGCTCCCGACAGCACGGCGCTGGACAGGGTTCCCTCCGGCGCCGTCGCCGAGGGCAGCCCGACGCGGGGACCGGTGCTCGTCAGCAGCGACCGGCCGCGGGGTTCCTCGCCCCTCGTGCCGTCTCCGACGACGCCGTTCGGCTTCAGCCTCGCCGCCAATCCGGTCCTGTCCCGGTGGATCGAGCTGGTCCCCGAGCGCCGCGCCGTGCTCCTGCGCGTCGGCAAGGTCGAGCTCGGACAGGGAATCGTGACGGCGCTGGTTCAGATCGCCGCCGAGGAGCTTGATGTCGCGGTCACGCGTGTCGAGCCCGTGCGCGCCAGCACCGACGACAGCCCGGACGAGGGCCTCACGGCCGGCAGTCGGTCGGTGATGGATTCCGGGACGGCGGTGCGGACCGTCTGCGCGGAGGCACGAGCGGTGCTCCTGCGTGCGGCGGCCGAGCGGACCGGGCTGCCCACGGACCGGCTCCAGGTGCGCGACGGCGAGGTCCTGGACGAGGGCGGCGCGGTGCTCACGACCTGGTGGGAGCTGGCGGCACCGGGCCTGCTCAACGTCGAGGTCTCCGGTCAGGCGTTACCCAAGGACCCGTCCACGCACCAGGTCGTCGGGCACAGCGTGCCCCGCCAGGACCTGCCCGCCAAGGTCTCCGGCGGAGGGGTCTACGTCCACGACGTGGCCCTGCCGGGCCAGCTCTCCGGCCGGGTGGTGCGACCGCCGTCGCCTGGGGCGTGCCTGCTTCAGCTCGACGACAGCGCTGCCCGGGCCCTGCCGTCCTTCGTCGAGATCGTCCGAGAAGGCAGCTTCGTCGGCGTGGTGGCCGACCGTGAGGAAGAGGCGGTGCGCGCGGTCGAGCTGCTGCGTCGCGGTGCCCGGTGGCAGGAGCAGGACGCCCTGCCCGAGCAGCAGGAGTGGACGGCCGGGTTGTCCGAGCAGCCGGCGGAGGAGGCCGTCGTCGAGCGGGTGGCTGACCCGGCAGCGCGGGAGCGGATCGTGGAGGTGGTGCGTGCGGCCTACACCCGGCCGCACATCGCGCACGCCAGCCTGGCGCCGAGCGCGGCGGTCGCGCGTTGGGACGACGGCGCCCTCGCCGTCTGGAGTCACACCCAGGGCGTCTTCCCGCTGCGACGCGCGCTCGCCGCAGCCTTCGGCGTGGAGCAGAGCGACATCACCGTCTCGCACGTCGACGGCTCGGGCTGCTACGGGCACAACGGTGCCGACGACGTGGCCTGGGACGCCGCCCGTCTCGCGCGCGCCGTCTCGGGCCGCCCGGTGCAGGTGGTCTGGTCCCGCGAGGACGAGTTCGCGTGGGAGCCCTACAGCCCCGCGATGACGGCGCAGGTCGAGGTAGGTGTCGACGAGGCGGGCGACGTCGTCAGCTGGAAGCAGGACGCCTGGAGCAACGGGCACGACAGCCGCCCGGGCTATGCCGGGCAGCCGGGCCTGCTCGGCGCGTGGCACGCCGCCGACATCGCTCCCCCGCCGGCCTCCGACCCCCCGCTCGGCATCGGCGGCGGTACCGGGCGCAACGCCGTACCGCCGTACCGCGTGGCCGATCTCGACGTCGTCGCCCACCGGGTGCTGGCGATGCCGTTGCGCACGTCGGCGCTGCGTGGGCTGGGGGCCACTGTCAACTCGTTCGCGATCGAGTCGATGATGGACGAGCTGGCGGAGCGGGCGGGTGCGGACCCGCTCGAGTACCGGCTGCGCCAGCTGCCGGACGCGCGCGCCCGACGCGTCCTGGAGGTCGTGGCCGAGCTCGCCGGCTGGGCGGGTCGCACCCACGAGGAACCGGTCGGCTGGGGCCTGGCGTACTCGCGCTACAAGGGGATCTGCGGGCACTGCGCCGTGGTGGCCCGGGTCGAGGCGGTCAGTGAGGTGCGCGTCACCGACCTGTGGATCGCGGTCGACGCGGGACAGGTCATCAACCCGGACGGGCTGGTCAACCAGATCGAGGGCGGCGCGCTGCAGGCGGTCGGCTGGGCCCTGCGCGAGCAGGTGCTGTTCGACCGCCGCTCCGTCACCAGTCGTGACTGGGAGGGCTACCCGGTGCTGCGCTTCGGCGAGATGCCCGAGGTGCACGTCCAGCTCGTGTCGCGGCCGGACGAGCCGCCGCTCGGCGTCGGGGAGGTGACCGGTGGACCGGTGACCGCAGCGATCGCGAACGCTGTCGCGGACGCCATCGGGGTCCGGGTGCGCGACCTGCCGCTCACGACCGACCGGATCACGGCCGTCATCGGCGCCAGCTGACCTGGTGTCAGGAACCGGGGCCGTAGAGGCCGAACAGCAGCTCCCGGTCGCCGGGGATCCACGTGCCGTCGAACTGCGAGCGCCGGCCCATGTCCTGCACACGGGCGACGAGGCGCTGACCCAGCTCGAGCTGCCGCGGCTCCCAGGCCGCCAGTGCGGTCGCGACGTCGTCCCCGGCCTGCTGCAGGGCCGCTCCGAGGGCCCACGCGTCGGCGGCCGCCTTCGCGGTACCGGCGGCGGCGTGCGGGCGGGCCGAGAAAGCGGCGTCACCGACCAGGACCGCGCGCCCGAAGGCCATCCGCGGCACCAGGATGTCGAGCACGACCTGGATGAACGGCTCCTTGGTGCGCTCCACCAGCTCGACCGCGGCCGGCGGCAGCTGCTCGCGGGCGGCAGTCCGCAGCTCGTCGACGAATCGGTCCTGCACCATGCCCGGCTGCAGGGAGACGGGGGATGTGGAACCGCGGCGGTCGGTGAGCAGCTCGTCGAGGGCGGGCCCGGCCGCCACGTTGCGGTACCAGACGTAGTTGATGCGACGCTGGCCAGGCGTGAGCTCTCCGTGCGCTCCCGGGATCGGGTAGATGTTCATGTGGCTGTCGGCAGTGACCGTGTACGACAGGGCGTCGAGCAGCAGTTCGAGCGTCCCCGGCGACACCTCGGACTCGGGCACTGTGCCGCGCCAGCCGATGTAGCCCGCGTACGACGGCTCGACGTCCGGCAGCAGACGGCGGCGAGCGGTGGAGCCGATGCCGTCGGCGAACACCGCGAGGTCGACGCGCTCCCGTCGCCCGGACGCGAAGCGCAGGTCGACCCCGTCCGCGTCCTGGTCCAGCCCGACGAAGTGCTCACCCAGGTGGTAGCGCGCCATGCCCAGGTCGTCCAGCAGAGGCTGGTAGATCGTGTTCCAGGAGGTGAAGCGGTAGCTGCCCGGCTCTTCGTACACGACCTCGTCGCCGGCGCCCAAGTAGCGCAGCCGCGTCGCGGAGGTGCTGACGTCGTCGACGGACTTGGCGCTCCTGGTCTCGAACCAGCGGACGGTGTCAGGCTGCAGCACGATGCCCGCCCCTCGCCCCTCCAGCACCGTCGGCAGACGCTCGTAGACCGAGACGTCGTGGCCTGCGTCGCGGAGCACGAGAGCGGTCGTCAGGCCGCCGATGGAACCGCCGACGACAGCAACCTTCATGAGGGGCTCCCCTGTTCGTGCATCGATCGTGCATACGGATGACACGGACCCTAACGCCCGCGCGGACCGCACGACGAGGAGACGAGTGACCGCCGTCCTGCTCGGCCTGCTCGCCGCACTCCTGTTCGGGCTGGCCAGCTACCTCGGCCCCGTGCTGAGCCGCAAGCACAGCCCCTCGGGCGTCCTCATGGTCGGCCAGGTCGCGGCGGTGCTGGCTGTGGCCGCACTGCTGCTGGTCGAGGCCCCGGACGCTGCCGCGCTGCACACGCACGTCCTCGCGCTGCTTGCCGGTGTCGCCAACGGGGTCGCGCTGACGTGCATGTTCGAGGCCGCGCGCTTCCTGCCCATCAGCACGATGGCGCCGATCGGCGCGACCGGCGGCGCTGTGCCCGTCGTGGTGGCCCTGCTGCTGGGCGAGCGTCCGGACGTGCTGCAGCTGCTGGGCATCCCGCTGGCGGTGTGCGGCGTTGTCCTCGTCGCGATGCGCCGGGCCGGCGGAGCGGCGGTGGCCCCCACGGCGCTCCCGCGCACCGGGCTCGTGCTCGCCGCGGGGTGGGCCCTCGCCTACGGCACCTTCCTCAGCCTCTTCGCCGCGGCCTCGCACGCCGCAGCGACATGGGCGGTGTTCGACAGCCGGGTGGCGCTGCTGGTCACCGCGCTCGCGCTACCGCTCGCGCGACGCCAGCCACTGGGCCTGCCGCGCTCTGCCGTTCCGCTCGCCGCGCTGAGCGGTCTGCTCATCCTGGGCGGCGTCCTGGCCTACTCGGCCGCGCTGGCGCACGGTCTCACCAGCATCGTCTCGGTGCTGGCCACCATGTCGCCCGTCGTCACGGTCGCTCTCGCGGTGGTCCTGCTGCGCGAACGACTGGTGCGCTGGCAGCGGGTAGGCCTGGTCGCCACCGTCATTGGCGTCGTGCTCCTGGCGGCCGGATGAGGTCTTCGGAGGGCATCGAGCAGGAGGAGGAAATCGTGGACAGCTCGCAGCAGCTCCCGGCAGGGCCGGGCACGCAAGAGGCTGGCGCGTCCATGCCTGGGGCGCCGAGCCGGTGTGGGAGCAGTTCGCCCGGCCGGAGCCCGGCCCGGGCGAGGTGCTCGTGCAGGTGGAAGCGTGCGGCGTCGGGCTCACCGTGCTCAACGCGCTGGCGGGCGACCTCGGCGACGACCCGTCGGCGTTGCTGCGGGTGCCCGGCCACGAACTCGTCGGTCGGGTGGTCCGGGCTGGTTCCGCCGAGGGGGAACAGCTCGTCGGACGCCGGGTCGTGGCCTACTTCTATCTCGCGTGTGGCAGCTGCCGGGAGTGCGCGGCCGGTCGGGAGCCGCTCTGCGAGCGGCTGGCCGGCAACGTCGGCGTCGTGGCCGACGGCGGGTACGCACCCTGGACGGTGCTGGGCGTGAGTCAGCTCGTCGTGGTGCCCGACGCACTCGACCCGGTGTCGGCGACCGTCGTCCCCGACGCCGTCGCGACCCCCCTCCACGTCTGCGCCCGGGCCCAGGTTCGCCCTGGCGACCGGATGGCGGTGATCGGCGCCGGTGGTGGCGTCGGTGCCCACCTGGTGCAGGTGGCAGCGTTGTTCGGCGCCCGGGTCACGGCCCTGGACGTGCACGACGGCAAGCTGGCGGCCCTGGCGGAGCTGGGCGCGACGCCGATGCGCTCCGACAACTTCGGCCAGCTCGACGCCGCTACCTGGCGTGACGGCCCGCCTACCGTGGTGGTCGACCTCGTCGGGACGACCGACAGCCTGGCCTGGGACGCGTCCGCCGTGGCAGCACGGGGGCGCGTGGTCGTGCTGACGACATTTCGGGACCGGCGAATGTCGGTGGACCCTCGGCACATGGTCCACAAGGAGACGACGCTGCTCGGCTGCCGCTACGCCAGCCGTCGCGAGCTCATGGATGCGGCAGACCTGGTGCTCTCGGGGCGCGTGCGGCCGGTCATCGGGATGCAGGGCGGCCCCGAGCGGGTGCCCGACATGCACGCGGCCCTGCGCAGTGGACAGCTGTCCGGGCGTGGTGCCCTGGTCTGGCCCTGACGAGCTAGGTTCCGTAGGGTCAGACCCGCTGGAATAGGTATGCAGTGTCAGTCGCACACCAGGCCGGTGCGCGACTGTTCCCGAGGAGTGACCATGCGCTGGAGCACCTACGTCTCGCCCCCTGATGGCGAGGAGCACGCCGCCTTGCTCGACGGTGATCTGCACGGTCTCCGAGCCGCAGCCGGTGGCCCGACCCGGCTGCTCGACCTGCTCGGCGACGCCGGCGAGCTCCTCTCCACCGCGGCCGACTACGCCACCGCGGACCCGGTCGACGTCCTCCCGCTCGAGGGCCTGGAGCAGGCCGGGGGCGGCTGCTGGCGCCGGTCCCGGTGTCGCCCCGTCGATCCGCGACTTTTACGCCAGGGGGGCCACGTCCGAACCCTCAAGCAGGCCAACGGGGAGCAGATGGACCCCGACTGGTTCGAGCTGCCGGTCTTCTACTTCCAGAACCCGACAGCGGTAGGTGGTGCGCGCGACGATGTGGCGATCGCACCGGGCGCCCAGCGCTTCGACGATGAGCTCGAGTTCGCCGCCGTCATCGGGCCGGGTGGGTCGGACCTGGCGCCGGACGTGGCCGAGCCGTTCCGTGGCGGCAAAGCGTTCTCCCTGCGGCTCACCGCTTCTGTCAACAGCGTGCCGTCTAGCAGTGGCGACGCAGCCGACCTGTACTGGTCGTTCGGGCAGATGATCGCCTACGCCTCGCGCGGCACCTCGGT
>JAABUP010003937.1_pt1 | contig 25349 bp, 25 predicted proteins | sample 5559201 | NCBI WGS metagenome assembly JAABUP01 (sample SAMN10711887, study PRJNA513373) | rock metagenome | isolation source: Antarctica rocks | place: Antarctica
TCTACCGGGCGTCGTTTTCTACCGGGCGTCGTTTTCTACCGGGCGTCGTTTTCTACCGGGCGTCGTTTTCTACCGGGCGTCGTCAAAACTAGCCCACCCCAGAGGCAGGAAATATACCAGAGGACGTTTTTGGATCGCCGCCCCTTCCGCGCTCGCCGGGCTGGCGCCGTTATTGCGTTTGCTCTGGTGGACATCAGTCGTGCCGCGCTTTACCTTTGTGGAGCGCTGATGCATGGCCATGGCTCAGATCGAATGACTGAGGGAGGAGCGTACCGATGAACCCTAACAGCTACGGCGACATCACCCCCGGTACCCGCGTCGTCGCGGGAGGCGCGCCTATCGGCGTCGTGGAGCGCCTAGAGGCGCGGGACGCGAGCGGCGGCCGGCCCGACCACATGATCGTGCGCTCGCAGGACGGCCAGCAGCACTACAACGTTCCGCTCATGCTCGTCAGCGGCATCACGCAGCAGACGTTCGGCAGCGCCGTCCAGCTGAACGTGAGCACGGAGGAGTTGCGGCACTATCTCGTGGAGCGGACAGGCGGGGCCACCCCGCCGGCGGCTGGGTCCGGCATCGAGGGCGACGACATGCTGCGCATCCCACTCGCGGCGGAGGAGCTCATCGCGCAGAAACAGCCGATCGTGCTGGGCACGGTACGAGTGCACAAGGGCATCGAGACGGTGCAGCAAAACATGACGGTCTCCGTCTACCACGAAGAAGCGATCGTCGAGCACATCCCCGTCGACCAGTACGACGCCAACGCGCCGAGCAACCCGGGGGACCTGATCATCCCGGTCACCGAGGAGCAGATCGTGATAGAGAAGCGCTCGGTGGTCAAGGAGTACATCCGCATCCGTAAGACCGTCGTGACACAGGATCAGCACGTCAGCGACTCGGTGCGCCGCGAGTTCGTCGAGTTGACCGAGCAGCGCCAGAGCGCCGGCGACCTCACGCTCCTGCACTACGGCGACGCCGATGGCGCGGCGACGACGGCGAAGAGCGGCGCGTCGTCCTAACCTCTCCCAGCGCCCACCGTGCCAGGGCCGACGCGACGATGCGAAAACGCGACGACGTAGAGGATCTGGCACATTTTTGCGTTGATAGCCTCTTTCGAAACGTGGCGTCATCGCGCCCTGGCGTCGCGCACTATCGCGCACTACGTGGTCGCTCCGGTGGCGGGCCAGTCCCCGACCCACTGGCACGGCCTGTGCACACATCGACGGTGAGCCGGTCAACATGGATGGCGGCGCCCAACCGACACTCTTGAGAGGTATCGAGAACATGGCACGAAGTATCGCAGGACTCTTCGAAGATCGGACCCAAGCCGAGCAGGCCGTCGAGGACCTCAAGGCGGCTGGCTTCTCGCAGGACCGCATCGGCATCGTGATGCAGGATAAGCAGCAGACGCGCGCTGTCAACGAAGCGCACGACACTCATTCGACCGAGAGCGCCATCGGCGGCAGCCTCATCGGCGGCACGGCCGGCGCCCTGCTGGCGGCGACCGGTGCCCTCGTCATCCCCGGCATCGGACCCTTCATCTCCGGCGGTATCCTGGCCACCTCGCTCGTCGGCGGCGCGGCCGGCTGGCTCGTGGGCGGCCTCACCGGCCTGGGTATCCCCAAAGAGGAGGCCAAGTACTACGAGGGTCGCGTGCAGCAGGGCGCGGCGCTGGTGACGGTCGACGCGGCGGGGCGCGACGCCGAGGCGCGGCAAATCCTGCTGCGCGACGGGGCAGAAGACTTGCAGTCACGCGGCTTCGGTGGGGGCTATGACACGACCGCAGCAACGACCGGGGCCACAATCATCGGCGCGACCGAGATGGCGCAGCCAATTCAGAGCGCGACGGCCCAGACCTACCAGCAGCCGATGCAGCCGGCGCAATCCTCGACTGTGCAGACGGCGCAGACGACGAACGCCAACGATGTCCGTGTGCCGGTCTACGAGGAGGAACTCGTGGCGAGCAAGCGTGCGGAAGAGGTCGGTCACGTCCACCTACACAAGGAAGTGACCACGGAGCAGGCGAGCATCCCGGTCACGCTGGAGCGCGAGCAGGTCACGGTCGAGCGCGTCCCGGTCAACCAGACCGTTGACCTAAGCGGCGCGCAGGGCGCGTTCCAGGGAACGGACATCGACGTGCCGGTGATGGGCGAAGAGGCCGTGGTCGGCAAAACGACGCGCGAGGTCGAGGAGGTTCGTCTGCGCAAGCAGGAGGTCACCGAGCAGCAGCAAGTGTCGGACACGGTGCGCCGTGAGCGCGTGGTCGTCGACCGCGACGGTGTCGACCAGACGGGGAGTGGAACGACTAGCTCGATTATCCAGAACAGCGGTACGACGCTCAACGACACGACGCGCTAACCGTACCCGGCGCCGCGCTATGCGTGAACTGGCGCGTCGCGCCGACAGGGGACGGCCGGCAACCACGGCAAGGGGCGGGGCAGGTTACACATAACCTGCCCCGCCCCTTGCCGTGGTTGCCCAAATGGCATGCTTCATGCTGCCTGATGGTTGGCGACGGCGCGAAGGGGCGATAAATAGGCGTATGCGCCCGCCGGACCTGTTACCGCGACCGGATAGCTATCGCTCGTAGGGTGACGGAACATGGGCGTGGCGCGGCGAGAGCTAGATAGGCGCCAGGCTAGTAGGGAGGAGCGGGCATATGATGGATGGTATCACCGAAGGCATGACCGTCTACGACTCTGCTGGCGAGAAGGTCGGGACCGTGCGCGAGTACAACGCGCAGGACGGCTACCTCGACGTGCAGAAGGGTTTTCTGTTCCACAAGGACATCTATATCCCGGCGAGCACGGTGTCGCGCAACGACCAGGACGGCGTCTACCTGTCCCTGCACAAAGACGACCTGTCCGGCGACACCTACAGCCAGCCGCCGGCGGCCGGCTATGGCGCGGTGGGCGCTGCGAGCGCCACGCAAGCGACCGGCTACGACACGACTACGACGAGCGGCGTCGAGCAGACGACGCGGACGACGCGGACGACGAGCGCGGCGGCTAACACGGGCGAGACCGCGGGCGCGGGCGATATTCGCGTGCCGGTCTACGAGGAGGAGTTGGTCGTCGGCAAGCGTCAAGAGGAGGAAGGCCGCGTCCACCTGCGTAAGGAAGTGGTCACGGAACAGGAGAGCATCCCGGTCACGCTGCAGCGCGAGCAGGTCACGGTCGAGCGCGTCCCGATGGGAACGGAGGTCGACCTCGGCGCGACGCGCGACGCCTTCACGGGCGCGGATATCGACGTGCCGGTGATGGGTGAGGAGGCCGTCGTCGGCAAGACCGTGCGCGCGGTCGAGGAGGTCCGCCTGCACAAGGACATCGTGAACGAGCAGGAGCAGGTCACCGACACGGTGCGCAAGGAGCGCGTCGTCGTCGACGGCGTCGAGCAGTCGGGCGCGAGCGCGACGACGACAACCAACGCTATTAACGATCAAAGTGTGGCGTACGACGATACGACGCGCCGGCAGTAGCGCGACCAGCCCGCGGCCGGCGGTTATATATGGGCGAGGGATGGGGCCTACGTCGCCAGGCCCTATCCCTCGCATTTTGTCGGGCGGGCGCTGGCCGCGCTGGCACAGTCTTTGCGTAGAGTTGCGTTGAATGCCGGGCGCCGCGAACGGGCTTGGTATCGGGCGCCGCGAAGAGGTGGGCGCGTCTGTAGACCGGCGCGCCGCTGTATCACGATAGAGGGGGAGCGCACATGGATCAGCAGTTCATCGAGGGCGAGCCGGTTTTCGACGCGGCCGGCGACAAGGTCGGCGCAATCCACGAGTACAACGCGCAGGAAGGCTACATCGTTGTCCAGAAGGGCTGGCTCTTCCCCAAGGACCTGTACATCCCCGTCGACACCGTGCAGCGCAACGACGCCGAGGGTATCTATCTTAGTTTGCACAAGGACGACCTGGATCAGCACGCGTACGACGAGCCACCGGCCGCCGGTTCTTATACGCGCGCCGCTACGCGCGGCGCGGCGAAAACCGCGACGGCCGCGACTGCGCCGGTGGGCGCGCAGACCGCGCAGACAGTGAAAGCAAGCCCGGCGGTCAGCAGGGTCGAGACGGGTGACGAGATCCGCGTGCCCGTTATCGAGGAAGACTTGGTGGTGCGTAAGCGCGCCGAAGAGCTCGGGCGCGTGCGCATCCACAAGGAAGTCTTGACCGAGCAGCAGACGGTCAGCGCCCCGGTCACGCACGAGGAAGTCTATGTCCAGCGCGTCTCGGTGCAGGGCCAGTACGCGGGTGTCGGGTCGGACGCCTTCATCGAGAAGGATATCGAGATCACCGTCATGGGAGAGCAATTGCTCACGACCAAGCGCACCACCGTGGCCGAGGAGATCCGGTTGCACAAGGACGTGGAAGAGGAGCAGCAGCAGATCACCGACACGGTGCGCAAGGAGCGCGTCGTCGTCGACGGCGTCGAAGGGCTGCAGGCGACGGACGCCGCGACGACCGGCAAAAGGTCCGGCTACGGTAGAACGAGCAACAGCTAACAACCAGGCTGTGCGGCACTGTGCGGCAGTGCGGCTTGTAGAGGGTTTTCATCAGAGGGCGGGGGCCGAACGTTCGGCCCCCGCCCTCTTTGTCGCGCCGATCGGGCGCCCATGGACGATGTACGACGATGTACATCGTCGTACATCCGAGACCTTGCCGGGCCTCCCCACCGCCGACTTTTTGGTGGCGCAGCGAGGCGTGACGACTGCTATCCCTCGAGGAACGTGTCCGCGGCGCTTTCCCTGGCACGAGGTTTGCCCCGATGGGCATTGCCCCTCGGCGCCACCCCGCCCCGCGATCGCATGATGAAAAGGAGTCGATACCGTGGCAACCGACCAGACGACAGGGCAGAACCCGCTGACGCAATATCCCAAGCCGCCGTTCCCCGCGCAGCACATCGACCCACCAGGCGTCGAGTCGCAGATGAATCCGAAGCCCGACTACGGCGAGCAGTCGTACCGCGGCAGCAACCGGCTCACCGGCAAGGCCGCGCTCATCACGGGCGCCGACAGCGGCATCGGGCGGGCCGTCGCGCTGGCCTTCGCGCGCGAGGGCGCCGACGTGCTCATCTCGTACCTCGACGAGGGCGAGGACGCCCAGGAGACGGTGCGCGTGGTGCGCGCGGCCGGGCGCAAGGCGGTCGCGGTCGCGGGGGACATCAGCCAGGAGGCGCATTGCCAGCAGCTCGTGCAACGCGCCATCCAGGAGTTCGGCAAGCTCGACATTCTGGTCAACAATGCGGCCTTCCAGCGCACGTACGGTAGTATCACCGAGATCCCGGCCGAGGAGCTACAGTACACCTTCGCCACGAACATCTTCAGCATGTTCTACCTCTGCAAGGCCGCCATGCCGCACCTGAAAGAGGGGGCCTCGATCATCAACACGTCCTCCATAGAGGCTGTCCAGCCAGAGCCCATGCTGCTCGCGTACGCTTCGACGAAGGGCGCGATCGTGAACTTTACCAAGGGCCTCGCCAAGGAGATGGCGCCCAAGGGTGTCCGCGTCAACTCGGTTGCGCCCGGCCCGGTCTGGACGCCGCTGATCCCTTCCACGATGCCGCCGGAGCAGGTCTCGTCGTTCGGGCAGCAATCGCCGATGCAGCGCCCCGCACAGCCGGTCGAGCTGGCGCCGGCCTACGTGTTCCTGGCCTCGCAGGAGTCGAGCTACGTTTCCGCGCAGACCGTCGGCGTCACCGGCGGCATGCCGCTGTTCTAGATGGGTTCAATCGAAACAGTAATAGCCGCCATCGCGCCCCTCGACGCGGGCGCGATGGCGGCGGCGCGGGCGCGGCAGGATACGCTGACCAAGCCGCCCGGTAGCCTGGGGCGGCTGGAAGAACTGGCCGTCCAGCTCGCGGGGATCCTGGGCGCGCCCATCCCCGACCCCTTGCGCGACCGGGCGGTGATCGTCCTCGCCGCCGACCACGGCGTGACGGCCCGGGGCGTCAGCGCCTACCCCTCCGAGGTCACGGGGCAAATGGTGCGCAACTTCGTCGCTGGCGGGGCGGCCATCAACAATCTCGCCGGCAGCGTCGGGGCGCGCGTCGTCGTGGCCGACCTCGGCGTCGCGGCCGATCTGGACGATGTGCCGGGCCTGCGCCACCACCCCGTCGCGCGGGGGACAGCGGACATGGCCGTTGGGCCAGCTATGGGCCGTGCGGACGCCCGCGCGGCGGTAGAAGCCGGCATGGCTATCTTGCACGAGGAGGCCGGGCGCGGCCTCGACGTCGTCTGCATCGGCGAGATGGGCATCGGCAACACCACGGCCGCGGCGGCGATCACCGCGGCGGTCGCGGGGGCCTCGCACGTGGCGGCGACGGGGCGGGGGACTGGCGTGGACGATGCGCGGCTGGGGCACAAGCGCGCCGTGGTCGCGCGCGCCCTCGACGTCAACCGGCCCGACCCGGCCGACGGCCTCGACGTGCTGGCCAAAGTCGGCGGCTTCGAGATCGGCGGTATGGCCGGCGTCATCCTGGCGGCGGCGGCGCGGCGCATCCCCGTGGTGCTCGACGGCTACATCGCCGGCGCCGCCGCGCTCATCGCCACGACCATTGCCCCCGCCGCGCGCGACTACCTCGTGGCAGGCCACCGCTCGGCCGAGCCTGGCCACGCCCTCGTGCTGGAGCATCTCGGCCTCGCGCCGCTGCTCGATCTCGGGCTGCGCCTGGGCGAGGGCACGGGCGCGGCGCTGGCGCTGCCCATACTCGACGCCGCGTTGGCAGCCCACCGCGGCATGGCCACCTTCGACGACGCGGGCGTGGCCGGCGCCGATGTCGCCGCCGCGCATGGGAAGGGCGTACAGTGATGGGTCACATGAAAAACGTCGCCTGGGTGTTCCCTGGGGTGGGGGCGCTCCGATGACGCGCCCAATCGCACGCTGATCGAGGATAAAATCGACGCCTGACCCGAGATGCGTAAGGAGTGTGCACCGATGAGTAGCCCGCAGACCAGCCCCCCCGCGCAGGACCCTATCATCGAGACCCGGGACCTGCGCCGCGCGTTCAAGACCCGCCGCGGCGCCGTCGAGGCGGTCGCCGGGGTCGACCTCCGCGTCGCGGCGGGGGAGGTGTTCGGCTTCCTGGGGCCCAACGGCGCCGGCAAGACGACCACGCTGCGCATGTTGGCTACCCTGCTGCCGCCCAGCGGCGGCGATGCGACAGTGGCCGGCTGCGACCTGCGGCGCGAGCCGGGGCGCGTGCGCGAGCGCATCGGCTTCGTGGGCCAGAGCGGCGGCGCGGACCCGCAGGTCACGGGCCGGGGGGAACTCGTGTTCCAGGCCCGCCTGTACGGGATGGGCGCGCCGGAGGCGAAGCGCCGCGCCGCCGAGCTCCTGGACCTGCTCGAACTAGAGGCGGCCGCCGACCGGCCCACCGGCAGCTACTCCGGCGGCCAGCGTCGGCGACTCGACATCGGGCTGGGCCTGATCCACCGGCCGCGGCTGCTCTTCCTGGACGAGCCCACCACCGGCCTCGACCCCCAGAGCCGCGCCCGCCTGTGGGACGAGGTGCGCCGTCTGCGCGAGGGCGGCATGACCGTCTTCCTGACCACCCACTACCTGGAGGAGGCCGACGCCCTGTGCGATCGTCTGGCCATCATCGACCAGGGGCGCATCGTGGCCGAGGGCACGCCCGCGCAACTCAAACGGCAGATCGCCGGGGATGTCGTCACGCTGGGCGTGACCGGCGACCAGCAGGCCGCGCTGGACCTCCTCCAGGGCCAACCCTTCGTGCGCGAGGCCGGCCTCGAAGACGGTGCGATCCGGCTCTACGTCGAGCGCGGCGAAACGGCCATGCCGGCCATCCTCCGCGCGCTGGATGGCGCCGGACTAGAGCTACGGACGATCGCGTTGACCCGGCCCAGCCTCGACGACGTCTTCCTGCGCCAGACCGGCCGCTCGCTCCGCGAGACGGCGGCGTAACCCGATCGGACAAGACGAACAAGAGGAGACCGCATCATGAAAATCCTGCGCGACACCTGGCTCGTGTTCGGCCGCTACCTGGGCCTGTTCCTGCGCAACCCGGTGTGGGTCGTGATCGGCGTGGTGCAGCCGTTGCTCTACTTGCTCCTGTTCGCCCCGCTGTTGAAGTCGATCGCCGCCATGCCCGGCTTCCCGCCCGGGGGCGCCTACAACGTCTTCGTGCCCGGATTGCTGATCCAGCTGGGTCTCTTCGGCGCCTCCGGCGTGGGCTTCAGCCTGATCGCCGAGTTGCGCTTCGGGGTGGTCGAGCGGCTGCGAGTCACGCCGGTGAGCCGCCTCGCGCTGCTGCTCGGGCGCGCCCTGCGCGACATACTGACCCTGCTCATCCAATCGCTGCTGCTCGTCCTGGTCGCGCTACCCTTCGGGCTGCACATCCACCCGGTGGGCTTGCTGGTGATGTTGGGCCTGCTAGCCCTAATCGGCCTGCTTTTCGCCTCGGTCTCATACGCGCTAGCCCTGTGGCTCAAGAGCGAGGACGCGTTCGCCCCGCTGCTCTTCACGGCGACGCTGCCGCTGCTGCTCCTCTCGGGGGTCCTGCTGCCGCTCAACCTGGCGCCCGGTTGGCTGCGCGCGATCGCCAACGCCAACCCGCTGGCCTACGCGGTCGACGCAGCGCGCGCGCTCTTCAACAATCACCCGGGGGACCCAAGCGTGGTCAAGGGTGTCCTGATCATGGCTGTCCTGGCGGTGGCGGCGATGGTGATAGCGGCGCGCTCGTTCGGCCGCGCGGTGGCCTGACGAGACGCGGGCCTGCGCGCTCTCCGGCGCCAGCCTTTCGATGTCCGCAATCCACCATCTGATCGAGGTTCAGCGACAGTTATCGGCGAGCATGTCAGGCTTGATGCGCAGCGGCAGGCCGGCCACCATCAGGTAGACCTCGCCGGCTTCGGCGGCGAGCCGGGCGTTGACGCGTCCAAGCAGGTCGCGGTAGAGGCGACCGAGCGGGTAGGGCGGCACGAGGCCCATGCCGACCTCGTTGCTCACCAGGATCGTCGTCGCCGCGCCCGCGCGGTGCGCGGCGAGCAGGAGGTCCACCGCCGGGCGGACGATCTCACCCGCCGCGTCCTCGTCCGGCAGGGCGCCCTCGTCGTCGTGCCCCGGCCCGATCAGCAGGTTGGAGAGCCACAGCGTCACGCAGTCAACCAGCACGGCGGGCGCGTCGCCGCGCTCGCGCGCGATAGCCGGGCCGAGGTCGAGCGGCTCCTCCAGCGTGCGCCAGAGAGCCGGGCGCGCCTCCCGGTGCCGCGCGATGCGCCGCGTCATCTCGTCGTCGAGCGCCCGCGCTGTGGCGACGTAGAGCGCCTCGCCTCCGGGACCCGCTATGTCGGCCGCGAGTCGCTCCGCATACGTGCTCTTGCCGCTGCGCGCGCCGCCCAGGATCAGGATAAGCTTTCGTTTATGGCCTTTGTTAGCACGCGCGCTGGTCATGAATCCAACCCACGGGCAAGGCGGGCACAGGCCGGCGGGTACTGACGATGGACGATCGCAACGTGGTGTAGACAGATTATCATGGTCTGACCATACCCTATCACTTCCAAAACAGGGTTCCACGCAGCAATCCAGCATCAGTCTACGCGTACAACACGAGCCCGTCAACTTGACGCGGGGGCCTGGCAGGGCCTGTGAAAAGTCGCCCAAGCCCCTTCTTGCCCCCTCCGCCCCCTCCGCCCCTGGCTGACTAGTACCACACGACAGAGATTTCTCCGCATATTCAGCACGATGTCCCGCGTGTCAAACACCCGCTTCACGCTTGTGGAACGTGCGGAATGTTTTCAAGCGAGCGGTACTAGTCCCCCGGACCCTAGCCGCGGGTCCGCCGGCCTAGCGCACCTCCGGGGGAACCTGGGGAGATGCCTCCCCCCAGACCCCCGCCAACGACGGGGCGTGTGGGCACATGGGGCTTGTACGTCTCGACAATTCACAGGCCTTGGGGGGCCTGGGGGCATTCGCAGCGTTGGCGATCAGCACGAGGTAGCTGGGCTACGTCAGGAGCGCCAGCACGAACAGCGCCGCGACCTCTGTGAGCTCGCAGATGGCTCCGTAGATGTCGCCGGTCAGACCCTCTATCTTGCCCATGACGTAATGGCCGATCAGCCATGTCGCCCCAGAAACGACCAGGAACGCCAGGACGCCGGGGAGGCCGCCGGCCAGGGCGGCGATCAGCAGGGCCGCGCCGGAGGCGACGACCTGGCGGGGCGGCGTCAGGCCCCGTTGGAAGAGCGCGCCGAGCCCGCCGGGGCGGGCGGGCGGGAACAGCGTCGCGGCCAGCACGAGCGACCATCGTCCCAGCACGGGGGCCACGATCAGGGCGGCCGCGCGCCGGTCGCCGGGGAGCGCGACCAGAAAAGCGAGCTTGAGCAGGAGCGCGCACACGGCGCCGAGCACGCCGAAGCCGCCGACGCGGCTGTCGCGCATGATCGACAGGCGCTGCTCCAGGTCGCGCCCCCCGAAGAGCCCGTCGCAGCTGTCCATCAGCCCATCGAGGTGCAGTCCCCCCGTCATCAAGACGAGGGCGACGACGAGCAGGACGTCGCGCGTGAACGGCGGGAAGCGCGTCAGCCCCAACAACGCGTCGAGCCCCGTCAGCAGCAACCCCAGGACGAGGCCGGCGAGCGGGAACGCGGCCAGCGCCTCGCCGGGGTTGCGCATGGCGGGTGGACCCGGCAGGGGCAGGCGCGTCAGGAACCGCAGCGACTCCGCGAGGTCGCGTGGCAGCAGGCGCAGGACGGCTAGCACCGCGATAGACCGCGCAGGTGGCAGGTGTCGTTGAGGACGGCGAGGATGGCGCCCGCGGGGTAGGTGTCCAGGACCGTGAGCGCCGCGGGGTCGACGCGCAGCGTCCAGTAGCGATCCGGCGGCACGCGCAGCAGGTGGCAGAGGAGCGCGCGCAGGAGGCCACCGTGACTCACCACCAGCAGCGCGCCCACGCGGCCCTCGTGTTCGCGCACGAGCCGATCGAGCAGGGGACGAGCCCGCCGGCCCAACGCAGCCAGGGACTCGCCGCCGGGTGGCGCGACGGAAAGGGGGTCGCGGTTGAACGCCGCCATCGCCGCCGGGTTACGGGCCAGGGCCTCCTCGTAGGTCAGCCCCTCCCAGTCGCCGAACGCGGCCTCGCGCAATCCCGCGTAGGGCTCGGCGACCAGGCCGTGGTCGGACGCGACCGCTACAGCCAGGGTCAGGCATCGCCCCAAGTCGCTCGACGCGACGCGGCCGATGTCTTCCCCGGCCAGCCGCTCACGCAGCCGCGCATGCTGCTCGAGGCCGCGCCCGGTGAGCGCCGTCTCGGCCTGCCCGCTATAGCGCGACGCCCGATTATGCGCGGTCTCACCGTGGCGCACAAGAAAAAGTGTGGGCATCTACCTTTCGTCAAAGGTCATGCGTTGCGCAGTCGTCACGACACACCATCCTCGCTCACCGTTGTCCTACCCTAGTTTACAACCGCGCGACCCTATATCTCGCGGATGATCCGCGCCGGGACGCCGGCGACGACCGTACAGGCCGGCACGTCGCGCGTCACCACGGCGCCGGCACCGACCACGGCGTTGTCGCCGATACGCACGCCCGGCAGGATCACGGCCTTTGCGCCGACCCAGACGTTGGCGCCGATCGTGATCGGCCGCGCCTCGAACCCGCGCGAGGCGATGGGCTTGGGCCCGCGGCCGGCGACGTGGTTGTCGTCGTGGATGGAGACCCCTTCGCCGAACAAGGTGTGGTCTCCGACGGAGAGACCCTCCCGCACCACCACGTGGCAGCCTACGTTTATCTGCCCGCGACATGCCTGACACGCGACGCGTGAGTGAGTGAATCGCGTGTGGTGGCGCGGTTTGTCCGGTGAAAAACCGGACCCCGTGTCAGGTTTTTGACGAGTTGAGGATGTGTCAGGTTTATTGGTGATGCTGAAACTTGTTGACGGACGCATCGCTATGACGCCTCTTCGGTAGGTGTCATGTTTTTAGCCGACGATCGCCATGGACGCAGCGTTGTGGGGGGGCTAGGCTATCTTTATGCACAAGAGCCTCGCTCATGGGAGCAAATCTTGGAATTCAAGAAAACCGCGCGCGCACAGCCGATTGACCACTTCCGTAGCAATGCGCTGCGGTTCATCGTCTGTCACCACGAGCACGATTTGCAGGATGGCTCGCATATGGGTACCCCATCCCTGGATCTCCCACTCGTTCCTAGCCCCATCAATTACCAGTTGCAGGCATTCGATGACGTCAAGCGGCATCGATGCGGCAAGAGATGACAAACGCTCAACTACGAAACGGCTAGGTTCCACTGAGCCGACGATACGCAGCGTTTCCTTCAGTTGCCCAAGAGCCCAGGCAGGATTGAGGCGCGGGGAGGAGAACCACCAGCCGAAAGGAGCGAGTTCAGGGGCGTACTCCTGTGCCCTTGCCGAGGATCGCGCCGCCTCCAGGCGCCGCTCCCATAGCGCCTGCATCCACTCGATGGCACTCTCTGGCAGATCATCCTGCTGCTGCAGGCGGCGACCGAGGAATTCAATAGCGTGCCCGCGTAGCACTGCCGGGGCCGCCGCGTAGAACTGATCGAGGAGGCCGTCTGGCTCATCTGCATCGATTTTGCCCCGACGATAGAGAAGCATTATGTGCTCAACGAATCGCTCGTGGGGGTTGACCATGTCCCAGCGCTTGCTGTGAGTCGTGCCGACCTCCGTCGCCGCCCGTTCATACTGCTCGTGAAGAAGAACGAAGACATCGTCGTAGGGAGAGCAATGTCCGAGATAGGCCTCCCAGGCGGCATCCCGCAAAGGACGCAGATCGGGGTCATTGGGAAAAATGCGTGCTACGTTCCCCGCAGTCCACTGTGGGTCGAGCAGATACAGCCAGGGGAAATGCCATCCGTACACGGCGCGGATCGTCGGTGACGGATCATTGCCCAGATCGAGGTGGCCGTTTAAAGTGTCCCGTACCTCGGGCATCGTCTCGAAACTCTGCACGGCCTGCTCTGCCCTGACAGTCGCGGCGTCCCTATGACGATGTACCCACAACGCATACTGGATCACAGCGTGCATAGCATCGCCCCGCGTCGTATTGAAGGAACGCGTGGCCGGAGAGTCTGCACTTAGTCCCTCGGGCCGAGCATCGTCGGCGGGTGTTGGGTCAGGATCTTGGGTGATGGAAGCCAGTATCACCCATACCATGTCCTTTTGCCCAAAGGGGACTTGGACCTGACCGCCGTTGAGGCCTACGACAAGGAGTCGAGCAACGGCCTGTCTTGCCCATCCCCAGTGGGGATCTTGATAGGCGCCATATCCGTCGCGCCCGACGATCTCCCGCGGCTGCCGCACGAGCCAGTGGCAGAAGTCGAGCACGGCCGACCAGTCTAGGATCGCACCGTGCTTCATGGAATCCGTCAGCCCAGAGAGCACCGCACGCGCATAGGTCGGATCCGCCCCCTTGAAGTGGCTCACGCTCGCAGCGAATCGTTCAGGTTCCACAATCACAAGCTGCGTCAGTTCGCCGGCGAGCCCTACCCGGGACGGGCCCAAACCCATCCTCGCCCCCGATGGCTCCCATGTCTTGACATATGCTGCGATCTCCTCCACGCCCATTGCCCGGAGGCTATCAGCCGATACTGGGCTGGTCGGGCCCTCCAACTCTAACTCCCCGTTCTCACCATTGGGTGGTCCGAGTTCGAGGTTCAAGCCCTCATACAGGTTCCTCCATGGTGCCGGCAGATGGGCAGAGATGGGGGCTAGGTGGTCGCGTCGCCAACGCTTCGCGTAGCGAACTGCATGGTGACCCTCTAACGCTGCGATACCTTCGTGCGTCGGCCCATCCGCGATCCAGGTCAGCCCGCGCGCCCGCGCCGCGTCATCTAGATTGCCGAAATGTACGCCGGCTAGCAGGGCATACTCGTGACTCGGGCCGAGCACCTCGAAGAGCGCGCGGTCGGTGAGATGGGCAATGATTAGTTCCGGCGCTGCCTCGGGGAACAGGCGCAGGAGATGCAAGGCAAGGCGGTGGAAGACGTGCCAGGGACGCTCCTCAAGTAGGCGCACGAGTTCGCGCACGGCAGATGGGTCTGCTTTGGCGATTTGCTCTGCCGTGTCGCGCGCTCGCGAGACCAGTAGGCTCTTAACGTCGCCGGTCATAGCATCCCTGGACCCCTCTATTGTAGGTTGCCAGCTCCAGGAGAAGTCCTCAGGTCCTGCGGCCCCGCCTAGGTTTTCATAGTGACGGATGGCATCGTCGAGCGCATCGCCAAACAGATCAAACGTGCTCCGCCTGGCTACAGCTAGGAGATCAGGAACCATTCGGTCTAAGACGCGGTTGTAGTGCCAGGTATCGAACAGGAGATATTGTCCCGACACAGCCTGCGCTGCATTCAGGAAAGCACGGCCTAGCGCGAGGGCGGCATCGACCTCGCCTCCTTCGGCGAACTGAGCCGCGAGGTCGCCGATGCTCTCGGGCTGGAGCCAGAGGTGCATTGAGGCCATCCACCTTACGATGCTGGGAACGAGTTTCGCTGCCTTTGACGGTGGCACAGCCAGTGCTGCCTTCATCAGATCTTCCTGAACGCGGACGTTGCGTGTATCGGCAACGAACTGGGCGATACCAATGACCCGATCTGGCTCTGCCGCAGCCATGCGCGCCAGGTACCGCGACTGGGGCCAGGTCGGGACTCTATAGCCTTCTTCGGTTGCTGGCGGCCGATCGAAGAATCCTGCGGCATTGAGCGGAGCCAGCCATGCTGATCCAGCCTTTCCAAAGAAGTACTCCAGGGCGTCAAGGCTGTTGGGAACCTTGTCCCGCAGCGTAGCCACATCCCTCTCGTCTGGCGCCGCAACGGCCAGCAATTCGTCTATGCCTCGGTGGAACGTCACATAGCGAGCTTCAAATCGGTTGAGCACGACATCAAGTACCGTTTGCATCTCGTCCTAGAATCGGCTAAACTCAGCGTCCACCGGCCTGGGGCGGCCAAGCGCGGCGCGGTGCGCCCGCGCATGAAGGGCATGGGCATTATGCCGGCCGATGACACCTAACCACGTCTGAGCTACGGGGTCCGAGTCGGGGATGCTCAAACCTGCGAGGACAGCCAGGATTTCATCGCGCTGCGTCGTTTCGCCCGACTTGCCCTTGCTTTTCTTAGCCTGCGGCTCCACCGCTACGGGCTCCAACACATCGCGGAGCGCACTCTCAATTTCCCGCAAGCAATGCGCCACGAAGTGAGTGGTCGACGCAACCTGCGGAGTAGTCGCCATGAAGAAACAAGCGTCGCGATAGAAGGCCGCAGGTCCCTCCCCAATGAGACCTAGACGGCGATGAATTCGGGCCTGAAGCGGATCGAAGACGATGGGGCTGAGAGGCCGCATTTCGTCCATCGTACTGTTCCTTCTTCTTAGGGAAGTAGAAATAGATATGCATCCCATACACTCGACTGGGAGAGCCCGAGTTAAGCGCAATAGGTGGGATAAACAAGTATTTCTACGTCCCTTACACTCTTTTCGATGCCATCTGTGTCATGCGACGGTATCCAGCGAGGTTGGCATGGCCCACAACCAACTCGCCGATGACCATTGTTTTAATCATAGTCGCTAGTTCCCTACTGTCACAGGCAATGATGCAAGACACGCCCTCGCAGCGTTTAATAGCGGCTGTCGAGATAGAGTAGAGCGTGCCCCGCCAGGGAGCACCATGCGCGAATCGCGGAGTACTATGCCCTCACGCGTACCCCGGGTCACGTTGGCGCGGCACGCGGCTACTCATCCCAAGAAACGCGTCGGCAGCGGCATCTCCGTCACGTCGCCGCCGTCGGAGCGCTCAACGCGATAGGCCTGCGCCCTCGGGCGCGATGCCACCACCACCGCCAGCGTTGTCTCCCGGAAATGCAGGGCACAGCCGTCATCGGCGGCTACCCCCGCCGGCAAGCCCTCCGCCACACAGCGGTGGTAGGTCGGACGCCGCTGCGGCTCACCGTCGTAATGCGGGCAGTGGCTCCCCGGCAGGAAGGCCAGCCCATCGTGCAGCGGGGCCAGGGTGGGCCCGAAGGAGTCGGTGATCCCCGCCTCGAACCAACACAGCGCGCCCGCGCTGATGCCGCAGAGCACGACGCCGGCCTCCCAGGCCTCGCGCAGCACGCGATCCAGCCCATGCACCCGCCAGATGGCCAGCAGGTTCGCTGTGTTGCCACCCCCCACGTACACCACGTCCTGGTCGAGGATCACTGCACGCAGGTCCGCGACCTCCCGCTGGAAGAGGGGCACGTGGCTCGTGCGACAGTCGCGACGCGTGAAGGCGTGGTAGAACTGCGCCACATAGTCGTCGTCATCGCCACTCGCGGTGGGCACGAAGCACCCGCGCGGATGGGCGCGCCCCGTCAGGCTCAGGATGTAGTCGTCCAGCAGCGGGTTGTCCGCCTCCATAGAGAACCCCCCACCACCCAGCGCTACGATCTGTCGGCCTAGCATACTCCGCATCCCCTCCCGTGCTCTCTCGTCCTCATTCCTTGAGGATAGCGCGAGTGGCAGCGACGTGCCACGCCGTGTAAGCGGATCGAAATGACGGTTGGCCGCCGGGCTAGCATGACGGTTTCCTACTGTGTTGATAGTTCGGCGTTGTACGCCACGCCCCATTATCTTTCCTTAGTTATACGATGTGAATTGCGTTAGCCGTCCTTGACTCCGAAGAACAGTGCAATCTTCCAGCGACCATGGGAACGCACCGATGGCCGTATTAATTTGCAGTCAGATGAATAAAGATGCGTGCGTTCAACATGGGCCGATTGGGTGCTGATCGGGCAGCGCGCTCACGTGCCACATTTAGGTAGCTATGCTATGCGAGCGCTATGCGCCGATATCATGCAAGATGCTTATGCTAATCGTGTGTTAATACCTTTTCAGGCGCAGACGTTGACTGCATCGATCACATCATGCGTGGACGAACTTGTCGTCCAGCATAGCCTCAGCCTCATCTGATCGATAGGCAGCCGTGCAAAAGAAGATGTGTCGGCAGGCAAACTGCAGCGGCTACTCCCTTCGCCCCTGCGCAGTGATAGGGACCCGACGATGGGTAAGACTCAAGCGCCTCATTGTTGGAATCGGAACAGGACACCACCACTGATTCGGCCGAGAGTAAGGCCATCGGCCGTATCTGGCTAGAGGTACTCGAATGGATCGACCTCCGCGACTGCCACCACTATACGCGTCACCAGGAACAGCGCGAACAGTGCATGACCCAAGGCCAACAACTGGCGCAAGAACAAGTCCGTCATCCTATCGACGCTTATGGCCTAGACCGTTCGTACTTAGTCTGGATTTCGCACGTAGATAAAATCGGCCGCAAAGTGGGGAAAGCCCAGCGTTTTGGAGCCATTTTGGGCGCTTTGGTTGCCATGCAGGGTGGCCAAAACGGCCATTGATGGGGAAAGCAGACCTTCCACTTGACGATAACTATCACCGTGCGAAATCCAGACTTAGCACTCCCTCCAAGGTCGTTTTAAAGTGGACGCGCAGGCCGTGTACACTTGGGGCAGGGGTGGCAGGTATCACTAAGATGGTGTGCTGAAAACGTGATGTCGCCGTCATATATCGTATGCGATTTCGGGGTTAGACTGATGAGAAACTGTAGATACTATTGGAGAGTTGCCCTGTGTAGTAGTCTGCTCGGCATGCAAGGCGTAGGCGCGGCGAATGATCATGCCGGGTCTAGCCACGCTGAAACTCCTCTTGCCCGGATCGCTGTGACGCTCGACAGGCTAGGCACGCGGATTCCATCAGATTTTATGGGTTTGAGCATCGAGTATCCGGCGGTCGACGCCTATCTCGGGGCAACCCCTGCATCCCCCAATACGGTCTTTCGACAGCTATTGACGAACCTTGGCTCTGGCTCTCTGCGCATCGGCGGTGATAGCCAGGATACATCGTGTTGGAGCCCAATCGGTGGTCACGACCGCACGGGATGTGCGTTCAAGATCACCGCGTCGTTGCCCCGGGTTGTTTTATCGACGGCGGCGGCAACAGGCTGGCGTGCGCTTATAGGGGTCAATCTGGCGGTAAGCAATCCGTCTGCGGCCCAGGCATACGCGACGGACGGCATCCTTCCGTCTACCATATCCGACGCTTCCGGACTTCTTGGCCTGGAGATCGGCAACGAACCTGATATCTATAGCCAGCACCGATTGCGTCCGTCCCGCTACTCCTTCGCACGTTATCTGCATGAGTTCGGGCGCTATGTCAAAGCGCTCAAAGGTACCGTGCGCACGGCGGCACTACCATTAGTGGGGCCGGCATTCGTGACCCACGAGTGGGATCGACAGGTAGGCCCCTTCGTGGCCGCGACGGGGGCGCGCAATCTCGCCTTTCTCACGCTCCACTATTATCCCTTCAGCGCCTGCAGTATCCCCAGCGCCGTTGCCGCGACCGATACCGCGTTGCTGTCCGAAGGAATCATGGCTAGCCTTTACCGGCGCTTCTCGCGCGATGTCGCCGTGGCCCGCTCCTATGGCTTGCCCCTGCGCGTCGGCGAAACCAATTCCGTGTCCTGCCACGGCAAGGCCGGCGTCAGCGACAGCTTCGCCTCGGCCCTGTGGGGGCTCGACGTGCTTTTCACACTGGCTAGGGCGGGGCTGCGGGGCGTCAATTTCCACATCTATGACCTTGACCGGTCGCCCGGTCGCTATAACCCTATCGTCAGCGCGGCGACCGAGACCGCGCCAGGGACGTGGGCCTATGCGACCAGCGTGCGCCCTCTCTACTACGCCATGCTGCTATTCAGCCGTGCTGCGGGCGACTACTTCCTGCCGGTTACGTTGAGCGGCACCGCGGCCAACCTCAAGGCCTACGCCGTCGGCAATGGGACGAGCGTCCGCGTGTTTGTGCTGAACAAGGACAACAAAGCGGCCGGATCGGTCGTCATCGCGCCGTCGCGCGCCCTTGGCACGGCCACGATCACCTACTTGCGGGCCCCCGCGTTGTCTTCGACAACGGGCACGACCCTGGGCGGCCAAGTTGTCGATCGACGGACGGGGGCCTTGCCTCATCTGTCTACCACGACGATCAAGCCCGATCTCGACGATCACGCCTACCGCGTGCCCGTGCCTGTCGCGAGCGTCGCGATGATCACGCTGCGCCTTGGCTCACCCCTGTGAGCGTGGCCCCCAGCCGTGTCGCCGCCGGCCCGAGTTCGATGTGGGCAGCCTGTGCCATGTAGGGCTAATGCTTCAATCGCTCGTGGACGTGATACATCATAATAAGGGCAAGGGAAGGGATTGCCAGCGCAAGAGGTAAGCTGAAGGTGTCGCATGCCTCGCATGTCTAGCCCGAGGGGAACCCGCATAGAACCGGCTAATAGTCTATTGATCGAGGAGATGGTCCTCGCTTATCGTCACTACTGGACTGCCCTTCTCGAATCGGCAGAGCCTGTGTGGTCGGAGTTGGATCTGACGATCCTGCAACTCAAGGGTCTGGTTGGTCCTCCTTGAGGTGCGCGGCGAACTGGCGGTTAGTAGCATCGCAGCCGCCCTCGATATCGCACGCCCTTCGGCCAGCGTGCTGGTCGAGCAACTCGTCCAGATGGGTATCGCGATGCGCGTGGAAGACGAGAAGGACCGGCGTCGTTCGATCATCTGCCTTACCCAAAGGGGCAAAGACCTGATCGCCCGCCTCCACCGAGGGGACGAGGGATTCATGGCGGGACTGTTCGCGCGGCTCGGCCCTGACGACCTAATCGCCCTCAAAAGGGGGCTGCATGCCCTCACCGAGGCAATCTGCGCGGCGAGGACGTAGCCCCATGGTCCTGTGCGCAGTTCGATGCCCGGGGGCACGGCCCCCGATGCCCGACGCGGCGCCGGACCAGCATTGCTCCATGCACCCATGGGTCCTACCATTTGTTATCATCAATCTACACCCCGCCGAACGTTCGGCCGCGGACCAACCGCGGCCAGTCGCATATCGTCATGCCAGAGGAGCTACAGGCCGATGAGCATTAGCGCACACACCATCACGGCGACGGCGCCGCCGCCGATTGAACCCGAAGAGTTCCAGCGTGTGGCCTCGGCGGTGCGCGACCAGATTCGTTCCGTCATCGTCGGACAGGATGAGGCGATTGAAGGGACGCTGATCTGCCTGGTTGCCGGCGGCCATGCGCTCCTCGAAGGGGTGCCTGGTCTCGGTAAGATCAGCCTGGTGCGCACGTTCGCCAGGACACTGGATCTGCAGCACGGCCGCATCCAATTCACGCCGGACCTCATGCCCGCCGATATCACGGGCACGACGGTACTCAACGAAGATCTGGAAGGCCGTCGCACGCTCGCTTTTCAACAGGGTCCGGTCTTCGCCAATCTGCTCCTCGCTGACGAAATCAATCGTGCCACGCCAAAGACGCAGAGCGCGCTGCTCGAAGCGATGCAGGAAGGCACGGTGACGCTGGCCAACCGGCAGCACATCCTGCCGCGGCCGTTCTGCGTGCTGGCCACCCAGAACCCGATCGAGTTGCAGGGGACCTACCCGCTGCCCGAGGCGCAACTCGACCGTTTCCTGCTCAAACTGTTCTTCGGCATGCCATCCCGCGAGGATCTCAACGAGATCGTTTTCCGCACGGCGGAGGTAGACGAACCTCCCGTGCGGCAAGTGGCGGACGCACGCGTGCTGCTTCAGATGCGCCGCCTCGCCCACGAGGTGCCGATGGCGCGCCACGTGGTCGATTATGCGACGCGCATCGTGCTGGCCTTGCAGCCGGGGCGCCTGGATGTGCCCGACGTCATCGCGCGGTATGTACGGATGGGGCCGAGCCCGCGCGGCGTGCAGGCCCTGTGCTTGGCCGGGCGCGCGACGGCGTTGCTGGCGGGACGGTACAACCTCGCCTTCCAGGATGTGCGGGCGGTGGCCAAGATCGCGCTGCGACATCGCATCCTACTTACGTTTGATGCCCAGCGCCAGAGCATGACGGCCGACGCGATCATCGAGGAGGCCCTGGCATCCATACCGGAGGAGGCGCCATGAACAATTGGGGGTGGCGCTCGTTCGTGGCCCGGGTTGGCCGGGGCCGGGCCGCGCGGAATGCCCCCGCAGAAACGCGCGAGGCCGCGCAACCGCTACTCGACGAGGCGATGCTGCGCCAGTTGGGGCGCATGCAGATCGAGAGCGGAGGCTCCCTCACCGAGTGGTTGGGCGGAGAGCACCAAGGACGGCGCAAAACCCATGCGCTCGAATTCGAGGACTACCGGGGCTACACGGCCGGCGATGATTTTCGGCTCATCGATTGGAACGTCTATGCCCGGCTCGGCGAGCTATTCGTCAAGACATCCGTGGCCGAAGAAGCTATGTCCATCGAACTCCTCATCGATTGCAGCCGCTCGATGGATTGGGGCCGGCCGACTAAGATGCGCTACGCCGAGCAACTGGCCGCGGCGCTCGGCGCCCTGGCGTTGATGCACGGCGATCGCGTGCGCGTCATCGGCATGGGCGCCGGCGACGCGTACGCCGGCGCCCCGTTCTATGGGCCGGGCGATCTGAGCGCGATGGTTGCGGAACTCGAGGTGCTCCCGGTCCTCGCCACGACCGATTTCACGGGCAGCATCGCCGCGTTCCGGCGCGTGGCTGAACCGCATGGCGCGGTTGTGGTCCTCAGCGATCTGCTCGCCCCCCTGGACGCCGTCGGGGCGCTCGATCTCGTCCCGTCCCAGGGCCGCGATGTCTTCGTCATACACATCGTCGACCCCGCCGAGGCCGAACCCGCGCTGCACAGCGCGGTCGAACTGCGCGATCGTGAGAGCGGCGTCACCACCATCCGCGCCGTCACACCCACCGTGCGCCGGCAGTATATGGCGCGCTTCCGGGAGCGCACCGAGGCGATCGAGGCACGATTGGCGGCCGGGAACATCGGGTACATTCCAGCCTCCACCGCCGTCGCTCCGATCGATATTATCAGGGGCGGGTTGCAACGCGCCAGCGTGGTCGCCCCGGTTTGAGTGCCTGCATCGGGCCTACGGCGCCACGGACAGCCGCGCTATCATGGAAGGAGACTGCGATTATGAAACGGAGCGCCTGGTTCCTCGTGGGCGCGCTGCTCGCGGCGCTTATTGGCTTCTCGCGTCCGATGGCCGCGAACGCCGGCATGAGCACGTCCCCGGTTCCCTCGCTGCGGTTCGAGGTACTCGCGCGCGCCGGCCTGCAACTCGGCGGCTTGGTGTGGACGGGGTCCAGGTTCGTCTACACCGTCGAAGGGCAGCCCCAAATCTACGCGAGTACACCGGACGGCAAGAACGTCCGCCCGTTCGCGCGCGTGCCGCGCAACAGCGGGGAGATGCGCTGCATCGTGTCCCCGGTAGCGGTGGGTGGCCCACTCACATGCTATATTGCCACGCTGCGGACGGGCCGATCTACCGGATTGCCGACAGCGGCGGCGCCGCGACCGCGTTCGCCACGGTCTCGTCGCCGCGGACAGCGGACGGCGCGCTTGCCTTCGATACCGTCGGGCGCTTCGGCGGCGCGCTGCTGGCGGCCACCGGCGGATCCGACAGCGGTCCGGGCGGCGGCGTCTACGCGATCACGCCGGACGGGAAGGTTCGGCGCGTCGGCCGGTACGACGGACCCGGCGGCGCTGAGAACATCGCCGTCGCGCCCGCGCGCTTCGGGAGCGCGGCCGGCCAACTGCTCATCACCGTGGATCGGCACGACCACCTGGGCCGGCTGCTGGCGATGGATACGCACGGCGCGGTCCGCACGCTCGTCGGTGGGCTATCCTGGGGGCTGAACCCCATCGTGCCATTGGTCGCGACGGGGCCGTCGGGTGGCATGCCCGGTCTCTACGTGGTTGACTGGCTCGGCCGCTCGCTCCTGTTCGCGCCCGGCGATCAGCTCCACGCGTACCACGGTGATGTCTTCGTGGGCGCCGAACGGCACGGGTACATGTACGTGGTGCAGCCGGACGGGACACGCTACACCGTGCTCCCTATCCATACGAACCTGCGTGCCCGCGACTACAACCTGGAAGGCGTCGCGTTCCTGGCCTCTTGAATTGAGCGCACGGGCACGGCCCCATCACTCGATGGAGCCGCCCACGAAACAGGGTGTGGGACGATGGCGACGGCTACGGGTGCGGATTCACCGAGATGCGGGTGAAGCGCAACGACACGGGGCCGCCCTCCAGAGGGACGAATGTGGCGGCCAGCGCGGAGCCCTGGTGTGACGCCACTGCGAAACGGCCGATCAGTGGGCCAGTGTAGATGCCCAGGTTGACCTGCGCCGAGCGCATCGTCCCAGCGTGGACGAAGTGCGTCAGGTACAGCACGTTCGTACCGTCGGCCGTGTAGAGCGAGAGGATGCCGCTCATCTGAGGTTTAGGCTGGTGGAGTACCGTGCGCGTGAAGATGGTGAGCATGCCCGATTGGGCAAAGGTGGCATCTCCCGACGTGGTGAGACGGTAGCGTCCGACGTACACCGCGGCCCCCCGGGCCATCCGGGGATCACGTTGACGGTGCTCGTCGAGCCCCCTCCGGCCGTGGCGTGCGCACCGGAGGCCCACCCCCCCAGCAGCAACCCCACCGTGGTCATAACGGCGGCGACCCCACGGCTGAAACCGATGGGCCGGTGGACTATTCCTCGCTCCATGTGGAGCCCCCTTTCGGCGCGCATCACGCACGCCTGGTTCACAATCACAGTGCCCCTGGCGGGTGGCGTCCCTGTCGCCCTAGCACTCACGGAGCCACTTGCCGGCCGGGCGAGGACAACGGCCTGATGGGCGCGCCGCCGAGTTTCATCACCAGCACTGTTGCCCCCAGCTTCCCCAGGTGCTGCGCGCCGGTGACGGCCGAGCCACCGAGCACGATCGCGACGTACTCCGTGCCCTTGACCGAGTAGATGACCGGCGCCGAGCCGGTCGCCAGGCCGACGTTGGAGGTCCAAGCCGTCTTCCCGGTGCGGTCATCGAACGCGTAGAAGATGCCATTCTGCCCCGACGTGAACGCGAGGTGGCTGGCGGTGACCGACGCGCCGCCGATGAGCGGCGTTGTCAGCGCGCGCTTCCAGAGGAATTGGCCGGTGTTCACATCCACGGCTGAGAACGTCCCTGTCGCCTTCCCGACCGGGCTGCGCGTGCCTGCGAAGTCGCGCTCACCGCCCTGACCCGACCCGGTGACGGTGATCTTGAAGCACAGGTCGATCCCCGAGATGTAGGCGGCGTGCGTCCGGGGACTGTACGCGACGGGGGAATACGGCGACCCGCCGATCGTGCCGGGACAGGCGACGACACCCTTGGTGGTCGGCGCGGGGTGGCGCACCTTCACGTAGGCGAGCGGTGTGGAGAGCGGCCTACCGGTCCCGGCATCCAGAATATAGAACAGGCCGTTCTTGCCCGCCTCGCCGACCGCGTGCACCGTCCGCCCTCCGACGTGCGCGTCGAAGATGACGACCGGCGAGGCCGCGCCGTAACTCCACTGGTCGTGCGGCGTTTCCTGATAATACCACGCAAGCTTCCCGGTTTTCGCCTGCAGCGCCAGGATCGAGTCGGTGTAGAGGTTGGCCCCAGCCCGGCCAGCGCCCAACAACACGGGCGACGGCGTGCCCGTCCCGACGTAGAGCAGGCCCGTGCGTGTGTCTATGGTGGGGGGCATGTACGTGCCACCGCCGCCGTGACGGCCCTTCGGGACCCATCCCTGGCCCGGCTTCGGCACCGTGTAGAAGCGCCAGACCTGCTTGCCGGTGTTGGCGTCGTAGGCGGTGATGAAACCGCGGATACCGTCTTGGCTCCCCGAGGAGCCCACGAAGACAAGTCGTTCCACACCGTGGGGGCCATAGTCTCGTAGTACCCGGCGTGCGGATCGGCGACCTGGCTTTGCCAGAGGCGCTCGCCCGTGTCCTCGGTGATCGCCTGGAGCTTCCCGTCGAAGGTCACGACGTACACCTTACCGTTCACCACGGCGACGCCACGGTTGACGGACACGCCGTACCCGCCCACGCCGGTCGAGAGCGAGAAATCGACCGGGGATGCGTAGACCGCGTGGTCGGCTACCAATTGGTGCGCGAGGGCGTCGACAGCGCGGTGATGGAGCAGTTCCTGACGCGCTTGACCGCGGCCGGTATCCAGCCCGACGAAGTGTTCACCGACGGCTCGGCGCTGTATCCCGGCGTGCTGGCCGACGTGTGGCCGCAGGCGGCGCATCAACTCTACCTATTTCATGAGACGCGCCGCCTGACGATGGCGGCACAAGGTACAAGAGGTGATCCGCCAGGTCCGTCGAGCACTGCCGCTACCTCCTCCTGCGGCGACGTATGGCTGGGGCGGCCCAATGCGTGCGCAGCCGCCAAGCGATAACCCAGCCGATCCCGCCGTCCAGCGTTGGCAGGCGCGGCAGGAGGCGCGCCGTGCCGGGATCGCCCAGGTTCAAGCCCTAGCCGGCCAGAGCCTCTCGCTGC
>JAABUP010003940.1_pt1 | contig 25342 bp, 37 predicted proteins | sample 5559201 | NCBI WGS metagenome assembly JAABUP01 (sample SAMN10711887, study PRJNA513373) | rock metagenome | isolation source: Antarctica rocks | place: Antarctica
GGAGTCTCTGTTGCAACGGGTGCAGGGGCGGGCGCAGCTGGGGTGGGGGTGGCTGACACACTGGTGGGGGTTGGTGATGGACTTTGGAGGGAAGCCTCAGGGGCAGAAGCCTCAGGGGTGGCAGGTGCTTCTGCTGGGGCTGCAGCTGTGGGAGTGGGGCTGGGGGAGGGGGCCACAGCTGTGGTGTTGACCATGACAGGTGAGGCTGCGGGGGTGGGAGATGGGGTAGGTGGAAGAGGAACAGTGTCATCCTCCCCAGTGGCAGAGTCCAGAACTGCCATGGACCTGGCAGGTGTGACTGCAACTGTGGTGGCCACAGTTGTGCCCAATGCAGGTGAGCTGACAGTGATTGGGTAGAAGTCCTGCAGGCAAAAGCAGTCACTACTCAGAAGGGTTCAGCAACACCTGATTTGCACACACAGACACACAACCCTTGAACAACTTATGGTGCGTTCAGTATGAGCACATCTGGTGTTCTGCAAGAGTCATGCTGCAAGGCAGAAGAGAACATTCGTACATGGACAGCAACAACAATATGCATCTTGGCAGGATGATCTTGCTACAGAAAGTGTCACTGAGACAATACAGTGGCTCAAGAGATGAGGCACTCACCGACAGGCCAGCGCTCTCGCTGAAGATGGTCTGAGGGCTGAGGTTGACCGCATTGTAGAACTTCTGTGCACTGGCCAATGTGGTGAAGTAGGCTCCCAAGGGGAAAACCACCTCACCTGTGGTCGAATCTACGGAAGGCACAGTCCATACAGACTCCAACCTGCAAGCAGCAAAGAGCTGGATCAGACACTACAGCACATGATGAATGCCCAGGCAGATCTTGCATAGGCAGTTGCACATGCAATGCTTTGTGTGACCAAACACAGAGAGCATGTGTGGTCGCATACACCATTGATGCATCAGGATGTAGCACCGAAACCATATGTAGCAGCGCTGAGGTGAGAGGCGCAGTGCTATCATGTCATGAGGACTTGTACAGAGGACCTCAATTATGTGGGAGCAACAATCAGTAGCTGGGTTGACTCACTTCAAGCCAGCTGCATTGGCAACTGCCTCCCTGACAAAGTAGGCCACATCCTCCACATTTGGGTCCTCAGCAGTCAGACTGGGGAAGCCCAGGGTGAAGGTCACATTTGAATTGGGGACATATGTCGCCAGGCTGGCGCTGCTGATAGCAGTGACTGACTCAATGGTGGAGCCTGCAGGGGTGGTGCCCACCACCTCCTGGGGTAGGGCCCCAGCTGTGGTGCTGTTGGCACAGGCCACAAAGGTGGAGCAGGGGTGGCTGAAGGGGGTGGTCACTCCAAACACAGGGCTGTTGGGGCCCTTCCACACTAGCCTCAACACCTGAACCATGTGCATGTGATTGTGAGTGTACATGACAGCAGCAGCTGCAGGATTTTGCAAGTAGCTGGACATAAAGCCTCACACATCAGCAACATGTGTTGACCTGTGCAACACACACTAGCAGCATGTAAGCAATATGTGATGCTCAAATCTATGCTAACATCAGCACCTGCTGACCTAGAGGTCAGCACAACAAAAGGGCAACACAGCAGCAGGAGTGCGATGAGGTTCTCACCCCAGCCTCTGATGACTTCCTTGAGACAAAGTTGAGGCCCACAGGGACATAGCCGGGGGTGTCAAAGGTGTAGGAGACAGACTGGGAGATGGCCACGTTGGCAGCATTGGCTGCATGACAAAGTAGCACGTTAGACTGTTACCATATTGACATGCACCTAACAACCAGAGTGGACTTGTACTATAGCATCATTGTTGTGCATTGAGGATGTAAGTGCAACTTGCAGATGATTAGCTTGCTTTCTCAGCAAGCGTAAGCAGGTACTTGAAACCAAGTTTGCAAATTCACCTGTGGCATTGAGGATGTTCTGTGTGCCAACAAACAGCCTGGCAGTGGTGTCAGCATACAGCTTGAAAGTGTAGGTACCAGCAATTGGAACCCACAACTGTCCATGATACCTGCATACAAGGCAGCAAATCTCAGCACAGACACAGACACACACACACACACAGCTTAGTGTTTTTCAAAAAGGCAGGAACAAGTGCATAGACGCGTAGTATAGTGGTATTGCCTTCAAGGTGTCTGCAGACACAAGTCACTGCAATTTATGCACAAACAAGCTGATGCTCAACAAGCAGGACTGAGAGAGGAGTGTTTACCTTGCCGCAAAGTCAGTGCTGAGGGTTGGGAGCAGCCCAGACCAGGAGGGGGTGGTGGTGGTGGACCAGTGGTTCAGGGCGGGCTCATACACAGCAAAGGTGGCAACACCAGTGGCGCTGGCATATGTTGAGTTCTGCATAAACCACATATCTTAGTCTCGAGTCTATCCTCGCACAGACCACGATGCATGTCGTATGCTGCTGTGTGGTGCCAAACATATGTGCATTGCTGCTGCTGCTGCTCAGCACTGCTGTAAGTTGCAACATGCACAGTTGGCATGCACTCAGATGTGACAGCACAATTGCTCTTAGGAGGTAGCTGAGGGAGGACAGCACAGCCCAAAGCTAGGTAAGAAGAGGGAAGGGGAGAGGGCTAAGGCAGGAGATGATGAGAGGTGACTCACCGCCCAGTCAGCATAGTACACAGCAGAGAGGCCAGAGCACAGGCCTGACGATGTGGCGGGAACACTGTTGGTCGTGTTCTGGATGGAAGTGCAGTTGAACATGATGCTGTTACCCTCAATCACCTGCATTTCATATGCTGCTGTTAGAGAAAAGTATGCAGCAAGGGCTTTGTGGCATCACAAAGGAAACGGGAAATACTGGGGATGACTGATGCTGGAGACAATGCATGCTCAGTGCTGCCCATTCAGTTTCAAGGCAGACTGCATGACTTGACACGAAGGGATGGTCAGATGCTGCCTGACAACAGAGATTGGAGGTACGGCAGTGGAGGTGCAGCAGCTGCATGAAGGAATTGCATGAAGACGGATGAAAGATGCTTACTGTGAAGATTGTGCTGCTAGGCCCTTGCCACCTGGCTGTCAAGGAAGGAACAGTGTTCTCATTGAAGAAGACCATCTCCACTGGAATGTAGCCAGCTGTGGTGAAGTTGAATGCAGTGGTAGTTGTGCTGTAAAACAAATGCACGTGTGTCAGATTCAATGCTGTGTCAACAGTAGCACGCATTGTCTAAAGTTGGTGACTGTTGTACAATGCCGACATCAATCAGATGGGTGACGATCCTTGCGAACTGTGTTCTGTGTGACTGACGCCATTTGTGGTTCTTGAAAGTGACTTGAGCACAACTTTACAGGCAGAATATAACATGAAGCGCAAACATTTCAGGAACTATAAGCCTATTGGCAAGCCTGCATGTGTGTGCGTCAACAAAGAGGGAAAATACATGTGAGAAACTCTACCTGGAGTTTGAGCCCTCACTGAAGGTGAGAGTGTGGTTATTGACCGTGAGCGCGGTGCCGGCTGGCGAGTTCAGGGAGAACTGATATTCACCCATCTGGTCAACAAAGAAGACTCCAGTGTATCTGACAGCAAAGCTGTGAGTCTTGGCAGCAACCAGCTGGTTCACACCCTTCAGAGACATAGCTGCAGCCTGCATAACAAGAGGGCGGCTTACAAGGGGATGATCATTTGGTAGGTGCTGCATAAAACAGCAACGAAGAAGAAGTTGGGCGTTGAATCATGTTTGACTGACTTACTGTGGCGTTGAGAGAGGTGACAAAGGATGTGACGTTTGGCGTCAAGTTCGTCAGGCTAGGGGCAACTGACTGCTTTGGGAGCAGAAAATATTCTGCCTGAAGACCCTCACAGTACTTGTCATATTGTCCTAGTGCAGCTGGTGCAGCACAACTGACAGTTTGTGGCTGTGAAGCGACAACATCTAGTTGACTGCTGGTGACACCTGCACACAAGCAAAAGTAAAGTTCGGAAATTGAGTGTCACAGCTACAGCAAGTCAGGAAATGCTGACCAACTGCTGATTGCTGCCCTACCTGTCTGATTAACTTCAGCTGCCTGACTGTATGAAGCTGCTAGCAAAACACTGAAGACGGCGAGCAAAGCTTCCATTGAGCGACTCATAACGCCGCGAGATGTGCGCATGTGCCGGCGAGCGTTGTCCTGCAGACAGCTGAGGCGTTTCGAAACGGCTGCATGCCAGGTCAGGCACCTCTGGGAGCAGTGTATATGTCTTCGTCGAAAGAGTGTGATAGTCAGGCCCGTCTGTGTATCAGTTGACAGAAAACGGCAGAAGGTCCAGAATGCATTCACGGCACCAGAGCCCGACTGTCGTATGACACATCCGTTGACATCAGAAGCAGGTAGAGGGAGGTGCAGCTAGAAGAACCTACCACCAAGCGTCAGACAAGGAATGCTTTGCGCAGTATGGCAAATGAATCGCCTCTTTGAGCTACACAGCGCAGACGAGCAAATTTCGCTGGTCAACGCTGTTTTGCCTGCAAGTCAACGGAAGCTTGAGGAAAAGTCAGAAACAAGCTTGTACAAAACATGAGCCAGCTTGCATACGCGCATCAACAGCTGATCGATTAGAACTTTGTTGGTGTCTTCAACAGCAGGAAGGATACTACAGACACTTACTGCTTCCTGTACTGGACTGACAGATATCTTGCACAAGCTGGACAGGTGCAGAACAGCTGCTTGGTCTCGACACCGGCGCTCACAACTTGTCAAACGTAGCAGTTGATCTTGCTGCTATTGTTGTGTCGTCCGTGAATAAGATCGATACTATCAGACGTTTCGGAGAATCGCAGCTGTTGCCCGTTGGAGAACTTGCAGGAAGCCTTAAAATCATTGGCGTGGAGCGAGACTCACTCAACTCAGAGCCAGAGCTCCTGCTAGTGAGGTAATGCACCGTGCATCGTGGCTCATCCATTACAGCAATTACGCCATGTTACACTGAAATACATGGCGCAATGTTACGGTGAGCGTTATTTTCGCCGGAGTCTAAACAGCCAACACATGCCTCGTCTTGCATTATCACCTCTTCATGAAATGGGTGTGCCCTTCAAGTTGCTTGACGCCACTACATCACTGGCAATTCACCCATGTGTCTCGTCACGTGGGGCATTCAAACCCTGGGGCAGGCCAGGTGTGATGACAGAAATGTGTATAAGTGTCTTGCCTAGACATGGGAAAGCACTTGAGCATTGCCAATAATTGAGAGACAGCTTGTACACCGTTTTGAGGTCTGCCAACAGCCCAGTTTGTCTCAGCCAACCAAGTATTCTGTTGTGCTGCACAAACAACTCGACAATACACTTCCTTGAGGCGATGTTCCTGGCAATTGACGAGCATGGGCACTCAGTTGCCATGGTTGTTGGTCAGCAGCGTCAAAGAGAGCATGTCGTTTATGCAAAGTTGCCGCATAGGCAAATTGTATATCAGACGCATTCTCCAGGTCTTCATTAACACACAATATTGATTAATTGCCAGGATTGCTCGAGCATCATCAGCAAGCCTGATCGACAGCCTTCTGCTGCAGATGATCAACACCCACTTTCCTCACTCTGTAGGTTTGGGTCTGGGGACTGCAACGCCAAGCTGCATGAGCGTCACAGCCATGTCCACCAATGTCTCATTCACTGTGGTGAGCTGCAGCCCTAGCTCCTTTGTAGCCTGCACAGACTCATGACTGGTGATTGTGTCGTTCAATGAGTCAACATTGGTCCATTGTCGGCAGCAAAAGTTAGAGCATGAAGCAAGTCACAATAGTCAATGAGTCTAGAGGCCACTGCGTGCCCTGGTCTGCCCAACTGCTGCTCTAAAAACCAGAGAGCTGTAGCTTCAGTAACAAAGCGAACACACACGAGATCCAAAGAGTTGATGTCACAGCAGCAGTGCGTTTGAGCAGTGTGAAAGAGCAGCAACATGCACATGCAGCATGCAAAGGGAACTTCACAGCATGACTACAGCTTCTTCACCTTTGAGTTGTCAATCTTCTCAGGCGCATCTTCTTGGTTGCCAGTGGGAATCTGAAGATGAGGGAAACGTGCCTGCACAAATATGCTTGTCAAATCGAGGAAAGCAGTGTGGTTATAAACCACTCAGAACCATGTGTACATGAGAAGCTAATGAGAGCACAGCAGCACACTATGACAGAAAAAGCAAACATTGCAGCTACAATGATTGCTTGGTGACGTGTGTGACACAATCCTTCAGCTGGGACTGCAGCTCCAGCAAACTCCAATGCACTACGTCTTTGAATGAGTTGACTGCCAGATAGAACCATACGCCTATATCTGTAGGCAGCTACTCAGGACTGTACATACCCCAGGAAACGAGATGTGTTGAAGGAGTTGAATGAAAGACAACCGAGCGAATGGACAACCAAACCAATGAGCCACATGACCCTCAGTGCTTGTGCACTCGTCTATGCAGCTGACAGAACGCAACTGTGGCCAGAAGTTACAAAAGACACCTTTAAAACAGTCCAGCCAGCATCTGAACAGGATGACGTGACTTGGGCGCAGTCATTGTTGGCAATTTGCATGGCATGCAATGAAAAAGCTGACCTGTAAGATGTCTGACACAAGCCTGGGGGTGATGGGTTTTCTGTTGCTGATGATATACCGTCCCTTGGCTTCAGGGAGCGTTGCTGCCAGAATGTGTGCCTTTGCCACATCTCTGACATCAACAATGACTGGTGTCCCAGCTATTGTGTCACTTTCCAGACAAGCCTACTGCACAGCAAGTCAGTGTTTGTCATGCTGCTGCAGACACTGAGTAAAGCTGAGCTCTTGTTACAATTGCTTACTACACAGGTGACTAATTTGAGCAGCACCAATTTGACTTGATGCAACAGATCACCGCGTGCATTGTCTCGAGGGTAACTACATAGTTGCCTTGCATGCAGCCATGCATGTCATTGGCCAGGCGCCATGTATCATGTATCTAAAGAGCACTGATTGCTGCATCTCTGTAGTGCTGAAATGTGCAATGCTGATGTCTCACATGTCGCTGACTGCAATGTATACAACAAGTTTGGTCTTGTTGCCTTGCAATGATGCTTACCTTCATGAAGCCAACGCTCAGCCCTTTGCTGTCATGACGCGACAAGGCAGGACCTAGGATGAAATTGGGCAGAATGGTGACCAGGTCCAAATCATGCTCCTTGGCTATCTTCCATGCCTCCCTCTCAGCTGATGCCTGTAACATCATGCACAGCCCATTGTTGACACAGCCCTGATGCTCTCTGCAGGATCTGTTGCTGAAGGCGATAGCAAAGCATACAATGGATCGGGCCAGGTGCATGCCTTGCTCAACCAATAAGCTTCGTTGTTCTTGATACTAGAAGTCTCATTCCAATCGTCCTCCGTGTATGAGGACCCATTCTTAGGTGGTACTGCACTCTCATTGCCCAACACGGCTGCAATACATTTCATTGCAAGTCAGCACCAAATTGCCAGGGGAGAGCAGAAACTGTAGACTTTGTAAGCTGCATGTACAAGCTTGCCCAATGCAGGCTCTACCTGCCACAGATGATGTCACAATTGTCCTCTTGACAGACATTTTGTGCTTCGCTACCGAGCTCAGCACGTTGCTTGTGCCCTTGACTGCTGGATCGATCAAGTCTCTCTGCGGATCCTCAACCTCTATGACAAAGGGGGACCTGCATTCAGTCCGTGAGTAACACGGGTTGCGAAGTTTACAATATACTCTAACAACTCAGCAATAGGCTGACCGCCGCGCTCACGCTGTGTGAAACACGTATTGACACCCCTTGATTGACTCATCAAAAGCTTTCGGGTGCAGCAGATCAGCTTTGAACAGCTTCAACGTGCCAGGAAGCGCGTCTGCCAGGTTTGCCAGATGCTGCACTGCTTTGGTGTTATCTGGGGATCGAACAGTGGCGTGCACTATGAAACCCTTTTGCAATAGCTGCTTGACAAGCTCAGAGCCGAGGTAACCGGTGGCGCCGGTGACCAGAGCGGTACTTGCCATGAACGTGTTGCACTCAGTTGCAGCAGATGAGCGTCTGCTTGCACGATCAATGCTTACTTGCACACTACACTTGCGCAATCTGGCTGCGCATGTTAGCCCATGATCAGGAGCAGTCTGAGGGGCGCCATCAATTATCGCCCCAAAGGCGCTAGGGCAACAAGATAATCCGCTGGTCCAGTACTGAGCCTGCGATTCTTTGCACGTGGACTCCTGGAGCACGTTTTGGCACGAGATTTGGTTCATGGTTTTGCTTGTCACAGTACTTTATGAGCGCGACGGCACGTGCACGCGGCCCCTGTGATGAACACATTAAATAGCTTCCGCGGCGCCACGTTCGAGAATATCTGCTAACGCATTGGGTGACCTTATACACCTCGCCGTTTATCAACTGCACGCTTGTCGCCTTTTAAGGCTTCGTTACATTGCCCTTCCCGCTACGCAGCCTCACTTGCTGCTTCCACTCCGCACACAGTTCGACGGATCGTACTTGCCAATCACTGCTCAGCACCGCCTGAAGGTTAGTGGGCCTCTGCAGACTTTTGCCTTGTGTCTTCGCCCAGTATCTTGCTAAGCGAGTCGGCGTCGCAAGCAGATTGTCAGGTTGAACGCGCTGTCCTCACGGCTGTGTCTGGGTGCAGGGTTTTTCCAGGACTCGTCATGTCGCCTGCAGCAACTGCACATTCGCAAAGCAACACTTCACAGCAGTCTGCTGTGCCGGCATTGAATCGACCAGCGTATGCTCGCTCAGCGTCATCTCCGACTGCTAGGTCAGATCCTGGCTTTTTGCACTGCTGCTGCTGCTGTTGCTGCACAAGAAGTTTACAAGCTGCACAAGAAGTTTACAAATTGCCTGCTGTTGAACATTTACGCAATTTGGGTTGCCCTACTGACTCTTGACACTTGTTTGCTGCAGCAACGCTACTGTGCACCCTTTCACCCCAGTCACAGGACCATCAGTTTGGTATGCTGACCAGTACAAGCACAATGCTGAGCACATCTATGACCTCTCCTCTGAGGATGTAGCCGAGCTTGATGCAGCTGTGGCTGCTGTCACGAGGTCAGGAAAGGATATCCAGAATGTGACAAAGCAGGACTTTGTGCTCCCTAAGCTAGGGCCTAAGCTAGTAGGCTTCAGAGAAGAAGTGCGCACTGGCAGGGGCTTCCAGCTCATCAGGTGAGCAAATGGACTAGTGCATCACCTCTGCTCTTGTTTGCCGTGCGACTAGCCACAGCATCAATGACATGACTAGCAAGTGCACGCTCAGAGCAAAGGCTTGCTGGTAACACAGTTGTTTTGACTCAAGTCCCATGTTCATGCAGAGGAGTCCCAGTTGATCGATACAGCAGAGCTGAGACCATTGCTGCCTACTGGGGCTTTGGCCTTTACTGGGGCAAGGCCGTTTCTCAGAATAAGAAGGGCCACTTGATTGGACACATCAAGGTACACTTGGGTCATGCATGTACTTTTGCAGTGGTCTCATGCCGGAAGCATGCTTGTTTTTGTAGACGCCACTTTTGCATGCCATGTAACTTTGCTCTGTTGCAGCTGTCACGGCTTGGCACAGTCATCCAACTTGCCATGTTCATGTATGTTTGCATAAGGCAGCATCGTACGTATTGCTGCCACAGGCTAATACCTTGACATGCTTTGCAGGATCTGAACCATGACCCAGCTAACCCCAACACCCGCCTATACGCCACTCATGAAGCTCAGCCTTACCACAACGACTCTTCAGACATTGTTGGTAAGCTTTTGCTTTTTGAAGCTGTATATGCTCTGAACCTTGCAGTTTTGCCACCAGAAGACCTTTTGCTGCAAGCTTGCTGGCATGCAGTATTTGTCATGACTGGTCACACTGCACAACATAACAGCATTATCTCACATGCAACAGCAGGCACGAAAAGTCAATGGTCAGTACTTTAAGACAAGGTTGTAGCTAGCCGGGTGCACTTAGAACAAGGTTGCTAACATAACATTTCATCTTGTCAACATTGAATCTTTGCTCTGCAGCCCTTCTGTGCCTGAAGAATGCCCAGTCAGGAGGCTTGAGCAGCTGGAGCTCCTCCATGGCAGTGCACAATGAGATCCTGAGGAGGCGGCCTGATTTGGCTCCTGTCATGGCTGCCCCCTGGTACATGGACAGGAAGGACGAAGTGCCTGAGGGCAAGCAGCCCTACTTCCAGATACCCATCTTCAACTACTTTAAGGTCAGTGCAGCCCCTCTGTCAAAGTTATGCTGTGCCTTTGTACACCTTTGTCATGCCAGCCTCCCAGTGCAGCCTCTCTGATGAGGCTATACTGTGCCTGCACACCTTTGTCATGTTAGCCTGCCAGGGCTGTAGCCATCTGCCTGAGCATGCACTGCCTACCTACAGCATGAAAGCTTTCCTGAGTTTTCTGACAGCTGTCACTGACCTACGTTACTGATTGGTGCAGGGTGGTTTGAGCATCAACTATTCAGACAACTACTACCATCTGTCACAACGACATGCTGATGTGCCACGCCTGACACAGCAGCATTATGAAGCCATGGCTCTCTTCAATGAGATTGCCAGCAGCGATGCCCTGCGGATGGACTACATGCTGCAGCCTGGTGACGTGCAGCTCCTGAACAACCACACTCAGCTGCATACAAGAGCCAAGTTTGAGGACTTTCCTGTAAGCTTCTGTCTCTGCTGAATTCTCCAGCTGGCTTGAGGAGCCTGTTTCCATCACACTGTTCGAACAACACAGCCTTATCACTGCAAGTTGCTGCATCAGTTCCTTTCCTTGGTACTACCTGAGCAAATTATGGCTCAAACTAAGTGTGTGAACAGACGTGCTGATATCATGTAATTCAGCATGCTGAAGAGTATTGGGTGTTTGCAGGACTTCAATGAGCGCCGGCATCTGTTGCGGTTGTGGATAGCACCTCCTGTGGAGCGACCGTTGCCAGATGCATACCTGGAGATCTATGGTGGCAGTGTTGATATTGGCAACCGTGGTGGTATCAAGGTGGCTGGGTACATCTTAGGGCATCTTAGCTGACAAGTTGGGCAGGAGACCTACACTCCTAGCTGGCACTCTGGGAACCTGTGCAGCCAACCTAGTGTTTGGCTTTGCACCAAGCTACAAGGCTGCTGTCTTTGGCAGGTACTGACATCCCATTCCAGTGTCCATGCTGTTGTCTACTTCCTGTGTGAATGCATCTGTGCTGACTGCATCGTGCTCGGCAGCGACTCAGCAGCGTACAGCACTGCACTGCAAGAGCTGAGAGTCAGTCTTTCTGCTGACAATGCAGGGTGCTCAGTGGCTTGTTAAACTCCAATGCTGGCATCAGCAAGACTTACTTGGGGGAGTCTTGCACCAAGGAGCAGCAGCCTGCTGCCTTTGCAACCTTCTGTGTCATGTATGGCTTGGGTTCTGTTATTGCACCAGCCATAGGAGGCTTCCTCAGGTGTGCAGACATGCCAAGCATCTGATCATCAAGACTTTGCAGCTTTGTCCTTCTCCAGTTGCTGCACTGCTGCGTGTAGAGGTCAGCTGCGCATTGCCAATGCCTGAAGACTGTCATTGGCAATGGCATTCAAGACCTGTGGACATGCTGGGTCAAGTCAGCGTGCTGCATTCCTGTGCACACGCATTTGCTCATTAGGTTGCTGCTTGACTGTCGTGCCACATGTGTGTCTTCTCATGGTGTCATGCCTTGTCTCACTGTGACACATATTTTCAGCATGCTCCAAAGCAACTGGCTGCCTTGTGATTGCAGTCAGCCAGCAGACAAGTACCCAGACATGTTCAGCCAGGCTGGGCTGTTTGGACGCTTCCCTTTTGCCTTGCCCACTATGATTGCTGCTGTCCTGAGTCTAGTAGGTACGCATGGCAGCCGCTGTTGCACTTTGCATAGAGACACTGCTGAGCTTGTGCTTGCTTTGCTACAAGCCAGTTTTGTATCCTGTGCTGTTCATGCTACGTTGCTGGTGCACATGCGTGGCCCTTGTTATGTTTTCCCTGCTTTGCACAAGTCTGCTTCGCGCAAGTCAGCCAAGCTGAATTGACCTTGCAACCACTCTGTACTGTGTGTGCTTGTGCAAATGCTTGATAATGCTGCGCCTGGACACACACGCAAACCTAAGCGCAATCAGTCAGTGCGGTGGAATTGCACCTACTCACATGCTCATTGCTTTCCCTGCCGCTGCACTTGTGCTTCCTCTTGATTATCTTCATCTTTTGCTGCTGTTGTCTCCCTTCTTCTCTTCTTCTTCTTGGTTGTCCTCCTCCTTTCTTCCTCTTCCTCACCTGGTTGCCATTCCCCTGGCCATCAACCCACTTCTGCCTGCAGCTTTCTGCGCTGGCTTCTTCTTCCTCCCAGAGACAAAAGCCTACAGCCGCCGCAAGCAGGCCGAGTCCGGCCACGTCTCAGAGTCCCGAGGCCTGGTCTCACGCTCAGCCTCAGTGAATGGATTTGACTCAGAGCACCCAAGGCGCAGCGGGTTTGGGTCCTTCTCGTCACACAAGAAGGAGACTGGAATCTTCCGGGCTCACATGATTGTGTCGCCCTTGGTTGCCTGGCATGAGGTGCATGATATGTGGCACGAGCTGAAGGACATTGTGGTCCACACACTGTCGCGCAGCACCAGCTATGCCAGGTGGGCTGTCTGTCTGTCTGTCTGTCTGTCTGTCTGTCTGTCTGTCTGTCTGTCTGTCTGTCTGTCTGTCTGTCTGGTGATGTGTTGATAATGCTGTCTGTCTGTCTGGTTGTGTGTTGACAAATCTGTCTGTCGTGCTGCTGATGCTGTTGCTCCTTGGTATGTGGCAAACAGCAGAGGGCATGTGATGCAAGATGTCATGGACCTCCGCCTGTCATGCAAAGTCAAGCATGATTATCACCATATCCTCATTTGTTATGTAGATTGTCACCAACATCATAAGCTCACAGTGAAGATCTGCCCTGCGTGGCACTTTTTATGAGCATTGCTGCTTGCCTAAACGTATTTGTGCTGAAGCATGAGTTAGGAATGCTCAATCTGTTGTTGCAGGTTGCCTGAGCTGAAAGACAGAGACCACTCCTCCTCTTCTCAGCATCACATGCAGCCCCTCCACCCTCAAGCCTCTGAGGCTCAGCTTCCGCAGCAGGTGCAGGGTCAGCAGCTGGCAGAGAAGCTGCAGCATAAGCTGCAAGGTGACAGCGCTGGCAGCAGGGCTGTTGGAACAGCCCCTGCAGGAAGTGAAACAGCCCTTGCAGCTGACATCCAGCTTCAAACGGACACTCAGGCGGACAGAAGGCACCACAAGATGGCCCATGCCCATTTTGCAGATGATGTAGATGACGACAGCATTACGGGACGTAATGAGAGTATTACAGCTGTAAGAGGTGGAGAGGCAGGTAGCAGCCAGGCAGAGGGAAGCTTCTGGAAGAGGCTGGATGCCAATGGCAGTTTCACTTCTGATCCAGGTGCAGCCCTCATACTGTCAGGCATTTGCAAAACATGCAGTAGCATTTGAATGGCACGCAAACAACAATACAAGATGTAAAGGATGCAGCAGCATTCCAGCAGGCATGCATTGCATCTGCTGCAGGTTAAGTGTCCATTCTGACTTTGAGTCAGAATGGCAAGCATTTCAAGTCAGAATGGACACTTAACCTGCAGCAGCTTGCCATTCTGACTCATACTGCTTGTAATTGACTACAAACCTCCAAACCTGCACTTAGCTCAGATTCAGACTGCACACTACATAGTCCAGCTTTACCCTTTGCATACTTGTATTCAAAATGCTGTCAACACAGCAGGCGCAGCAGGCATGGCTTTCCATCTTCTTCATTTGACAAGAGAAGCAGATGTAGTGCTAAAAACAACCGCCATTCATACTTTGAGGATGAGGTTCATTTGAATGAAAGACTCGTCACTGCACAGATGACATCATTTGATCATGGTTAAAGCATTTGTACACCAATAAGTGCTTGTGCTGTGCTAACCCTGCAGGCAGTCAGCTCAATGTCAGCCTTTAGTAGTAGTTTTTGTTGATGTCAATGTTGTTGCTGCTGTTTTTATTGTTAATATCCAACACTTATGCTATGCAGGAGCAGGTGCTGCTGCCTCTGTCAAGGATGCTGTCAAGGATGCGCTAGGGCAGAAGGCTATTGCATCCATGAGCCCTTCTGGGAATGCCCCTGCCCTGGCAGAAGAGCAGCGAGTGCGCTTCTGGAGCAGGCCAGCTTTAGACTCCCCTTCTCTGCAGCAGAGGGTCAGGCATGCCTGGGGTGCCGTACAGAGCCCCACAGGTACCCCACCCATGTCACCCTGGCTCATCCTGCAGCAAAGCTTTGTCAATAAGTTGCTTTGCACAGATGGCATGCATGCTGGTTCATGGTGCATGCTGGTTCATGGTGCATGTTGCTTTGCTTTCAGAGCCTATCAGGAGCCTACCAGAGTCAGATTTGTGTTGTGGCTCTCAATAGCAGTGCAAGATGAGAGAATCTTCAAGAGAAGCATGCTGTATGCTGCTGAATGCTAGTTGGTCTCGATCTGTTTCCCCTATGGCTCAGTGTTCATTCAGTATTACACTCCAAACTTTTGTCAGGATCTGCATCTGGAAATACACTACAGTATACACTGCCTACAGATCTGTACCCTGACCCTACCTTGACCATGCCATGCAAATTGGCATGTGCTGTGCAAATTGGCACAGCACATGTCCTGCCTACCTCAATAAAATCAACTATCTGACAGGATATTAATGCACTTGTTTCTTACTTATCTGTTTTGGTTATCACTCGCCGTCTGTTATGCAATGTCTGGTTGTCTTGCAGTGGTCTGCGTCATCTTGGAGGCCATGTAATGCTGACACTCGACATATTTCGTGTGAAACCTCTTCCCCTGCACTTGGCGCTAGACCAGCTTACATCACATAAGCTACCCTAATGGCATGTTGTGCACCCTTGCCTCAGTCAATCAGCCAGTTCCAGGCTCAATCATGCATCATCATCATACAGGCTTTTCTGCTGAGACTGTCTGCATCTCTGCATTTTTGCTCACTGGCAGTGCAAGTACATCACACAATGACTGCCACGTCTTCCATGCAAGTTTATCTTGCAGTAGCACTTGTTGTCATGGTCCTGTTTTGTGGCTGCAGGCCGTGCAGTCCTGACTTACCTCATCATGGGCGGCATTGGAACCCTGTACGATGAGCTGCTACCCATCTTCTGTAGTGAGGATTTGGAGCATGGTGGTTTGGGCATGACCAGTGGGCAGATTGGCCAGATTCTGATGGTGTGTGGGTGCGCCCTGATGCTATTCCAGATGTTCGGGTACAGCCGGCTTAGTAAGGCGCTGGGCCCGCTGCGCCTGCTGAGGCTTGCATGCTGGGGCCATGTGATCATGATGCTGCTGCCTGCCTTTGGCACCACGGTAAGCCCTTCTGCATACTTGGGATTATATCTAATATATGGTTGTGGTAGTATGATTGAGGATAACTTCCCTAATTACCAACAACCACATGTATGCTTTCTGGCTCATGATGAGCTAGGTACCTGCACTCTTGGAGTCAGCACGTCTGATGTCACTGTTCAACAACAGTAGTGACAACAACAGGTTTTGTGGTAATGATTTAAGTGCTAAATACATTCCTAGCTTTGATAATAAAGCCATATATATCTAGTATGACCCCTGCTGAGGCAGTGCAGACATTTAAGCCAGATCCTGAGCTTACTATGCAAGTGCAAGCTTGCATGTTGGGGCCACATGATTGTGGTCATGCTGTTTGCAAGCTTTTGCTACCAAAGTAAGCTCTTCTTCAGCTAAAGCATGAAGACAACATGCCGCACACACTCAGCATTCTACAGGGACATTTTGAGACATTCCTTGCATGCCAACTGTTCATACTGAGGGTGCCTATTGTGATGAAAGACAATTACAAGCTCTACACTCGCATCTGCTGTGCTTTTGCCTGTGGAAAAAGACAGCAAAGTGAATGGTTGGCAAGCACATATGTAGACACTGATCCTATAAGCTTGCCATGCGTGAAGCCCTAGGCCTACTCACATTCAACAGCAGTTCCCCATTGTGATATTCCCCATTCAAATTTCATTCTTTGCATGTGTTGTACACACTGCAGGTGGACCACGTTACCACGCAGGCAGCCTTAGTCGCAATCAATCACACATCTTGCCAAGTCTGCTGTTTGTTATTCTCCTTCCCAATTCCCTATCACATGATTACATCATTTTTATTTTATTTTTGTTCTAATTTCATCTTTTTTCATTTTCATTCCAGTTTTATGTGTTCAGCAATCTGTATCTTACGCATGCATTGTGCAGCACACCATGTTACATGGAGGATGACACTGAAGTAACACTCGAATGCAATCCAAAGACAGACGGATTGCGAAGAGCTACGCAAAAAGCAGATATGGTACCATGTTGCATGTGATGCAGGTGGTGGAGCTCACCAGCGCAGGCAGCTGGGCCCTGTGGATGTACATGACCCTGGCTCAGGTGTACAAGGCAATCATCACCGGCCTGTGCTTCACCAGCGTCTTCATCTGCATCAGCAACTCTGCGCCCAACACCAAGAAGGTGAGTCTCCACTGTGTGACACCTTGCGGTCATATTTTTGTTCTGCTTCATTTTGGGTGCGTGCAGCTTTGCTCTGATGCCGTTTCCATGAAGTAGTAAGTGTTTTGACATTTATATCAATCAGGCATGGTTGCTTGCTTGGACCTGGCCTGCCAAGCTTTCTGTGCAGGATCCGGATTGCCTCACTCTGAACAAGGCGTCTATATGTGCTAGATATAGTGGACACTGTATCACCAGCCACAAAACAGATCCGTTGCCTGCTTGCTGGTTGCTGGTTGTTGTATGTTTCTGCTGCTGAGCACTGAGGTTTCAGAGCATTCTGCACAATTTGATAAGCTGACCAGCTTTTGTTGCTTTGAGGCAGCACAATGGCCTGACACATGCCATGATGACAGTGGCCTGACACACGCTGATCACAATGGTCTAGTAGCAGGTGTGGTGTTGACCATGGCCTAATGCATTGCCAGAATTGGTCACGCTGATGTCTGCTGTGCATGCAGGGTTTGGTAAATGGGATCTCCATGTCTGGTGTAGCGTTGGTGAGATCAGTCACCCCTGTGGCGGGAGGGGCCATGTGGGACTGGTCTGTCACGATGGACTTTCCCCTCCACAGCTTCGTACCGTTTGTGATCATGGCATGTGTCTCTATTGGGCTAGGGCTGTTGTCAACATTGCCTAAGGAGCTGGAAACACCATACCCTGATGTGGATGGTCCTAGCGATGCTTCTGTTGCAGCTGCCCATTGATAGACACCCTTCAAGAGTCAATGCACGTTATATCAAGTTGAATTTGTCATGTTGTCTTGAGAATTTTGGATGCAAATCCAGCAAGTTAGTTTGCTGTAATCAAAATGGTTGCCTGCACGCATGCTTTGATCTGCAAAGTACTATTGTTGTGAGTCAATGTCAAATATGATCAACAGTAGCTTAAAGCTATGGCTTGATGCTGGAAGGCACTGGTGCTTCCAAAGTATGTTGCGACCTCAATGTATCTTACAGCACCCTGGTTGGCTGCAGACCATACTCCGGCCAACACTCTAATCACAGATTTGATCAGGATGGACAGGTCACCTTGCATCAAGACCTAGCTATAGCCCTGTCACAACTGTCTCCTCCGTAAACAATGACAGCAGTGCATGCGTTGCAGTGTTGCAATGAGATTGATTTTGCCATTGCGATTTACAGCACAGGCATGGCGTTGCCTCCTTGGAAGCATCTCACGCTCGACTGTGATCCACTTTGGCGCCATCATTGGTGTGACCTCTCGTTATGGATTAAAGTCAGTAGTCAGCAAGGTAGACACACAACATGATGCTCAGCTGCATGTGGTCTTGATGAGCAGTGTAAAGCGCGCTCTAGGCAGCCAATCATATACATACACTGCCCTTGGGACTAGATAGGGGCGCCAAGTGACAATTGCAGGCAGATATACCCAGCACCAAAATGTTCAAGGCATTGAAACAGTACAGCACCTGGGACGTAGCACATTGGATACTTTACTGGTGGCTAGATGCTTGTGCTGGGGCCACACGCCCTGATGTAAGCCTCAAGCGACAGCAACCTTTGGTACGTCACTGCCTGTGACACTGTGGACTTCACTTCAGGTCACCTCAGGATGAGCCAGACCATCTTTGTAGTAGGTGCAGCAGACTCCCAGCCTTTTAGTTGGTTGCAACGCTATGCAGCAGCCTACTCTATGGTTGCAATGCTATGCAGCAGCCTACTCTAATGCCTTTGCAAACACAAGAGGCAGCGGCAGCAGGTGCACCTCTGAAGCATGTGTATGCATCTTCCAGTCGTTGCCTACACAGGGTGTATTGATGTGGAGATGACTATCAAGAGGTTGCACCTTTTTGCTGAAAGATGGGTCGTGCAGGGGTCATTCAGCACTTTGCTGTGCATCTACAAGATCATTATGCAGTGCTGTACATATAGTGACAGCATTGACATGGAGGTGCTGTCCAGATTGCTGCAAACGTCAAGTCACTGAAAAACACGGCAGTGCTGGCGTATCAGCTGCAGGAGTTTAGCAAACGTATACATACCAGGGATCAAGGTGCCTAAGTTGGGCAGCCTAACGCCTGTCTGTCAAACTTGATCCGAGGCAGTGAGCGCAAAAGGACAAATAGCATTGCGACAATGGCTGCGAACTCTTCGACTTTTTTTGCAAAGCAGCTTTGTTGTTTTTACCTGCTTCCTGCAATGGCGTCCGCGGCTAACCAATCCTGCAGCTTTTGTGTGTAATATTTCAAAGACACCATCGACGGGAGTGATTGTTTGCGGCAAGTTGCCATAATGTGTTCCCTCTGGTTTTACAACTTGTGGACCACCCTAATGGATTTCGTCGTCGTGAACCACTTCTGGGTTGTCAAGCAAGTGGTCCCGATGCCACAGCTGGCCGTGAATGTGGTACTTGGCAGTACGTACCTTCGCAAGGTCTTTCTTCGCAAAAGCTTATTTTTGCCCTTCGGGCCTCTGACAACCTTGTTTGCCCACAGGGCTGATGCTGCCAATGAAGTACGTGAGTGAGTCGCCTTTCGGCGTCGACCCAATGTGTATTCATGAGTACAGCAGTTGGCTCAGCCTGGGTAAGGGGACTGACCGAGCAATCCCTGTATTCTGACAACTTACGAAGCTCTCATCTGCACTGCTTCCTGATGGCTGCCCCCCGCCTACCTCGCCTGAACAGCAGTATGACGATTGCTTTATCTTTGCAGGCTTTGCTGCTATGACAGCATGCCAAGCCTATGTCATTTTGAGGGACATCTACCTCGCACATACCAGTTTCTCAAACACGCCAGCCAGCATTCATCAGCCATATATGCTGTACCCTGTCTTGTCCAGAGCACGGAACCCAATTCCCATCTTCCTACAGCCACGGTTTTGGAAAACAGCCTTGCCAGCAGCTGTGACTGTATTCCTTCTCTTCCCTGCCCTGTCCATCAATATGGTTGCCTCGCCAATGGACAGCCTTTTCCTGAAAAACGCCACCAACTCAGCGCATGCAGATGATCCATGGGGTCAGCCAACATGGGGCAGCCCTCCTGACCGCTATTACCACACCACTCCATCGTGGCAATGGCACAGCAGGCGAAGCTTTGGCACCTGTGTCTTCAACCTACCGCAGCCATCCCATCAGCACGCATGGGGTGACTCGTCCTGGCTGCTGGACCTGCACACCTCTAGCTTCCGGTCAGCTTCAATGCCCATGTGCAACATCAGCAGCTCAGGCACCAACATTGAGCAGCAGCTGACCGCCTCAGACTTCCCCAAGCCAAACAGGCCGCAGTCAAAGGCTTTGGTGGCATTGCCAGAGGCTTTGGCGCTACAGCCTTTGGTTTCAGACTCAAAGGCCTTGGTGTCAGTGTCAGAGCCTTTGGTTTCAGACTTAAAGGCCTTGGTGTCAGTGTCAGAGGCTTTGGTGTCAGACACCAAGAGCTTTGCAGCACCTATTTCAGAGGTGTGCATGCTCAGAGCAGTCACAGTGCCACAGCTCTTGATGTTGTCACGATCTGTTCACACGGCATGTGCCATACAGCCACTAGCCATCAGCTCAGATGGTGACTTGCTGAGTCAGCCATTGCAAGCAGCAAGCACATTATTGGTGCACTATTCCCCCTTGAAAGATCAGCATGCAGCTGCTGCAAGCATCAAGATTCTGAAGGCTACAGAATCTGCTGTGAACACAGCAGCAAACAGTCTGACACTGAGCTGCATGTCATCGGCCTTGCAGAAGCCAGACATAGTGTGTATTGCACCAGCAACAGCAGCAGCAGCAGCAGCAGGGACAGCTGCTATTCTATTGGCTTCTGAGTCATCACCCTGCATCATGCAAATGATGCCAGCAAACAGTGCCATCCAAGCTACCATGGTCCCTGGAGCAGCGGACAGCTTCTTTTTGGCTTATGTGACCAACACCATATTGACAAATGTCCAACATGCTGACCCAGCTCTACACCACCACACCTTGCCAGCTGTGTGTGCTGTTGTGAGCCCTGCACTAGTACTGCCCACCATCACACCTGGGCTGGCTATGTACAGCACGATCATCCATGGGCTGAATATGCACAGCGTGATCATCCATGGGCTGGACATGCACAACATGATCAGTCATGAAGGGGAGCACGATGACAAGCTGTCAGGTAAACGCATGTCCAGACAACACCCAGTGCTTGGCTTTCCTCAATGGCAAAGCAAACTCCTGTCACTCTTTCAATTTGCGACACTGTGCTTGCTGCATTTGCATTGAATGCAGCTTGTTTGCTGTTTCATGCCTGACAATGTCTGCAGTGCAATGATGTATCAGGGTCAGCACAGGCCAGTGACTCAATCATGTCATGAGTGATGAGTCATGCTGTTAGTGGTGCTAATAATTATGGATTCCAGATCATGACAGCTAGGTACATGCTGGGCAAGACCTGTCTCTCCCCTCAGTTAGTCTGTTCTGAGCACATCTATAAGGTGTATTAGTATGACAGTTCTGATGGGTTTGTGAGACACCGAGTCCTCTGTCTGGTCACATGAGCCACTTTGATGCAAGTTTACTCATTCCGCTGGGCAATGAACAACCTGGCTATTGGATCATTTCTGACAGCATCTTGATGTGCAGGTCATCAATGTGGCCATCCATTGGGAGCCTCACATCAGCTTGGAACTGAGGGGGGGTCTGTACACGGGTCTGTTCAGGGCTCCCCCTACAAGATTGCACTGGCCCGGATGGGCTTGTTTGCCTCTGCAGCAATCTTGTTTACAGTTAAGATCTCTTCGTCTTCTCCTTTCTTTTGGTTTGTTGTTCATGTACTATTGTTTCAGGTTCTTCCTCCTCCTCCTTTTCTTCTTCTTCTTTTGCTCCTGCTTCTTTTTCTTCTTGCTATCCGGTCCCAGTGAGGTGTGTATGTGTCAGAAGGAACATACTCTGCACCGTTGACAGTGCAGGTGTGGTTGATTGTTTCACTGCTAAAGAGGTCCATCACTTGTGCCCCACATTGCTGGTGCAGCTTCTGCTGTTGTTTGGTTCTTCGGCAGTTTGTTGCAACGATGCGCTTGCTGTGTGCCCAGGCTATTGGTCCTGTGCCTCTTCTTCATGTCTTGGCTTTCACCCGAAATACTTCATTGAAGCCTGTACTGCTGTACCCCTCCACCCCTTCTAGTGCATCTTCCCCACCAATTTGGGAAACATCTGTGCCATTCTAACACCTCTTTTCCTGTCTTATTTTAGTCTCATTCAGCACGAGGTTGACACTCTTGCATGCAGGGACGACCCTATACTGGTCTTTCAAGCGCAAGGCAGCTACACACTCCATCAAAGCTGCCCCTTCCTTACTCCGCATGCGCCATCCAAGCAAGAGCGCAAAAGTTCCACCCCACGCTGCCAGAGCAATGACCCCTTTGGAGTGGCGCACTGGCGGCAGGACTTACACTGCACGCTGGCCTCACACAGACAAGCCTGGCAGCAGCATGGGCAGCACCTTCAGCTACATGCCACCTGCCAACACCGGTATGTCAGCTGTGCAGTGGCACATGTTTGGGCTGCGCAAGACCACTGCCACCGGTCGCTACACCACAGCTGTGGCCACCGCAGCCCCCGCCAGATCTGGCCTGATCTGTGCAGCCAAGAGCCGCCGGGCTCAGCCGGAGGCACGAGCACCATCCTTGAAAGGACCTGCCATGGTGAACACCGTCAACGTGAGCTGCTCATCTGACACAGATGCGGCTTTGGGACTTGCCACTGCAGATAAACAGCGTGCTGGCCTGGTGGGGAACCAGACTGATCCACGCCATCCTCTCACAGACTGCCGTGAGGAGGGTCCTGTTGGAGTTGATGCCGCTGTTCCAGTTGCTAGTGGCAACGCGCTTGAGGGCGCTGCTGCTCAGATGCAGGAATCTTCACCACAGGTACAGTGTATGCTGTCATGTTCTTTTGTTCCTGGTTTGGGGCAAATCTTGCCCTGTTTGTGCATGCTGAGAGTTTGCTTTCAAAGCAGATTTGATTTCCCCTTGTGCCAGCACGAATGTTGCCTGGGCATCATTGCTTCTGCCAAGCAGAGCTTGTGCTATGTGCATGCTTGTTGCAGTCACAGTCTGTCACCCAACTCTCGCAAATCATGCCATCTCGTGCATTGCAATCTGTGTAATTAAACACTGCACAGCTGCTGAAATGCTTGTGATGATGTGTAGATCATCCGAGGCGTTGCTGCCTCCTCAAAAGGCAAGTGGAAGAGTACTTTGAAATCTAGCATGAACGGCAAGGTGAAAGGCAGCTTGAAGAGTCTGAAGACAGGTGTCAAGAGGCACTTGTGCTCAAGCTTCATCCCATCAGCTGTGGTGGATTGAGCTTCTGGAAATACATTTTCATGATTGTTTTTGGTCAAGCATGACTTGGCTGATGTACGGAAGCCTTGCTGACCACACTCGCTGCAATTTGGAACTTGTTTTACTGTTACCCTTTATGCTCTCATCACATATGCAATTCGCTCATGTTTGGCATCCTGACTGAAGTGTGTTATGTTTAAGAGGGACATGCACTTTTCTAGGTAGCTGACACAGACTTGAATAAACATCAAAGCAATGCCGTGCATGGCCTTCAAGCTGTGATACATCATTAGTCCGTCTTTGATTGACCACGGGGTGTCTGCTTGGAAAACTACCGATGTCATGGCAGGTAAGGCACCGTGTTCATGATGCATACTATGCTACTAGCTGCGTATTGCATAGGGTGGACTAGAGTGTGTATTCGGCAGGCAAGCTTGACTGCGTCTTTGAAATATGTTCTCAGGACTGTAAATGCTGATCAGTACAAGCTTTGTACTTAAGGCAAAAGTACTCTCTTGGGGCTTCAGGGTGTACCATTCAGCACATCTGCCGTGTGCAGTACTCCCGTCACAGGTCTGTCTTGCAAGATCCAATTGAAGTGTAACTGATAGTGCTTGCCGGGATCTATGGGTCCGGATGCAGGCCTTGCTGTCCCTGATTACTGGTGGGCATGTAACAGACTCTATAATGGTCTGATTCCTTTATACTCTTGACTGGCAGAAAAGCAGCTACAACCTAATTTGTTGCTAAAATGGCTTGTAACAAGGACTGCACACAAAACACCTTTGTCATCATGAACAAACACACAGTGTTGCAAAACCTAGTCTCTACCTAGCTGCTAATCGCCTTTTTGGCTTTGCAAGCATTGCACGACTTCCTGCAAGTGGTCAACATGTATCCCGGATTCTTCGTACATTCCCCCAAAGCTGACCATTCACCGCATCTGTCATCCCCATCAACGCAGTCGCCCCACTTGGCTTTCTGGGCAGCTGCACTCAGTCCAAATGGTCCAACATGCATCCACTTGGTTGCTGACCACTTCTCGCCCTTTGTGGTTGCGCAACTGCCATGTAGACTGCTTGGGTCCACATCACCGTCTGGCTTCAGACTGCAGCATGCACATGCCCATTCAGGCTATGCAGTAGGAGACAAGGAGCAGCTGCACTATGCAACACCAGCAACAGATTGTCACCAGTCTCAAGTGGTATCTGTGAGAGAGACGCCTGACGGCAGCATCTGCTGCTGCAGCAGCACTATTGTAGTGATGTTCTGTTGAGCCTGTAAGGCTACATTACTCATGCAGCACTGTCTGTCTAAAAATTCAGACCGCGCAAGTGCAAGCTAGGGTGCAGATTGCAGAACAGATGTGTGACTTGACACTCAGAATGCTTGATTTGTCACTGGTATAGCACATTGCAACCAAATTGGCATGCATGTATGAAAAGTTGGTCAGTCTTGAAACACTGACATGTGCTTAAGAAACCACTGACATGTATTCTGTCAATGTCCCATGCAGCACAGCGCAGCGCAGCATGGCATGGCGCAGCCATGGCACATGATGCGCGAGCAACTTGTGACACAGCTCATGACACAGCAATACGAGACCCCCGGCTCATCACTGCAGCTGATACCTCCAGTGATCACAGCAGCTGATATCTAAGCACACTGCAGCTGAACTCCACCAGCAGCACAGCACCGCACAGCACACATTAAATTTACATCACAAAAGGCTGTAGCCTCTATACTGCATTGCAAACGAACAGCAGAAACTGGACAGGTGCTTCCTTTGTATGATAGCCAGGTCAATGCCTACAAAGTACATACAAGTGCAAGATCCAGCAATAGGACTGCATCAACTTTTTTTAGCCTTGAATCTCACTGCCCACAAATGTGAGTCACACCTGAAGAAGAGGAGTGCATCTCCCTTCTGAGCCTCAACAGGCAATGCTGTACATTGCATACGAACATAAGACCCACATGAAGAAGAGGAGTGCATCCCCTTTCTGAGTCTTAACAGCAAATACTGCTGATGTCCATGAAAGTGTGAGACCCACCTGAAGAAGAGGAGAGCATCCCCTTTCTGAGTCTTGACAGCCAGGCCCCGTCTGGCGCACTCACTCCACTGTTCACCCTCCACCTTCTCAGCAGAGTTGGGGAAAACCGTTTCACCACCCTCCTCCACCGTGGTTAGGTACATCAGCATGGTGGCCACGCGCTGACCACCATTGCTCTTCTGTGGATTTACGGTGTCATGGAAGTAGTCGTGGTGAGGCTCATACTTCTGTCCATTCACATAGTGCAGCACTTGCATGCCTTCTCCGTTCTCCTCTGGAATGTGTGATACCTGCATTCACTCACTCATTCAGCCATTGGTTTGTGTATACATTCATGCACCCATGCCTCCAAAACATGTCAGATTCCCTAGCGTCAGGTACATAAAGTGCTGGGTGCCCTTCCCTGTATGCAACCCACAAACTTGAGCAAGAGGGGGAGAGGCAGGGGGGGGGGGGGGGGGGTATTAAAA
>JAABUP010003941.1_pt1 | contig 25340 bp, 31 predicted proteins | sample 5559201 | NCBI WGS metagenome assembly JAABUP01 (sample SAMN10711887, study PRJNA513373) | rock metagenome | isolation source: Antarctica rocks | place: Antarctica
ATTGTGTCCTTATGCCGCAAAAGCACAGTGCTTACTTGGCGTGAGGGCAGATCGCTTGTGTGGCAGGAACTCCTGCAGCGACTCCACCACCAACTGCATCACGCAAGCAAGCTGCACTTTGACAGCAGCAGTGACACAGTAATGCAGCTTGTGCTGACAGGTCACCAATGCTTAACAATAAAGTGGTTCTTGAAAATGCACTGTGTGCTACCAACTTCCCCAAACTCACAGGTATGTAAGCAAGATGATACAGTCACTTGCATGTAGTCACGTCAGCAACATGGCACCAGAAAATGAATATGTCTAGATGGGTCATAAAGCAGCAAATCAATCAATATGCCGCGCATCAGTAACACATGTGGTTGGGGGACCACACCTTGTTCTTGCTGACATTGCGCTTACGCTTGTTCTGTGGGGTGTTGTATTTGCGGAACACGCGGAAGGCTGCCACAAGCAGGGTCCCACCCAGAACAATAGCTGCCCCATACAGTCCAATTCTTGCGCCTTTGTGAGTGTCCAGATATTGTGCAACAGCATTGCTCTTCGTTGGCACTGCCTGCATGCACAAATGGCTGCAGGGTGCTGTCTTCAGGTGAGATGGGATACTAGCAAACAAGTGCAGCTCTGTTTGGCATAGGATGGTTCAATGCAGTCAGCAGCTGACAGCAGCGGCCGGTGATATGTTGCCCAAGGTTAGAGTCTCACTCATGCTCATGCACAGCTGGTGAATGACATTGTCTGCTAAAATGCAGCAAGCTCACCTGATGCAGCCCATGTGACTCTCTCCTTAGCTTTGACTCATCCAGCACAGCTGTGATCTCAGACTTGGCAGTTGCAGCTGCTGCAGGAACTGTCAACTGAACTTCAGGTACAGCAGGAATGATGGAGCAGCATGCATACAGGTCTTGCGCAAACAATAACTGCAGGAAGAAAAGTTGCTGCAGGGGCAGAACTTGACATGCCTTCGTGGGGTTGTTTCGAATTTTGCTGTGCTTGTTGACTAGCTGCTGCTACAGCAGGTGCAGAGGCTTCTTGATTGCGAGCAATCGCTGAGTTGACCGAACTTGGCGTGCTGCTGGCTGCTTTAGTATGCACCGGTTGCTTGAATGTGTAGAACGATTGCTTCCGCAACCGTTGCTGCGCCAAAGACAAACTGAAAGACTTACAGAACTGTTGCCGGAGACGAACCGGTTGACCTGCACGACGCACAAGTCGCGATCGCTGCAAGCTATTGCAAGCATATGTGATATGCAGTCATTCACCGTTGCCCACCTGTTTTGCAGAACGCGTGTCTGCAGCTGTGTATCATGTGCGAGGGTCTGAGCATGCTCGTTGGCATTGCTATTGACGGCACCTCACGTCGCTTAGCAAAGCTAGCAAGCTCAAACCCTAAATGACGAGAACGAGGTATAAGCACGTAGCTCCGCTCTCACACCCCGCATTTCAAACAGGCCGAAGCAGTCATCTGATCAATATAACTCCGAAACCACGTTCATGTCAGAAAACAAGAAGTCAGCAATGCTGGCAAAGTGTCGGTGCAAGCACATTGAGATGAGAGGTAGACGCACGGAACTGTCTTAATCAGCCCAAAGCAACAGACGTTAATGGATGCATCGATATTGCAGCATACACTTCCACACGTGTACATCCTAAGCAGTGTGTCAATTTGCAAAGGCAGCTGCAACACCTACTAGTGCCCAGGACACAATAGTCAAGTCATCGTTCACTTAAAGCTGACCGATGTGTGGCAAATGCTTTGACTGAACTCTGAGAGATCTTCAGCACACAAGATGCGTACATATGCACACAAGATGCGTACATATGCTGACTCGCCAGTGTTGTGCATCCTTATATGGCTGAAGCCAGTGGCTGCAATCACTACACGTGCTGCCATTGGCAAGCTGACGGTAGGTGGCAGAGGCACGGTCATGGTCTATTGGCACATCAGTGCGCACCATGTGAAGCTGAGCTTGTGGAAAGAACGGTTGGAAAGAATATAAAAAGTTATACAAGCAAGCAGCAGGAGATGGTGAACCATCTAGATGTACACAACAATTAGATGTGGTCTTACTGCTGGTTTGGATCGGTTTGAAGATGCAAAGAGGGTCAAGCTTTAACAGGTTTAGCATTTGACTAGATTGACAGTGCAGTGGTTCCAATCTGCAGCAGATGAATGCCATTGTTGCTAGCGATTGCCTTGACTGTGCAACGTGGTTGGCCATCAGAAGGATGTTGACCAAGAGTTTGGTGACGACAAAGTTCAGCAAACTGATTAGGGACAGGTACAATAGATACCTACACTAAACTGATGCAATAGTCTACGGTATAATCTGCTACAACTTTAGAGGTACAGTTAAAAGTACCAGTGTTGTGTACATGCCGCAAGCATCATTAGGATGTCTGCCTGTCAGCTGTGTACTCAGTCGGTGTAGAAAAAGCTGTGGCACCTGTGCTTACTCACAGTGATGCTGTCATGACAGCAGCAGTCACTCAGAAGCTTTTGTAGCCCAAGACATGCGATGCCATGACAAAGACTGATGCGCTGGGAGTCTGCACAGGCAGAAAGAAGCTGACAACATGGGGCATGTGTTTGCTAGTGCATGAGTGGCAGTGAGGATGAATCAGGCAACGAACCAGGGCAGATGCGGAGCTTCAGCAAGGGCCTGCAAGGCTGCAAGTACTGCAGACTCTTTGTATTGCTCACGCAGTCTACAGCATAAGGCATGCACGACGTTTCTACCTACAAGGAATTTCAGAGCTCACTGAGTCCTCTTGCGCTTGATGCCTTGGTTCTCTTCTGGCTGAGCAGGAAGCAGGGTGATTGATTGATCATCCATCATTTTTGATGTTGCTTCTCCTCTATCCTGCATATCATGACCCACCTGGTTTTCTCTGATCACCGCCTGTCCTGCTGTGTTCTGCTGCATCTGACATGTGAAAGCTCAAGTGCGAGACGCAGGCTGTTGCTCTGCGCTTATTTGATAGCATATGCAACCCTTGGCCTTTCTGTAACATCTGTTCTAATTTGCAGAGTGACACATTGCTGCTGAAGGCAACTCTCACAGTATTGCTTAGCTGCAAGCCATGCAATGTGCCTAGACATGCACTTGAAGCCTCTATGCAACCGTCCTATCTACATCAGCTTGCTCTGTCACACTTGGCAGCTGCTTGTACCTCTGGTGCAGTGCTACTGCCCAAGTCTGCTTCGCTTTTGAGTGCATTCAGAACAGACAAGTAGCGTCTACCATGTGTCCTAGTAGCAAGTGCCTGTGAACAACACAGGTGTCACAAAGCTTTGGCATGTTCAGCCTCACGCAGTGTGGATCACATACTGATGTGACGATGTCTGACCTTTTGACTGTGCACAGAGAAAGAGCTCGACATCTTGAGCACATGTCAGCTCAAGCAAGGTTGAGCTATTCTGACCTGTATGTCTTCATGTTCTGATGTTGCCAAGCTCCTGGAAGCCATGCCATCCAAAGATCCATTGTTCACGACATTTGAACCTTGCATCTCTGGAACTCTAGCTTGTGCCTGGAATTCAGCCACTTGTACTACTTGATAAGCAGGTAGAAAATTTGCAAAGCAGACTGGGCTGCAATGAGCCAGACGCCTACCATGACACAAGCAGTTCCAATGTTGATCACAGCAAAGCTATTGTCAAGATGATGGGTTCAACTCAGCAGATCATGATGCAGCCATCTGCAGCAATGATATGTTTGTGCTCAACATGTACTGAAGCTTTGTGTGATAATGACAGGCACGATGCAAGGTACATGCAATGTCTCCGATTGCCGGCATGAACTTGTAGGCTGCTGAGCCCCACCTCGTTTGGGGGCGTCCTCTCTTGATACATATCTTGCCGGGCACCTGGCACTCTTGCACTTGCACTACTGCCGGCAGGATGCTCCTGAGAGGCCTTAATTTCCTGCATATCATACGCCCTCTTAGTCCGAAGGCGAAATACGAGCTACACACTAGTAAGCGGCTCAACATACAGGCGCGCCCTCAACGATCAGTGGGCGAAAGTTGGTGTCAGAAATCCGCATCCTACGCGTTCTTGGCCTGTTTGAAGTCATCCTGAGAGGACCTACGTCTGATGCAACGAAAGAAAACGTACGTGTTTTGTTCTTACAGCCAATGCAAAACAGATGACTCTTGTGCGCACGTCAGGATTATAGCTGGCTGTGATATTTCTAGTCAAATATTTGATGTCGGTTCGACATTGTCGTTTGGTCTGTCAAGCGTCAGTAAAGCCCGACACTTCGGGGAGCGGACCAAACGTTCAACACCATGTGTCAGGCTCAGTGCTGCGTCTGGAGACAGCTTCGGCAGTATCCTATCATGGGGGACAGACCAATGGTCAGCACAGCTGGACAAGCTGATGAGGGAAGTGGACCTGCAGTACGGCACCGTTGTGGGTCAGGCTGCAGCTGGAGGCTTTGTAATGCAGTTTCCTGTAGACCTCAGAGAATCCACTGATGCATACCAGTGTGCCTTGGATGTTCCTGGCATGGCCAAAGCTGACATCAAGGTATGTTTCTGACACAAAACATCATGAGGCCAACAGAACCTCATCACTATTGATACAGGCTATACAGCGTCTTTGAGCCTGAACTTCTGGTGACATTGCAGATTGACATCACACCTGAGCGCGTCTTGACCGTCAGTGAGGAGCACAAATCTGATTCATGTACAGGCTGGGACGAAAGGTTTCAGGAACGCTATTTCGGGCAATTTGAAAGATTGTTTGCTTTGGCAGATGATGCAGATACCATGGCCAGTACAATTAATGCAAACTTGAAACTTGGTGTTTTGACCATTACTGTCAAGAAACTGAATATGGTCGAGGGCCAGAGAGTAGAAGTCGCAATTGATTGATGGCACCAATTGGTTTGCACAGTCCCACTCTGGAGATCTGTTGCACCTGCTGACATGCCATCATGGCTGTATCTTACCATTGTACAATAAAGCATAGCATCTCTTACCCTATATTGGTATGGCTCTTGACTTTTGTGGTCTGGAGATCCCTCCCACATTTCTGACACTTCGTTGTGCTGTACTACAGGCCGTAAGCTGTCAATTTGTAACACACTCATTGACATTAAAATACTTTAGCACATGAATTAATGGGAATGCGTTATGCAGTTCAAGATTTTTCAAATTACATACAGTACAATATTGATTAATCCTCTGATTAATTACAATATTACTGCACTTTATCGGGCTCAGCCATATGGCTCAGCCATGCATGTATGCAGTGCACATGCATACATATGTGCAAATGCATACATATGCGAAGCTGTCTCGTGGATTGATATAGCAACGCAGCTAGCTTACAACATGTCATACTATCACTGCCCCCATTTGCAGACCAAGACAGCAAGCTATGATAGTTTTCGAGAATTTCTGTGTGGTCGACAATGAGTGATGTACAGTGTAGCTGATCTGATCTACCGGTACTCCTGAGACATGCACAGTTTGTACACTTGAGTATAAGCTTGTTTCTCATATCAAGATCACGGCTCATCCCTTAAGCTTATTTTGCCGGTGATGTACTATTTTCAGTGGTACACAGCAATGTTTAACAACTTGCATGCTTGTCAAATTATAGTAGTCACATCTGGTCACAAACAAGGACAACTGTGCTGCAAGCACCACAGCAAGCAACAAATTGTCAACTAGTGGGCAATACCAGCTTGTCGCGATGACCCCACACAGCTGTCTGTCCATACCTAGCATACACATACCCAAACAGGGCCCCTCCTAAATGGCCCCAATGATCTAGAATTCTCCATTTGCTGAGGGCACCTACTACATCCAGCAGCACAAGGCAAGGACACAAATTTTCCAGTGCAATTGGCACCCCTGGCAGGAAAATGAATTGTGCTTTTGCCTGTGGCTCAAAATAGGCCATCATTGCAAAGACTGCATACACAGCTCCTGAGGAGCCTAGACTGGCTCCTCCTGGCCTTCGTTTGACTCTGGCTAAATGGCTCACAACGCTGGAAGCTAGACCTCCAGCAACAAAAACTGCCAGAAACTGTTTGCTTCCGAGCCTGTCATGAACCCCACTCCCAAAAGATATAAGCGCCACTGAGTTGAAGAAAAAGTGGGGAAGTGTTTGATGACTGAAGGTAGAGGTCAGGAGGGTGTATGTCCTTGTGGGAACAGGCGGGAAGTGATGCAGGAAATTTCGTTGCATGAAGCCTTGCAGAGCTCTGAAACGCCATCCAGCAAGGACAAGCAGGTTAATGCCAGTAATGCCATACAGGGTTTGCTGGTGTGGCTGCAAGCCACGCCAGCGCTGTAAGAGGGACACTGCAGTGTCTCTGACGGCCCCAGCTGGCAACTTCGAGAGGAACTTGAGATCTGTTGAGGACGAATTTGAGCCGGTTTGAACCCGTCCAAGAAGTGTGCCTCGGTGCCAGGACGCTCTCTGTTCCTTCTGCTCTCTGTCACAGGCGGTTGCAGCTACCGAGAAAGCTGCAGCTGAAGCCCCAACACCAAAGGCTGTGGGCTTGAGCACGTCTGTGTAAAAATTGTACCCCTGTTGACCGCTTTTGATGCTGAGGCTGGAGCCAGAAGTGCTGAAGCCTCTCGTGATCACCGACTGCAACTGCACAAAGTTGGTCCGACGAACGAGCTGTCCCAGCCGACTGCAGCCTACCATCAAAATCCTGAAAAACTTGGATTTTGGAGACACTGCGCCCAGAACTACGACTTGGACGACAGCACGGTTGCTTGCACGGTTGCTTGTTCATGGGACGGATCGGAGAGCGGATTCCATAACGCAAGACGTGCAAGATCGTGACGCGGCACACGTGCACTAGGAGTGCATTTGCAGCTGTAACTCAATGCCTACGGCTTCTAGCGATTGCCACCGAAACAATCAGATACGTCTGAAAGCATTTATACTCGTCTGATCTTGCTGTTTGTCGTCGTCGGTGTATATCAGCGGGCACTTCTCCGTTTGGCAATTTCTGCTCAGATCTGAAGTGTCCTCTTGGCCTCGATGGACGATACTCCTCTGCGCCGTCTGCATGTCGATGTCAAGCGGACTTCGGATTTATCTGAGCATCAGCAGAGACTGAACAGTGCAAGCACAGCAAGTACTACAGGTGCCGTTCACCCTCATTCTAAATGTGCAGATATTGAGCAGCAGGCTTTTTTCGGTAGTCTGCACGACATTACGAAATTCACAGGCTTGCAAAGGCTTGCGCATAGACAGCACGTGTCAAAAGAGAAGGCAAAAACAGTATGTTGCATTTGCTGCAACTTATCACTACTTTTACCCTGCAGGCTCTCCTCGCACAGATGGCGGTCAAGCAAGATTCCCCATTAGCAAGCTGAAGCTCGACAATCTATTCTTGCAATGGCTTTCAATGACGGGATCGCAAAATTTGGTACTTATCCTGACTGTCTGGGCTGTTCCAGCACATATCACTTTCTGGGCTCCACCTAAAGCCCTCTTCCACACAGGTTCTTTCCTTGCTCGAAGATGCTAAGGCAGGCAGACCATTGGCACGACCGATGGAGTCTGCATCCCCACTGTCACCCTCAGCAGCACAGAACCTCTTTTCATCCACTACTGTAGGTGCCCCAATTTTCTTTCCCTGCGTCATGGCTATCTCAGCACACAACAGAAAGACCCTTTAGTCAGAATCCTGAGAGCATGTGGCCTGTCATTTCTGGTGCAGCGAATTGCAGTGCTGATTGTGTGCAGCTTGCTTTGCAGCCACCATTGTCACCTCAGAAGCCTCGATCCCCCCGCTCACCTCAGTCCCCATCTCGCCGCACAAACAGCTCTCAGCTTCCAACAGAGGTAAGCACAGCAATGCGTCAGGCGCTTTTGCAGCCTAGCACATGATTGCGGCGTCTCATTGTTAGCCTAGCTGAGCCTCCATCTGAAGCTTTGTTGTACATGTAGAAATGTTGACCCAGCATGTGGCGCCAGTCCGTGATCAGCAGTATGACATAGCGAAGTCCTCACAGCATGTTGACTGCCATGTGCAATAATGTGGGCTTGATTGATAACTCTGTGCATACAGGCCAAGGTGGATACTGTGCCCCAGTTCTATTTTCCTGGCGGTAAGCCTGTACCTGCTGAAATACGAGCATCAGCACTTGAAAAGATAGATGAGCTCTTCCGCAGCAATCCTGATGGCCTAGCAGTCCCAGCCGTCAGAGAACTAGTTAAGGAGGTAGCATCTTCATCTGCTGTGCTGAAGTACTCTGTTTTCGTTTCACACTATGCATGCACAGCTGTTTTCCAAACTATGTGCACCTTGTCTGATTGCCAATACACTAGGCTGCAGCATGTATGCTTTGCGTGTCTTGTCTAGGTACACATCTACTTTACCAGATCCTGCTCAGCATCTTGAGCTGCTGTTGTCTGTTTGCTGACACTGCATTGTAGAACTCCTGGCCATGTGTGGTCAGAGACCAACTGTCTGTCAATCACCGCAGGACTGCTTTGCTGGTAGAGTACACAGGTTGAGTAGACTTGCATACCTGCTTTGGACTCAAAGGCATGCAGCACATATCAACGGATAGGCTTTGCTTATGAGTTTGCTAACAATGCATGGACCAAATTGCCGTCCATGCTCAAATGTGCAAGCTGAGTCAAGATGAGACATAATCTTTGCAACAGATTTGGTGGGTTCAACCAGTTACACACAAAGCGAAGACGTGGGCACTGTGATGCAGGTGTTTCAGCTGCCGAAGGCTCTGGCTTATCCCTTGTTTTACAAACTAGTGGCCCCAAACAGCTCATCAATCACTCGGGATGCCATTCTCTCCTGGTTTGATGAAAAGAACGTCATACAGGTACTTACACTGTGTGGTGTCAGCATGATCTTTGTCAGCAACAGAGCGAGCATAATTTGACATAAAAAGGGGTTTTGGCTGTGTTCTGTGAGGTTATCTACACAGGCAGAGTCTTGAAGTTGCCCGTGCTTCTGTTCATTTTCAAGCTGCCCATTGCATTCTTGCTGGATGTTGTGCAGGTAGATCCTGTGCGGCGAATGTTTGATATCTTGAGGAAAGAGGATTGCCGGTGGGTGGCACCGGATGACCTGAAGTCAATGATGGCAGGCATTCTCTTGTCACATCCTGGTCTCGAGTTCCTTCAGGAAACACCTGAGTTTCAGGACAGGTAGATGTGACACTCAAGCCATGCCCCAGCTCATGCCTGCACTGAAACCTTACAGTCAGGCCAGCAATAAGCATCATACAATCTTTTCAGAGTCACAATCCTGCACTTTGAGCGTCCAAGCTCAAAGCAGAAGGCAACATGATGGCCGTTCAGGCAAACCCAGTCCCTTGTTGGTTGTGTGAGGGGGTTGCATGGCCTGCCTGGATAGTACAACATGCTTCAGTTGCAAGTGTGTTGGGCACCCAGGAAGTCACAGTCTGGAAGACTGTGACAGCACACTCAAACCAGCGTTGGGGCATGCTGCTCAAGCAAGTACATCCTGCTGCAGGTATGCTGAAACAGTGATACACCGGATCTTCTACAAGCAAGACAAAAGCGGCAGCGGCAGACTTAGCTTCAGGGACCTAAAAAGGTATGATGCAATTGCACTCAGGGTTTAGGTCGTACAGAATCTGACTGATGACAACTTGCATTATTGTTTTTGTGAAGGGGCACTGTTGGCAGCTCTTTGCCCAGGTTGATGTATACTTCTGCGCTTGACACAAGTGTGACATCAAGCACAATGTCAACAGCTTTGTGGGTGGCATACAGGGGTGATCTGCTGCATGCGCTGGCATTGCTTGATGAAGAAGAGGACATCAATAAAGTCCTCAAGTATTTCAGCTATGAGCACTTTTACGTCATATACTGCAAGGTAAGCTGATGTAGTGTAATGTATGTCAGAACACATTTCCATGCATGTATGTATGTGATGTAGTCAGGGCTACATTGTGCATATATGTAGATAGAAGTCAGTGCACACATTCAGTGCACACAGGAACTCATGTGTTTGAAGTAGGACCTTTTGTCTGCTGACACCTTTCGTCTGCTGATAGCAAGATTGTTTCCCGCAGTTTTGGGAGTTGGATAATGACCATGACTTCCTCATCAGCAAAGAGGACCTCATCAGATATGGCAACCATTCATTGACTTACAGAATAGTAGAGAGGATATTCCAGCAGGTCTGCTCCAGATCTTCCTCATAGATGCTCAGCTTTGCTCAACATCTTTGTCTGGTTTGACCTTGTTTAGTAATGCATGGGCAGTACAAGGCTGACGCTTATATGTGCGGCTTTAGCACCCTGAGGCAGAGTGGCAGTGCATTCCTGGTATCAACCTGCCTGCATCTTCCAGCATGACAGTGTTATTCTCCTGCATCCTACACTATGTCAATGCACATGTAGCTGGGCAATATCTGTTCTGCTGTCTCCTACACGTCGGCATGCTGTGCAACACTTGATCTGCCATGGTCAAAGGTCTACAACCCATGTAGCCTGAGTTGAGCAGCCTGCATGTCCTTGTAGGCTGGTCGGCCTTTCAGGTCAAAAGAATCAGGCAAAATGGGGTATGAGGACTTTGTCTGGTTCATCATGAGTGAAGAGGATAAGGGCAGTGACATGGCTTTGGACTACTGGTTCAAGTGCTGTGATCTGGATGGCGATGGCTGTCTGCGTGCCAATGAGATGCTGGTCAGTAGCTGCATTCAAACATTTGTCGTCTGCTTCGGCACTTCCATCAAACCACAACTGCATAACAGCTGCATGTACAAGCAATACCACGATGTACGTTGTCAGTGCGTAAAGATGATGAGAACTGCAGCCTGCATTATGCTGCAGCCTGCATTATGCGACAGGAACACCACTGAGGCAAGGGAAGCATCAGCATGCTGTTATTACGACTGAGCTAGGTATTGCTGCTGCAGTTCTTCTACTCAGAGCAGCTGCATAGGATGGAGTGCTTGAGTCAGGAGCCTGTTCTCTTTGAGGACGTGCTGTGCCAGATGCATGATATGATCCAGCCTGCCAAGGAGGGCTGCTTCACCCTTGCAGACTTGAAAAGGCACAAGGGCCTGGCCGGCACGCTGTTCAACATGCTATTTAATCTGCACAAATTCATAGCCTTTGAGACGCGAGACCCATTCCTGGCGCGACAGGTGAGGAAAACAATGCATGCCTCGTGTGCATTGGCTGGATTGACATCCTGATCAGCTTGATATACATAGCTATGGAAGCTTCATGTGACTACCTGTTCAGTGCTTCTCACCACCCATTGCCAGAATCCATGCATGCTCTTTGATATGCAACCATACACAGGTATCCAATGTCTTTGCTGATGGATGTGGCAGCTGTTGTTGTTGTTATGCAGGAGCGCGAAGACGCCAGTCTGTCGGACTGGGACAGATTTGCTCGCACAGAATACATCAGACTAGCAATGGAAGAGGAGGGTGAGGATGCAGAGCCAGAAAGCAGCACAGATCTGTGGGAGAATAGCGTCTCAGAGACGCCTTTCTGATATGACACAATATGTTCCAGGCATGATGCTGGAGATTCCTTGGCTTCAGCTGACTTTGGTTCTGTGCTCTTCTGAGCAAGACGAGGCATTGTCAAAGCATCGATCAACCTGCCTGTCAAGGGTCTTTGTGTTGCAACCTGTGTGTAGTGTCCTAGCTTGTTCCATGTGGACATGTGAGCTCATAAAGGATTCCTCATGCTCAGCAAAAGGTGGCCTACAGCTTTTAGAGACAATCATCAAGTGGTAGCATGATCAAAGTTTATTTATTCAGGCTTCACTTGACTAGGCTTCGTATGCCATGCAACTGAGGCATTTTGTTGTATTGACTAGCATTGACATTGCTCTGTTTGTGTAGCATTGAATTCACACTCTGTTGAGCATGCACGAACACTTCAACTTGGGCAGATTTCAATGAAACCTGTCAATTTTAAGACAACCAGCAAGCCAAGCCAGATGTACACAAATCAACCAAGATATCTTTCACAGCTATGCTGGGGGCATGACGCCCAGTTGTGCTTCCCTCCTTAGTTTGATGCCAGCGTTGATCAGTAAAAGGAAGGCACTTGCACATGGAAAAGCGATGACTGAGCATATCCCTTCTTGAGAGCCTTCCAATAGATAGGCCGTGCAAACCTTTTTGTGACATTTGCTTCCACATATTGTGCCAGAGACTGAGCTGACATGCCCTGGACTGCTTTTAAACTGCTCCAGGCGGCATTCTTGCCTTCCCAGGCCTTCATGTCCCACATAGGCGACCCCTGGTATTGAATCAAGAGCTGCTCGTCACCAGAAATCCTGCAACAGTTTGAGTGTTGATTTCCCCCCCTTATATCTGATACGAGCAGCAAAATCTCAAGCCAAAATTTTGCTGGTTTGTGCCAATAAATGTACCTGGCTCTGTTGTGAACATCCTGCCCAGAGTTGTTGAGGCCTTTGTTCTGAACATCAAGTGAGCTGTCATGCTTCAGCACATGTTGCACATGGGTAATGCGATCAACCAGTGAGGGTTGACATCTGTCCATGCTGTGAATGGGTTTCTGACATAGCAAAGCTCCTCTGCCAAGCAGTCCTCCAGAACACTAATGCTGTTATACTCTGCTTTGACTTGAGCTGAAGCATTCCTGATCTTGCTGGCTGCAGCAGCAGTCACTAGCTGCATCGCTGCACTGACGCTGATCATATCTTGTAGAATCTGGCTCTGCGGCAGCAAGCTTTGCAATTTGGCCAAGTGCCATTGTATGCGGCCCTGACATACTTGCTGCAGGTTTGCCTTGGTAGGTGTGCTAGCATCTGCACAGTAGGCGCGTTGCATTGAAGTGACAACACTGCTGGGTTTGACACCTGCTGCTGTGCTGATTGGGGATGCAATTGCGTCTGCTTCAAACACTTGCTGTCGATGCAGCCAGGTGCGTGCTACCCAGACGACCCCAATGTAACTTGCCAGCATCACAAGAGGTATGCCAGACCAAGCATTGACCCCACTCATCACGGCTGCAGTCATAGTGGCACCAAGAAGCAAGTTGATCAGCCTTGTGCAGCTCTTTTGCTCAGCGCTGTGGCTTGCAATGACATGAGCCATTTCCTTTGCCATGCTAGTGACAACTTCATCAGCTGTGCTCTGCCGTAGCAGGGAACCTCCATGAGCCATCAAGAGGATGGAAGCTGCCCTTTCATCACGAAATGGGTTGAAAGACGGGACGCCCATAAGCTTGCTGTCTTTGCCATATGATAATGACTGCATGCCACGATCTGAGGAGAAGCTGAAAGATTGCAGATTGATCCTATCAGGGATTGAGGCAAGGCGGCTCTGCAGGGCAGGATTGTTAGCTGCAAGGCTTGCAACTGCCTCTGCAACTCTGACATAGGCTGCATGCAGCACCTCATCTCCATGCTGGCTGCACATGGCGTAGGGGTTTGCTGAAGGGTCTGCACGAGGTAGGTCGGGCACAGCTGGCATAGCAGCGTGGTGACCTGGTGCTGACTTGAACATGTCAAAGATCAGCTGCGGCTGTCCTGTGAATGGTGCCCTCTCCACCTTGCCAGCCATGTGTGCAGCTCCAGCAGCTACAGCTCCAGCAGCTACAGCTCCAGCAGCCAAGCTAGCCAGGCGCCACTTCTGAGCAGAGCTAGCTATGCCGGGGTCGGGATTGGGTGCGATGCTTAAAGCTGCAACAGGATGTGAGGCTCTAGTGGTATAAGTTGTGCCACTGCTGCTCGCTGATGCGCCTATCCTCGAGCAGCGGAGCAAAGGCTTAAGACCACGTACAGCTTGCGACCGGATCTGCCATGGACAGAAGACGAAGAAGTCCGCAGTGTGGGCCATACTAGTTGTGAGGGGCAATCTGCCTCGCGGGAGGTCGTATGTGGCTTTTCTACGCATAACCATCGTTCAAGTGTAGTCCACTTATAAGACTTATAAGAAGTAATTACCATGGTACGTACTTCGTCAGAAGTACCCGCTGAGCTTGCCTGGCCTGAAAGCAGACACGGGGGCGAGACGCGATCCTGCAACACCGAAAGACAGGGTAGATTGCAAATGCTTCACAGCCAAATTGTGCCTTGTTCGAATGAGGAAATACACTGTTTGTCGATTGCCCTGCGAAGCGTTACAGCAAGCGTTTTAGGCGTTACGTATACTGAAACGCTTCATCACCAGGGCTGAGCAGGCAGCATTGTGGGCAGGACAACTAGCTGCTTGGTGGTCTGATCTACAAAAGCCTTGAAATAGGCCTTGAGTCCTCCTGACAGACCGCTAGCTCTTATTAACTGAGCAAGCTGCTCGCTGTCATTTTGGTTTCGAGGGATCCAGCACTGGAAGTCCCGTTTTTGGTTATAACACATCAAGTCTAACACCCCTGGCATTGGGAGGCTGCGCTTGGTTTGCTCAACATCCTGTCCACAAGCGCACAACTCTCAGTACAAAGTCAAGAGGGTAATGCTTTGCATTGGCAGCAGTGCAAGTTGCATGGACATGGACATGGTGCAATGCCACCAGGACAGGTAAGCTGCTTGCATGCCACCTCCATCAGTTGCACTTGCAGGCATCACACAACCTCCAGTGCATACGTGTCATACCCTGACCAGTCAGCAATGTTCACTGCTGCATATCGTTGGATGGTCAGTGTGAAGAGTCGCTAAATTGCAAGCATGGACAGCACTGTAGAGCGTCACCTCAGCTGAAATGTTGAATCTGGCCATGAATTCAGGTGGAATGCTAGGGGCATCCTCTTTGGGCACCTGCACCGCAGAGGCGACATAAATCTTACTTGGACTTGGCACCTCGCTGCACATCCATCTGTTGACTCTGCTAGGTCTTGTCAGATTGAGATATTCTTTTCAGTGGGGTCATTCGTTTCAGTAGGGGCATCAGTATTGAGTGGTCGCAACCCAGGCGTTGAGACAGAGGATTTGCTCACATGAACTGTGCTTCTGGCTCATATGAGACATGATGTGTCTGTTCTAAAGAGTGCATGAAACAAAACGGAACAAACATACTGCAGGTGCTGTATAGGCACTGGGCATAGAAAGCAGGGCAATGTGCCTCTTTGAGTGCACCCCAAATGCTTCTGCTTTCATGTTCTTATAAGCATGATAGGCTGCCATAATTGCTTTGGTAGGACCAATGTGACTTGTGAAGCGTCCTGGCTATGACTGTGCTGGATTTGACAATCTATGAAGCATGCAGAAGCAGCACATGCACTGGCCATAAGCCAGGCTTGGTACGCATGATAGCTTGAGCATAGCCAGGTACCTGGATTTTGACATCAAACAGCTTTTCATGCTTGACATCCACGCTGCCAGACATGGACTTGGGTTGAGGCAAGCTGTTGTTGTTGCTGCCAATCATCTGCCCAGAGGCCCATCTAGCAACATCACTCTGGCTGACCCCAACCCATGGGGCCCCTCCAGGCGGGGTGCTGCTGACATTTACCCTCAGCTGCTGCTGTGCCTTCTGCTTGCACTCCTTCTTGTGCACCGCCCTGCGCAACACACGCAATGTCTCAACTATGCAAATAAGATGGAGCCTGTGCATCATGCCTTTGCGCTGTCGCATACCTGCTGGTGCACCCACTGTTTCAAGATTGAACATAGGTCAGCATTGGGTACACGTTCATACTGGTACAACAAATCCGGAGTCCGCATTTCGACAGGCATTTGTCTGACATTCCAATGGCCCTGCAAGTGCCAGTTGCTGCACAACGGCCGCAGCTTTGGTTGGCGCAGGTGCAGCATGTTCAAGCCCACAATTAAGAGCTCACGCTGTTTTCACCAACAATTGCACGGACCTGACAATTGGATAAGCGATCTATGCTGACAACGTACAAATCTGCATTTGCAATTAGTCATGCATTAGAAGTATCGAGGAGATATACCAGTGAGCCTTTTGGCATTCAGAAGAGCAATAGATGACAAGTCGGCACTTGCTGCACCGCCTGGCAGCGCCTGTCTTGCCACATTGCCCACACTCATGACTGAACTGCTGTGCAGCCTCAGCATGCGTCCCCTGCAGACATCACTTTGTGTCAACGCTGCACTGCCAACTGCTGTTTCTATTCTCTCTGACTGTTCTCAATCAGCACATCATGTGTCCAGCAAACAAGCAGATCTTGTTTAGCTGTATGGAGCTGTCACTCACATAGCTGCAGTGATTGCATTGACAGCTACACAAATCAACCCGCAAACATTGACAGAGTTGCGGCTTTTCAACTCATAACTTCCTCTCGCTGACTAACAGCCGGTCGACACAGGTTCAGGTTGGGTTGTACCTGCTGCTGATGCATGCCAGCCAACATGTGTGGGTGAAACCTAGCCAGCTGCTTTGCTGTGACGCCATCATTATCCTTCAGGTCAGGGTCTGCTCCCCATTTCAGTAGTAGCTCTACAGCCTTGTCCTGCCAGCAAGCAGTTGCATTCAGGGCACAAGAGCTAATGTACAGACACTAGTGATTAAGCCAGCTGATGAAAGTTGAGACCTCAGCCGATGAGTCTCAACCTGAGATTGTGCACAGCTGCAACCTGGCTTCTCTGTTTGCGAGCGCTCATATAGATTTACAGGTGCTCAGCTTACTCAAGTCACAGGCACTGCTGGGACATGCTCTCACATTCAGTACGCAAGTGCTGTTACATCATGTAACACAACGCACAGATGTACATAATTCAGTGGTAACCTTTGGCAGGCCAAAAGCAGGTACCTCAGAAGCCATCACAGCCGACATCAACACAGGGGCTCCAAATCGATTCTGGTAGTTGACATTGGAGCCCCTCTGCAGCAGCACCTCTGCCAGTGGCAACACTGGAGTGTGTGCAGCTGCGTGACCCAATGCTGTGTATCCACCAACATCTCTAGCATCTACTCTGGCTCCTTGATCCAGCAGCCACTCTAAGATGGCTACATATTTGGGCAGCGCCTCCTTCTTTGGCATCGATGTTCGCTGTGCCAGTGACACCACCAATGAAGTGATGGGGAGGTAGTTGGGGGTGGCTCGGTAGGAGAGCATTTCAGGTTCAAAGATGGATCGGAGACATGCCAGGTCAGCGCCAGCTAGGGCTCTGATCAGGGGCTGATTTGGCTCGCGAGCCAGGTGATATGGAAACGATTCACCAACTCGTGACATGCTGTCACGTATGGACTGATCATTCTTTGCTTTGCTGGATCTTGTGCTCTGATCACCATCCTCCTGCATGTCAAGACAGCTGAACACTGAGAACAGATACAGCTTGAAACATGCCTCGAGAACCCCAACACGTGTCTGCTGACAATTGACAGATTTCTGCCAACAGCTGTGCACACAATTACTCCATGATCTTTTGTGTTTTGCATTGGCGTGTAGACGCTCTCAGATCATTGATGATGAAGGGGCACCTTCAAAATGGAAGCTAGTGACTGCTTCAAGGGGATGTTGTGTGGATCTTGTGACAGTCCCTGTCGGTACGCAGCCTCGGCAAAGCCAGGTTGATTGAGCTGAAGGTATGCGCAACCCTTCCTGCTGTAGCCCTTGACAAACTCTGGGCTGATTTCCACGCACGCTACTGCGTCAGCAAGAGCTTTGCTGAACTCTTGTAAGCCGATGTAAGCTGCGCTTCTGTTGGACAACAGAATGTGGTTCTTCGGGTCCAGGTCCAAAGCCCTGCGATGGACACCAATGTCAGTTTGCAGTCAGAGAGGCAGCGGTAAGCGCAAGACTAGGAGGTATTGCCCTGACACTTACTGTGTGTACAGCCTCGCAGCGTCGGCGTGCTTGCCAGCAGAGTATGCTGCGTTAGCCTGTGTCTTCAACTGATTGAGTGTCACCATTTCAGGATGATGCCGACAGCGGAGGCTTGTGTACAAGTTAGATCAGAAAGCAAGATTTCGAAACCTGACTCCTTGCAGCCCCGTCGGAAGGGGCTTGACGCAGTCGCCCTATTTCTCTGTACTGGCATGATGACTAGTCTTGGTGTTGCACACGCAAGCACGTCTGTTTTGCGTATGCTTGCTTGCGACATCAGGGCTTAGTGTGCAGGCAGCTCTTGCTTGCGACAATCTGGTGTGATCTGCAAGAAATGTAAATCGCTACTTTTGTCACCGGGTTCCGCCCTGCAACAACATGTCCCCCCCTACCCGTCCAAAAGTTAGTCTTGTGCAACCTCAGGACTTCTAGGCAGGCTAGCTGGTGATCCGCGAGCTCGTATGGGGCAAAAGCTAGGTCGGGATGTCTCACGTCATACCAAGGAAGAGACGCAAACGCCTGCGGGCAAGTGATGCTTTGAATTTTTGGCGTTCTCGGTGGTTGCCTCAGCGCTTGATGACGTGAAGACTATACGTGCAGGCAACCCCTTACCCCACCTGATCCACGCCGAGCTGTCTGCAGCTCAGCTCGGCGCTGGGCGTTTGATCGTTGTTGGCGACGTACACGGATGTGCAGACGAGTTGACAATCCTACTACGAAAGTGTCAGTTTCGGCAAGGCTCTGACATCTTGGCCTTCAACGGGGATATCCTCAACAAAGGACCGAAATCTGTGCAGGTCTCTGAGTGTTTCAGCCAGCCATCGTGCATAGCTTGTCAAATGCATGCCAGGACATGTGAGGCACGGTTGTGCTATGCTGTTGTACATCACTTACATTGCATTGTCCTGAGAACATGTGTTGTGTCTATGAGTGTAGGCTATTGACTTGATACAGTCTCTTGGAGGGATTGTGGTGCGCGGGAACCAGGATGATAAGGCCCTTGCGCAGTACGTCCAATGGCAGTCAGGCAAACCATTGGTGAGGCTGTTATCATGATTTGTTGTGGACACCTCACCATTTTGTGGTTTTGGCATCTTTGCGATTATTGTGTTTGTACACGCTGAGTTGCCACCAAGATCTGGCTTCGCCTGCAGTCTTGTCCTGAATGCCCACTTCATTCAGGTAAAGATTAACCGTGCATTTTTCATAGGCATCACAACTCTGCAAGCATGTCTGTCCACATGCAGCATATGCTGTTCTGTGGTCTGTGACCTGCGCATTGAGCTGCCAGCCAGTGAAGAATGCCTGCAAGAGCAGCAAATCAAAAACGGCTCTTGTATTTGAAGTACTTGTGACAGCACAGCTCGCGAAATGCTGCTCAGGGGTCAAGATGCTTACTATTGCAAATGCAACCACTTCTGTCCTGGCTAGCGTACAAACAGCAGCAAAGGGTTGCCTCATGCCTGTTATTTTCACATTGTGTTGGAAAGGTGGATCACTTCTATATAAACTCCCATTGCAGTGCACTATCATCATGAGAATCTCACACATATATGTTCAACCCAACTCCATCATTGGCCACACTGTAGGAAGAGAAGTCAAAGTGGCTGGAGGAATTGGGAGAAGAGCGAGCAGAATGGCTCAGACAGCTACCCTTCTCCTTGTCCGTGCCTTGCCTGAAGCTGCTTGTTGTGCATGCTGGCCTCATACCAGGAGTCCCACTGAAAGAACAACTTACTGAGGTATGTGTCACAGCAGTCTGATGGCTTCTGCAGGGGAACGGCAGCCCTGACCTGCTTCCAGATCTTGAACTCACTGCAACTTTATGGCATGTGGTTGTGCCAGCAGCATAACAGCATCCTCTGTGCAGAATGCTGCTTGCCCCTTGCCTCACAATGTCAGCAACACTTAGGCATTGCCTGTGCTGATGTGCCAAGGCTACATGAATGACACAGCTGATCGGGTGAGTGGTGTCTGCAGTTGAGGACCCTTCCAGCACATGCTTTTCCGCCTGATGGTGCAGGTATTACCAACTCAGACACACCAGGTCAATATTTTCAGCTAGCTGAACTGCGGCTTTGCCTGGCATGCTTGTGCTGATAGCATCACCATTGAATGGTCGTTGTGCTGTACGCATTGCAGCTGTTGCATAGACATTGCAGTGTCACAGTCAGAGAGCATGCTGTTGACATGTTTTAACAGCATATGCTAGTACCTGTCACTCCTGAAGCCATTGACTGCTTATAGTGCAGCAGGACCGCAAGATTAATCTATACAACATTGTGCTTTGCACCTGCTAAGCAGTGTGGGCCAGCATGCCTTCAACCATTAGGCCTGTGCTTGCAGCTTGCAAAGCAAATTCCACATTCTGTTGGCATAAGTGTTGGCCCAGCGTTATTTCCTGCTTGCCCCTTTCACACATGAACTCGATCGCCCATCACGACCGTAGCGGTCATGGTCAACGTGCCTCAGCGCCTCGTTCCTTTCGGTGGCGTTTGACGGGCAGCTGGCTGGGAAGCTGGAGGCGCTGCAATGCTGCTTCGTGTTGGCAGACTGCCGACAACCAGACCTTCCTATCACATTCGCATCTTCAGGCTTTTATGAGCTCACAGGCTATTCACCTGACCAAGTGCTTGGGAAGAACTGCCGGTTTTTGCAAGGGCCAGAGACCTCACGGCAAAAGGTAGACAACATAATGCTATTTCTGTGTTTGCAGCAAGGCTAGCAGGGCTGCAACCATGCTATGAATGCAGATTATGGAGATGCGTGATGCGATCCGAGAGGAGAGAACCTGCCAGGTAGCTAAGAAACAGGGTTGTACAGCTTGTGACAGAGCTTGCTGGACGCAAAAGCTGTTGTACTTACATTCTCATGCTTACAGGTTTGCCTCATCAATTACAAAAGGTCAGGGGACAAATTTTGGAACCAGTTTTACTTAGCGCCCGTGCTTGATGAAAACAACTGCGTTAGTCATTATATGGGCATCCAGTCAGACGTCACTAAGCTCATGAGTCAGCACAGTACTCACGAACTTGAAGGTAACACTGCTCTGTTGTCACGCACATGTCGGTATGCTGTCACGCACATGTCAGTATGCTACTTCATCCTGTGACAGACATGAATTCAGTATTTCTGCCTGCAGGCACTGAGGTTGAAGCTGACATTGTTGACTCACCCAGCATTGGTCATCAGGCATGCTTTCCAGATGTGGTATCAGAAGAGCAGCAAAAGGCTCAGGGAGTGCACAGCGTGTTGACGTCATGGAGCAGTAGTGATGGTGAGCTTGAGTCGTCATTGTGTGTTTACTTGCTTGTACTTCGGGTCTATACATGCACGACGCACAAATCCTGGAAGGTCCTTGGTGAGGCACAGTGCATATACATGTACGCACAAATCCTGGAAGGTCCCTGGTGAGGCACAGTGCAAAGACCCATGGTCACATGTTAACTGCTGAAACTCGAGCAAGGCTGGTCAACCTGCATTTGCGGGGCAATTGAAACACCATATCAAAGCATCAGGCAATTGTGTTCAACAACATCAAGGGTCTGCAAGTGTGTCTCATACAATTTGTGATGTGTTGAGCATACAATTGGCACAGTCACATGCTTTGCCTTTCCAGTTGCATGCTGCAGTGCTGCAGCACAACATTCACACAGCAATTTGCTCATGCCTTATGTCATTGATTGTGACAGGCAGGCATAGCGGTGACATGTTGCGGTGGTCCACTGGTCCATCAGGAGTGCCTGCACAAGACCTGCCCTCTTCTCTTCTGGCGCCCCTCATGAGACTGCAAAAGTCTTTCGTGCTATCTGATCCCAGGCTGCCCGACTGCCCCATTGTGCATGCCAGCACTGCCTTCCTGCTCATGACTGGCTACCCCAGGTCAGTCAGCCAACTAGCTTATTCTTTGGGCGGCATACAACTGGAAGACCAGCGCTTGTCAACCGCATTCAATTGTTCCTTGAGCTTTACTACAGTGTCAGGTTTACTGTCCATGTATATCTGCTTCAGACAGCATTTTGCATACAGCGTGAATGTGCAACAAAGCTGTTAGCCGCTCTTAGTTTGCAGCATAGTTTGTGTATAGAAAGCACACATCACACTGGACCAATGCAGCTTGACACGTGGGATTGCCACATGTACACGCAGACATTGCCACTGCAAACTGTGCCTGCTATGGAGCTGATGCTGCAATGATCTGTGCAGGGACGCAGTGGTAGGGCGCAACTGCAGATTCCTGCAAGGGCCTCAGACAGACAAGGGTGAGGTACAGCGCATGCGTGATGCTATCACTGCTGACCCTCCCCAGCCAATCACTGTCAGGCTGCTCAACTACAGAATAGATGGGCAGCCCTTCTGGAACAGCCTGCATGTTGCACCAATCAGGAGTGCATCTGGCAAGGTATGCATTCCGTGTCTTGCATATTGGGGTCACAGATTTACCTGGCCGAGTGCATGGAAAGTTAGTATACCTCCTGCAGTGGCTGCTTCAGACAATAATCAGACTGAGCGTTCCATTTGTCTGCATTAGAGATTGATGACACAATTGCATCCACTAGCCAGCTAAGGCGACTGTCAAGTACTGGCAGCTTTGCATTGCTAGTGAGCTGTTGCTGCAATATTTGTCTAGCAGGATGTCATGAACAGCGCTTGCTCGTCACAGATCCTCTGCAGCTGGGAGCTTGCTCAACACAAGTTGGTGTGCCTGCAGGTGATGTTCTTTGTGGGTGTGCAGCTGGACATTACTGCTCCACCCACTTCCAAAGCAGCCCCCTCAACTCAACAGCAGTCGCAGTCGCGTTTTGCCCCTACAGTAGGTTCTGCAGATGCTGACAGGCAGCTGGCTGCAACAGCTGATTCACAAGAGTCTGACACAGCCCAGCAACCGGCAATGCTGCCTTCACCAGCAGCTTCATTGCAGGCACAGTCACAGGTACACTCAGCAGCAATGTGGCACATGTGTGCTTGCAGCACAAGCAACATTATCAGTAGGAAAGGTGGGGTTGGTGCAAAAGTCATCAGTCTAGGAAAGAACCTTGCCTACAGGCAAAGCCTTGAGCCTTGGCAATGGCTGGGTACAGCAGCTGAGTCAGATGCAAAAGTCTGACACACAAGTGTGAGGTGCAGATCATGTCACAAAGAAATGTTCCATGTCACAAGGGAATGCACAGGGGTAGAGTATTGCATGTCCAGACCGTAATGACTTAACCTTTCTTCCCCCTGCCCCCCTTTCCAACTCCTGTCTTGTCATTCAGGCCTTACCATGTCAGTCAAATCAGCACAGCCAGACCAGTGCACAGCATCAGGGCCCAGCTGAAGCCTCTGCACAGTCAGACAGTCACAGCTCACAGCAGCCTTGTGTGCCTCACTCAGCCGAGGCAAATGTTGGCCCACAGCAGGCAGGACACCGGCAGCTGCTGACCAGACAATCTGCGCCTGCTGGAAGCTTGGCTGCTGCAGCTGCTGCCAGAGCTGCATTGTTACCAGATCATTTCCAACATAGACTGCATGTCCATGCTGCTGCTGCTGCGCATCACCACACGCCCCTGGGAGACCTTCCTGAGTGTGGACAGGTCTGTTGGCGGAAACATGCTCCAGCAATGGGTCTGCAGCTTAACAGACACCTTAGCAAGATCTACACTAATGTCATTACGTTGACATCTGACGCAAAACCTTGCACTGACAGAGCCAGCTACAGCTTGAGAGCAGAAAGAGCTAACGATTTGGCAGGTCGCTTGTTGCACCACACCACTGCAAGCACAGATGGCATTAAGCAGATGCACGGAACTATGCCATGCTTAGTGTTGTGCTATAGTTTCGTGTGTCTGCTTGATCGCTGCAGTGATGTGCTGCAGCAAGTGGCCTGTTGAATGGTCAGCTGTGTTTGCCGTCAGGCTGTAGCTGGCTCTGACCTTGTCAGGTGCTGCATCAGGTATCAGACTCACACTTCTGGGGTCTCCTTCAACTGCACAACAAAAGCTCAGCACATAATATAGCACATCAACTTACTGCCTACACACACATGACAAATTCAAATTTTGGGTTGCAGGCAACAGTACAGCACCGAATTGACCAGAAGAGTGTGGTGGGCGCTGTGAGGGTGGCCTGCAGAAGCTTGTGTTCACAAGGCCTTCGCCGCAGCCAGGAAGACCAAGCATCACCACGACATCTGCAGATGTTGCAGAGTGGACCTGTGTCCTGCTCTGAGCGGCGCCAGTCAGCACACATGAGGCAGACTATGTAATACTGCCGTGAAGTTGAGTTATGGCCCTACCTTGCTTCGCCCTCTTCAGGGCAACCATTGACTTCATGACATGTTGTGCAGCACCTCTCAAAGTGCTGTTCCTAGACCAATTTTGGGTGTGGTTGACATTTCATTCCAGAGAAGACCAATTTTCTGTACAGATTAGATCATGTAGTTAACCAGCTAATTTGCCTTCAGCGCATCAAGCCTGATCCAGGTCTGTGCTTGTAGTCACGCACTGAATAGGTTGCGCTTGTATAGAACAACTTGTCATGAAGATTGAAGCGTTTGTTTACTAAGTCTCTGCCCTGGACATGCCTCTCTGTTATGATCTTCAGGAGTTACTGTATATGATTTGATGATTTTATACTGTCTAAGCCTGTTTGAATATACAGTAGACTGATGTTGCAGCCTTGGACTGTAACGTCACCAGCACCGTTGCCTGCAAGTGCCATAGTCATTTGATACTCTGTGACGACGTGGCATGAACGCATGCACAATGCACCCTTGCATACGGTATTACACATCTGCAACGTGAACAAACGGCTATTTAGGCTAATCGTTGTAGTCACATTTGCTCTGCAACTACATTCTGTGCGCAGAATTGTTCAAGCAAAACGCCTGCTGAGCAATCCAAGACGACCTAGCCTCCTCTACAAAGTTACGACTTCCTGACATGCAGGCAGTCTACAAGATACGCTTTTCACAAGCACAGAACAACCTAACATTCTACAATATATAATGCTGGGCCCCATCACATGCGTGACTGAGTCTTCTGGCTTGGGATGTCAACAACGTATTCATACGCAGGCACTGTCAGGAAATCGGACAGCTCTTCACTTGTGCTGAATCTGCTAAAGAGCCCGCGAGCCTCCTCAAAGTGGCCGCCAAAGTAGCGGTTGTCTCCTTTCTGCTCTCTCAGCTTTGCCATCTCCTCATCCAAAACCTGCAAATGCATCCTTGCTCCAGCTGTCATCATGCACAATCTGGCAGGCTTCATATGTACATAATGCACTCTTTTGCATAAACCTTGTAAACAATCATTTTCCATAAAGCTTCCAATAATGCTTGTCATGCAACACAGCTCATACACATATGTTTACACACTTTGCCAATTGTAACAGCACCAACCAGCTTTTGAGACCAAATCACAATGACTAGCTGCTGACAGCAAATCGCATCAGATGCATGGTAGCAGCATCACAACCATTGCTCACATCCTAGGTGGTCATGGCATGAACTTGACTGCTCACATACTATGGTGCCACAGCAATGCCTGCTTCTGCTGTTCCTACCTGGTTGAAGCGGCTGACAGTGAGCACATCCTTGTTGTCAAGGGTGGCCTTGTGGTGGATCCACTGCCACACCTGGGTGCGCCCAATCTCTGCAGTGGCAGCAT
>JAABUP010003942.1_pt1 | contig 25339 bp, 16 predicted proteins | sample 5559201 | NCBI WGS metagenome assembly JAABUP01 (sample SAMN10711887, study PRJNA513373) | rock metagenome | isolation source: Antarctica rocks | place: Antarctica
CCTTTGGGGGTTCGGCTTCTTGGTCGAAACCGATCCTCAGACCAGGACCCCACGTCTCACGCTCACGACACACCCACACCGCCAGTCACATCAGTCACACCAGCCCCAAGTGAGAAAACCTCAGTGGTTCGATGGCTAGTTCCGGCGTGGAGAATGTGCTCACGAGTGGTCTACAAGTGACGCAGAGGGATAAGTAAGACGTGAGTGTCGAAGTCGGACTCACGCCAATTCACCACGCCCGAGATCGTCCAATCCTTCGCGGTCAACGCCGATGACGGTTTGACCCAGTTCTCCCCAACGGCCCGGCCGCAAGGCAGCGATCAATGGCCGAGCGTCTCTTCGGCTCAGCGCTGCGGCTCGTGGTCGTTCCGCGCTGCCGCGTTTAGGAGGCTGCGGTGGGTAGGTGTGGTCCGATGTAGCCGACGTAGACCAACCCGACCGTCGCAGTGGCATCGAAGTAGTGCAGGCGGGGGCTCACGGTTGTTGACTGAGCGATCTTGAAGTGGGCGCCCATAAAAACGTGTTCTGTCGGGTCGACGGTCGCAGGCACGGGTAACTCCCGACGCTTGCGAAAACGGGGGTGGTTCTGGACGTTGTCGGACTCTGTTGCGGCGTGTCGATTGGCGGAGAAGCTGCGGCAGCCGTGAGGGGTGTCGGCTAGGAAGCCGTTGACGTCTCGGGCGTAGGACTCGGTGGTGCTGATCCGGGCGTAGTCCTCGAGAGCGAGTAGTGCTTCCCAGGTCTTGGCCGCCCACGAACCGGGGTTACCGTGTCGGTCCAGGTCTTGTGTCAGCGTTGCGTCACCGGTAAAGACCACGTAGGCAAGCTCGACTCGGCTTTCGAGGAGGTCGACGAACGTGTCGGGACGGATGTCACGGATGTCCAGTTCGGGTTCCGACCAAGCAGTGGCGGCGTGGTCGAGTCGAGCAAGTTCATGCTGGGTGTAGCGCAGACGCCGCTCTGCGCTGGCGCGCTCCTCGTCAGCGTTCAGGTGTTCGAGCTGCTCGAACTTTAGGTTCTCTCGGGCGAGGTCGCGTTCGAAGTGGGCTTCTTCCACCTCGTCACGGAGCTGGTCGAATCGGACACCGATCTGCTCACGGGCGGCATCGGCCCGTTGGGAGGTTCTAGCCATCGAACCCAGCTGCGTGAGCGTCTCCATGGTCACTTCGCTGCTGCCCACCAGCTCGTGTAGCAGTTCGGACAGCTGAGCCGCAATCGGGACAAGCGCCGGGGCTGGTTCGAGCAGCGGAGCTGGTGCTCGCTCGAAGGCCGACGACGCCAGGTCAGGTTCATCAACCGGGGTGGGACGCACGGGGGAGGCCGTCGATGTGGGTAGCGTTTGAGTACTTGTCGTGGGCGTGCTGGGCGTGGGTCGTGCAGGGGCCACAACGGTAGTGACGGGGAGCAAGTCGTCCAGTAGTGCAGTGTCCACCTCGCGGCGGAGTATGCGGTCGAGGTCACGCAGGGAGTCGGGGAGCCTCGTGGCGATCATCTGTTCGCGGGCACGTTGTCCCAGGATGCGCCGCAAGGACCGCACCGGGTCGCGGCCGATGCTTGCGCTGGTGAGGAAGCGGTGACGCTCCCCGTCGAGGGGATCGTGGACCGCGACCCTTGGAAGGTATGTGCGGAGGAATCCTGCGGTGGCTTCATGGGAGCGTCCGACGAGGTAGTTGAATTTCTCGGTTGCGTCTGCAGTCAGGAGCCAGCCGTTCGCCAGACCTACCGTGTCGTCAAGGAGTCCGTCGACGACGTCTCGCCACTCCGAAGAACGAGTTATGGTTCCGGTACCCGCGACGAACGCGAGACCGCGCCGGCCGGGGTCGGTGAGCGCGTCGACGACGGACTGGACGTCACGCTCATGGACGAGCTGAGGCACTGTTCCCAGAAGGTGGGTGCCATCGCGGGCTGGGACTGCTGCGACCAGGGTGCGAGCCAGGTTTGGTGTGGCAGTCCAACCATGGGCGTCGGGCTTGTGGATGTCTAGCCAGACCCACCCTCGGTTGCCGTTGGGGGATGAGTGGACGGTGAGTTCGCTGGTCCAGGTTCCCTTCGGTGTGTTTTCGACGATTCTTGCTCGCATGGTCTGCGACCCGATGTCGTCGGTGAGGCGTTGGATCGAGCCCCGCGCCTTCTCCCCAATTTCTACGGGAGGTCCCGGGATGAGCGCAGTGCCCTCGTAGCCCTTTCTTTCAAGCCAGATGAAGAGTTTTTGGGCTGCGACGTCGAGCAGTTCCGGTGTGTCGTGGGTGCGGAACAGCGACCGAAATCCGAGCATGGTTTACCCCTCAGGCTGTGCGTCAGTTCTGTTCGAAGCCGGCGTCGTCGAATCGGAGCACGGTGGCGTTTTCTTTCACGGTGCGGATTTTCGCCTCATCGAAGCCCTCTGGTGCCCGAGCGGTGATCTCGACGCGCACCTCGAGCTCCACACCGTCGACGGCGGCTAGGTGGGCGACGACCTCTTGAGCGAGCTTGGCGAAGTCACCGGCGTAACGCTCGGGGTTGAGTTTCTTGGCACCGTAGAAGCGGGTGAGCCTCGGCGTTGCGGGAGGCTGACCGGGTGGGAAGGGGGATGTGGTTGTCGAGCCAGTCGATGCCGGCGGCACGTCGGTGCCGTCCATCGCGGTCTGGCCCTCGGTGCCTGTGTCCTCGTCGACGCGGCGTTCAGCATCAGTGCGCTGCTGGGCCAGGGCACGCTCTGGCTGCACGATGAGCAGTGAGTCGGTGACCTCGGGTGCGTGCGCTGCAGCGCCTGGGATGGTGAGCCCGGTGTAGCGCTGGCCGTCCCATCCGGTGGCGAGGGCGAAACCGGTGTCCGGCCACATCAGTTCGGTGTCCAGCACCCCGGCGACCCCGTCGGCCAGCACGGAGCGGTCGCGTAGCCGCGCCAAGTAGGGGTAAGTGGTGTAGTAGCCCCACAGCTCACCGAAGCTGAGGTGGCCTGCACGGTCCCACGCGGTGCGGAGGGGCCCGTCCAGGTCGAGTCGGATGACGTTGGCGGCGCGCCGCAGCGACAGGTCGTCGCTGTCATAAAGCTTCGTGGCGGTGCGGACGGCCACGTCGTCTCCTGCGCCGTCGGCTTTAACCGGCTTTATGGTGATGGGCTGGTTCTGTGGGACCAATGCCCAGTGGAAGGTGCCGGTCAGCTGGTCGCGCACGGTCTGATCCGCCCGGCTGCGGCGCTCTTCGGCCTGGGTGCGCTGGGCGGCGGTGAGGTCGAGCGCGCCGTCGGCGTTCGCTCGCACGTAACTCCAGGCGAGGTAGTCGCGGACGGAGCGGTCGAGCTCGGTCCACCGGGCGTCGTCGGCCGCGAGGAACACCACCATGTTCTGGTGCACTCGGGCGGCTGATCCCCGTTTCTGGGCCACGTCCAGGGCCCAGCCGACGGCGGGCGACTCGTTCTTCTGTTTGCGGTCGTAGGTGAACTGGGGCGGCACGATGACAAGCCGCACCTCGGTAGTATCCGGTACATCCGCGGAGCTTTCCGGCATGACGTGCACAGCGGCGAACCCCCGCGGTGAGCTGCGCTTGACCGGGTCGAGGCGGCGCTTCACCTCCACCCACACGTCCTCGGGGTGGAGCCGTTCGGCGTGGTCGCGGGCGGTGCGGGTGGTGTTGGCCTGGGTGTCATACCAGTACGCGGAGCCGGAGCTGTAGAAGTAGGTGGCCCGGTTGGCCAGGTGGTTCAGGGCGGAGTGAAAGTTGCCGGGCACGTCGCCGGGCAGCGCGGTGCCCAGGAACACCCGTGCCCGGTCGAGGCCCTTGTGCGCGGTGGCCAGCGTGGGAGTGGCACCCATGAACACGGTGCGGGCCAGGCGCTGGGTGGTGTGCCGGGTGCCGAGCAGGGGTTGTTCGTTGTCCACCTGCGCCGGGGCGGAGGTGGGGCCGTCGACGTCGGCGTCCACGATGGGTTTCCACCGGTCATCCAGGTACTGCGAGATCTCGGTGAGCACGGTGTCGGCGTCCAGGGGGACGGAACCGGGCATGATCAGCGGGGCGGTGTCACCCTCCCGCCACAGCTGCCCGACGACGGTGTTCATCAGGCGCAGCACCCCGCGGGTGCGTTGGAAGCGGTCGAGGGTGGACCAGTCCTCGTAGAGCCGGTCGAACAGCTCGGGGTGTACCGGGTAGGCGCGGCGGATGCGGTCACCGTAGGCGGAGTCGGTGACGGCGGAGGGGAAGTCAGCGAAGTTCTTGCGGTAGAACGCCACCATCGCGTCCGCCGTCGCCCCGATCTGGGCGAGCTGCTCCCCGTCCGGGGTGGCGAACAACCGCCGCCGGACGATCTCGAAGCTCTCCTCCGAACTGGCCGCGCGCCACTGGTCGGCGGTGCGACGCACCACGTTCTGGAGGCGGCGCAGCGCCTCCCGACCGTTCTCCCCGCCGACCTCCTCGTCGCTGGCCCCGTCGGCACCGTCGGTGACGGTGGCATCGGAGGAGGCGGGGATGGAGATGACGACGAGCACCCCAGGCACGGCCTTGGCCGTCTCGGTGAGGGTCTGGGCGAAGGTGAACTGAGTATCGAAGCTCCCGCCGGCCAGGTCGTCACGGCCGTAGAGCTGGCGGGCGTAGGCCACCCACTCATCGATGAGGATGACTGCGGGGCCGTAGCGGGTGAACAGCTCGCGCAGCGCCTCGCCGGGGTTGGTGGAGGTGCGGTCGGCCTCGGCGATCACGGCGTAACCCGCGGCCCCACCGAGCTGCCAGCCGAGCTCGCCCCACAGGGTGCGGACCGCGGTGCCGTCCGGCTTGGGTTCGAGCCCGGATGGGGCGATCTGGTTGCCCACCAGCGCAACTCGTCGCACCGACGCGGGCAGGGTGTGGCCGCGGAGCAGGTCCTGCAACTCCTGCGGGTAGTCGACCAGCGGCCGACCAGAGGCCAGGTGCCACAACGAGAGCATGGAGTGGGTCTTGCCGCCACCGAAGTTGGTTTGCAGGTTAATCACGGGGGAGGCGTTGAGGTCACCCGAGAGGCGACGGACGGCCCGGACGACGAGGTCGCGCAAACCGGCGGTGAGGAAGGTGCGGTGGAAGAACTCGACGGGGTCGGTGTACTCGGCGTCACCCTCCCCGCGCGCCACCATGGAAAGGTCGGCGGCGAACTCGGCGGCGTGAAAGTTGCCGCTGGCCACGTCATCGTGCGGGCGCAACACCTCCCGCCACGGGGTCAGCCCGGCCGAGCGGAGGTCCCCGGAACCGCTGCTGCGCACCACGCGGCGGTCCTCCTGCTCCGCGGAGACGCGACGGAGGTCGATTCGTTGACGCTTGACCTCCTCCGCCTGCGCGGGCGCGCCGGCCGCCCGAAGCAGCCGCTCGACGGTGTCCAGCCCCCGGTAGGCGTCGTCCGCGGTGAACGGCTTGTTGTGCGCCCAGTCGTTGCGGGTGTCGCGGAGCTCGCTGGCCAGGGCCCGTTCGGACGGGGAGAGGTGCGCGTTGAACGGGAACCAGCCGGCGCGGACCACGCCGGTGACGTTCTCGCTGAGCATCCGCAGGCTGCACTGTGGGTCACGCCGGTCGTAGGTGCCCGACCGGCCGCCGCGCTGAGCGTCCCTGGCGGCCAGCACCAACGTCCAGTCCGAGCCCTCAGCCAGATCGGTGGCGAGCACCCTGGTGATGAACTCGTCCAAACCCACGGCCAGCTGCTCGAACGCCTGACCCACCCGGTCACGGTTGCTGGTCGCCACGGCTCAGTCCTTCCCGATGTAGTTGAAGGTGCCCTGCTCGGCCGAGGGGCCCACCCCCGCCACGATGTCGTTCCAGGCGGTGCCCAAAGCGTTGAACTCGACGGCCACCTTGGTGCGTTTGGTCTCCTCAGCGATCGCGAACAACAGGAACGCAAGCTCCTTGCAGAGGTCCGGTTCGACAAACTCAGGCACCCGGGTGAGCAGCGCCGACGCCGCGACGACGCCCTGGTCGGTCAGGGTCTGCGCCAGATGCATAACCACTTCCCACACGCTGATCGACACGTCGGATGTGGGGTTCCACTGCTCGTCCAAGCTGGCGGGCGCCAGCAAGGTCACCTTCCCGCGGGTGCCACGCAGGCTGAGGATGCCGGCGCGATCGAGGTGCTCCAGGGAGGCGTTGCGGGCCCGGGCCAGGTTGTCCGCGTCACCGAAGTCGCCGGCATCGAAGCCGTGCTGCCGGAACCACGCGAGCGCGAAGCGCGTGTCCGAGTCGAAGTCGCCCTCCTGCTCGGACAGCACCTCGTCTAGCACCTCGTTGATGAGCGACAGTGCCGCGCGGACCCGCATGGGGGAGCCGTCGTCGGTGAGCACAGCCGCGTACCGGGAGAACACAGCCATACCCGGCCCGATCGCCGCCTGGGGGAGATCGACGGGGGCGATAGCACCCTGCTGCAGCTCACGAAGAGCTTTGGGAAGCTCGCCCTTGAGCGCGGCAACGAATCCGCGCCGGTCGGTACGGGGTGCGTCCTCGGGCCGCGGTCGCAGGGCCAGGACGATGGAGGAGGCCAGCGCGTTCGTACCGACGGAGATCATCCGGCCGCCCCGCTCGCTACGCATGGGCCAGGTCGCGGTGATGGCCCAGCCGGAGCGCACCATGCCTTCGAGCAGGGTTTCCCAGCCTGTGGACGCCTGGCCTGCGCTAGTGGTCTCGGACTGCTTGAAGGCGTAGTAGACGGTGACGGGGAAGTCCGGCAGCGCTGTCTCGCGAGCGCGCCGGAAGACTTCGATGAAGCCGTCCTCGAAGAACGTGTGAGCGCCCTCCTTGCCGCCGTGACGGTAGGGGTTGGCGACGAGCTCTTCGAACTTGGGCACCAGGAGTGTGGACAGGAGCTCGGGGTGGACCGGGTGCAATGATCGACGAAGCCAGACGTAGAAGAAGTCCGAGAGATCCGAGTACCCGATGTTGTCGTAGTAGGGGGGGTCTGTGCTGAGGAGGCCCCCAATATCCAATACCTTCACTGCGTTTGCCTGGGTCGCCCGACCCGCTACTCCGTCGGCGGGGACTCCGTCGATCGCGCTTGCAACCCACTTTACGTGCGAACCAAAGTTCCCCACTGAGTTCGACATGGGGTTGATCTCCACATAGTCCCACACCATCGGAAGAGCCTGCCGCGCAAAGGTATCCCGAACTCCCTCGATGATGGAGATCCATGAGCACAGGGAAGACGACCAATCGCTCAACTTGCTAATGCGAAAGCGAGCAATGTCGCTACCGCGTCCGCGTGGGCGGCGGCTCCGGTGCCGCCTGCTTCGAGGCGGTCGCCCTCGGTGAGACCGGAGAGGCGTGCGTCGCTCAGGACGCGCTCGCGGGCCTCGGCAACTAGATCACTGAACGTGGTCAGCGCCATGAGCTGGCGCGCCGTGAAGAGGTCGGCGAAGTGCGTCATCCCGAAGGCTGGAGTCGAGAACCAACGAGGGTTAATTGCAACCTCGCCGTCGGGGCCGTTTGACGGGCGCGGGACGTCGGCAGTCGCGCGATGCTCCTCCGTCGGGTCTAGGTAGTGGCGGGTGCGCTTGCCCTCGGCGACGACGGCCATGAGGTCGGCGCCCATGCGGCCTTCTCTACCCTCGGCGCGGATGTAATTGAGGTCGACTGCTGCGCCGCAGCCGATGCAGTGCGCACCGGTCAGACTTACGGTGCCGTCATCGTCGGCCGTCGGGGGGACCTGGGGCGCCCGTCCGATGGTGTAGCTGACTGACCCGTCCTCGACGGACGGGATGACCCAGGCTTCCTTGCCCTTTTTCTTGCCCAGCCACCAGGACCGCACGAGGGGCAGGGCGATGCCGCAGGCGGGGTTGGGGCACGTCACGGTGCGCGCCCAGATCCAGGCGATGACCGTCGCCTGGGTGCCGTCGGACAGCGTTGCCTTGGGGTAGAGGTGCCCGATGTGCTTCTCGGCCTCGTCGCGCATCCACTGGCCGTAGTAGCGGATGTCGTCGGCAAGTCCGGTGGCCCGTGGCCAGGTGCCGCTGCGGACGTTGGCCGCACCGGGGTTCACCGGCGGCTGGCCGGCGAACTTCGGGGGGATCTCGATGAGCGCCTTGTTGATGAGCACGGCGACGGGGTTGAGGTCGTTGGCGTGGGCCTCCAGCCCGAGTCGCTGCGCCTCCAACGGGATGGTGCCGCCACCCGCGAACGGGTCGAGGATCGGGGGCGGGTTGCCACCGGTGGAGTCGAGAATCTCCTGGTGGGCTTGGCGGAACAGGTCGGTGTCGGTCGAGCTCTCCCAGACCACCAGCTTTTCGATGAGGTCGTGCAGCCGCTTGCGCTCGGTGACCACATCGGCCTCGGTAGGGAACCGGTCAGGGTGGCTGGACGGGTCGTCGACCAGCTGGGCGAACAGCACCGCCCGTGCGGCAACGAGTGGCCGACGAGCCCACCAGAGGTGCATCGTCGCCGGGTGGCCCTTGCGCGGCACGGACTTCTCGTGGGCGGATTCCCGGTTGATGACCTCCAGCGGGAGCGCCACCTCGATGAGCTTGCGCTTCTGGACCGATGGTCGTGCGGCGGTCATCTCGGGGGTCCTCCTTGGTTCCACATGGCGTTCCAGTCGCCGCGCACCCCGGTGGCCGCGAAGCTGCCCAGCTCGGTGTGGGCGAAGGGGTCGGTGAGGTAGCGCAGCTCGTCATGGGCGGGGCCGTCTGGATGGACGGAGACCAGGGCCAGGCGGTGTTGGGCGCCGGCGTTCTTGCCGAAGAGGACCTCGTTGTAGGTGACGAAGAAGTCCTCTGCGCCCGCCACCCGGCCCTTGACCTCAATGAACACGGTCGACCTGTCGGCCGCGGCGGAGCGGACGTCGAAACCGGGGTTGTTGTGCGGCATCTCCACCGGCACCCGGCCCAGGGTCTGCTCGGCGGCCAGCACGGCATCGACCGCGCGGCGCTCGGAGATGGTGGTGTCCACCGGCGGTCCGGAGGGCACAGCCGGTAGGAGTCCGGCGGGGATAATGAGCGCGGCCCCCACCACGGTGGGTGTCTTCGCGGCGAGCTGTGCCTCGGAAGCCAATGCCTGGGTGCGCACGTCCAGGCGTGCCTCCAGTTCGCGGGCCCGGCCCTCCATGCGCTCGGGGCTTTGCCGCACCCGCCCGGTTTTGCCTGCGGCGAGTTCCTCGCGCAGCCGGGTGGCCTCGCTGTGCAGCCAGTTGACCTGCTGCAGCAGGCGCTGCCGCACCGCGACGACTGTTTTTTCCAGGTGCGGGACCACCCGGGCCCGCACCTGGGCCAGGTGCTCGGGTTGCTGGTTGTTCACCGCCCAGGAGCTGGCCAGCTGTTCCACCCCGCCGGCGAGCCACGACTGCGCCAGCACCCCCCGGGCGGTGTTACGGGCGGAGTCCGGCAGTGGTTCGGCGTCCAGGTAGGGGGCGGGACCGGCCGTGGACGCCTGTCCGCTGGGGGTGAGGGTGACGAACGCGAAGCGTTTGCTCACCACCCGGCCGGTGCCATCGACCACCTCTCCGGTCAGCGCTACCACCAGCCGTGGGGTGGTGCCGGGGTCGTGCGGGTCGAACAGCAGTGCGCCGCGATGTAGGGCGCTGCGGTGGGCTTCGGCGGTGGCGTCGAGCACCGTGTCCAGTAGCGGGTGGCCGGGGGCGAGCAGCTCGGCGCGGCGGCCGTCGGCTCCCTCGACCTGGGTGGGTTCGAATGTCACCCGCTCGTAGCGGGTGGTCAATGGGGTGCGGGCGCCGGGTCGCTGCCGGGCCCGCAGGGTGGCTGGGACGTTGCCGATCTCGTGGCGGCCACCCTCGCGGCGGGACATGCGCCCCCCGAGGCGGGCGAAGGCGTCGCGGAAGAACAGCTCCAGGTAGTGCGGTTGCAGGCGGCGGGCGCGGGCGAGGTCCATGGCCTGGCGCAGTCGCTGCAGCTCGTGGGGGTCCAATGCCTCACGGGCCAGGGCACGCTCGGTGAGCAATTCTTCCAAACCTTGGGCCACTTGGGCGTCGACGACCTCGAACATCTGCTCACGCCGGGCGGGGTCGTCACCGTAGCGGACGGCGTTCATGAGTAGGTCGCGGAGCGCAGTTTCACTGAACGCATCACCCAATACGTCGAACAGTCGGCCGCCGTAGGCGAGGCGCTGCTGCTCCATCTTTTCCAGCAACCGGGTGAACACTTGGCCCTCGCGGGTCCCCTCGGCCACCAGGTTCCACAGGCGACACACGTGCAGCTGGCCGATGCGGTGGATGCGGCCGAAGCGTTGCTCCAGCCGATTCGGGTTCCACGGCAAGTCGTAGTTGATCATCAGGTGAGCGGCCTGCAGGTTCAGGCCCTCACCGGCCGCATCGGTGGCCACCAACACCACACGCGTGGGGTCGTGGGTGAACTCCTCTCGGGCGCGGCGACGGTCCTCCCGACGGGTGCCACCGTGGATGGTGAGCACGGCGTCGTCGCGGCCGAGCACGTTGCGGATCTGCTCGGTCAGGTAGAACAGCGTGTCCTTGTGTTCGGTGAACACGATGAGCTTGCGGGGGGAGCCGTCGGCGTCGCGGAGCACCGCCTCATCCAGCAGCAGGCGCCGCAGCTCGGCCCACTTGCGGTCCTGCCCGGCGTCGCGCACCCGGTACGCGAGATCTACCAGCTCGTCGAGCAACGCGATCTCCACCGCAAGCTCGGCCGCGGACTGGGCAGCCGTCGCGGCATCGACAATGTTCTCCTCCAGCGCCTCAGCCTGGGCGGCGTCCAACTCGTCCGACTCGAAGTCCTCCAAATCCCTCTCCCGGATGAAGGGCTCCAGTTGGTCTTCTGCTCGGGGGTGGTGCGTGGGGTCGAGCATTTCCTGGCGCTTGGCTTCCAACCGGTCCCGGCGGCGTTCCAGGGACCGCAGGATGGCGTGGGTGCTGGAGGCGAGTCGGCGTTGCAAGACGGTGAGGGCGAAGCCGACGGTGCGCGTGCGTGGATTGTCCAGCGACTCCGCGCGGTTCATCTCCACGCGGACGTATTGCGTCACCGCGTCATAGAGCTCCTGCTCGCCGCCGGACAGGGTGTAGGGGACGGTTTCGGCGATGCGCTCGGGGAACAGCGGCCAGCCTTCGAAGGTGAGCAGGTCCTCCTTGACCATCCGGCGCATCAGCCCGGTGGTGTCGGTGGAGTGGACCCCCTCGCGGAAACGGCCCTCGAAGCGGTCGGGGTCTAACAAAGCGAGGAACAGCTGGAAGTTTTCCTCGCTGCCCGCGTGGGGGGTGGCCGTCATGAGCAGCAGGTGCCGGGCCACCCCACCGAGTTCCTGGCCCAGTTCGTAGCGGCGGGTTTTGCGGAGCTCGCCGCCCCACCAGCGGGCCGACATGCGGTGGGCCTCGTCGACGACCACCAGGTCGAACTCGCTGGCGCCCAAGTGGGCACGGAGGTCCTCCGAGCGGGCGAGTTGGTCCATCCGGGCGATCAGCAGCGGGTGGCGGGGGAACGGGTTGCCATCCGGTGCCGCGGTGGCCATGTCCGGGGTGAGCAACTCGGCGTCGATGCCGAACTTTGCGATCAGCTCGTCCTGCCACTGCTCGACCAGGCTGCCCGGTGCCACGATGAGCATGCGAGTGAGGTCACCGCGGAGCATCAGTTCCTTGGCGAACAGTCCGGCCATGATTGTCTTGCCCGACCCAGGGTCATCGGCCAGCAGAAACCGCAGCGGGGTCTGGGGTAGCAACTCGCCGTATACGGCTCTGATCTGGTGCGGCAGCGGCTGCACGTCGGATGAGGACACGGCCAGCATCGGGTCGTGCAGACCGGCCATCTGGATGCGCAGTGCTTCGGCCGCGAGGCGGAACTCCGCACCGTCAGCGTCGAAGGCCCAGCGGCTGCCGGGCCGTTCGATCGTGAGCCGTGCCAGGTCAGTCGGGTAGAGCAGCTGAGTGTCAGTGGCCCCTGCATGGTCGCGGAAAACCAATTCCACGGTGTCGGCGCCGTGCGGGATCGTGGCCAGCACAGTGACGGGCAGAGGCCTCACACCGTGGACCGTGACCCCAGAGGTGAGATGGTCCGCAGTGACGCAATCTCCCACTTGCTCTCTCCCGTCGCTGCAGCCCAGTGGATCACGCTACCGATGCCGGGTTTGCCCACCTGACAGTAGCGGGGCCGACCAACCAGCGAAAAACGCGAGGGTCTCCGGGGGCACTGGGTAGCCAAACATGTTCGCATGGTTGGGGTACACCCGCCGCACAGACGTGTTACGACATGCTCGACCACCCTTCGAAACTTCTACTGTGGTCTAGACCCACGGCGGCGCGAGCTCGCTCGCCAGCAGAGGGCAAGTGGATGCGCCATGGCTCGATCCGGTGCTCTTCGCCGTGGTGGTTGCGGACTGCGTCAGCTGGGATGGTTGATCGGGCAGTGGCCTGCTCCGCCCAGACCGAAAACCTCAGGAGTGGCCAAGCGTTACCGTTCGCGTCTCTGTCCGAACCGTCTCGCCCTCACGCCAGCTGGCACTGATGTTGACGGTGCGACCCGACGAGCCGAAGTGGGGGGTCGGGATCAAAAGCCACGCCATCTCGGACCTCGGATGGAGAACAAACGGATCGGTCGGTGCAGCTGTAAAATTAAACTCGGTGTCACCGACTGGCGTCACCTCAAATGTCAGGTCCTCGGCGGCGACAGCGCCCTCATTGCGGACGATCAGAGCGTTGGCGGTGGTGCGGTAAGTGGGGTTTCCACGGTTGTCGAAGCCCCTGTGTTGTTCTTCATGCCGGTGCTTCCAGTGGAGATCGGCGCCTATCGGGCCGGTTACCGCTGCAGTCAGGCTGCCCCAGCCGGCTTCGTCGATGTCGGACTCGATTGCTCGCACAACTTGTCCCGCAAGGTCCGCCGGATCTACGTAGGAACCCATGATCCCTCGCTTCTCCATATCGGCTTTGAACTCGCTAAGCGCTCGGATTTGGTCGAGGTTTACATCACGCGGCAAGGGCTCGTCCGAAAAGTAGACGTGAACCGGCTTGCCGATATCAGCAGCTCGGTTGATCTCCTCCGCGGTTCCTGAAACATCGACACCCGTTGAGGTCCCAAGCCTACTGTCAAAGAAGGCGATCACGACGTCCGCGCGGTCTACCGCCTGCGCATTGATCACTGCCTGCGGCCGACCGCCGAGCTTGGCAACAGCGTGCCTCTCCCAGAGCCACGGCAAGAGTGCGATCTTTTCACGGCGCCCGCGAGCGATATTCCAATCGTTCAGGCGATCTCGTACACCTGCTCGCTCCTCTGTCGCGTCACTCGGCGAGGCGATAAGAACTAGAACTGCATTTGCCGATTGCGGCATCGAATCTCCTAGACGATGGGTGCCGGCGGGTGCCGGCCACACGAGGATCATCTCTCAACCTCCCCGACCAAACAACTTCCCGACCACCTTTGCGGACAGGGAGCCCGACCACCTTTGCGGACAGGGAGCCCGACCACCTTTGCGGACAGGGAGTCGGGCCGGGCGCGGGAGATCGTCCAGGATCCCTATGACTTGGACTTTCTGCCGCTGGGCCCTCGATACACCCGGCGGGAACTGGAGGACGCTCTGACGGCCCGGATGACGCACTTCATCGCCGAGTTCGGTGATGGGTTCGCGTTCGTGATGGGTCAACCGGCTGCCTGTGGGGAACACGAGTTCTTTATTGACCTGCATTTCTTTCATCTCGGGTTATCTCTACATCGTCTATGCGGTCGAGGCCGGCAGCGTCGCACCTGGGCACCTAGCCACGCCGACTGTCTACGTCAACGCCGTCGATGACCTGCTGCGGCGCCCTGCGCATGGTGACGGTTCGACCATCGGCATTCTCTTTGCCGACGACCGCGACGACGTCGTCGTATAGTACGCGCCTCGGGGGTTTGAGACGCCGCTGGCGGTAAGTACGTACGCTACCCACTCGTCGTTGCCCAAGGAAGGTTCGCCCAGCTTTGCCGCCACGACGAGCTCGCTGAGGCCAGGGCGATCGCTGCACGCGCCCGCCCACGACCTTGAGACTTACGTATTGGGTGAGGCCCACCTCGTCGCGGATTCGGTCGAGCCGTCAAATACTAGTTACTTACGTGCCGTCTGCGCCGGACCTCCGCGGCGGGTGGCAGGCGGCGTATGGAAAACCCGTACCTCATTCGCAATATGATCCTCGGGGATACGGTCACCGCGTTCACGGAACTTTCCCGAAATCGCGAGTTTTGTCGAGTGTCGCGTAGGCTTGCGTGGCACGCCAAAATCCTTGTATATTCTGTTCAAATTTCGTTCGGTCAGCCAAAGCAACGGGATAAAAATAAGTATGCTGATCGAGTATGCGGAAGCTTCCAGCAATCTTGGGGAATATAACGGCAGAATGACCGCAAAAAGTAGGCTTGTGCCTGCGCTCGCGCCAGTAACGAGAGTCAACGTATCAGCAGTCGCCAGACAAGTTTGATTCTGTAATCGTCGCCACCGAAAGAATCTATGTCAAGTCTAGTTACAGAATTGAACTGGGCGGCGGTACCAAAAAGCGCGAACACGAAAAACGTTGCCCACCATCGATCTCCCGAATCCAATACCAGTGTAGGCACGATTTCGGTGACCCCCAACGCGAATGGAACGATGGTATCTCGCAATGTTGCCGGCCATCGCAGCAGCGTTGTGAACCAAAAGTACTGGTGGCTGACGGTAACAATCCCTAAAAACATGATAGTAGCTTTGGCGATAATTGTCCACTTATCCCAGGAACCCGCCTTCGCTACCTCAGGGACGGCCCTCAGCACCAGCGCGCCGAGCGCGACACCCTGAATGACACTGATAGTTGCAAAGTATCCCGCCGGAAATACGTCGTCCGCGCGTCTAGCAAGTATAGCAGTTGTAAGTGGCTCAGGGTATTCAGCGCGTGGTGGATCTTGTGGCTGAGATTTCAGCGTCTGTTTGCTATCAGTGGAACCGACCGGGACGGTTTGCTGAGTTGCGGACTTGATAATCAAAGCCAACGCGATCGCGGCCAGTGACATCCCGTGCAACTTACCCATTCTTGCCAACTCCGGTCGACGGGACACTCGCACCCGTTGTCCTGAACGTCTTGGCTGCGCGTAGACGTCCTGCGGCAGCTATGCGCTGATCGGGTAGAGCGTGGGCACGGCGCACCGTGGCCTGGCTGCCCGCGCCGCGTTGCTGGCCGGTGACTAATTCGCCGTGCACCTGACAAAGGTACTGCGCGGGTGAAGCGCTGTCGTGCGCCACCGCTTCAGTCGGGTGTAAACGGCATCGATGCAGCGACTCAGAGGAACGGGGCGGAGATTGAGCGCATCGACTCATAGGACTGGACGTTGGGGGCTGGCCAAGGTCAGGCTGAGGTGCGCATGCTGATGCATGGCCTCGGGTACGTCCGCAGTCAGCCGTTGGGGGCGTGATCGAGAGGCGGGAGGGAAGCGGCTAGCGTAATGGAAGTGACGGGGGCCGTGAGACGCGTGCGCTGGCGTGCGCTCGGCGTCGGCGCTTACAGCTGACGACAACAAGGTATGAGCAGCGTGGAAGACGGCTGGATCAACATCTTCGAGTACCTGACGTCGGCGGCTGCCGCGATATTAGGCCTATCGTTCGTGGCGTTCTCCTTCAAGCCCGATTACCGGAAGGAGACTGGGCTCCGATACATGGCTGCCGTTGTCAGCCTCGTCGAGCTGGCCATCCCGCTGTTCTTCGGCTTGATCTTCCTGGCGCCCGATCACCCTTGGATCACCGGTGGCCGTGTGGTTGGCGTTGCCGGCTACATGATCATCGTGGCCCAGCTGGCCGTTGCCAGCCGGTACGTGTTCCGCGAGGACAAAAAATTCGAACTTGTCGACAAGTTACAGATCTGCATTGGCGTGGCCCATGATTGCCACGACGTTCAGCTTGATGCTTTGGTCGTCGTCACTCACCGTGAAGGCGTTCACTTGCGTGCTGTTGATCTTTTCGGGCCTACGGAGGCATGGCTCTCTCTGCACCTGCCGGGACGCGAAGTCCCCGAAGGTGTCGAGCGGTGCCTGAACCTTGGGCCGATCGGTTGCCGGGCGTGGCGGCGGAGCTAGAACCGGACGAGAAGGCCCTCGAAGGGCTGCTTGAGCTGGTGGACAAAGCAGGCACGTCTGTTGGTATCGGTATCGACGGGCGGCCCCCGGATCGACGACGTGAACCGCGATTACCGGGATCGACGCCGCAAGCTCAACGCAGGGCTTCGCGCACGTGGGTGGCGCCTCCCTTCCCGTACGAAGACCTCTGGGCCTGGTACGGCGAGTGGTCCTCCAACCTTGGTTCATACGCCGAGCGACGGGTCCACGTCACCGAGCTAGTCGCGCTGACTCGTGAGGCACTGGAGTCTGTGCTTGAAGGGTTCAGGTCACCGATCCAGGGGGTGTTGGTGGTGTTACGTGGGTCGCTGTCGACGCCCGAGTGGATGGGGTCGTCACCAAGCTTCGGGACGCCAGTTCCTGTGACGATCTGCAAGACGTCGGCCGGCGCTGTCGGGAGATCCTGATCGATGCTGCCAAGTTGCTCGCGGACGTCGGGCTCGTGCCGGAGGGAACCGAACAGCCGAAGGCCGCAGATGCCAAGGCGTGGCTCGGGTTGTTCGTAGCGGCTCGGGCGGCTGGACGAAGTCACCGGGAGCTGCGAGCGTTCATTCCCGTCGCTTGGGATCTTGCGAAGAAGGTCACGCATGGGGACGTCGACCGCGTAGATGCTTATGCAGCCGCTCAGGCCACCGTGCTTGTCGTACGTACTCTCCAGCAACTCGTTTGGGACTGCTGTGGGTTGGACGCGCCGCTGCCCCACACCGCTTACGTCCGATTACCCAGAAGGGCCAACCTAGCCTGTGGGTGACGCCGATCGCCTCAGCACCCACGTGGTACGGCGGGAGCCCAACGTTTATCCAACGCTTTGGATGCAAGTCAACGCAAACTGATCCCAGTCACCGGCCGCACCGTTACGGGATATCGCCAGGTCAAAGCGCGTTGCCGGGAGTCAACAAAAACGAGCGAAAGGCCCCTACCTGAAACACTAAGGATCGCCGGTTCGATCACGGCCCTGGCCACGATGCAGGCCAGGGGGTCCCCGCTTGCCGTTCGCGGCTATTCCGGTTCGCATCCACCGTTACCCCACCGCCACCCATGTACACGTCTTGAGTCATGGAGACGTGTCACTTCCCGAACTGGTCGGCGCCGATACGCGCCGTCATGCCCTCGGCATCGATGATGGCCGCCAAAGGTCAGGCGAAAAGAGTGACTCGTCACCCACTCGTACCGAGTGCGACCCCGAACCCGTCGCCACTGCTGGACGACACCATCCAGGTCACGCAGGGTGCCGACCGAGCTGGGGAACATCATATTGCGGATGTCGCTGTGATCTCCCGCCCTGCTATGGCAACCAGATAGTTGCCGCCTGCACGCAATCCGGGTCGGCGTCGGTGTGCCACGTCAACCGAAGACCCGGCCTCCCGCCCCGCCACCCCGCGCGGGCTTATACTTCGACGTTCGCGCCACGACGTACTCGCTCGAAGCTGCGCATCCAATCCCGTAGCCCCCCGAACCGACCACCGGGCCGACGGGCGAGACCTGTAGGTGCACCGCGTCTTCACCCGTGCGATTCAAGAGCTGAAACAGGTCGCCCGTTGTGTGCTCTAACCGCCACTTCATCGTGACGACGCTAGCAGCGACCGCCGAGAGCGCTGCCCTCATCCATTTCGCCGGGGCAAGCTCGTCTGTCGCCGTACGGCGCCTTCGCAGGTGCTCACCGATGCAGACGCTGCCGCGTCGGCCGCCCGTGCCCGTGGCTTATTCGATCACACCGGATCATTCTCGAGGTCCCGTCCGTGGTCCCTAACGTGGTCCCGCCGTCCAAGTATTCTGCTGCATCTCGATGCGCGCCGTAGCAACTTAGAACCGTCTTTCGGCTGGTCAAAGGCATATTCCGGCATGACGTGGTATTGCGCTGCAGGTACGGGAAGGGAAGTTCGCTTCTCCTGTGGGGGCATAACGCTGGCGGAGTGGTTAGCAGAACACGCCGGGGCTGATTTCCGCCGGTTGGTCAGTATGCCGAGGGTTGAGCGGTAGGCGACCTGGTCGTAGACGTTCCAGGCGACGCCGCCGACGGCGGTGGTCGCGTGCTCGGCGACGGTGCGGCTTGAACCTCAGTCACACCATCGCCAAGCTCATCGCACACCGCGTCTCATCCGCCCACCGAGTGCAGGCCCGGGACCACAGGACGACCGACACACCAATCCCGATCATCGGGATCCGCCTCGATCTCGCGCCCCTCCACCCTGACCCCCTCAAGCGCACGCATACACCGGCACGAGATTGCGACAGCCTGATCAACATCAGAGATTGAGACACAAGGGAGCGCTAGAGTCCTCAGACGGCGATCTTTTCCAGCGCTCGACGCGTCAGGGTTCGGCTGAGGTGACGTCGGTAGGCAACGTCGGCCCGTAGGTCGCTCGATGGTGTGGTCTCCTCGTCGGCGAGTTGGGCGGCCTCTGCCGCGGGCGCACCCTCGGCGAGCGCACGCTCGACACCTGCGGCCCGCATGGGCGTTAGTGCCATGTTTATCAAAGTGATTCGCGGCGCGGAGCCACCCAGGGCGGCGACCCCGACGATGGCCCAGTCCTGGCTTCGCTGGCGAAACTTCTGGTAGCTCCAGGCTCGGTCTGCCGCTGAGGGTATGGCGATGAGTTCGATGATCTCGTTTGGCTGCACCGCCGTTTGCCAGAAGTCCACGAAAAAGCTGTCCACCGGGATGTCGCGCCGCCCGGCTGGACCGCGCACCGTTATCACGGCATCCAGCGCGAGCAGTACCGCGGGCAGGTCGGCTGCGGGGTCGGCGTGAGCGATGGAACCGCCGATGGTGCCGCGGCTCCGCACCTGGGGGTCACCGATCGTCGATGCGGCGTGGGCGAGCAGCGGCGCCGTCAAATTGACCAAGGGGTGCCTCTCCAGCTCCCGGTGCCTGGTCGCGGCGCCGATGAGCAGGCGGCCACCGTCCTCGCGGATTCCGCGCAGCTCGGGCAGCGTGCGGATGTCGACGAGGACTGCCGGGCGGGCGAAGCGCAGCTTCATCAGCGGCAACAACGAGTGCCCCCCGGCGAGCAGCTTCGCATCCTCGCCGTGCTCGACCAGGAGCGCGAGCGCCTCATCAACCGAGCTGGCCTTGAGATAGTCGAACTCGGCCGCGATCACGATGTCACCGCCTCGGTGTCGTCGGCATGCGCGCTGCGCTCGGCGACCGCAATCGCACCGGGTCCGCCGTTCTCGGCCGCCCACCGCACCGATTCGACGATCATCTGGTAGCCGGTGCAGCGGCAGAGGTTGCCGTCCAGATCGGAACGGATCTGTGTGGGTGCGGGGTCCGGATCATCGAGCAGGAGGCTGGTGGCTGCCATCACCATGCCCGGCGTGCAGTAGCCGCACTGCAAACCATGACACTGGCGGAACCCCTCCTGCACGGGCGATAGTTCACCTGCAACCGCCAGGCCTTCGATGGTGACGACGGAGCTGCCGTCTACGGACGCCGCAAGCACGGTGCAGGACTTCACGGCCTCCCCATCGAGCAGTACCGTGCAGGCGCCGCAGTTGGAGGTATCGCATCCGACGTGGGTTCCGGTCATGCCCATCTGCTCGCGCAATAGATAGACCAGCAGCTGCCGCGACTCGACGTTCGTCGCCGCCGCCTTTCCGTTGACGGTGAGGTGCACGTTGTTCCTCATTGCTTGGCTCCCTCTTCTGGGTTGAGTGCGTGCCACATCTTCAGCGGTGTGAGCGGCATGTCGAGGGTTCGGATGCCGAGGTGGGAGACGGCGTCGACGACCGCATTGACCACTGCTTGCGGGGCTGCGGTCGCACCGGCCTCGCCAAGGCCCTTCACGCCGAGGACGTTGCCTGTCGTGGGGACCTGCAGGTGGTGGGTTTCCAGGTCCGGCATGTCTGGGGCGCTGGGCACGCAGTAGTCGATAAGGGTCGAGGTGAGCGGTTGCGCGTCGTCGCCGTATTGGACCTCTTCCAGCAGTGCCTGCGCGATGCCCTGGATCACCCCGCCGTGGACCTGTCCCCGGGCGAGTTGGGGATTGACCACGACGCCGCAGTCGTCCACGGCGATGTAGCGCAGGATGTGCACCTTCCCGGTGTCGGGGTCGATCTCCACGACGCAGCCGTGCGCGCCACTGGGGTAGGAGAGGTTCTTCGGCTCGTGGTAGCTGGTGAACTCCAGGCCGATGTCCATGTCCGTAGGCAACTTGTGCGGTTTGTAGGCGGTCAATGCGACGTCCGCGAGTGCGAGGGCGGAGTCGGGCGCGCCCTTGACTGCGAAGCCCTGCTCGGTCACTTCGATGTCCTCGACGTCGGCTTCGAACATGTGGGCTGCGATGGCGTGCAGCTTGGTCCGCAACCGTACGGTGGCCATTTGCACCGCCGGTGCGCAAACCGGCATGGCCCGGCTGCCCATGGTGCCGATGCTCTCCTGCGTGGCCGCCGTGTCGCCGTGCTCCACGGTGATACGGTCGATGGACAGCCCCGGCAGAGAATCCGCGGCGATCTGCGCGAACACCGTCTCGTGGCCCTGACCGTGCGGACTGGTCCCTACGGACATGATGACCGAACCGTCGGGATTCATCCGCATTTTCGCAGACTCCCACCCACCGACATAGCCGAACTGCTCGAAGAACTCTGAGGGTCCGAAGCCGGCCATCTCCACGAACACCGACAAGCCGACACCCAGCAGACGGGGGCTCGCAGCCTCCCGGAGCGAACGCTGCTGCGTTCGTATCCCGGCGTAGTCAAGCTTCTCGAGCAGCGTCTCCAACAGCGTCGGATAGTCGCTCTCGTCGTACACCACGATCGGAAACTGGGTCGCATATGGCATCTGGTCGGGCCGAATCAAGTTGCGGCGCCGCAGGTCGGCCGGGTCCACGCCGAGATCGTCGGCGATGACGTCCATCAGGCGTTCGATCAGGTACGCGGCTTCCGGTCGCCCGGCTCCTCGGTAGGCGGCCACCGGTGTCGTGTTGGTCGTGACACTGCGGAAGGAGGCCCCGATCTTAGGAATGACGTAGCAGCCTCCTGACATGAAGGAAGTGAGGATTGGCAGCCCGCTACCGGTGACGTCGGGCCACGCACCGCAGTCTTGGATGATCTTGACCTGCAACGCCGTCAACGTGCCGTCGTCGGTGTAGCCGGCGACGAGGTCCTGAATCTGTGCGCGGCCATGCGTCATCGACACCAAACTCTCGCTGCGCGTCTCGACGAACTTCACCGGCCGCCCCAGCCGCCGCGACATCTCGGCGGTGAGGAGGTACTCCGGGTAGAAGGAAGCCTTGGACCCGAACGCACCGCCCACATCGGGCGCAATCACCCGCACCTCGTTCTGCGCGAGACCAAACATCACACACAATTCGTTGCGGATGGGGTGTGGTGTCTGCACCGTGGCCCACAGTGTGAGTCCGCTCTTGTTCCAGTCTGCGACACACCCGATAGGCTCGATTGGCACCGGCGCCAACCGCTGGTTGACGATGCGCAACATCGAGCGTCGAGGGGCCGCATCGATCTCGGCCTGAGCGTCGTCCTCGGTGAGAGCCATGTACATCACCACGTTGGTGACTTGCCCTGGGACGATCGGCGCGGCGCCGTCGGCGAGGGCCTGTTCAACGGTGGTCAGGACGGGCAGGGGTTCGTAGTCGATAATCACCGCCTCCGCGGCGTCCATGGCCTGTCCCCGGTCGGTGGCGACGACGACGGCGACCTGCTCGCCGACGAACCGCACAGCGTCGGTGGCCAGGCACGGACGTTCCATCGTGGGCACCGACCGGGTGGGCGGCAGCCCGGGCAGGTCTGCTGCAGTCCAGACCCCCAGCACCCCCGGCATCGCCCGGGCTGCCTCGATGTCAATCGAGAGAATCGCCGCGTGCGCCAATTGGCTGCGGACATAAACCATGGTGGCCATTCCCGGCAGCCTGAGGTCGTCCACGTACTGACCGCGTCCGGTCAGTAGTGGTGGATCCTCCTTACGCAGCACCGAGGTCCCGATCAACGTGCTCATATGCAGTCCTCTCTCCTAGCGGTTGGCAGCGCGACGGGTAGCGCCATCAGCGGGTGGACTGGCCGCAGTCGACGAACAGGACGTGCCCTGTGATGACGCGGGCATTGTCGGAGGCGTGTGTGGATCGCCGGTGACCAGTCCCTGGGTGAACAGCACTGCGATCGACATCGTCGCCTCTCCGTGGGGTGTTCGGGTCCGCCAGGGTGGCGGCCCGGGCTCAGTTTGTGGCGGTGTCCACAGCATCGAGATGCACGAGCGCGATGCGCGTGTCGAGCATGCTGGACATCCCGGCGTGCAGGACACTGCCGTGCTCGCCCCGGTCGTCGACTCCGGAGGCTGCCGCACGGCCGGCGACTCGTCCCAAGGTGAAGCCGCCACAAATGTGGATGCCGCCCAGATCGGACACGGGGTTCAGCCCGCTTGCGCAGTCACCGGCCGCGAACAGCCCGGGGATCGGGGAGCCGAACACGTCGATGACTTGCATGTCGGTGGTCGTGCGGAAGCCGCCGCAACAGAAGTTGACGCCCTCGATCATCGGCACCGCCGTGAACGGAGTGTCGGCACAGTGGCGCCTGCCGGGTGGCAGCACGACGCGGCCGAAGTCGGGTTCGACGCTGGCGCCCGAGTCGAGGAAATCGTTCCAGTGCGCGACGGTCCGCTCCAGCGCCGCGGCGGGTACCCCGATCGTCGAGGTCAGCTCGGCGAGGGTGCCGGCGTGGACTGGCGGCTGGGGCATCTGCCCGATTAGCCCGGCCTTCTCCCGCGCTACCGCATCGTCGACGATGTACCAGGCGCGCCTGCCGGGTTGGGCGTGCAGCCGGTTGACCCGCTCCTCGTAAGGGCCGGCTTCGTCGTGGAACCGCTCCCCCGCCTCGTTGACCGCGATGGCGTCCTCGACTACCGACGACGACACGATCACCAGCGGCGGGACGAAGGTCATATTCACCAGATCGCCGCCGACGGCTTGGCCCATCAGGTGCCCGTCGCCGCGGCAGGTGTCCACACCGAGGTAGGGGGCCCGTGCCACGAACTCGGGCTGGTAGCGGCGGCGGAGCTCCGGATTGGACTGGTAACCACCAGTGGCGAGCACAACACCACGACGAGCCTGCACGATGTGTGCACGAACCCCGGTGACCGTACCGGCGTCGGTGACCAGCCGGTCGGCGACCGTGCCATAAAGGGTCGTCACGTTGGGGCGCGCGAAGTCGGGCTCGAACGCCCGACCTAGCATCCAACTGTCCTCCACTGCGGCCATGCGGTCGACGCTGTGCTGCTTGGGCCGCGGAATGAAGCGGCTAAACCGCACGCCACGCTCGATCAGGGCCCGGTAGGTTTCGGCGCTCTCCCGGGCGAAGAGCCGGACGAGGTCCTCGTCCCACTCGACGCCGAACTGCTCGCGGGACTGCTCGACCATCGTGCGGGCGTCGCCGAGGAAGATCTCCTCGTCGTCGGTGATGCCCTGTTGGCGCTGCATGCCCGAGTCGACGAAGGCGAGGTAGCCGGTGGACCAGACCGCGTTACCACCGATGTGCTCCATGGCCTCGACCGCGAGGACCTCAGCGCTGTCCGCGGCCGCGGCCGCCACCGCGGCCATGCCTGCAGGACCCGTCCCGAGGACCACGACATCAGCGGTGAGCGTCTGCACCGAACCTCCCTGCCGTGATCTGGAACACGTTGACCTTGGCACGCCGCGCATGCGGCGTCAAGTCCCTAACGACGCATGCGCCGTCCGCTGACGCCCCGCGGCCAGGTTCAGATCGCCGCCGAGGCCTGGCCGCTCCTTTGAGCTCGTGACTCATCGGGCATCAGCATTCGCGCGCGTCCGGTGCAATGCGCCTGCTCTCAACCGGTTGACGGAGGCAGCCCGTGCGCCTCGCACGCGCGGTGCAGGCGCCCGGGTAGCTCGACCCAGTCCCGCGGACTGCTGATCTCGCGCCAGAAATTCGCGTCGACGACCACCGAGGCGAAGCCAGCCGCGCAGGCCTGAGCGATCATGGCGACGACGCCGTCGATGCCGTGAGACGGTTTGCGCGGATCAGGTACCGACGGCTCGAGAAACACGCGTTGGTATACCTGCAGTGGGTCGGCGTCGGGTGCACGAGCAGCCTGCATCCCGCTGAGCGTCTCCTTGATCTCGCGCGCATCGCCACGTGAGGGATTCCAGATGTCGAACTGGGTTGCGGTGCGGGCAAGCCCGGCTGCCGATCGCATACCCGACATCAGCCGCGGCCGCGGCCGCTGCAGTGGCTTGGGGCGCACGACCGATTCCGGGATCGTGAAGAACTCCCCACTGAAGCCGACCGGATCGGGTCCCCAGCAGGCAATTAATGCCTCGATCAGCTCGCCACACCGGCGGCCGCGGGTGTGCGGATCGACGTCCATCTGTTCGTGCTCCTCCTCGCTCCAGCCGACACTGAAGCCGGCCACGAGCCGACCGCCGGAGAGCACATCTAAGGTCGCCAGCCGCTGCGCCAATTCCAGCGGACGGTGGTAGCCGGCGACGAGCACGCTGGTCCCGATCTCGATGCGCTCGGTCCAGGCCGCTGCGGCCATGAGTGTCTCCGTGGCGGCGAGCGTGCTCCGGTATGGGTCCGGGATCGGCTGACCCGGAATGGCTGCGTAACCGGAACGGGGATTCAGCGGGTAGAACAGGTGTTCCTGCACCCAGAGGCCGCCGAAGCCGAGTTCCTCCGCGTTCTGGCTGAAAGCTTGCACCACCTCGCGGTCGATGTGCTCACCCAGCTGGGGAAGGCACAGTCCGACGGTCGTCACGTCAGCTCCCTGCCAGCGCTGAGACCAAGGGTGCGCACGACTGCGCATCTCGGTCGTAGACAGTGAAGTAGGAGAAGCCCCATCGCTCGCGTAGCTGCGCGATCCGATCCGTGAGGTAGCCCAGCGGGCCGATGAGGCAGTGCGGGGAGTGCACGAGCTGCTCGGGCGTGACGGGGATGCCGAGTTGGTTGATTTTGCGTCGGATGGCGGATTCGGGTTCGTCGGTGACTTCTGCCCAGTACGCGATGACGTGCAGCTGCGGGTCGCGACCGGCCTCGGTCGCGGCGGCGCGCACGACGGCGACCTTCTCGTCGATCGCGTCCTCGTACGCCGACCGGGCTGAGCCCGGCCCGGTGTGGCCCTCGGCGTTGAGCAGATTGATGCCCACAATATCGGCGTGGCGCGCGGCCAGCCGCAGCACGCGCGGTCCACCGCCCCCGAGCAGCAAGGGCGGCGCCGGCCGCTGCACGGGGAGGGGAACAGCCCGCAGCCCGTCCGCCCCGTAATGCGTGCCCTTAGCCCGGATCCACCGTCTCTCCTTTGATGATCATCCGGTTTGGGTGATCTTGCGAGTGGTCGGTGAGGGCGTGCCGAGGTCGCCGGCGGGCCGGCTGTGTCCACGTTCTCCGGTGAGGTCCTG